>Ga0335397_10000240_pt1 | contig 65792 bp, 47 predicted proteins | sample MAT04_FD_205740 | JGI IMG/M metagenome (GOLD analysis project Ga0335397, IMG submission 205740) | Freshwater microbial communities from Lake Fryxell liftoff mats and glacier meltwater in Antarctica - MAT-04 (spades assembly) (version 2) ...
GCGCTTCGTCTGTTTGTCGAAGCCGGAGAGCCAGCCCACTGGCTCCCTCTCTATTGGCTATCGTCCACTGGATCGCTCGGGGGCCAGTCGGCCCTCGTCACAAGTTGGAAGCCCTACAATCCCAACTTGCCGAACTCACACAGGGAGCTTTGAACGTGAAACTCCATGACCACGCACCAGGGCGAATCCACACCCTTGGGGGGTCTCCTAACGTAGGCGGGAGCGATGAATTCTCACGGCCTCCTGCCGCTTCTATCCATCGCTTTACGCTGTCGCCGTCGATCTTCAACTGCGACGGTCCCAGTGTGACCCGATTGGCCGAGACTGTCAAGCGGAGACCTTAAATCTAACGTAATCCTATACGACGGAGTATGTTAAGATTTGGAAAGGAATCGCAGCCGGAAGCTCGAAAGCAACCTGAAATAGGGGGGGCTATGGACTATTGATAGCAGGCGTATTCTGCGCCGGTAATAAGGTGATGGCGTTGCCAGCGGTCCCTAGGGAATGGAGGGGGCGAAGTAACCTGATGGCGAAGTGTCCCCTATTCGGGTGCAAGGAACATCGTGCAGTAAAGCACGTCATTAGATCTTTATTGATCTAATGCTTGCACTATGCGATGGGGACCCTACGCGGCCGGTTCTGTCTCCGGCAGGCCTTCCAGCACGAAGGTCAGCGCCTCGCGGATGTGCCGCGACATGGCATGCCGGGCGACTTCGGGGTCATGGGCTTCCAGCCCGGCCAGAATGGCCAGGTGCTCGTCGAAGGCCACTCGCATCTTGGCTGGCGAGAGCCGCAGCCACTGGATCACGCGGACCCGGCGATTGAAACGCAGGATTTCGGACTTCAGCGACTCGTTACCGGCCGCTTCGGCAATCAGCAGATGAAAGCGATTGTCCAGGTCCAACATTTCCCGCTTGCGGGCCGTATCGCCAAACAGCGCCGAACAGGCTTCGGCCGTGGCCCGCAATTCGGCGAGTTGTGCGGGGGTGATCACGGTGGCGGCCAGTTCGGCCGCGCCGCACTCCAGCAGGCGACGGACCTCGAACACGCCCCGGATGTCCTCGCGCGAGAAACTGACCACCGTTGCCCGGCGATTGCTGGCGTTTTGCACCAGCCCGTCGGAAGCAAGCTTAAGGAGCGCCTCGCGCACCGGGCTGGGGCTGACTTGCAGTTCGTCGGCCAGATCGCTGGCAATGATCTCGCTGCCGCTGGGTAAGCGGCCCGAGAGAATGGCATCGAGAATGCGCTGATAGACCAGCTCGGCCAGCGAGGTGCGGACGACCGGACCGGAGATTGTGGCAGATTCGCTCATACACGGGATTCTAGCCTTCGTCGGCTGGCTATCAAATAAAAAACAAAAAATATTGTTGACAATTAGAGCTAGGTTCCCCAAACTGCCTGCGTGGCTCCCTCCCTGCGCGCGGTCTCCGCGCTCGCGCCATACCATGCTCTAGAGGATCGTGATGCTCGTCCCCCCAACGAATCCGACAGTCCGAGAGTGGTGCTTGATGCGAATGATGCTGGGTCTGTCGCTGCTGGTCGCCGGTTGGTCTTCTTCGGCGTCTGCGGAAGCGCCCGTCTTGGGCGCGGATCCCACGGCGGAGCAGCTCGAGTTCTTTGAGAAGAGCGTCCGCCCATTGCTGATTGAGAAGTGCCAGACCTGCCATGGCCCGAACAAGCAGCAAGGGAGTTTGCGGCTCGATTCGCGGGCGTCGATTCTGACGGGGGGGGATTCGGGGCCAGCCGTCGTTCCGGGGAAAGTCGACAAGAGCCTGCTGATCGAAGTCATCCACTACGGTGGCGACACCTTTCAGATGCCGCCCAAGGGGAAGCTGAAGGAAACGGAGATCGCCGCCCTGACCAAGTGGGTCGAACAGGGGATCCCGTGGCCCAAGAACGACGTGGCCGCCGCCGGGAAAGTCGAGGCCTTTCACCTGGCCGAGCGCAAGGCCAAGCACTGGTCGTTTCAGCCGCTGACCGCGCCGGTCCCGCCTGCGGTCAAGCAGTCGGATTGGGTTCGCACGCCGGTCGACGCTTTCATTCTGTCCAAGCTGGAAGCAGCGGGTCTGAAGCCCGCGGCGCCGGCCGACAAGCGGGCGTTGCTGCGGCGCGTTTCGTTTGACCTGACGGGGCTGCCGCCGACGCCGGCCGAGATCGACGCCTTTCTGGCGGACGACACTCCGCAGGCCTACGAGAAAGTCGTCGACCGCCTGCTGGCTTCGCCGCGCTACGGCGAGCGTTGGGCGCGGCATTGGCTCGACCTGGCGCGCTACGCCGAGACGGCCGGGCACGAGTTCGACTTCGAGATGCCAACCGCTTATCGCTATCGCGACTACGTGATTCGGGCCTACAACGACGATCTGCCCTACAACCAGTTCGTGATCGAGCATCTGGCCGGCGACCTGCTCCCCGAGCCGCGCCGCAATCCGACCGAGCAGTGGAACGAGTCGATCCTGGGGACCGGCTTCTTCTTTCTCGGCGAGTCGAAGCACTCGCCGGTCGACATCCGTGAGGACGAAGCCGCCCGGGTGGACAACCAGCTTGACGTGCTCTCGAAGACCTTCCTGGGGCTGACGGTGGCCTGCGCCCGCTGCCACGACCACAAGTTCGATGCCATCTCGACCAAGGACTACTACGCGCTGGCCGGCTTTCTGCAGAGTTCGCGGCAGCAGGACGCCTATCTGGATAGCGATACGATTCGGCCTAAGGCCGAGGTCTTGAGCCAGGTGAAGGGGCAGGCGCGGCAGATGGCGGCCGAAGCCGCGAAGGCATCGCGCCGCAAACAGGTCGGCGAGTTGGCTCAGTACCTGCTGGCGGCTCGAGCGGCGATCGATCCGCGCGTGAAGTTCGAGACGCCGACGAGCGGTGCCGCAGCCGCCCCGCAGGTCAAGCTCGACACGGGCAAGCTCGACACGCTGCAGAAGATGCTTCGCGAGGCGGCCAAGACCCCCGTGCATCCGCTGTTCGCATGGGCGTCGCTGGCGACCGATCCCAGCTTCAATGCCGACACGCCCGAAGGCTTCGAAAAGTGGCGCCGCGCGGCCCTGGCCAAGCTGAAGCACGACGACAAGAAGGAAGGAATCTTCAAGGACTTTGCCGCCAGCGGCTATCAGGGCTGGTACACCACCGGCGAGGCCTTTCAGTCGGGCCCGACCCGCGGACTGACCGTCGATCTGGCGGTTTCGACCCCAGAGAATCCCGCGGTAAGCGTGGCCAAAGTCTATCCGGCCGGCGTCGCCCACAGCGGCGCAGTCGCCCTGAAGCAGCGGGGCGTGCTGCGGTCCGAGACCTTCGTGATCGAGAAGCCGTACATCCTCTATCACGGTAGCGGCAAAGACGCGAATGTCCGGCTGATCATCGACAGCTTCCAGCGGATTCAGAACCCCATCTATGGCGAGTTGGCCTTCGCGCTCAAGAAGGAAGTGCCCAGTTGGCATGCGCAGCATGTGCGGATGTGGATCGGGCATAAGGCCTACATCGAGATTCTGGACCAAGGGGAAGGCTACGCGGCGATCGATCAAATTCGCTTCGCCGATGCTGCTGGTTCGCCGGCACCGCCCAACGAGCGACTGGTGCAGATCGTTGGCGATGCTGCCATCAAAACGCCGGCCGAGTTAGCCGCGCGGTTGCAGGCCGAGGCCTTGCGGTCCCTGGAGGAATGCACTGCTCCGGGGGCTGATGCCAACACGACCGGACTGGCTGCCTGGATCAGCGAGCAGCACGAACTGTTCGGGAGCATCGAGCTTCCCAACGCGGGCGAGTATTTGAAAGTGGCCGGCGAAGCCGAGCGGCTGACCAAGGAGCTGCCCGTCTCGCGGTTGGCCCTGGCCATGGCCGATGGCACGAGCGAGGACGAGCAGATCTTTATCCGCGGTAGCCACAAGAACCTGGGGGAGTCGGCCCAGCGACGCTTTCTGGAAGCCTTTGTCGGCGACAAGCCACTGGCGCCGGCCAAGGGGAGCGGTCGGCTGGATCTAGCCCGGCAGATGGTCGATCCGGCGGTGAATCCGTTGGTGCCGCGCGTGATGGCGAATCGCATCTGGCAGCATCATTTCGGACGAGGACTCTCTCCCACGCCGGATGACTTCGGCAATATGGGGCAGGCGCCGACGCATCCTGAACTGCTGGACTATCTGGCCAGCGAATTGATTCGGGGTGGCTGGACGCAGAAGCGGATGCACAAAATGCTCGTCCTCTCGAACACTTATCAGATGGGCAGCCGCGCGGATGCCGCCTCCGAAGCTGTCGATCCGGTCAACGCGCTTTGGCACCGCATGCCGATCCAGCGGCTCGAGGCCGAGGCGATTCGCGACGCGATCCTGGCCGTGACGGGGCGGCTTGATACGCAGATGTACGGGCCGGGCGTGAAGCCGCATCTGTCGGCGAACATGATCGGCCGCGGCCGCCCGGGCCAGTCGGGGCCGATTGATGGCGACGGGCGACGTTCTATCTACCTGAACGTGCGGCGCAACTTTCTGATTCCGATGCTGCTGGCCTTCGACTTCCCGCAGCCGTTCACGGCGATCGGCAAGCGCAGCGTCTCGAACGTGCCGGCCCAGGCGCTGTCGCTGATGAACAACCCGTTTGTGGTGGAGCAGTCGGCGCTGTGGGGCAAGAAGATCCAGGCTCAGCCAGGCGCGGCGCCGGAGAAGATCGCCGGGATGTATGTGGCGGCCTTTGGCCGGCCGCCCGAGCCTGAAGAGCTGACCTCGGCCGTGCAGTTTCTGGAGGAGCAGGCGAAGCGCCCCGGCGGTAGCGAAGTGCAGGCCTGGGCCGACCTGGGACACGTCATGTTCAACGTGAAAGAGTTCATCTTTATCCACTAGGGCGACTGACCGAATCTGAGCAATCGACGACCTTCGGAATCTGAAATCTCAAATTTGAAATTTCAAATCTCTGATTCGCCACTGGAATCGGATCGCACAAAGAACTGAGGTCCCCATGCATTGCGGAAACTTCCAGCAAACGCCCGTCACTCGCCGCGAAATGCTGATGCGCTGCGCCAGCGGTTTCGGCGGCATGGCTCTGACGAGCTTGCTCGGCGAGCGGGCGTTTGGTGAAGCGATCCAGCCGGCCTCGCCTGATGAAGGTCGCGAGAAGGACCCGTTTGCGCCGCGCAAGCCGCACTTCCCGGCCAAAGCCAAGAGCGTCATCTACCTGTTCATGGACGGCGGACCGTCGCAGGTCGACTCGTTCGATCCCAAGCCGCGGCTGGCCAAGGAGCACGGCCAGCCGATCAAGATGAAGACGCCGGCCACGCAGTTCAACAACGTGGGGAACGTGCTGAAGAGCCCCTGGGAGTTCAAGCAGCGCGGCCAGTGCGGGATGCCGATCAGCGAGCTTTTCCCGAACATCGCCGAGTGTGCCGACGACCTGGCGGTGATCCGTTCCATGGTCGCCCCTTTCTCGGAGCATACGAACGCCAACTACTTCATGCACTCAGGCAACGGTCAGCAAGGCCGGCCAAGCTGCGGCTCGTGGGTCACGTACGGCTTGGGGAGCGAGTGCCAGGACCTGCCCGGCTTCATCGTGCTGGGGAGCGGGCTCATTCCGCCGGGCGGGCTCGATTGCTTCAACTCGGGCTTTCTGCCGGCGACGTATCAGGGGTCGATGTTCCAATACGGCCGCGAGCCGGTCTCGGACCTGGCGCGGACCGAGAAGACGGTCGAGCTGCAGCAGGGGAAGCTGGGCCTGCTGAAGAAGCTGGACAAAGGGGTGCTCGGCCGCCTGGGGCACGACGATAAGCTGGAGTCGGCCATCGCCAACTACGAGCTGGCCTTCCGCATGCAGGCCGCCGTGCCCGATCTGATGGACGTGAGCAAAGAGAGCGTCGAGACCACCAAGCTGTACGGCCTGGATGACAAGTCGACGGAGATCTTCGGCCGACAATGTCTGGTCGCCCGTCGGTTGGTTGAGCGGGGCGTGCGGTTTATCGAGCTGCTCTGTCCAAACCTGGGTCACGACCGCTGGGATCAGCATGGTAACCTGGCCAAGGGGCACGCCGACAACGCCAGGGCGGTCGATCGCCCCATTGCTGGGTTACTGAAGGACCTGAAGGCCCGCGGGATGTTGGACTCGACCCTGATTCTGTGGGGCGGAGAGTTCGGCCGCACGCCGATGGCGCAGGGCTCTGACGGCCGGGACCACAATCCGTTCGGCTTCAGCGTCTGGCTGGCCGGGGGCGGCGTGAAAGGGGGGACCGTGTACGGCGCGACCGATGACTACGGCTACTTCGCCGTGGAGAACAAGGTCGAGGTGCATGACTTGCACGCCACGATGCTGCACCTGATGGGCATGGACCACAAGGCGCTGACGTACCGCTTCTCAGGCCGGAACATGCGGCTGACCGACGTGCACGGCGAGTTGATCCACGGCATTCTGTCGTAGGCTACCGCGGCGTCTCGATTGGTCGCCCGGCCACGCGTCCGCCGACGGCGCCTTCGCGGACGTTAAACTCTGCCCAGACGGGCAAGTGGTCCGAGACTTCCAGCGCCTGGTCCATCGTCAGGCCATACTCCTGCATCAAGTTCAGCACGCCCGATCGGCCCGTGTACTCCACGGTGGCGTTCTGCTGGAAGATCAGGTTGTCGTAGAGCTTGGTGCCGCGGGTGTTGGTGGCCACGCCCGAGATCGCCCAGGTAATGTTCGACAGCGCGCCCAACTGCCCCAGGTTGCGGTCGTCGGCATTCAGGTCCCCCAGCAGGATCACGTCGTCTTCGCCCCGACCGTCGCGCTGCACGGCGCGATACACATCGTCCAGGGCGTTCAACTCGGCGGCCACTTCGTCCGGGTCGGTATGGATGTTGACCAGCGTAAAGGTGAAGGCCTCGTGCGGCGCGGGACCGCGGACCCGGAAGCCGGCGACTAACGGCTCGCGATGCAGCAGATCGTCCGGATCGTCGACCACGTACAGGCTCTCGCGGTCCAGTTCGATGCGGTTGGTATCGAAGATAAAGACGTACTGCTCCTTGCTCACCGTCCGGCCAATCGGCGGGCTGATGGCGTAGTCGTAGCGGGCGCCGTCGGCATTGATCAGGGCCAGGAACTTGGGAATCAAGTCCTGGGTCTTCGAGCGGACCTCCTGCACGGCGATCACGTCGAAGCGACGGACCGCGTGGGCCAGCACCTGCATGACCTCGGGCTTGGCCAGCTTGGCCTGTCCGAACACCTGGATGTTGAACGAGGCGATGGTGATCGTCTCGGCGCCTCCCTCAACACGGGGAGGTCCACCGACGGGCGTGGTGGCCGGGGTGCCGGGCGATTCCGCCCGCGGCTTGAGATTCAGGCGTTCGAGCCCCTGAATCTCGTAGTGCGTGAAGATGAAGTAGCCGCCGAAGAGGGCAGCCGCCAGACCGATGAGCTTGCCGAGACTGCGCACGTGTTGCCCCTCCTGGGCCAGTGAGCACGCAGGCCGACTGCCGGACTCCATGTCCAGCAGCATGCCCGTTGCCGGGCGAGGCCTTGCGAGGGGCGACAGGATAGCGAATGCCAGCCGGACCGCGTAGGCCGGTTTTGCCGGGCGTGCTGGCACCGACACGCTGGCGCTATCGGCAGCAGGGGGGCGCGGCACGATCGGCATAAGCCCACCGCGCTTGCGATGCGCCGCGTAACAGATGTTCCGGCCATGAGGGCAACGCCCCTCGTCCCTTGCGGCAAGTCTTCGGCACAGACCGCACCAGCGGCACGCGCCCTATGCCCCGCAGGACGGTTGCACGAGTCTCACAGAGACCGAGCGGCCTTTCCGCTACGCGTCGGACCGCAGGCATATCCGTGCCATGTCGTTCCCCAACTGCTTCCGTGCAGATAGTTAGCGAAGCGCGTCGATAGTCTGCTTGCACGAGGACGTTTTGCGTGCTGCGACTTTCCTTCAGGCTTTTTTGCGAAACGGATTTCCCATGGCCAAATCCCGCCGACGCGCGACGACCTTGGTCCAATCGCCGCTGGAGACCTATCTCCGCGAGATCAACGAGACCGCGCTGTTGACCGGCGAGGACGAACGTCGCCTGGCCGGCCTCTTTGCTCAAGGGGACATGGCCGCCCGCGATCAAATGGTCCGGGCCAACCTGCGGCTGGTGGTCAACATCGCTCGCGGCTACGCCGGCAAGGGTCTGGCCTTGCAGGATCTGATCGAGGAAGGGAACCTCGGTTTGCTGCGTGCGGTCGAGGGTTTTGATCCGCGGATGGGAACCCGCTTCAGCACCTACGCCAGCTACTGGATCAAGCAATCGATCAAGCGGGCGTTGGTGAACACGGCCAAGACGATCCGCATTCCGGCCTACATGGTCGAGCTGCTGTCGAAGTGGCGTCGCGCGACCAATCGGCTGAACACCGAACTGGGGCGGGCGCCGACGCACGAAGAGATCGCCCGGGTGTTGGGTCTGGCCAAGAAGAAACTGCCGATCATCAAAAAGGCGATCCGGGTCTACAACGCCACACCGCAGTCGGAGCAGACCGACCAGGGCTGGTCGCTGGGGGAGATGCTGCCCGACGAGACTTCGCGCTCGCCGGATGAGGAGCTGCAGAACACCGACAGCCTGGCGCATGTGAAGCGGCTCTTGGAGACGATGGACCCTCGTGAAGCGACCGTCCTGAAGATGCGGTTCGGGCTGAACGATCAGCAGCCGCATACGCTGAAGGAGATCGGCGAGTCGCTGGGTCTGACCCGCGAGCGGATCCGTCAGATCGAGAACGAAGCGCTGCTGAAGCTGTCGGATAGCCTGCACGGCAAGGTGGCGTAGTACCGGCCGACCGGTCCTATCTTTCATTGGTCCTGCGCCCTCCTCCTTGTGGGGAGGGCTGGGCCCGAGCTTTCTCGGCCCGCTGAAAATGCCAGAGGCGATTCTCCGCCTCGGTGGGTTCATTGCGAAGGGGTCGCGCAAAATCACGCTGCTCTTGATCGCGATACATGCCCTGATTCAACCCCCCTCCCCAGCCCTCCCCACAAAAGGGAGGGAGCAGGAAGAGACATGTCGTCAAAGTCGACGGCAACTTGTCAGGTTAGAACTCAGCGCGGGCGCTGAACTCAGCGCGTAACTTTTCGGGTTGAGCGCGCTCTTCGCACACCGCCCCGTGTAACTTTTCAGGTTGGAACTCAGCGCGGGTGCTGGGCGCTGCACCCTAGTCGCCATGCGGGCCCGCGGAGCGAATGGTCCCTGCTTTGGCCATCGATCCATTACGCATTCTAGCATGTCATCAGTTTGTTTTGAAGCTGATGTTTTGAAGATTTGCGAAATTCACGACGGCCCGCCCGAGGCTTTGCGGAACTTGCCGCGGGACGCAGGGTTGGATGTTTCGTCCCCCCAATCCCCTTTCCGCGAGGTTCTTCCCATGCGATGGCAGTTTACTCTAGCGATCGTGGCAGCTCTGTTCCTGGTTTCGGCCGGTTCCATCGGGTCCGTTCGCGCGGATGACGCTGCCGGCAAGGGGGCCAAGGAGGAAGAGAAAGGCAAAGGCGGGTTCAAAGGGAAATTTGAAAAGGGGAAGGGGAAAGGGGGCTTCGGCAAGGGGAAAGGCCCTGGCGGCCCGGGCGGCGGGGCGGGCAAGGCCGAGTTCATGAAGAAGTTCGACAAGGATGGAGACGGCAAGCTGAGCGAGGATGAGAAGCAGGCCATCAAAGACGCGTTTGCCGCACGCAAGAAGAAGCAGGAGTAGCCCTGCGTCCAGGAGGCCGCTCGCGCAGAGGCTGCCTCGCGATGATGGGAACGAATTCGCAAGGAATGCTCCTACCGTGTACTACCGGCGGCTAGCGCCATGCCGCTCAGGGAGGACGGCGCACGGGGAGAGGGTGTGATTTATTGTGGTGCAGGCGTCCCGCCTGCTGGAGCATCGATCCCACTTCAAGGCAGGCGGGACGCCTGCACCACAATAAGGCGGACGGCACACGGAGAGGCTGTGATTCTTTGTTCACCTTCTCCACTAGCCCGACGCGCCAGCGCGCCAGCGAGGGGAACATGGCGGCGACGTCGCCTGGAGCTTCCCCTCGCTGGCGCGTCGGGCTAGTGTTGCTTTCCGACGCAGCACTGCGGAGAGCGCTGGCGGACGGCACACGGAGTGTGCCTGCTACTTTACGCTAGGTGATGCTTCGCCCTGTTCACGCGGCGTGCTGCTTGCGGGCCATGTATTTCACAAAGACCCAGGTCAGCAGCATGATGGCCATCAGGCCGGTGCTGGCCAGAATCAGCGCCGGCAGCATCCAGCCCAGCAGGAAGAAGGTCATGAAGCAGTAGTCCCAGATGGGCTGCCAGGCGACGACCACTGCGGCCGTGCCCAGACACAGGTAGGGGCCGTAGGGGATGTGCTCCCCACCCGCGGACAGCCATTTGATCATGGCCACGACCAGACCCATGATGGGCGCGAACAGGAAGAACGCCAGCAACACCGACTGCCAGCCCAAAAAGGCGCCGACCATCGCCATCAACATGGCGTCGCCAAAACCCAAGGCCTCTTTGCCCAGGCACTTGCTGGCCACCACGCGGAACAGCCAGACCAGGCCCAAGCCCCAGGCCGCTCCCGCCAGCGAGGTCATCAGCCCCTTCCACTGCGGCATGGGCAGGTAGCTCCACGCCAGGACGATCGCCAGCGATCCCACCACGCCGATCAGGGTGTGCAGCAGCGCACGGTGCTTGCGAAAGTGCCAGGTCCAGACCACGCGCCACTTGCGCGCCAGGCTGTTCCCCACCGGCCAGGGCGTGACTCCGACCCACCAGAAGAGATAGCAGGCCAGCGCTGTGTACAGGCCGCCGTCTTCGGGCCAGTTCTCGAGCCAGCGCGGGTAAAGGACCTGCAGGTTCGACAAGGGCAAGAAAGAATCGTAGACCGGCGCATTCAGGTTGTTCAGTCGCGACCAATTGGGGAGCATCGACCAGGGAAAGGCCGCGGCGCCGATCAATCCCAGCAACGTGCCGGTCACGGTCACTTCGTCGTGGATCTGGTAGCTGTCGAGGTCGATGACCGAGGCCACGATCATGAAGCACAGCAGCACCACATGCGAGGCATACTGTCCATGCTGCACCAGCCAGAGAGGCGGCCCCCCGGGAGCGGGCGGCAACATGCCCGGGGGATACAGCCCGTTCTGGCCGATCTCCCACCAGTAGAGCGCGGAAAAGGCAATGCCCGTGAAGAGTTCGACGAGCAGGTAACGGACCGAGAACTTCTCGCCGCAACCACGGCAGCGCCCTCGCAGCCGAAGCCAACCGAAGATCGGAATGTTGTCGTACCAGCGGAGCGAGACATTGCACTTGCGGCAGTGCGAGCCGCCGAAGACGACGGTTTCTCCGATGGGCAGGCGATAGATGCAGACGTTCAGGAAGCTGCCGATGCAGGTGCCCACCACGAATAGCCAGACCAGCATGATTTCAAAGGGGAAGATCACGGGGACTCCGGCGGGGCGGTGAGTTGCAGACGTTGGGCAATTTCAGCGGCGATCTCCGCAGGGGTCTTCCCTTCGGTGTCGATTTCGAGACTGGCCGATTCGCGGTACAAAGGGAGCCGCACGGCCAGAAGCCGCTCGATCTCCTCGACCAACGTCGTGCCGCCGATCAGGCTGGGTCGGCGCTGCCGGGTTGTCTCGTCGGCTTCAATACGGGCCTGAATCGTCGCCGGCGAAGCGGCCAGCCAGACGCGCGGCCCGCCCGCGGCCAGGGCTTGGCGGTTTTGCGGCCGCAGGATTGCCCCTCCTCCGGCAGCCACGACCAGGCGATCGCGGCCGGCCAACTCGGTGATGATGGTCGTCTCCAGGTCGCGGAAGGCGGGCTCTCCATCGTCTTCAAAGATCGCCCGGATCGACTTGCCCGCCCGCAGTTCGATTTCGACGTCGGCGTCGACCCAGTCCCAGCCCAGGCGCAAGGCCAAATGTCGTGCGACGGTGGTCTTGCCGGTGCCGCGGTATCCGATCAGCGAGAGGATCAAGCGGCGCTCGACGGCATGGAAGGAGAGGTTGGGGGTAGTGTGGCGTTCAGTATTATAGCGTGCCGCGAGGACGCAAGCTCGCCGCGAGCTTTGACCCTTTGTGGTGCAGGCGTCCCGCCTGCTTGAAGCGGTTCCGATGTGCCGGCAGGCGGGACGCCTGCACCACAAAGCCCGCCCTACGGGCGGTTCTTCCAGTCGATTCCCGAAAGCTTGGCCAGCGCCAGTTCCAAGGCATGCGTTCCGTCGCGGCCGTGCCCCTGCGCCTTCACCGATACGTACAGTTGGTGGGCCAGCGCCAGGCCGGGCATCGAGAGCCCCATGCGCTTCGATTCGTCCAGCGCAATCCCCATGTCTTTGATGAAGTGCTCGACGAAGAAGCCGGGATCGAAGTTGTTGGCGATGATCCGCGGGCCAAGGTTCGCCAGCGACCAACTGCCGGCCGCACCGGGGCCGACCGACTGCATGACGGTCGGCAGATCCAGCCCGGCCTTGTAGCCGTAAAGCAGTGCCTCGCAGACGCCGATCATGTTCGTGGCGATCAGAATCTGGTTGGCCATCTTGGTGTGCTGGCCAGCGCCGGGGGCTCCTTGATGGACGATGGTCTTGCCCATCGCTTCCCAGCAGGGCTGCAGTGCGTCGACGATCTCTTTCTCGCCGCCGATCATGATCGAGAGCCGGGCTTCGCGAGCGCCGATGTCTCCGCCCGAGACCGGCGCGTCGACGCTGTGCACCTGCTTGGCGGCTGCCGCCTGGGCGATCTCCACGGCCAGCGAGGGCTCGCTGGTGGTCATGTCGACCAGGATATTGCCGGCCTTGGAGCCCGCCAGCGCGCCGTCGGGGCCCAGCATCACACTGCGCACGTCGCTGGGGAAGCCGACGATGGAGAAGATCACGTCCGATTGCTCGGCGACCGCGCGGGGAGTGCTGGCCCACTGGGCCCCCTTGGCTACCAGGGCGTCGGCCTTGGACCGCGTGCGGCTGAAGACCGTGGCCGTGAAGCCCTTGGCGATCAGATGGCCGCACATGCTCGAGCCCATCACGCCCGTGCCGATCCAGCCGATTTTGGTGACGCCAGGAGCGATCCGCGGTGCAGCCATGAGAGGGAACTCCTCGAAGATTTTGGGGAACTTGCTCGGTCCCGGAATGGGGGATCGCTCAGGATAAGCCATGATGCGCGCGAGGTGAAGGGCGGGCGGCAAGCGGCCGACTGTCGGCTGGGGGAGCGTCTCGATTCGGGTGGTGCAGGCACCCCGTCCGCTGGAAATGGTGATCGTCGTTCTTGGAGAAAATTAGCTCCGGGTTGATGGAGGGGACCTGCATTCACGGGCGCGTCTTTTTGAACAGGAGGAAGAGGAAAGGGAGGTAACGGAGGGGATTTCTCTGTTACCTCTGTTTCCTCCTGTTCAAAAATGAAGCAGGGGTGGGATTGGAACCAGACGCAGCCCCCCTCCCCAACCCTCCCCACGATGTGGGAGGGAGCAGGAAGAGAATGCATGCCTTGTTGGTGATTCAGGGACACACACCAGGTTTGTAACTTTGCGGGTTGGGACGCAGAGGTCCCGCGGGACGCGGGCGCCCCGGGGGGCGCGCAAGTTTTCGGGTTGAGCAGGATCAGCCAAGGGCACTGGTTTGTAACTTTGCGGGTTGGGACGCAGAAGTCCCGCGGGACGCGGGCGCCCCGGGGGGCGCGCAAGTTTTCGGGTTGAGCAGGATCAGCCAAGGGCACTGGTTTGTAACTTTGCGGGTTGGGACGCAGAAGTCCCGCGGGACGCGGGCGCCCCGGGGGGCGCGCAAGTTTTCGGGTTGGGCAGGATCAGCCAAGGGCACTGGTTTGTAACTTTGCGGGTTGGGGCGCAGAGGTCCCGGGGGGCGCGCAAGTTTTCGGGTTGAGCGGGATCAGGGACAATGACTCGTAGCTTTTCGAGCTGATGTGTCGTGGCCCCGGGGCGTCTCCATCATGCAGTATAGCATAATATCAGTTCGTTTTGGATCTGATTCATGAATTTCGATTGCGGTCATGCCGGGTCGCAAGCTTCGGCCAGAAGCTTCCGTCCCGAAGCGAATGACGAGCCGATCTCGTCCAGGGGCAGGAGCTTGCTGGCCAGAGCGGTGGGCCTCGTGGCCCTCTGCCCCCTACGGCCTTCCACCCCGAATCGAGACGTTCACACGACTTTCGGCCGGGGGAGCGTCTCGATTTGGTGGTGATCGTCGTTCCAGGAGAAAATCAGCTCCGGGTTGATGGGGGGACCTGCATTCACGGGCGCGTCTTTTTGAACAGGAGGAAAGGGAGGTAACGGAGGGGATTTCTCTGTTACCTCTGTTTTCTCCTGTTCAAAAACGAAGCAGGGGTGAGATTGGACCAGGCGCAGCCCCCCTCCCCAACCCTCCCCACGATGTGGGAGGGAGCAGGAAGAGAGTGCATGCCTTGTTGGTGATTCAGGGAAACACACACCAGGTTTGTAACTTTGCGGGTTGGTCTCAAGCGCGGCGTCGCTCGCGCTCTCGCGCTTCAGGTTGTGATGGGAACGCCTTCCACCCAGAAGCGAGAGGCTCACACCTGTCGGCTGGGGGTTCTGCTGGCCTTGGCCCGGGTGGTAGACTACATCTCAGTCGCCCAACCGACGGGACCCGATCATGCCCATTCGCCTGCAAATGCCCGATGGCCGCCGCATCGAGATTGCCTCGAACTCTGCGCTGATTGGTCGGGACCCGAACGTTCAGATTCCATTGCTGGGCGTGAAAGGGATCGAGCCGCTGCACGCCCGACTGCGGCACATGGCCGGCCGCTGGATGATCGAGTCGCAAGGGGAGTGGCTGTTGCAGGTCGGCGACGCGCCGCCGGCTCGCATGGGCTGGCTGAAGCCGGGGGACGAAGTGCTGCTGACCCCCGAGGGGCCGAAGATCATCTTTGAGCCCGCACCGCTGGCGGCAGTCGAAGCACCCGCCAGCCCGCTGAGCGCGGCCACGTCTCCTTCGCGCCAGACGCTGTCAGAAGAGCGCAAGCCGACGCTGCTTTCTCGCGAGAGGGACGACTCGGATGGGGAACGTCGCCGGCCGCCGCCGCTGCTGTTGGCCGCTGCGGGCGTGTCCATCGCGATGGTGCTCGCCATCTTCTTCTGGCCGCGAAACGATGCCCCGGTTGTCGTGAACAACTACGATCCGCCGCGGCGCGCCATCCAACCGCCGGTCCTTCCCCCCGTCGTCGATCCCCTGCAGCCGCCCGGCAAGGGGCAGGTCGGTTTGTGGCCCGCGGAAGATCCGGCCGATCCGCCGGCCGAAGCCCCGCCGGGCGAGAATCCTTCGAAAGAAATCGCGCTCCCCGGACCGCCAGGCAAGAAGTTGCCTGTCGAACCTGCCCAACCGCCCGATGCGATCAAGCCTGCCGAACTTCCTCCGGCTGGGGCCGACCGCGACCCGCCCGGCGAAGTCCGCATTTTGGCTGGGCATAGTCACTACGTCTCGTTCGTGGCGTTCCTGCCGGGGGACAAGCAGCTCCTTTCGGCCAGCTACGACAAGACGCTGCGGCTCTGGTCGCTGGAAGACGGTCGCGAAGTGCATCGCTTCCCGGGGCATACTTCGGCCGTGTCGGCGGTGGCGCTGACGGCTGACGGAGGGCGCGCGGTGTCTGGCGATTTAAATGGCGCCGTCAAGCTGTGGAATCTCGAGACCCGCCTGGAAGGGCGCTCGTTCGAGGGCTCGCCCAGCTCGCTTGCGTCGCTGGCCCTCTCGTCGGATGGCAAGCGGCTTGTCTCGGGTCATCTGGGGGCGGTCCATCTGTGGGATGCCGCGACCGGCAAGCGTCTGGAAACGCTGATGGAGAAGCCCGGCTTTCTGGGGGCGATCTTTGCCCCCGGCGACGAAGACGTGCTGATTTATGCCGAGGACGGGAAGCTGCAGCGATTCAGCCTGACCGATCACAAGCCGCTGGAGGCCCGCGAGCATCCAGGCAGCTTGGGCGGGGTGGCCCTCTCTCGCGATGGCCAGCAACTGGCCACGGCCTGTCGCGATGCGTTTGTGCGGCTCTCGGCGATGGACGCCTGGCAGAGCGTGCGCGAGCTCGATCAAAAGGCGGCGGTGAACTCCGTGGCCTTCTCGCCCGACGGCAAGCGGCTGGTCTCGGGCGGGCAAGATGGCGCCGTTATCGTGTGGAGCGCGACCTCGGGCAAGCCGCTGGTTCGCTTCGAAGGGCACACGGCTGCGGTGCGCCGCGTGGTGTTCTCCTCGGATGGCCGGTTGGTGGCGAGTGCTTCAAGCGACAACACGGTGCGCGTGTGGCGCGTTCCCTGGGAGGATCCCACCTCGTTGCTTGTCTTTTCGGGCCGCAAGTCGGTTCCGCAGGCTGATCCGACGATCGTCGCCAAGACGCCGGCCCCGCGCGATCCCGACGACCCGTTCGGGCCGCTGGTGCCGCGAAGGCCCGACCCAACGCTCGAACCCAAGCAGGAGCCCAAAGCGCCCGTGCGGCCCGATCCCCCGGCCGGCGTGCTCGAGATCCCCGATCAGGCCACGCAGGCTGCCGCATTGAAGCGGATCAAGGAGCTCTTCAAGGAAGAGTACGCACAGCGCAAGCCCGAGGGGAAAAAGCTGCTGGCCGCGAAGCTGTACGAGCAGGGGGCCGACCCGGTCAACCAGCCGGAGTCTCGCTATGTGCTGCTGCGCGAGGCCCGCGACCTGGCCTCGGAGGCCGCTGACGCTGAGACCGCCTGGCGGGCGATTGACGAGATGGCCCGCTGGTACGTCATCCCCGTGACCGAGATGAAGCTGGCGGCCCTGTCGGCTGCGGTGCCGCAGGCTCGCACGCCGGAAGAGGCCAGCACGCTGGCCACGCTCTGCCTGGCCCTGATGGACCGCTCGGTGGCGATTGACGACTACGACACGGCCACGGCCGTGATCGCGCTGGCGGTCACGGCCGGCCGCAAGTCGCAGCTCGTCGACATGGTGAATCGCGCGCAAGCCCGCGGCGAAGATGTTCGCGAGATCAAACGCGAGCACCTGCGTGTGAAGCCGGCGCTGGATGCGCTTTCACTTCAGGCGGCCGAGGGCCCCGCGGCCGGTCCCGAAGCGCTGCTGGCCGCGGGGCGATTCATCGCCTTCTACAAGAACGATTGGCCCCGTGGGCTGAAGCTGCTGACCCGCGGCAGCGACGAGCGAATCGCCAAGCTCGCGACCGCAGACCTGGCCGAGCCGACCGAGTTTGCCGAGCAGATCCAGTTGGGGGACGGCTGGTGGGAACTGGCCGAGGGCTCGCGCGGTTTGGCTCGGGAGCGACTGCACGCCCGAGCCGGCCGTTGGTACGAGCTGGCGCTGCCTGCGGCGGGGGGGCTCGACAAGGTGCGGCTCGAGAAGCGTCTGGCCCAGCTCGCGCCGGCGGCCGACAAAGTGGACCGCCCCAAGCTGCCGCTCAAGGGAGAGTAGACGCGTCGTGCTCGATTCTCTCCGCCAGATCCTTGTGGTGCGTCATCGTTGGCTGGGCTTTGTGCTGCCGATGGCGGTCTTTCTGATCCTCACGTCGCTCGAGCCCAAGCCGACGCCCGCGGGCGAAGAGGCCGCAGCGGGCCTGTCGATTCCCTATGACTCCTATCCTGCAGCGTATGTGCTGAAGATCGCCCTGGTCGTTTCCGCGATGATACTGGTCGCGCCGATCTATCGTTCGATTCCGCTCGGCGTCAGTCCCTGGGCGATCGTTGTGGGCGTGGTCGGAGTCTTTCTGTGGGTTGGCATTTGTTCCCTCGGACTTGAGGCTCGCTACCTGCCGACCTGGCTGGTGGGCGGGACACGAAGCGCGTTCAATCCGCTGGCCGAAATGGCCGATCGGCCAGCGCTGGCCTATGGCTTTTTGGCGGTGCGACTGTTCGGCCTGGCCTGCGTGGTGCCGGTGATCGAGGAGTTCTTTCTGCGCGGATTTCTGACGCGCTACCTGAGCGACGACCACTGGGAGCAGGTCCCCTTCGGCCGTGCGGCTTGGTTCCCCACCGCGATGACCATTGCCGCTGCGGCGATGATGCACCCGGGCGAGCTGCTGGCCGCGCTGGCCTGGTTCTCGCTGGTCACGAATCTGTACGGCCGGACGGGCAATTTGTGGGATGCGGTGGCCGCCCATGCGGTGACGAATCTGCTGCTGGGCGTGTACGTGATTGGCTCCGGCGCTTGGCATTTTCTGTAGGCTGGGTAAGCTGAATCCCTGGAGCCCGACGCGTCCGCGCGGGGGGAATCTTTCAGGCCAGTGGCGCCTTGGTTCTCTACGGCTGGACTCGCTATTTACTCTTGTACAAGGAACCTCTCATGCCCAAAGCAGCCGCCCGTCATATCCTGGTTGAAACGGAAGAGGCCTGCACCAAGCTGAAGGACGAAATCACCAAGGGTGCCGACTTTGGCGCCTTGGCCGCGCAGCATTCGCAGTGTCCCTCGGGCAAGAAGGGCGGAGCCCTGGGCGAGTTCGGTCCCGGCCGGATGGTGAAGGAGTTCGACGAGGTCTGCTTCAAGGCCCCTGTCGGCGTCGTCCAAGGCCCGGTGAAGACCCAGTTCGGCTACCATCTGGTCGAAGTCACCAGCCGCACCGACTGAGCAGATATTGCATCGCAATCGCCCAGGGCAGGCGGAAGCGGCCTGCCCTGGGATGATTCGCTTGGGTGCAGGCGCGTAAAGTAGCAGGCACACTCCGTGTGCCGTCCGCCCGTTGTGGTGCAGGCGTCCCGCCTGCTTGAAGCGTTTCCGGTGTTCCAGCAGGCGGGACGCCCGCACCACAAAAAATCACAGCCTCTCCGTGTGCCTGCTACCTTACGCGGACGCTTATCCCTTGGGGATATCCAGAACCAGCTCGCCGGAGCGGTTTCGCTCCACGATCAGCTTGTGGGGCTTCTTTGGGTAGTTGGGCGACACCTTGCTGGCGACCGGCTTGCCGTCGTGTCCCGCCCCTTCGCCCACGCAGACCACGTTCACCACGTACTCGCCGGGGACCAGTCCGGTCCCTGTGCTGCACCGCGCCACAAACTGGCCATCGGGTTCGAAGTCGGCCCAGCCAGGCACCTGCGGCAGTCCTGCTTCGGCTTGAAGCGGGGCGAAGGTGAGCGTGCCGCGGCTCGGCCATTCTCCGCCGGCGAGGGTCACACGCCCTTGCACCGGTTCCAGATGCGGGCCCGTTTTGCCGCAGCCGGTGAGCGTGGCGGCGCCGAGCAGCATGATGCCTAGTGCAACTTGTTGGAGCGCTCGCATGCGATCTCCTCCCGTTCGAGACTTTTGAACCGTGCTGTGATCTCAGATTTGAAATTTGAGATTTGAAATGAAAGCAGGCGGAACGTCCCTCTCGCCTCTCGCCTCAAATCTCGAATCGCCACCGGCTACTCCGGCAGCGACACCACTTCGTTCCCGCTGCGCGTTCCCAGCTCGTTGTACAACTTGTAATCAATCGCGTTGGCGAAGAACCGCACGCTTCCATCCGCCAGTGCAAACATTGCTCCGCCGGCATGCTCGCTTTTGAAGCCGCAGGCCTTCCAGTGGGGATTGATGCTGTGCAGCGTCGCCTGGTCCATGCCGGGCTGAGGCAGCTCCGAAGGCAAGGCTCGCAGGCCGAGCGGAATCGTGGTGCCGGCCAGCGGGAAGTTGCTGCCGAACGCCTGGTTGTGAAAGCATTCCTTGGGGAGCGATTCGCCGATCAGAATCGTGTTCGAGAGCCCGTCCTTCACCTCGGCGAAGCGGACGCTCTTGGCCTTCCGCCCGAACATCCCCACGAAGCTTGAATCCGATCCGTAGTTGTGCCCCTGGCAGCAGTAGCTCCCCTGGCCTGCAGCGCAGAACGCGCACACGTCGGGGCTCGTGGGACCCATGCTGGCCGGATACCACAGGCCCATCTGCTCGGGCGGGCAGTCGGGGCAGGTCTGGCAGCGATCCTTGATGATCGGTTTGCTCCCGGCCGGATCGGCGGGGCAGACAAACAGCCGCACGGGGGTCGTGACCGCCGTGCGATTCACGGCGTGATTCATCCGCTGCCGGAAGTCGAACTGGTTGTGATGCGACTGCTGCTCGACATACGGCAGCACCATGGCCACCCAGGTGCCGCCGACCTCGGTGTACGCACAGCCAAACGGCAGCCGCGACTGCGCGGTGTGATAGCCGTGCAGCGCCAGGGCGATGTTCTTGACGTTGTTCGCACATTGAATCCGCAGCGCGGCCGCGCGGGCCGATTGCACGGCCGGCAGCAGCAGCGCGACCAGGATCCCGATGATCGAGATCACCACCAGCAGCTCGATCAACGTGAATCCCGCGGGTGGACGACGTCGCAGCATGGCAAGGCTCCTGGCAGGAAGGTCGACGCGGAGGGAGGCAGGCAGCGGTAGCGGCAGCACGCGTTACTGGCGGGCGTTCTCGACCAGCCGGTAGTGTTTCATGATCTCGTCGGCCGACAACGCACGCTTGTAGATGGCGATCTCGTCCAGCATGCCTCGGAACGGTCGGTCCGCCCGCGTGCCCGGGTGGACCAAGCGGCCGATTCCCAGCAGCGGAGACTGCGTGAACTTCGAAGGCTCCAACTGCGAGGCCACCGGCTGGCCGTTCAAGTACAGCTTCAACTCGTCCGCCTGCTTCAGGGCGACCACGTGTTGCCAGTTCTGCAGCACATAGCGCTGGGCCGAGAAGACGTTTGTCCCGCCTGCGGTCCCGGGCGGGCTGCGATGCAAGAAGCGGATCCGCCGCACATCGCGGGCGGCCACGCCGGTGTCGGCCTGCAGCTCGATCACGCCATGGTGGTCGTACTGGGCCTTGGTTTCGGCGGTCGGCGGTACGTGCAGACTGATCAGGGTGCTGTAGTGAAACTGCTCGGGCAGCATCCAGAACTCAATGGAATAGTCTCCGCGGCCGAAGTCCTCGATCGCTTCGTCGACCATCAAGTAGCCGCCTGCGCCGTCGAAGCGAAGCGCCCGATTCCCCGCGCCGGAGACCAGCCCCAGCGCACCAACCACCCGAGCGGGATAGCCCGGGCCGACTTGATTGGGAACATGGCTCCCCAGTTGCTCGCACCGCCAATAACCGGCTGGCTTGGCGGCCATGATCGTTTTCACATAGGCCGGCGTGATCGGCAGATCGTCGAGTGACGGGAACTCACGAGAGAACTCCGCGGGCAATGCGGGTGCGGCCTCGAACTTTCGCGAGTCGGCCAGCAGTTGCAGGCCTTCTCCGGCGGCAAGTCCCTCGGTGGAGACGATGTGCCCGGAACGACTCAGCACTTCGACATCGACCTTGCCGGCGAACACATGCACGCGCGTGTCCTGGCTCTCGGCCACTTGCACGCCGAACTCGGTGCCACGATCGATCACGTTGGCGCAGGTCGACGCAATGGTGAAGCCGCTGGCCGGCGAAGGAACGCGGGCCGAGAGTTTCCCCAGGCCCAGCCGCCCCGACAATGCTGAGTCGATGCGGAACGTGGTCCGCCCTTCCAGAATGACCTGCGCGCCCGAGTCGAACGTGATGACGGCTGTGCCTTCCAGCAGGTCCAGCTCCTGGCCGACGAACAGATCGGCGCCGTCCGCTTTGGCCAGGCCGCCGTCCTTCCAGATGCAGTGCAGCGTGCGGCTCATGCGGGCCACATATTGAGGCGCGCCGGCAGGACCTTCGCCCGGCTGTGGCATGCCGAGCATGCCCATCGTCGCCAGCACGGCCAGCATCAGCGCGGCGGCAATCGAAAGGGAAGCGACCCATGGCTGCCGAATCCACGCGCCCCAGGTGAGCGCCGGGCCGGCAGGCTCCATGAGCGAGGCCAGCGGCGCCTGAGGTGCAAGGCCGGTGTCGGCATGGGCCAGACCGCCATCAGCGACAGCCAATCGGGCGGGCATCTCCCACGACAGATCGCCGTGCAGCACCAGGTACTCGGCATAGTACCGGCGAGCTTCCTGGCTCTGTTCCAGGATCTTGGCCAGCGCCGCGACCTGCGTGTCGCTGGCCGCGCCGTCGCACAGGGCCGAGAGAAGTTCGTCGAGTTGATGTTGTTGATCGGCGTTCATACGGCTGCCTCCACCGCCATGCGGCGACGCATGCACTCCAGCAGCCACGAGCGGATCCGGCCCAGTGCGTGATAGACGGCCTTCTCGCTGCGGCCGACCTGTTCGGCCACGCTCCGCACATCGGCTCCTTCCAGGTACCGGCGGGCGACTATTTGACGGTTCCCTTCGGACATCCGCCCCAGGCAATCCTGCAAGGCTTGCCGGCGGGGCGTCGAGTCTTGAAGGACTCCTTCCACTTCAGCCGCCAGGTTCTCGACCAGGTCGTCGCTGAAGCGGAGCGACTCGCGGCGTTTGCGTTTGCGGTAGGTCAGCACTTCGTAGAAGGCGATCTTGTACGCCCAGGCCGAGAAGCTTGTGCCGGGTCGGAAGTCGCCGATCTTCTCCCAAATCACGCGGTTGGTTTCCTGCACCAGGTCGTCGGCGTCGGCGGGCTGCGGCACGAGAGAAAAGATGTAGAGATAGAGGGGCCGCTGCAGCGAGGTCAGCTCGCGCACGCAATCGGCGATCGGCAGGGGAGGCTCGGCCATCGGCAGGGTTCTCATGGCTGATCAGTAAACGGCGCAGGGGGTCTTGGATTCCCCAGCGATTTTCCCGGAAATCTTTGTCCGTTGCGATACTGTCGATCTGCCAGGGACTTGCGCCGCACTGCCGCCAAAGTTCCAGCGGCGAGTGAATGTCTTCGCACCTTGGCGTGAGTCTTCGCCGTGCCAGCATAGGAAGTGCCCCCCCCTCTTTTCCTCGCCGTGGCATCGGCGCGGGCCCTTTGGTATCCTACGGACCGCGGACCTTCCCTTTGCATGAGCGGGTTTCCTGCGTGCGAAGCGGTGTTTTTTCGGTCGAAGGAGTGGAATCATGCGCGGGCTCTTGCTATCGGCTCTCTTGATGATGGGGGCCCTCTCGGCCGCTCTCCCCGCCAGCGTTTGCGGGCAGGATGCCGCACCCGACAAAGCGCCCAAGACCGATGTGGGCAAGGGTCGCCCCTCGGACCTGGAAGATCCCGTCGTTCCGCTGGCCCCCAAGATGCCCCGCTCGGCCGCCGATCTGGAGCGGGTCGACGCCATGGCGCTGTTCGCTGCCGGTCGCCTGCACGAGCAGCGGCAGGAGTTCAACGAAGCGCTCAAGCTTTATCAGAAGGCCCTGCGGCACAATCCCGATAACATCACCATCTTGCGGCAGGTCTACCAACTCGCTTTGAACCTGGAGCGCGTGGAAGAAGGGATCCGCTTTGCCCTGAAGCTGGTGCAGCTCGATCCGACCGACCAGGTGCTGATCCGCCGGCTGGGAGCCCATCTGACCGACCGCCGCGACTACGCGGGGGCGCTCAAGCTGTACGAGCGGCTGCGCGAGATGCCCGGCCTGGAAAAGAAGAGCCCGGCCTACGTGACGCTGATGGCACAGATGGGGGACCTGTACTTTCTGGTCGACAAGTATGGTCCGGCCGCCGACTGCTACGGCATTGTCGAGGCCGCGCTCGACAAGCCCGAAGACTACCACTTGAACGACCGGATGCGGACCATCCTGCTCGGCACGGCCAGCGCCACCTACGAGCGGTTCGGAATCGCGTACCTGAAGGCCGATCGTCCGAAGGAGGCGGTGGCCGCCTTCCAGCGGGCCGACAAGAGCTCACCCAACAAGGGGCTGTTCGCGCTGCATCAGGCCCAGGTCTATGCCGCGGCCAAAGAGCCGGCTAAGGCCTTGGCCGAGCTGGAGGTCTTCTTCCAGCATCAGGTGAAGGGGCAAGCCAACGAGCCGTACGAACTGCTGGCCAAGGTCCTGAAGGATTTGGACAAGCAGGGTGAGTTGACCGAACGGCTGGAGAAAGCCCTGGCCAAGGACAACACGAACGCGGCCCTGCGCTATTACCTGGCCGATCAGTACCGTGCCGCGGATCAGATCGACAAAGCCGAGAAGCTGTATGTCGAGACGCTGAAGGACAACCCCAGCGCTGCCGGCTACGAAGGCCTGCTTGCGATCTATCGCAAGAAGAACGACCCGATCGCGCTGCTCAAGCTGCTGGGCCAAGGCATTCCCAACGACGAGACGATCCTGGATCGGCCCGAAGGGAAGGCGCTGCTGGGCGATGCCAAGATGGTGGATGAACTGCTGGCCGCGGCACGCAAGCTGAATGCCACGGAAGAGAAGAGCCTGACCTTCGACATGCGGATCGCCGCCGCATTGATCGCTGCCGAAGGGAAGAAGTTCGACGCGTCGAGTGAGTTCTTTCAACTGGCCCTGGCCAGCAACCCGCCTGAGCCGCTGCGGGTCTATCAGCAGTGGGGCCTGGTGCTGTTCGTGGGCGAGCAATTCGCCGAGGCCGCCCGGGTGCTGCAGCTGGCGATCGACAAGAAGCTGGCTCAGCCGAAAGATCCCACGCTCTATTTCCATCTGGCCGGCGCGCTCGAGATGGCCGGCAAGACCGACGAGGCCCTGGAGATCGCCCGCAAGGCGGTCGACATGACCCCGCAGCCGATTCCGCTGCTCCATCAACGGGTGGCCTGGATCCAGTATCACGCCAAGCGGCACGACGACGCGATCAAGGCCTATCACGAGTTGATCGAGAAGTTCCCCGGCACCCCGTCGGCGCGCGAGGCCCGTCTGGTCCTCTCGAACATCTCGGTCATCAAGAAGGATATGCAGCGGGCCGAGGAGTATCTGGAGCAGGTGCTGGATGAGTATCCGGACGATCCGGGGGCCTCGAACGATTTGGGCTACCTATGGGCGGACCAGGGGAAGAACCTGGATCGGGCCTTGAAGATGATCAAGCTGGCGCTGGAATCCGACCCCGACAACGACGCTTACCTGGACAGTCTGGGATGGGCGTTGTACAAACTGGGCCGCTATCAGGAAGCCCTGGAGCCGCTCAAGAAATCGGCTTCGGCTGAAGACGCCGATGCAGTGATCCTGGACCATTTGGCCGAATGCTACCTGCGGCTGAACCAGACCGAAGAGTCGGTGAAGCTGTGGAAGAAGGCCCTGATCGCCGCCGAGAAATCGCGGAATCCGGACCCTGAAAAGAAACAGCAGATCGAACAGAAGTTGAAGCTGCACGAGAAGGGCGGCAACCAACAGGGCCGGCTGCAACCGGCCAAGCCGGATGCTCCGTAGGAAGTGGCGAGTGACTAGTGGCGAGTGGCCAGTGCTGGAACGCACGACTCACTCGCGATGAAACGTCACCAGCCACTCACCACTCGTCATCTTCTGTCACTAGCCACTAATCACTCACCACTAGCCACTTCCTCCCATGGCCGGCCATTCACATTTTGCGAATATCGCCCACAAGAAAGCCCTGATCGACAACAAGCGGGGCAAGCTGTGGAGTAAGCTCTCGAAGGCGATCATCGTGGCCGCCAAGATGGGCGGGGGCAATCCGGACGCCAACGTGCGGCTGCGCTTCGCCATCGATTCGGCCAAGGCCGTCAGCTTGCCCAAGGACAACATCCAGCGGGCCATCAAGCGCGGCACCGGCGAACTCGAGGGTGGCAACCTGGAAGAGATCTTGTACGAAGGCTACGGCCCGGGGGGCACCGCTGTGCTGTGCGAGATCCTGACCGACAACCGCAACCGGACCGCGGGCGAGATCCGCAAGATCTTTGAAGTGAACGGCGGCAATCTGGGCGGAGCCGGCTGCGTGGCCTGGAGCTTCCAGACCAAGGGGCTGTTCATCATCCCGGCCGGCAAGATCAGCGAAGACGATCTGATGGAGATCGCCCTGGAAGCCGGCGGAGACGACGTGAAGCAGTCGGGCGAGACGTTCGAGGTGACCTGCTCGCCCGACCAGTTCCAGTCCGTTTCCGAGGCGCTGGCCGCCAAGCAGATCACGCCCGACTCGGCACAGTTGAGTCGCATTCCCAGCAACACCGTCGATCTGGGGGTCGAGGACGGCCAGAAGATGCTGAAGCTGATGGAGAAGCTGGACGAGCACGACGACGTGCAGAATCTGTACTCGAACTTCAACATCACGGACGAGGCCATGGCGCAGATCGGCCAGGGGTAACCGTGCCCGCGCCCCCCTCTCGGTCCCAGGCTCCGCCTGGGAGCGCACTGACCCGAGGCTCCGCCTCGTGGCAGGCAAGACTTCTCTCCCTTCTGTTTCTATCGGCCCTTTCGCCTGCTGGCTGCTCGGCTCCCGCTGCGCCGGCCACTCCTCCCGAGATCTCGGCCGGTGATCACGGGCTGATCGTCGCCGTGGCGCCGTTTGCTCTCCCCTTCGAGCTGACGCGGGCCAGCATCTATTCTGGAAAAGGGGCGCTGCTTGCTGAACTCCCCGCGGCAGGGCTGCGCCGCCGGTACGAGTTGCCGTTTGCCTGGGACCCTGGCCGAACGTACCGCGTGGTGGTGGAAGGCCCCGCAGGCAAGCTGGCCGAAAAGACGATCACGATCGAGCATTCTCTGGTTCCTGATATCTCCGGCTCCGCCTTCGATCCTCGCCTCGTCCTCGTCCCCAAGGGGCCTCTTCGCGCCGCCGTGCAGATTCCCTTCGGTCAGCCAGGCTTCACGTTTCACCGGTCGAGTTCTTCGATACGCGGCCAGCTGCAGTATCCCACGTATCCGGTGGCCGCTTCACCCGGCAGTACGCTGCAGATGGGATTGCAGGTGGAATGCGTGCGGCAAGCGTACAGCCCGTTCGAGTTTCGCTTCGACTTCCCGGCATCGATCACGGTTAGCTGCGACGACCCCCGTGTGAAGCTCGAAGCGGGGCGACTCACCTGGTCGGGCGAGTTGGAACTGGAGCATGACTACGAACAGGTCATGGTGAACATTCAGATTCCTCCGAACTTTTCGGACGACGTAGCGATCCTCGGCGGGCGGTTCGTCGATGCGGATGGCATCCCCAGACAACTTTCCATCGAACTGCACACCCGCGCGGAACCGGGAAAGATCGAGCTGGTCGACGTGACTTTCCCCAGCGACTCGGCCGGAGAGCCCCGCCCAGAGCAACTCGCCGACGCCGTGGTGCTGGCCGATCCCGTCTGGTCGCGCGTTCACCGGCTGCTTCGCCCTACGGCGCCGATCGCCAACGAGCACGAACCGGTCGGCTGGCAGGCCGTGCAATTGAAGAACGACGGAGCGCTTCCTGTGAGCGTGCGGATCGAGAGCGAAGTGGCCGAGGGAAACGACTCGCAACCGCTGCTCGATTTCGCCCCCACCACCTGGATCGCCCCCACCGAAAGCCCCACGTCCGAGCATCTGTTGGCCATCCCTCCGCACAGCACTGCAACGGCTGTGTTGCCGCTGTTCGCTCGCCGCGAAGTCCGCCCCGGACGCTACGAGCGCCGACTGCGGATCTTTCCGGTCGGCAGCACCCAGGAGATTGCGCAGACCGTGCGGCCGCTCGATGTCATTCGCGGCGATGCGGCCGTGTCGATCTCGGTGTTGGCAGCGCTCGTGGGGTCGCTGATTGCGGTGCTGCTGGTCGCCTGGCGTGGGCGTCGGGTGGTGGCCGGCATTGGGGTGGAAGGGCTGGCCACGATCGGCATGATGGCCGCCGTGCAGTTCGCCGCCGCGTATGTCTTTCGCATTGGCACGCATGTGCTGGCCGGATTGCTGGGGCCGTTCGCCATCTTTGTCACTGGGCTGGGGAATGAAGGAGTGAGCGGAATGTTGATGGCCGCTACCATCACGCTGGTTCCGCGCGTCGGCGCGGCCAGCCTGACCCTGGCGACCCTGTGGCTGCTGAACTCCCTCTTCACCGGGCAGTTCGGGCTGGTCGACATCGAGTTCGTGATCCTCAGTTGCCTGGCCTGCGAGCTGACCTTGGCGCTGCTGGGCGTGACGACCACCTCGCAGATCCGCCGGCCTGCGCGACACGCTCCCTGGTCGATGGTGCTGCGCGTGGCCCTGGCGCTCGGATCGGCCAAGGCGCTGGCGCTCTACCTGGATCTGTGTCTGGTGCAGGTGCTGTATCGGCTGTACTTCGCCCCGTGGTACGTGCTGGCGGTCGCGCTGTGCGTGGGGTTGGGATACGGCGCCACGGGGGCGGCCGCGGGAACGGTGCTGGGCTATCAGTTGCGAAGGACCGCCGGATGAGCGATGCCGCCCTGGTCCAGCGGCTGACGTTCACCTTTGTCGGCCGCGATCAGCCGAGCCTGATCGATGTTTCCTGTCGATTGCCGCAGGCGAGTTGGACGCTGGTCACGGGTCGAACGGGCAGCGGCAAGTCGACGTTTCTCCGCGCGCTGGCCGGACTCATTCCGCACCACTCGACCGGCGTGATGAGAGGCAGCGTGCGGCTGTTCGGGCAAGATACTGCCACTGCCCGACCGGCGCAGTTGGCGCGGCAGGTGGGGCTGGTGCTGCAATCGCCCGACGAGCAGCTCTGCGCCACGACGGTGGAAGCTGAGGTCGCCTTCGGGCTCGAGAATCTGGCCACGCCGGTCGCCGAGATCGGCCCCCGCATCGCCGAATGCCTGGAGCGGATGGGCCTGGCCGGCTTCGAGCGGCGGGCCACGCGGCAGCTCTCGGGCGGGCAAAAGCAACGGCTGCTGCTGGCTTCCATCCTGGCCATGCGTCCGCGAATGCTGCTGCTCGACGAACCGCTGAGCCAACTCGATCCACAAGCTGCGGCCGAGTTGCTGTGCGAGCTCGACGGACTGCGCGCCACCGGCATGGCGATTGTGCTGGCCGAACACCGGTTGGACGACGTGCTGCCGCTGGCCGATCGTGTGCTGGTGTTCGATGGGGGCCGACTGGCCGAAGATCTCGATCCGCGCCGCGTGCCGGAGCTGGCCGAGGGATTCGCCCGGCACGGCCTGGAAACGCCTGAGATCACGCGGTTGGCGTTGCGGCTGGGACTTCTTCCGGAAGAGAGCGTGCCGCAATGGGCCGCGCGGTTTGTCGCCGAAGAGGGATCCGTCGCGCCGATTGCTGCTGAGTCGGTTGGATCTTCCACTCCGCTCCTTGCCGTCCGAGATCTTACCTTTCGATACCCTGAAAGCCCCACGACTGTCTGGCAAGATGTCTCTTTCGTGCTGGCTGCCGGCGAACGGGTGGCTTTGGTCGGGGCCAACGGCAGCGGCAAGAGTACACTGCTTAGCTTGCTGGCGGGACTGCTGTCGGCCAGTTCCGGCAATATCGAGTGGGACCCCGGCCCTATCAGAAGCAGCACGAAACCGCCGCCCAAGTCGGGCCTGCTGTTTCAGAATCCCGATTTGATGCTTTTCTGCCGCACGGTCCGCGAGGAGCTGGCCTTTGGCAACGCCGGCCAGCAGGCGATCGAACCCTTGGCCGCTGAACTTTCGCTGACCGACCTGCTCGATGAGCCTCCGCTGGCCTTGAGCCAGGGACAACGGTTGCGCGTCGCGGTAGCAGCAGTTCTGGCCCAGGCGCCGCGGCTGTTGCTGCTCGACGAGCCGACCACCGCTCAGGATCGTCGGCAGTTAAGCGTGATGATGGAGTTGCTCTCCCGCGCGGCGAGGGAGCAACGCGGAATCGAAGGGCTGCTGTTTTCAACCCATGACGTGAGCATGGTCGCCCAGCATGCAGACCGCGTGCTGGTGCTGGGAGAAGGCAAGCTGCTGGCCGACGTGAGCCCCGTCGAGTTACTGAGAAACGATGCGCTAATTGCGGCTGCAGGATTGCGCCGCCCTCCGCTGTATGAGTTGCGGCAGCGGCTGGGCCTGGCGGGATTGAGTTTTGAGCAGATCGCGGCGGAGCTCGCCGGGAAGCTCAAAGCGTGAGTGGGCCTTTGTAGCGAACGCGGCGCACCTGCGGCTGGCCTAATCCAAGAACTCCACATGGACGTGCGATGATTCAAATGCTTCTAAGACTTCTCTCAGGTAGTCCCGATTCGAAACTGTCTGACTGCGAAGTTCAGCCAGACGTCGCTGCGTTTCGTCCTCGTCAAGCTGGCCCTGGTTTTCCATCATTTCAATCTCCCACATCAATACGTTGGTTGGACTGAAGGCTCGTTTCACTGCGGCGGCGTTGCGAATGATCAATGTGAATGGTGGTGCTACACCGAATCCACCGCGCAAGCAATCCGAGAGACTATCCAGGTTAGCTCCATAGTAGCCCGACGCTCCATTCACTGCCTGTCCTAACGCAAGGTAGAAGCCAGGGACGTCTTCAACGTCAGCTCCATTGATTTCAATCGTTACGCCACTTTGGTCTTGGATCGGTTCTGGATGTTCGCTGCACCATGATTCGCGAACAGAATGTAGATGCTCGTAACGTGTCCTGTGCAATTCTGACTCCATAGCACCACCACCACCTTTATTGCGACGTCACAAGCAATCCGTCCCTGTCCGCTCAACCCTGCATGATCTCCTGGATCACATGCCCATGCACGTCGGTCAAGCGGCGGTCGATGCCGTTGTGCCGTAGCGACAGCCTGGTGTGATCGATGCCCAGCAGATGCAGCATGGTGGCGTGTACGTCGTAGCAGTAGGTGGGCTTGTCGGCCGCCTTGTAACTCCACTCGTCGCTGGCGCCGTAGGTCATTCCACCCGTCACTCCTCCACCGGCCAGCCAGTTGGTAAACGTGAACGGGTTGTGGTCGCGCCCCTTGGCCCCCTGACTGCAGGGCATGCGGCCGAACTCGGTGGTCCAGTGGACGATGGTGTCCTCCAGCAAACCTCGCGCGGCCAAGTCCTTCAGCAGCGCGGCGGCCGGTTGATCCATGCTGCCGGCCATATCGCCCAGGTCCTTCTCGATGTCCTCGTGCGTGTCCCAATTGCGCCGCGGAAAGCCATTGTCGGCGCCGCTCCAGACTTGCACGAAGCGCACGCCGCGCTCCAGCAGTCGCCGAGCGATCAGGCAGTTTCGTCCGAAGTCCTCGGTGTTTTTGTGATCGAGTCCGTACGATTTCTTGGTGGCCTCGGTTTCGTCCTTCAGGTCTAGGACTTCGGGGGCGCTCAACTGCAATCGCGCGGCCAGTTCGTACGAGGCGATACGGGCGTCGAGCCGGCTGTCTCCTTCGCGCCCCTTCTGATGCTCGCGGTTCAGCTTGACCAGAGCGGAGAGAGCGTCGGCGTCGGTCTTGGGCGTAACATACGAATCCTTGGGCGGGTTCAAGTCGGCAATGGGGTTCGCGGAACCGGGCTTGATCATCGTCCCCTGATGCGCGGCGGGCAGGAAGGCGGCGGTCCAGTTGCCCGGGCCGTTGGGGCCGAAGCCGCGCGAGTCGGGCAGCACCACGAACGTGGGCAGATTCTGGTTCAAGCTCCCCAGGCCGTAGCTGATCCAGGCCCCCATGCCCGGGAACCCGGGGAGCACGAAGCCGGTGTTCTGCATGAACGTGGCCGGGCCGTGGACGTTGCTCTTGGCGACCATCGAAGGAATGAACGCCATCTGGTCGACGCACTCGCCCAGATGCTTGACGGTCTCGTTCATCCACTTGCCGGACTGGCCGTACTGTTTCCATTTCCACGGGGACTGCATGACCGCGCCGGGGCTGCTCTGGAAGAGCTCGACCTTGCCGCCTGGATCGAACGGCTTGCCGTTCTTCTCGATCAGGGCCGGCTTGTAGTCGAACATGTCGCACTGACTGGCCGCCCCTGACATGAAGAGCTGAATGACCCGCTTGGCCTTGGCGCGGTGATGGATGCCGCCGTTGAGATCTTTGGGCGACGACTTCTCGGATTTGGATGCTGAAGCGTCGGCGGCCAGCAGGCCCTCGTGGCCGAGCATCTGCGCCAGCGCCAGCCCGCCCAATCCGCCGCCGAATTGCCAGAGGAAGTCACGTCGATTCATGGGATGTTCCCGATAGGGGGCAGAGGTCTACCCGTGCGATTCGTATCGAACAAAGGATGCACGAAGCGGCAAGTTCAAGGGACCGGAGACAGATTCGCGGAAGGAAGCAGTTGTCCACAGATGTCGCAGAGAGACACAGATGTAATGCAAGAGGTGCAACACCGCGCTCGCCGTTCATTTGCGCGGTTCGAGGACATCCAATGGTTTCCTGGATTTAATCTGTGTCTATCTGCGACATCTGTGGACAACTGCTTCCTTCGCGAACTTCCTTCGCGACCTTACTTCGCGCGGCCGTAGCTCAATCGACAAACAAGAACTCATTGGTGTTGAACAGCAGCCGGCAGGCACTCGCCCAACCGTGCTCCTTGGCGTGCCCCACCAGCAACTCTGTCTCGTCTTTCGATGGGGAACGTCCAAAGGCGAATCGCCAGGCCGCGGTCGCGCGGCCTTCTGGCGTCTCGGTGATCGGTGTCACTCGGGCGGCGAAGTGCTCGGCCTGTCGGACCATGAACGGATTGTTGAGCAGGGCCAGAGCCTGCAGCGCCGTGATCGTCTCGGTCCGCACCGGCACAATCAGCGACGGATCGGGCGAGTCCATGCACTCCATGAACGGGTCGGGAACGCTGCGGACCACGAAACGATAGATCGCCCGGCGGAACGACCGGGGGTCGTCGACATTGTGCTGGTCGTAGAGATAGTGCGGCGAGTGGTCATCTTTGAAGCCAAAGGCCTGAAAGCCCGGCCCGCCCATCTTCAAGTCCAGCCTGCCGCTGACAGCCAGCACCGTATCGCGCAGGCTCTCGGCATCGAGGCGGCGGCGGTTCATGCGCCACAGATAGCGATTGCCTGAGTCGATCTTGGCGGCATCCTCGCGAGAGGTCGAGGCCTGTCGATAGGCCGCGCTGGTCACGATCAGTCGGTGCAGCTTCTTGAGGGACTGCCCGCCGTCGCGGAACTCCACGGCTAGCCAGTCGAGCAGTTCCGGGTGCGACGGCTGCGAGCCCATCCGGCCAAAGTCGTTGGGCGAATCAACCAGCCCCTGGCCGAAATGATAGTGCCAGACGCGATTCACGATCGAGCGCCAGGTCAACACGTTCTTCGAGTCGACCAACCAGGCGGCCAGCGCCGCGCGACGCTGCCCTTCGTCTCCAGCATTGGTCAGCGTGAATGCGCCGCCAGTCCCGGGCACGCAAGCCACCGTGCCGGCCTGCATCTCCTTGCCGGGGTTCTTCACGTCGCCGCGCGGCAGCCAGTTCACCAGGCGAGGCGCCCGCGGTACGACCGTGTAGACCACCGGCCCCTTGGACAACTCGGCCATCTCGGGCTCGATCGCCCGGATGCGCGCCGTTGCCCGCGACTGTTCGGCCCGCAGTTCAGGGCCGATGGCGGCTTCGATCGCCCGGGTGCGCTCGGCCGTGACGGCGGCCAGCTCGGCCTCCAGAGCGGCGCGGTCCTTCAGCGTCTTCGCCAGTTCGGGCGTCCCCAGATCCGGCAGCAAGTGCCGACTGTTGTGGCCATCGACCAGATTCTTGGTGTGCCAGCGGCCTTGATCGATGGAGTCGAGCGCCGTAACCGTGACGCCGGCGGCGATGTTCTTGCCCCCCGATTCCACCTGCATTTCACCCAGCGCGAAGATGTAGTCGCCCGAGCGGAGCCAGAGCCGCTGCGCCGTGACGCGCACATACCGCGCCACAACGGGTGTCTCGCCTGCCAGGCGGATCGAGACCACGTTGTCGCCCGGGTTGGGAACGTCGGCCTTGGAATAGTCGGCTGCCAGTCGCGGCTGCTTGAAGTCGGGTTCGTCACTTACGGCCACCTGGTAGCGCACGGGGAAGCCGAATCCGGGTGCGTCGCGGAAATCGGTCGGCCGCGCAGGAAATAGATGGATGGCTTCGATCGGCTGCGGCTTTGCCAGGTCGATCTGCACCCACTTCACCCCGTCGGGCTGGCCCATGATGCCGCTGTGATAGCCGTTCGTGGGACTGGTGACGGGCGCACTCGCGGGGGGAACCGGACTGGGAAGCGAGCTGAGCCGGTTGCGACGTTTGGCGACCTCTTCGTCCAGGCGGGCGATCTCGGGACTGGCGGCCCCGGCGACTTTGGCTTCGATCTCGGCCACGCGTTTCTGCAAGGCGGCTTTCTCATTCGCCAGCGCATTCTGCCGGGCTTTCGTCTCCTTGTCGCCGAAGAAGCGATCCCCCCGATCCAGCCCCGCAAAGACCGCTTGCAGCGAGTAGTAATCATCCTGCGTCATGGGATCGAAGGGATGATCGTGGCAGCGCGAGCAGTGCACCGTCAGGCTAGTGAAGGTCGACATGGTGTTCGCCAGCATGTCGTCGCGATCCAGCAGTCGCGTGATGAGCTTGTCGGTGGTGTCCTCACGCAGTTCGACGTGCCCCACGAAGTCCCAGGGACCGGCGGCAATGAAGCCCGTGGCCACGATCCCTTCCGGATCGCCCGGCTGCAGCACATCGCCAGCGATCTGTTCCGAGACAAACTTGCTGTACGGCTTGTCTTCGTTGAAGGCCCGAATCACGTAGTCGCGATAGGGCCAGGCATTCACGCGGCGCTTGTCTTTGTCGTAGCCGTGGGTGTCTCCGTAGTGGACCACGTCGAGCCAGTGCCGGCCCCAGCGCTCGCCATAGCGGGGCGAGGCCAGCAGGCGGTCGACCAGTTGCTCGTAGGCGTCGGCCCGCGTGTCGGCCACGAAGGCGTCGACCTCTTCCGGCGAAGGAGGCAGTCCGATCAGGTCGAACGACAGTCGGCGGATCTGTGTCCGGCGATCGGCCTCGGGCGAAGGGGTGAGCTTCTGCTGCGCGAGCTTTTCGAGCGCGAAGGCATCGATCGGTGTTCGGCCCCAACCGGTCAGGGCCGGTGTCGGCACGGCTGGCTTGACGAGCGGCTTGAAGGACCACCAATCGCCCCGCTCCATTTTCTTGGCGACCAGTTTCAGCTCGGCGGGAAAGCTCGCCCCTTGCGAGATCCACTTCACCACCAGCCCGACCTGCTGGGCCGAGAGTGCGGGCTCCCCCTGCGGCATCTCGGGCTTGGGGCCGGAGATGTGTTCGACCAGCAGGCTTTCGTTCGGTTTGCCGGCGATCCAGGCGGCGCCGCTTTCGCCCCCCTTCGAGGCCGCGGCCGCCGAATCGAGGGCCAGGCCCCCCTTCGGTTTGTCCCCCGCATGACAGCGGATGCAGCGTTGCTCGAAGATCGGCGCGATCTGATCGCGGAACAGGTCGTCGGCGCGCGCGTGCTTTACCGAAGCCCCGCATAGGAGCAAGCAACCTAGCGCCAGGGGAAGGGAGTGCCGTGTATGCATGGTCATTCGCCAGGACAAAAGGACACGGGCCGCAAAGTGGTCTGACCAATTGAATCTAACAAGCGTGGTGCGAATGTCAAGCAGCATTTTGACTTCGCATGCAATGTTCGGAAGGGGGAGCCGAGCTGCAACATCTGATGCCATTCTTAACGATTCCAGCCATTCATGCGAATCCATCGAAAACATCAGTCTGAAAAGAGCCTGTACGCCCATCGGTTTGCAAAGTTCTGTCCCCCTCTGATGCGCATCGGCCTTGAACTGTTGAGCCACAATCGCGAGAATCCTCCCTTCGCCCGCCGGTCTTCTTGGGCGCTTGTCTATGCGTGGATCGAGAGGTGTCGCCTGTCGTTGCCTGTCCTTGAAACCCCGGAACACGTCGCTCTCGCACCTCTCGAGTTCGTCCGTACGCCCAAATTCAGCAAGGGAGACAACTTCCTGAGCGAGCTGAAGCGGCGCGTCGACGACTACTTTGAAACCACCGGACTCAGCCGGCGGGACTGTCCGCAGATGTATTTGAAGACAGCTCTGCTGCTGGCCAGCTTTGCGGGCTGCTACGTCTGGCTGGTGTGGGGCGCCCAGACCTGGTGGCAGGCTCTCCCCTGTGCCGCGCTGCTGGGCTTTGTGACAGCCTGCATCGGCATGAACGTGCAGCACGACGGTGGCCATCAGGCGTTCTCGGACCGCCCTTGGGTCAACAAGCTGATGGCCATGTCGCTGGACCTGATCGGGGGGAGTTCGTACCTGTGGCATTGGAAGCATGCGGTGCTGCACCACACCTACGTGAATATCGCCGGGCACGACACCGACATCGAGTATGGCTTTCTGGCCCGGGTGGCTCCGCATCAGCCGCGGCGCAGCTTTCATCGCTGGCAGCATCTGTATCTGTGGTCGCTGTACGGCCTGATCGCGGTGAAGTGGCACCTGTACGATGACTTCCGCGACCTGGCTGCCGGACGAATCAGCAATCATCGTGTGCCGCGGCCCACGGGGTGGGAACTGGTGATCTTCATCGGCGGCAAGCTGATTTTTGTCAGCCTGGCGTTCGTGATTCCGCTGATGTTTCATTCGGTCGGCGCCGTGCTGCTGTTCTACGGCGTCTCGGCGTTTGTCACGGGGATCGTGCTCAGCATGGTCTTTCAACTGGCGCACATCGTGGGCGAAGCGGCCTTTCCTCTCCCCGCGGAAGAGACGGGTTGCCTGGAGAACAGTTGGGCGATCCATCAGGTTGAAACGACGATCGACTTTGCGCGCAGCAGCAAGCTGGCCGCCTGGCTGCTGGGCGGGCTGAACTATCAGGTCGAGCACCACTTGTTCCCGCGCGTCTGCCACGTCCACTACCAGGCGCTGTCGCATCTGGTCGAAGCCACCTGCCGCGACTTCGGTGTGAAGTACTGCGAGCACAAGACGTTCTGGGCGGGCATCGTTTCGCACTTCCGCTGGCTGCGGCAAATGGGCATGCCGAGCGCCGAATTGGCCGAGAACGCCTAGCAAGACACTGCGGGATCGTAGGCGTCGCTTGGTCGCTTGCGCTAGACGGGTCGCCAGGCCAGCACGACGCGCGAGACGGTGATGTCCGACTTCTTAGGCGGGATCACGATCTCTTCCAGTTCCATGCTGGCGGGGCTGACGGCCCGCTCCAGCTCCGCGGTCTCGGCATTGAACTGCTCGTCGAGTTCGTCGCGCCGCTGGCGCAGGACTTCGACCGATTCCTCGGCGTCGCCGATATCGGCACGCTGCCGTGCCGCACGACTGGCCGCTCGGCCGGCGGTCGCCGCGCGGCCCACGTTGGCGCTCGAGGCCAGCTTCCGCCCGAACATCGCCCCCAGGATCGAGGTGCCGACGGAAATGGCGGCCTGCAGCGTGCTGTCGGTGGCCTGGGCTTTCTCTTTCTCGACCTTGACCATCGCCCGACGAAGTTTGTCGTCGGCGGCTGCCAACTTAGGGGCGTACTTGGCCCGCAACTTCTCGACTTCCAGGTCGCGGCGTTCCTTGCCCGATTGCGACAGACGAATGCGGAAATCGACCTCGCTCTCGCCCGGCTGAGAGACTTCTTTCAATGCGGCGCTCTTCCAAAGTGTCAGTCGGCGATTGCGATAGAGCGAGTCTTTGAGGGCGGTCGTCCAGGTCGCGTAGCTCTTGGCCTTCGACAACTCGGCGACCAGATCGGCAAAGCGGGCGCCCTCGAGCGGTTGCGCTTCCAGCTCGGGCTCGTCCGAGAGTTCTTCGCCGGCGTCCCATAGAGGATTGGGCAGACCATCTTCCACTTCGACCATCAATCGCACGTCTTGCCAAAGGTCGATGCCGGCCGAGGCCTGCGCAAAATGCACGCGGGCCAGGCCCAGCAGCGTCGGCCGGTAATAGACAACCCCGCCGCCGCCGGGGAGCCGTTTGACCGGCGGCAGAAAGAACTCAGGCACGCCGGGGGGAACGACGGGGCGATAGCCACCTTCTTCGGGAATCGCCTTGGCCGCGGGGGCAGCGGCGGCTGTCTTGCCCGGTCCTTCCAGGGCCAGCGACTTCTTGCGCTCGCTCATCAACGACTGGATCTGATCGCGGGTCAACGGCCCGCGCAGGTACGACAGCGTCCAGCGGGTCTGGAATACCACGGGGGCGTCATCATGCACGTTGTTCATCAGAAAGGTGCGCTTGGCCAGCCCCGAGAGGATCGCCTCGGTCTTGGCCCGATCGAATGCTTTGCCCGAGGCGGCCGTGGCTCCTTCCAGTCCGTCCAGGACGCGGGCTTTGTCGCGCTCGGTCTGCAGCCGGCCCAGGAACCAGGTCCCGGTGTTCGACAGTCCCTTGTAGTCCAGGTCGACGGGATTCTGCGTGGCCAGCACCACGCCCAGCCCGAATGCTCGCGCCTGCTTGAGCAGCGTGAGCATCGGCGGCTTGGTCGGCGGATTGGCGGTGGGCGGAAAGAAGCCGTAGATCTCATCCATGTACAGAATCGCCCGCAGGCTCGAGGTCCCGGACTGGCTCCGCATCCAGGCGATGATTTCGTGCAGCAGCAGCGTGACGAAGAAGGTCCGCTCGTGATCGGACAGGTGCGAGATGGACAGGATCGACAGCCGCGGCTTCCCTTCGGCCGTGTGCAGCAGTCGGGCGATATCGAGCGGCTCTCCTTCCATCCAGGCCGAGAACCCGGGCGAGGCCAGGCAGTTGTTGAGCTGCAGCGAGAGCTGGAATCGCTCCTTGGCCGGATAGAAGCTCTCCAGGTCCATGAAGCCGACTTTGTCGAACGGAGGAGTCTGGATCTCGCGAACCAGCAGCCCCAGCTCTAGATCGCGGCCGGACCGCCAGGCCTTCTCGACAATGTTCGAAAGCAAGATGCACTCGCGGCTGCGGAGCGGATCGCCGGTGATGCCGACCAACGCGGCCAAGGCCGAGATGGTGCCGACCAGCCGTTCGCGAAAGGCGTCGACATCGTCCAGGATCGCCTTGGGCGGGGCGGAAAGCGACTTGAGCGCCGCCAGCGGCAAGCCGGCATTGGAGGCCGGCGTGTAGACCGCCACATCGGCCGACTCGCGGAAGCGGGTGATCCGCGCGCCGTCCTCGCCCCAGGCGGCCAGTCCTTCGCGCCAGCTCTTGGCGGTCTCGGCGGCCAACTCGTCGGCGGTCAGCCCTTTGCGGGTGGCTTCGGCGGGATCGATCCACGGGCGGAAGTCGCCCGGCTGCAGCTTGGGGAACGTGAGCAACAGGTTCGAGAGATCTCCCTTGGGATCGATGGCGATGGCCGGGATGCCATCGATGGCTGCTTCTTCCAGTAGCGACAGGCAAAGCCCCGTCTTGCCGCTGCCGGTCATGCCGACGCAGATGGCATGCGTCGTCAGATCCTTGGCATCGTACAGGAGCAGTTCGTCGGTGACCTTTTGGCGATCGAGGTCGTAGTTCTTGCCCAGGTAGAACGCGCCCAGTTTCTCGAAGTCTTGCATCGCAGTCGCCAACTCCAGGTACACAGCCCGTCACGCTCAACGCACACGACCCACTTACGGCTTCAACTCGAAGGCCTCGTCGGGCAGATCGACCGCGATGCCTTCCTTCGGAATCTCCTGCTTCAGGCTCCACAGTACTCCCTGCAGCATGAGCCTGCGATACTCGGGCTTCTTCCAGTTGGCATGAAAGTGGAGCCCGGTGAAGCCGAACGAACGCCCGCCGTCGGGGCGATCCCAGGCCCAGGCGACGGTTTCGACAACTCCATCGATGGGGACTTGCAGGACGGGAGTCACGGGGCGCTCGCCTGGCGCGAACTTCAGACGGTAGTAGAACTCCTCGTCGGTTTTGAAGGGAGCAATGCCTTGGGCGATGGCATGTTCGGCCACGCGAACCTCGGCCCCTTTCAGGACCTGGTACTTGCGGTCGGGACCTCCGTGGCAGCCGCCGAACAGTTTGACAAAGGGCTCGATCGGCGCGGCCTCTTTGGTTCCCATTCCCCAATGGAGCGTGCTCAGGCCGCCCCCTCGCGCGGCCAGTTGCGTGAAGGCATCCAATCGTCGCGGATCGGCCTGGATCCAGCGGGCCCCTTCGCTCACGAACAGCACCACCCCGTCGGCCTGCTTCAGCAACTCAGGGCCTTCGGCCCACGGGTCATCCGCCTGAATCACCTTGGCTTCGACCCCTTTCACCTCCGCCAGCAACCTGGCCAGTACCTGCTGGCCGGCCATGTACTCGTGCGTGGCCTTGGGGTGCCCGTCGGGTTTCTGGCCCAGCAGGAGCACCTTCTTGGGTTCCGCGGCCTCGGATAGCGAGTCGAGCCCGCCCATTGAACCCAACACGAGGAGGCAAAGAGCGTGTCGCAGAATGCGTGATCGCATGGCAGACCTGCCGTCGGGAGAGAGAACGGGGTAACCAAAGCAGCACGGTGCGCGGCTAATTCGCTTCCGGTGTCTTCAGCTCTTCACTCACGGCCTCGAAAATCGCTTCGGTCTCTAATCTGGTATGGCCCAACATGAACGCGATGCCTGGCAGGTCGTATTCGGCGCGGAACAGCAGCGAAGGCCCTCCGGTCACCGTCATCAGCATCTTGTCGGTGCCAGGCGTGGTGAAGAGCTTCTTCGCCAGGGCGTCGACTTTGGGTTGCAGCTTGGCGCTGCGGGCCTTTTTCTTGGGATCCGAGTTGGGAAGGTTGGTAATGACCGAGGCCGCGATCTCGGCAAAGACCATCGCTCGAACAGGAGTTCCGTCGGTCTTGGCCTTCTGCAATGCTTCCAGCGTGCCTTTGCCTCCGACCAACACGATCACATTCTTGCCGATTCCCAGATAGACCGTCTGGAACAAAGGATTCTCCGGGGCTTCGGCCGAAGTCGTCAGGGAGTGAATCGACAGATTGTTCGCCTTGGCGACGTTGAACTGGACCTGCTTCTGCTCTTCAGCGGGCAAGGTCTGGACGAACTCGCGCAGCGCCTTCTCGAGCCCTTCGCCATCTTGAATGGCAATCGAGAACGAGAAATTCGGTTCGTCGCCGGCAACATTCATGCGCATCGCCAGATCGGTCGGCACGACCTCCCAATGCTTCTTGAGGATCTTCAACACGCCCTGGCCCACGGGGTTTTCTTCCTGACCCATGGCATCCAGCATCGCCTGACGAATGCCATCGAACTTGGCCCCCGCTGCGGACATTATCATGCCCGTCTTGCCGGGCAGCGGGATTTCGATCGGCTGGGCTTTGGCTTCGCCCACCGCGGCGATGTATTCGGCCTGCTTGGTTCCCGCGCGCGGCGTGACGCGCAGATCCATCAGCAGCTTGCCGTTCTTGTTCAGATCAAAGCCGTAGGTCAGGCTCTCGGATTCGGAGACCAGCGAGCCGATGACATCGTTGGCCAGTTGCTGGCCATAGAGCCGCCCCTTGAAGCCGGCTTCGGTCTCGCCAGGACGCTTGTTCAATTGGACATCGTTGGAGTTCTGCATCGCCGACAGAAAGAGATTGCGAAGCAGCGGCGAGATCCTGTCTGGCCGAATGACGACAAGCAGGCTGGGCTTGCCGGCGGGCGCGGTGAAAACTTTGGCCGCCGGAATGGGATTGGGCCCCGTCGCCAGCACGGTGGGACCAAACGCCAGGTGAGCGTACTTGTCGGCGAAGCGGAGCTGAGCAGGAGGCATGCCCGGGGGGAGCCTTACGTCGTACTTGCCGTCCTGGGCGGGTTTGGCTTCGATGCCGAGCGTGCCCAGCAGTTCCAGGAAGCCTTTCTCGTCGGCAACGGGGATCAGCACGGCTCCCATCATCTTGTCGTTCAGCATGCCGTATCCGCCCAGTGGACGCCCAAGGTCCAGGCTCTTGAGCTTTTCGAGATTCTCGCCCAGCACGCTTGACCAGCCGGTTTGAAAGTCTTCCACAGCGCCGTTCTTGCCGCCGCTTGCGATGACTTCGCCCACGGACTTGGCCTGCCGCAGCAACTCACCCAGCGGTTGTGTCTCGACCAATACGGCGGGGTCGTCTCCCGTCTGGGCCATCGTCCATGAGGAGCTGAAGGCCACCAGCAGCGTGATCGTCAGAATGCGAATGTAGCGGCATACCGAAGTCATCACAGGATCTCCCCTGAGCCATGTCGAGTTACGCGAGGTGAAGGCCGGCATTTTCGGCTTCGGCAGGGGAAATCGCAAGCGGATTCGCCAAGTGTGAGCGGCAAGGCGCTAGCCGCCGGCAGCCTTGGTGCGACCGCTGCAGCCAAAGGCCGCAGCGGTCGCACCAAGGGCAGGAACGTACGGGAATCGTCGGAACTAGCCTTTCAATCTCCTTCACCCACGAGGCGAGCTCGTGGGGGTCGTTCGGGATACCTACGATTTTGTTCACCCAGAATCGAGGCGCTCACACCGGTAGCCCCTGTGAAGACGCAAATTCACCGGCGGCGAGCGCCTTGCCGCTCAGTAAGCCAGAGACACAACATTCGCGCCATGCCGCTCACGTGACCAATCGCCAGATCATCCGCAGACCGACACAGGCCAGCGCTGCGGCCAGAAAGCGAATCAGGGCCGGACCTCGCAGGTAGTTCGACAGCACCGCCCCCAGGGGCGCGCCCATCATCACCCCCAATGCGACAAAGGCCGTCGGGGCCAGCATGGCCGTCAGGCTGCCCGAAAAGAGATGGGCCAGGGCCGCTGAGAACGTGACGATGGCCAACACAAAGTGCGAAGTGGCGGTGGCCGTGTGAGGGCGGAAGTTCAGCACGCGAATCAGAAAGGGGACGTGCAGGATGCCGCCGCCGATGCCCAGCAAGCTCGAGAGCACGCCCAGGTACGCGCTCCCCAAGGTGCCGGCCAGCGTACGGCGCTGCGACCAGGGCGTCGTTTCCCAACTGGCGACGGGCCCCTCGGCTTCGTCACGCTTGGCCGGATTCAGAGCCAGATAGATGCCGATACCGATCAGCAGGAAGCCGAACGTCCACTCGAAGGGTTTGCGCGGGATCGCTTCGACCAGCAGGGTCCCCAGGAGGGCGCCGGGGACGCCAGCCACCGCAAACAGAAGGCCCGCTCCGTAGTCGATCCGGCCCGCCCGTGCGTAGGCCCACGACCCGCCATACGCGTTGAAAAAGACTGCGGTCAGGGCCATGGCCGTGACTTCGGACGGGGAATGCCCCGGGTACAGAAACAGCAAGGCGGGGACGAGCAGAAAGCCTCCGCCTGCGCCGATCATGGTGCCGTAGGCCCCGACGCCAAATCCGAGGAGCATCAAGGTGATGAACTCGGAAACGTCAGGCATCACGCACTCCCGCAATCAGATCTGGTAGTCCCAAGGCGGAGTGCTGTCTTTGGCCTGGGGATTGCGCAGCGGGAAGTACTGGCTCAATCGCAGCGAGCGAAAGACGGCCTCGACCAGCCATCCCCACACGGCGGGAACGACAATGCAGGCGGCCAGAATTCCAGCAACCGACCAATTCATCGGGAGGCCTCAGAGTCGGCATGCCGCGGGACGGTTCACGCCTGTGCATCGTAATTGCACGAAGAGGACCGCGACAGGACTACCGCGACAGAACGGCCCGCCAGGCCTCGATCCCGACGAGACCGATCAGACAGGCGAGCACCGCATTGTATTCGCCATTGCGGAACCACAGGCTGATGGAAATGGGGCCCTTGCTGCGCGGAAAGCGCGGCAGGATGCGGCCGACTTCGGCGCTGTAGGTCGTCCAGACTTCGCCGAAGCTGTTCGCCATGCGAGCTTCCTCGTAGACGATCGTGGGCGGATAGGTCAGGAAGATGACCGTCAGCAAGACGGAGATCGCCCAGACGTTGTCGATCATCAGGAAGAAGCCCAACAGCATCAGGAACGAGCCCAGATACAAGGGATTGCGGCAGGCGCTGTAGGGTCCTTCGGTGGCCAGGGTGCGGCTCTTGTTCAGAATCGACGCAGCCCACGAACGGATCAACAGCCCCACACCGATCAAGGACAGGCCTCCGATGGTCATCGGATCCTGGAAATGGAGCGGGCTGTGCAGTTGGTGTCCCTGCAGGAACAAGATCGCGCCAACGGCCAAGGCGGCCACCAGCATCAGCGTCACCCGTTTGCGAACCCAGACGTTACGCAGCTTTTCGAGCGCTTCTTGGGCCTTGGGCCCGCCCTGCACGGGAGCGGTTCGCGACGGCTTGCGGGTGGACACACCGCTCTTGGTGACACTTGCCACGAGATGCCTCTCTCAAAGTTCTCGATTTCGCCGGAGTAGACCACTCGGTTGCCGCTGGCGATGCTGGCAACGCAGATTCCAAAATCGGCATCGGCGATACAATCACTACTTTCATTCGGTCCGACGCGGAGAAGTGAATAAGGGAAAAACGGCAATCGGGGAAGCTCAAAATGCGCGACGAGGGAACGGACGCGATTCAGAGAACCTGGGCGCGGCTGCCAGCAAGCATCAAGCCTGGAGTGCTGGCAGACTCTGGTAAGCCGCCTGGACGCAAGGCATGTTAATGCTCATGCAAATCGAACTTACCTATACCAATCACGAACTCGAGGTCCTAAACCGCTACGCCTGGCGCTGGTGGCATGCATTGCTGATGCCGATGGGGCTGACTGTGGCCAGCCTGCCGGGGGCGGGCTTGTCGGCCTGGCTGGGTCACGAGCAGCTCGCCGTCTGGGGGATCGCGCTGACAGTGCTGGCAGGAGCGGCTTCAGGTCCGTGGATCACGCGCAAAGGACAGCAGGACGACCTGATGAAGAAACAGGTCCTGTCCGATACTCCACCGTTTCTGGAATCCACGAGCGTCGAGGGGCAGGGGCGATGGCGATGGCCTTGCATCAAAGATGTGGTGGAATACCGCGATTGCTTGCTGCTGCCGATGGGGCTGCAATGCTGGGTAATTCCCTTTTCGGCGTTCGCCAGCTCTCGCGACCGGCAGGAGTTCGAGCGCACCGTGCGCGAACGGGTGGAACTGGCCGGGCCTTTTGTGAGCGACGAACCGCCGCCAGCCGGGCCGCATTCGGCACAGCTATCGCGCGAGATCTGCTTTCAGAATCAGCCCGCAGATATTCTCGCAGCGCAGTGGCGCGTGACCTTTCAGGGGAAGGCTGTCCAGGCCTCCCTGGGCTGTGTGGGGTTCATGGGCCTGGCGGCGGTGTTGCAGATCCTGGGGCAAAGCATCGATGAGAATGCGTGGTATCTGGTGGCCCTCGGTCAGTTCTTTTCGCTGTTGGGCTGCTTTCTGATTTCCATGTCGGTGTTGGGCATGCTCTTGGCCTGGCTCGGCTATCGCCGTCATGCCGCCTGGTTTCACATTCCCCGCAGGATACAGCTTACCCCCCAGAGTCTGACGATCCTGAGCCGCATGTACGAGGTCGAAGTCCGCTGGGAGGCCATGCAAGCGGTCGAGGCGGATGAGCGCTATCTGTACTTTTTCCGCCGACGTGCGGCGCTGGACGCCGCGGTGGTGCCCCGCGCGGCGTTTGCTTCGCACGACGAGTCGGAACGCTTTCTGGAGTACGCGCGCCGAGCGCTGGCCGAGGCCAAGGCCCAGAAGAGTTCCGTCGCAACCGCACTTCCCGCCCCCTCCAGGCCGGCTCGCGAAACCGACAATCCCTATCAGCCCCCGCCCAACTCGCGGTGACCAACCGTTGACCCGGCCGCTCTCTTTCCTGCATCCGGCACGCCCGCTAACCTGAGGGCGCTCACTCTCCCTTTGCTCACGAGATTGCCATGAAAGCTGCCTGCATCGAACAACCGGGCCCCGCCGAGAACATCCAGTACCTTGACCTGCCGAAACCTGCTCCCACCGGCCAGCAGGTGCTGGTCAAGGTGGGGGCGGTCTCCGTCAATCCGATCGATACCTACATCCGAGCGGGGATGATCAAGGCCGAGCTGCCGCGGCCTTTTATCGTGGGCTGCGACCTGGCCGGCACGGTCGAAGCGGTCGGGCCGGGGGCGAAGCGGTTCAACGTGGGGGACCGCGTATGGGGGAGCAACCAGGGGTTGTTCGGCCGGCAGGGTTCGTTCGCCGAGTACGCGGCCGTGGATGAAGACTGGCTCTATCCCTCGCCTGCTGGCGTATCGGATGAGAACGCCGCTGCAGCGGCGCTGGTGGGTATCACGGCGCATCTGGGGCTGTTCAAGTTTGCCAAGCTGGCCCCGCGCGAGACGCTGTTCGTCACCGGCGGCACAGGCGGGGTCGGTTCCACGGTGGTGCAGATGGCCAAGTCGGCCGGCGCTCGCGTGATCACCACCGCCGGCAGCGACGAAAAGGTCGCGCAGTGCCTGCAAACGGGGGCCGATGGCGCGATCAACTACAAAACGCAGAACCTGGACGAAGAGCTGAAGAAGCTGGCCCCCGACGGCGTGAACGTGTGGTGGGATGTCGTCCGCGATACGAACTTCGAGCAGGCTGTGCCGCATCTGACCAAACGGGGTCGGATCATTCTGATGGCGGGGCGCGAAGCCCGGCCGATCTTTCCGGTCGGCCCCTTCTATGTGAAGGACTGCTCGCTGTTCGGCTTTGCCATGTTCAACGCCAGCCCCGACGAGCAACGGGCCTGCGCCGTCGACATCAGCCGCTGGCTGGCCGAGGGGAAGCTGAAACCCCGCATTGCCAAGACATTTCCCCTGGCCCAGGCGGCAGCCGCCCATCGCTTGCAGGAAGAGAACACGCTGGGCAAGAGCGGCACGCTGGCCGGCAAGATCGTGTTGAAGCCTTAGGCGAAAGCGTCCGCAGTCCGCAAGATTCCAGCCTGCCCGCCGAATAGCTCTGTGGCGCGCTTGTAGACGTGTACGGTTTCGCTATCCTGACCTCACTCCTTGATTCTCCGAACCTTGGGAAATGCACCATGAGCGATGCCTCCAGTTCCCAAACCGATCCGACTAAGTCGCTCGATGATTCCAAGGCTTCCAAGGCCTCGGGAAACATCCTGCTGATCTCGTACCCCAAGATCGTCTTTCTCTATCCCACGCTGCTGGCCGCCTTCTTCTGCGGCGTGATTGCGAGCATCTGGAAGGATGGGGATACGGGGTCCATTCTGGCGACGATCTTCCTGTCGGTCCTGACCGTGAACCTGGTCGTGTTCGGCTTCGACTTTCCCCGGGCGACCAGTCTGACGCTGTTCTTCTTTCTGGCGGCGATCGCGCTGGGCATTCTGCTGTTCCTGCAGTTCAAGCCCGAGATCCTGCCGATGGTCACCGAGTTCATGGCCAAGTTCCGACCACAGGCCAACGCGACCTTCTATCTGACGATCGCCGCGGTGCTCGCGGTAATTTTTGTCGTGGTGCGGATCTTCACCCGCTTCGACTACTGGGAAGTGCGGAACAACGAGCTGATCCACCATCACGGCATGCTGGCCGATTTAAAGCGGTACAGCGCCCCGCATCTGCGGGTGGAGAAGGAGATCACCGACGTCTTCGAGTACTGCCTGCTGAAGTCCGGGAGGCTGATTCTGCAGCCGCGCGACGAACAGCGGGCGATCATTCTCGAGAACGTCCCCTTCATCGAGAAGAAGGAAGCCGCCTTGATGCGGCTGTTGAGCGCCCTGCAGGTGGAAGTCCGCAAGGACTAGCGGGCGACAAAGGATGGGCGAGTCTCCGAAGCGGCATGCCGCCGCCTCGGGTTGCTCGTCATGCAGCCTTCTTAGCGAGGCTGCATCGGGCGATAGCCGCGAACGGCTTCGGTCCGGTCGCGATAGCGGGGGAAGCGGTCGGCCAGCCGGGCGATCTCCAGAACCTCGTAGGTTCCTTGCGACAGCCCCGACAGGCGGATCAGGCCGCCGTTGGTGGTGACCCGCTTGTGCAGCAGCACCAGTTGGCCGATCACGTAGCTCGAGATCGTCTGCAGGTGATCCAGTTCCAGAACCACGCGGCTCATGAACTGCTGCTGCATCAGCTCCCATACTTTCTCGGCCAGTTGGGGCGATTCGTCGCAGGCATCGGCCCGCTCGACGCGGACAAACAGCCAATCGGGACCGCGTTCCACTTCCAGATCCCAGCCTAGGGCGAGTTCGACCATGGGGTTGTTCCTTCAATCAGAGTGGGAGGAATGGGGTCTCTGACCACCGCTTTGAGTATAGACAGACTCCACCCGAATGAGCCAGACGCCGGGGCCAGGAATCTGCCGTGCTCTGCGGATGAATCATGGTTTGTCTGCGAAACCTTGCGGGTCGGTGAAGCCGCGCCGGCACTTGAACCAGCGGTTAAAACGCGGATACTGACAGGCCTTCCCCCGCTAGCATCCCGCTCGGGATCACCCGAGCCTTCCCCCACCTCCGTATTTCAGACAAGGAATCAGCCATGGCACGAGCCGGAGCGATCACGTTCAAAGGCAACCCGATGACCCTGATTGGCGACGAAGTCAAAGTCGGCCAGCCCGCCCCCGAGTTCACCAGCCATCGCTACGAAGGGGGCATGAAGACCTTCACTGTGGCCGACCTGAAAGGGAAGCCGACCCTGATCAGCGTGGTCCCCTCGCTCGACACGCCCGTCTGCGCGTTGCAGACCAAGCACTTCAACAAGGACCTGGGTGCCTTCGGCGACAAGGTCCGCGCGGTCACGATCAGCCTGGACCTGCCCTTCGCCATGAACCGCTTCTGCGGTGCCGAAGACATCAAGAACTTGATGTCGGTGAGCGACTACCAGAACCGCAGCTTCGGAACTGCCTGGGGCATGCTGATCGACGAGTTGAAGATCCTGGCCCGCGGGATCTTTGTGCTCGATGCCGATGGCAAGGTGGTCTATGCCGAGACGGTGAAAGAAGTGACGAACGAGCCGAACTACGAGGCGGCGCTGTCGGCCCTCAAGGGGCTGGTGAAGTAGTTAAGCGGTACAACCGCTCTCTCCCCAATGGGGAGACGGCCGGGGTGAGGGGCTAGCGTTCTTTCGCCTGCCCCTTTTTTGTTGCGCTGGGTGAACTTTTGTAGGGAACGCCCTCCGTGGCGTTCCGCGAGTAGGGAAAGATCGTCCCACTTCTCGGAACGCCACGGAGGGCGTTCCCTACAGACGCGACTCGGGATTCTAGAAGATCCCCTTCGTCGGATCGTACCCCAGTGTCTTGGCCTGCTCGCGATCGGCCGAGGCCTCCTCGACGTGTCCCATCTTTTCGTGGATCAGCGCGCGGTGGTGATGCAGCACCGAGAGCGGATCCTGGAACTGCTTGCGGAGCCGTTCCTTGAGCTTGGGGGCTGCATCCTGGACCTTCTGCAGTTCAAAGGTCCCCTTTTCCGCTTCAACGGAGAGTTTGATCGCTTCATTCAAGTCGGCCAGGGCCTGTTCCTGATTTCCCAGCAAGTGATGCAGGTAGCCCCGCGTATCGAGCACCATGGCCCGGCTGCGTGCCAGGTCGATCGAACGCTCCGCGCTGCCGGGGATCAGCGGGTTCTTGGCGTGCTTGTCCAGCAGTTCGATGCTCTGCTCGGCGTCGGAAAGGCCTTCCTTCAACTCAATGCCGGCCAACGCCCTGGCGTAGGCCCGATTGTTCTTGGGCATGGGATCATCGTTGCTGCTTAGCCGCACGGCCTGTCCCAGGTCGGCAATGGCCGCGGCATGGCGGTTGCGCCCGGCCTCGCGGAAGCTCTCGCGCTGATAGACCTGGCTGCGAAGTGTGTAGGCGGCAGCGTCGTCGGGCGATTGCTTGACCAGCTCGTTGCAGTCGGCCTCTGCCCCTTCCAGATCGCCCGCATCCATGCGGATGGCGCCCCGCAACTGATAGAACTCCGGCGGCAGCTTCTTGGTCCAATAGGCCGCGCGATCGAGTTCGGCCAGCGCGCCGGGCGTGTCACCTTCCTGGTACTTTGTGAGCGCGCTCTGCATCAGCATCTGCGTCCACGCGCCGCCGCCGAAGACGCCGCCCAAGAGGAGCGCAATTCCGAGCGGGGCCAGAATCAAGAGGAGCATCCAGCCCTTGGAAAGCGTCCGCGGCTGCTCCGGAGGAGTCGGCCCGCGGGTGTTGTCGTCGAACGTGGCGGGGATCGGAAAGCCATCTCGATCGATACGATGCGTAGGTCGTTCCATGCAAATCTCAACAGAGAAAAATGACGTGGCGCCAAGGATTCGCGCCGGGCAGGATGCTGCGAACGGAGAGAACCGTGCCCCAACCTTAAAGGCTACAGTTGCCCTCCCGCTTCGGCAAGCGACCCGGCGTAAGGTACAGGCGATAGCGCCAGCTGGAACATCGGAAACCCCGCAAGGCAGGCGGGACGCCTGCACCACAACGGGCGGACGGCACACGGAGAGGCTGTGATTCTTTGTGGTGCATGCGCGAGCGCCTGCTGGAATGTCGGAAACGCTTCAAGGCAGGCGGGACGCCTGCACTACAACGGGCGGACGGCACACGGAGAGCGTGAAAGAATGCCGGCCTCTCACCCCGGCCAACCCCGGGCTGTGCTCCGAATCCCCTTCGGGGAACTCTCGGGGGCAAAATCTGCTCGGTGGGATCCACCGTCTGAGTTCAAAGTTTGCGGGTTGGGCGCGGAGGTCCCGGGGAGCGCCGGCGCTGGGGGGAGCGCGCAAGTCTTCGGGTTGGGGTCGGAACCGCGCTAGCAAAAACCGAGGGAACGGAATTAGCGATTTCAGCACTAGTGCCCTGCCGCTCAGATCCGGAGCCGCTGGCGTTTGCTCCCTCGCCGTTGAAGAAATCACAGCCTCTCCGTGTGCCGTCCGCCCGATTGTGTTGCAGGCGTCCCGCCTGCCTTGCGGGGTTTCCGATGTTCCGGCAGGCGGGACGCCTGCACCACAAAAGCTCACAGCCTCGTGAGCCGTCCGCCAGAGCTCGCCAAAGTGCCAATGGTTGGTAGTTGGAGAGAGCGCCAGCAGACGGCACACGGAGTGTGCCTGCTACTTTGCGTTCGGCTACCCCGAAACCAGCCAGTCCATCCAGCTCAACAATGCCGAAATAACGGCCAGAAAGAACGTGATCATCATGCCCAACCGGGTGGCGTGGGACAGAATGTGTTCCATCTTTTCCTGACGCGTGGCCGCATAGACCAGGCTTACCACCACCACCAACGGTGCGGCGTAGATCAAGTCGCTGAGCCACATGGTCGCGGCAAACAAAGGGAGACCGTCCATGGGGCTACAATTTCTCCCTGGTTTTCGCATCACCGCCGGGCGGTCCAAGCCCCGCGCCAACTGCCGCGGGAGAACTCGGGGAAGCATCCGGAGAGGTGGCGGCGACTGCCGCCGCGGCCGAAGTCACTGCCGCTGTTTTCTCGGCACTCGGTGTTTTCTTGGGATCTTCTAAGATGGGGGCTGGTCCAGCCCCTGCGTCGAAGATGGCCAGGATGTTCAGCAGCCCCGCGATCATCGTGTAGACCGTTCCCAACTCGAAGAACCGGTGCAGCGAGAGGTTCAGATGATCCGCTTCGTTGCCGCGGAAGTCGGGTTCCGACTTGGGGGGCCACATAAATCGGCCCAGCGGCGAGTCGCCGGGCGACTTGCCCGCGGAAAACTGGCGGTATTGATACAGGGCCGGCAAAGCCGCCACGCCCGCCCAGACCTGGCACAGGTAGTGAGGGCGAAAAGGATCGCGCGAAACGTAAACCACCCGACCGGGGCCGACCTCAGCATTGCTTCCCAGAAACAGCCCCAAGAAGAAGGTCCCCAGGATCGACACCGAGAACAGCAGACCTTTGGCCCAGCGTCCCTGGTAAAAGTGCCCCAATCCGGGGACCAGCCAGGCCAGAAAGGCCGCCAGTGCCGGATTCTTCAGCTCGATGGCTGTATCCTCGGGATCGGACTTGGGACCGGGCTCGGAGGACATGGCGAACTACGCTGGAGGGAGTGAAGTGACAGCAGGATCGCCTCCGGCCGGCACGAAACCGCCATTCTAGTGGAACGCTGCATCTCCGCTAGCCCAACCCCGCCCGTCCCGCTAGCAGTTCCGTGTCCCCAGTCAGCATTCGCCGGCGGCCAAGTGATCTTGGGCCGCGCGTAGCAGGCACATCCGCGAGTCGTCTGCCCGTGCTCTCCGCAGTGCTGCGTCGGACCTGAGCGGCACGGCGCTAACCGCCGGTGGTATAGGTTTGGCACATTCCTCGCTCATTCGTAGCCATCGGAGGCGGTCTGAACGTCACAACGCCCAAAAGCGTTCGGGAGAGCACAAACCAGGGCCACCGGCGGCTAGCGCCATGCCGCTCAGTTTGCGTCGCTGATGGGGAACGCTGCGGACGGCACACGGAGAGGCTGTGATCTTTTGTGGTGCAGGCGTCCCGCCTGCTGGAACACCGAAAACCCCGCAAGGCAGGCGGGACGCCTGCACCACAACGGGCGGACGGCACACGGAGTGTGCCTGCTACTTTACGCATCAGCCATCCCCCTATCCCTACTAGATTCCTTACGGCGCATGGCGAAAGCCCAACCGGGGGTGTACCGTGAGTTGTCGAGTCTTGGCGCAGAACGGCGGGTTTGCCGCTCGGTCAGGCACTCTCCGCGGGTCGGGCTTCATGATCGCTGGCCTTCGTCGGTCGGGCGTCACCCGACGTGTCGCTGCACAGCAGTTCATGGCTCAATGCACGGGCGGTTTTTGTATCCAAAGCGTTGTGGGGGACCCCATTACAAGTTCGTAAGGTCACTCTTTTCGCACTACTCTCACTCGGATTCGACAGATACTTTTGAAGTGCCATTTGCTCCGTCGACCATCGCAAACGGGAGCGACCGCCGACTTCTCCACCAACGGCCCGCCTGATTGGATGCCAAGGTAGCGATCCAGTGACCTTCGACCATCACGGCACAACGTGCCGTGGGAGGAAGGAACGCGATCGAATTTCTCAGGGCAGCCCAAGTCTGTTTTGCACCCATCAAGTCCCCTTCGCCGATTGACTCTATGAGTACCACGACCGCGATGCGTGCTGGTATCGACCAGCAGGCACAACTGGACCACTTGAGCAAGACGATCGAGCGGGCGGGAACCCTGCTGCCGATCTCGGGACCAATCACCGCCTTCGCCTTTCTGAACACCCTGCAAGCGCTCGAAGATCTACCCTTCGATGAGGGCATGCGCAAAGGCGCGCGGTTGTACGGTTCGCAGCCCTATTCTTCCGAGGCTTTGTTCCGCGAGAAGCTGGCTCAAGGCCGCATCCGCGTTACGGATCTCGAGGCCGTTCTAAAGAAGGATCTTTTGGAGCGCGGTGACGAACCGATCGCTGGGCTTTGCAGCCGCTTCGAGCTGCGGCTCAGCATGCTGCACTACACGCTGCGGATTGGACCCCGCGAAGAGCTCCGCTGGTTCGTGGCTGAGACCGACGCTTTGACCAAGCTGCGCGGAGAAGTCTCCGCGGAGATGCGCGACCGCTTTCTCGAAGAGACGCGGCGCTGGGTGATGCGCGACCTGCGCGGCTCGACTGACCAAGGCGAAAGCCCTCGCGATCCACGGGTCCACCAGTCCCTGGTGGATCTGGTCAAACGCAACGGCGGGAACCAGATCGAGGACTGGACCGAGGTTCAATGGGAATCGGTGTCGCTGCAGGCCCTGTGGCGGATCTGCCGCAATGGGGTCGAGAACCTGTCCCCTCCCGCCCCGCTCCCTTGTTTTTCGATGCGGCATCGCGAGGTGCTGCGCGCCGCCTCGCTGGTCGACAGCGATGCCCTGGTCAACGACATGCTGATCCGCTTCTGCGCAGCCTTCACCGATCAGGGCCTGGCCGATTGGTCCCTTCCGAATCGCGACCAGGGCTTCATGAAGTCCTTCATCTCTCTCTACGGAGAGTCGGCCGGGCCGCCGGACCGTTGGCTGCGCGGTCTGCCGCAGGAGCTCTCGTGGCTTTCAACTTCCGGCCTTCGCCCGCTCGAGTCGGTTCTGGAATCGCTGGAACTGATGGGCGTCCACGAGGACGAATGGGACGAGTTCATCCCGGCTACGCTGCTGGCGCTGCGGGGCTGGGCCGGCATGCTGTGGCAGATGGAGACCCGCCCGGACCGCGTTCCCTTTCCGGTCACCAAAGGCACGCTGGGGGAATACCTGGCGGTCCGTCTGATCCTGGAGCGACTGGCTCTGTCATACGTGGCGCGCGAAGCCTTTGACTACCGCGGGCCCTTGAACGGGCTTCGCGAGGCGGCACGCGCGCGGATTGCCCCGCCCGACAATTCGGCCGTCGAGCAGCGGGCCTTCCTGGTATTTCAGTTGGCCCAGGTCATGGGCTGGTCTCCGCCGTCGCTCTACAAGCTATCGCACGTGGAGTGGGAAGCGCTAATCCACGAGATCGAAATCTTCTCGGAAATCGAACGCCGGATGATGTTCCATCGGGCCTTCGAGCGCCGCTTCCGTTCGCGGACGCTGGATGCCGTGGCGATTCACGCCCGCGGTCCGCGTCAGAAGGTTGATGCGCCCCGGTTCCAATCGGTGTTCTGCATCGACGCCCGCGAGGAATCATTCCGGCGGCATATCGAAGAGGTCTCGCCCGACGCCGAGACCTTCTCGGCGGCCGGTTTCTTCGGCGTGGCGATGTACTATCGCGGCGTCGCCGAAGCCCACTTCCGCGCCTTGTGCCCGATCGTGGTCACCCCCAAGCATTGGGTGGTGGAAGACGTTGTCTACACGCTGGAAGAAGAGAACCTGCGGCGCTCAAAAACCCGCAAGGCGCTGGGCAACTCGATGCACCAGGTCCATCACGCCAGCCGCACCGGTGCGGGGGGCGCGTTGCTCACGGCTGGATTGGGCGTGCTGGCCACGATCCCCCTGATCGCCCGCGTCCTCTTTCCGCGACTGACCGCCCAGATTCGCAAGCGAGCCGGCAAGTTCGTGGCCCCCCCACAAATCACTCGACTGCGACTGGAACGATCAACGCCCAATTCCGGCTCGGGGGATGCCGAGATCGGCTTCAGCGTCGAAGAGATGGCCAACATCGGCGAGCGCATGCTGCGCGAGATCAGCTTCGGCACGTTCTCGCGGTTGATCATCTTCATGGGGCACGGTTCGTTCTGCCTCAACAACCCGCACAAATCGGCCTACGACTGCGGCGCCTGCACTGGCAGTGCAGGCGGCCCCAACGCCCGCGCGCTGGCCGCCATCCTCAACGATCTGCGGGTCCGCGAGATCCTGGCCAAGCGGGGCCTCAAGATCCCTCAAGAGACCGTCTTCCTGGGCGGACTGCACAACACCTGCGACGACTCGATCACCTATCTCGATCTGGATCTGCTTCCCAAGTCGCACCAGAACGACTTCCGCCTGGCAAAGAAGACGTTGGAAGAGGCCTTGGAGCGAAACGCCCACGAGCGCTGCCGGCGGTTCGAGTCGGCGCCGCTCAATTTGTCATTTGCCGGCGCGCACCGCCATGTGGAAGGGCGGGCAGAGGATCTGGCTCAGACGCGGCCCGAGTTCGGCAATGCCTCGAATGCGGTCTGCATCGTCGCTCGCCGCGAACGAACCCGCGGCCTGTACCTCGATCGCCGCTCGTTCCTGACGTCTTACGACCCCACCCGGGACGACGAAGTCCACACCGTGCTGGCCCGCATCTTGAGTGCCGTCGTGCCAGTCTGCGAAGGAATCAACATGCAGTACCTGCTGTCGAGCGTCGACTCGCGCGGCTGGGCCTGCGGCACGAAGCTGCCACACAATGTGACGTCACTGCTGGGGGTGATGGACGGAGCGGCCAGCGATCTTCGCCCCGGTCTGCCCTGGCAAGGGGTCGAGATTCACGAGCCGATTCGCATTCTGTTCATCATCGAGAACACCGCCCAGGCGATGATCGACATTATGAACCGCAACCCGACGGTCAGCAACATTCTGCGAAATGGCTGGGCGCAGCTGGCGGTGCTCGACCCCGATTCGGACAAGATCCAGATTTTCCGCGGCAGCCAGTTTATCGACTATGTCCCTGAGACGACGGAACTGCCGAAGGCGGCGACCTCAACCGATTGGTACCGCGGTTGGCGGAATCATTTGGAGTTTGCGGAGATCGGCAAGTGATGAAACGGATCTGATACTTCAAATTGGAGATATTGGAGATCTGAAATTTGACGCTTGTAACCGTGTGACCCAAAAGTGCAGAGCAAGTTTCTTCGATACTGACGCTCGACCATCATGAACTATCAAGACGTTTCCTACTGGGTCGGCCTCAGCGTTGTCTGCGCCCCGGTCCTGCTGCTCTTCGTGCTGGGTGGGGCCACGCTTTTGGGGCACTCGCTCTCCGAACGGGCGAATGGCCGGTGCGTACAGACGGCCATTGTCGTGGGCCTGTTGGGCTCGCTGACCATGCTGGCCCTGATGCTCTTCTCGGGCGATCGGCGCGTGCCCGTCGAATTGGGAAGCTGGGTCGCGATACCGCACTATCACTTCAAAGTGAAGTTCATCTTCGACCGCCTGAATATCCCGTTCGTGATTCTCTCGTTTGTGCTTTGCGGCACGATCGGGGCCTTCGCCCACAAGTACATGCACCGCGAGCAGGGATTCAACCGCTTTTTCGTGTTCTATGCGTTGTTCGTCGTCGGCATGGTAGTCACCTCGCTGGCCGGCACGATTGAAACGCTGTTCGCTGGCTGGGAAATGGTCGGTCTCTCCTCGACCCTGCTGGTGGCCTTCTACCACGAGCGCAAGGGACCCGTGCGAAATGGGCTGCGTGTATGGACGGTGTACCGCGTGTCGGATGCCGCGCTTCTGTTGGCTGCCGTGGCGCTGCATCACATGACGGGCGAAGGAGACTTTGATGCCTTTCTGAGCGGCGGGACCGGCGCCTCGTGGCCCGTCGGGACCGCCCTGCTGAACCATGATCAGGCCCTGCTGGTGGGATTGCTGTTGCTGGTGGCTGCGGCGGGCAAATCGGCGTTGGTTCCCTTCTCGGGCTGGCTGCCTCGCGCCATGGAAGGGCCCACTCCTTCAAGCGCTGTCTTCTACGGTGCCCTGTCGGTTCACTTGGGCGCGTTCCTGCTGCTGCGGGTCGGCTCCCTCTTGCAGCAGTCCATCTGGCTGCAGATCGCGGTGGTGCTCGTCGGCGTGGTCACAGCCGTCTTCGCAGCGTTCGCCGAACGGGTGCAGACCGACATCAAGAGCGCGCTCTCGTTTGCCTGCCTGTGTCAGGTGGGAATCATCGTGGCCGAGATTGGTCTGGGCTTCCGCTACATCGCGCTGATTCACCTGCTGGGCCACGGCTGCCTGCGGACGCTCCAGTTTGTGCGGGCCCCCACGCTGCTACTGGACTATCACAATATCGAAAACGCCATCGGCGATCGGATGCCGCATGCCGAGTCCGGATTCTGGAATCGCTTGATCCCCTTGAACATGCGGTCCTGGTTCTATCGGCTGGCGCTGGAGCGAGGCTATCTGGACGCAGGGCTGACCGACTACATCGTGCAGCCGGTGGTCCGCGTGTTTCAGAAATGCGATGCGATGGAACGGGCCTGGATTCGTTGGCTCTCCGGCGGGCGGGTGAACGAGATGGATCGGACCGAGAAAGCCTCGCTGGAAGAACTGCTATGAGTGACCTGCATCTGCCTTGGCTTGAGCTTTTGATTGTGGTGCCGCTGCTGGGGGCCCTATGGGTCAGCCGGCTGCGCGACGCCAACATCGCGCGCAAATGGTGTCTGATCTTTACGGGCATCACCTTCGCCGTGGCGGTCGGGGCGTGGGAGGACTTTGGCCTGCTGCATGCCACCGCGGCCGACGACCCGATCCACCTGATTCGAATCGGCGGAAGAGAGCTATTCACCATCGACCAGTTCAGCGCGCCTCTGCTGCCCCTGGTGGCGCTCTTGTACTTTCTGACCACCATGGCCACGTTGCGGACCAAGATCCGCCGCTTCTCGTTTTCCTGGACCCTGGTCTCCGAGGCCATCGCCCTGGCAACGTTCAGTTGTCGCGAGCCGTGGGGCGTGGTAGTGCTGATGTCCCTGTCGGTGCTGCCTCCCATCGCTGAATTGGTCGCCCGCGGCAAGCCGCTGCGCGTGTTCGCCTTTCACATGGCCCTTTCGATTCTGCTGATGGTCCTGGGGCTGGCCTGGGTCGAAAGCGAACAGAAGAGCCAGGCCGCCAACAGCTTTTGGGCCATGGTTCCGCTACTGGCCGGCGTGTTGATTCGCTGCGGCATCGCCCCTTTCCACTGCTGGATCACCGAACTCTTTGAGCACTCCTCGTTCGGCACGGCACTCCTCTTCATGGCCCCTATCGTGGGCGCCTATGGCGTGGTGCGGCTGGTGCTGCCGGTCGCTCCCGATACCATGCTGCGAAGTATTGGCATTATCTCGCTTGTTACAGCCGTGTATGCCTCCGGAATGGCGCTGGTGCAGCAAGACGCCCGGCGTTTCTTCAGCTATCTCTTCCTCAGTCACTCGTCGCTGGTGTTGGTAGGCCTGGAAGCTGTGACCCCCATCAGCCTGACGGGGGCCCTTTGCATGTGGCTCTCGGCCGGTCTGGCCTTATGCGGTTTCGGACTGGTGCTCCGAGCCTTGGAGTCGCGCCGCGGCCGGCTCTATCTGACGGAGTTCCAAGGCCTGTACGAGCACATGCCCAACCTGGCCATGCTGTTTGTGCTCACAGGCCTGGCCAGCGTCGGTTTTCCCGGCACGTTCGGCTTCGTCGGAACCGAAGTGCTCCTGGACGGCGCCGTCGAGGCCTACCCCGTGATGGGCGTGATGGTGGTCCTGGCCACGGCGCTCAACGGCATCGCGGTGATTCAGGCCTACTTCAAGCTCTTCACTGGCATCTGGATCGCGCCCAGCGTGTCGCTGAAGATCGGCGGCCGCGAACGGTTTGCCGTGCTGACGCTGGCCTTGCTGATTCTGATCGGCGGGCTCTTTCCTCATCCAGGCATCGTCTCGCGGCATCATGCCGCCGAGGACCTGCTGCGCGACCGGGCCGAGCGCCACCCCCGCGACGCGGCGTTTGCCGAGCCTGCGGAGAACGATCCGGCGCATTATCCAATCTCCACCGACTAAGAGCCCGACGAACCAGCGCGCCAGCGAGGGGAACTCTCTCGGGCCTCGCGTTGCCGTTCGCCGCGCCTCCCCTTTGCTGGCGCGTCGGGCTAGTGGCCCCTACGCGTGCTGTGACAGCACCGACACTGCTATCGGCGAGCGGCCTGTCGGCAGAATCGCGATTCGACTTGACCCTTTTTCTCGTCCCTGTTATTTCACCCGTCCCGTTCGACTCCGAGGGTCCGCGCGCCATCGTGCGCGGCGAATCGAAGTCCCGGGCGAGGGTGAATCCCGCTGAACGCCGTCCGCTTTTATGTCGGCTGTCCGATCGCGCTCTTGGCGCTGTCGTTCTGCTGCGCGCCGGCCTGGGGTCAGGCTCGCCAGCAGTTTCCTTCGGCCGCCCCCAACGTTGGAACCACACCTACTCCGAGCCTAAGCACGCCCGGCTTCCTTCCGAACACCAGCGGCGCGGCGCCGATCCAGCCCCGACAACCCGGCTGGGATCCCTACGATCCGCGTGGCGGCAGCCTGATGCCCCCCGGCGGCTACATGGGCTCGAGCATGAACAACCCGGGCTATGCTGCGCCAACGTACAGCCCTCCGCCTGCTTCGTACTCTTCTCCGCCAGGCTACGCGGCGCCGCCAGCCGGCTATAGCGCCCCGCCTCCCTCATACAGTCCTTCGCCAGGATATGGTGCCCCCCCCGCGAACTACAACCCGCAACCGGGATACGGTGCGTCGCCGTATACTGCGCAGCCGTATGGTGCGCAGCCTTATGGTGCCTCACCCTATGGGGCGCAGCCGGGCTATGCGGCGCCTCCTCCGGGCGCGTACGGAAACTTTACCGCTCCCTATGGCGGCGGTCCGTACGGCGGCAGCCCTTACTACGATGGCTACGTTGTCCCCAAGCCGCGGCGATTTCAGCACTTCAGCGCCGACTACACCTGGCTGCCGGGGGACGACGGCGCCGACATGGACATCAACGACATCAACCTGCGGGCGTCGTTCGCCTTTCCGTTCTTCTACAGTCAGCAGCCGCTGGTCATTACGCCGGCCTTCGGCATGCACTTGTGGAGCGGCCCGCAGAATGTGCCGCTGCCGCCGCAGGTATACGACGCGACGCTCGACTTTGCCTGGAAGCCGCAGTTCGGCGAGCTGTTCTCAATGGACCTGGGAGTCACGCCCGGTTTCTTCTCGGACTTCAATGGAGTCCAGAGCGAAGCCTTCCGCATCCAGGGACGCGCGGTGGGAATCCTGACAGTCTCGCCCCGTCTGCAAGCGGTGTTTGGCGTCGTCTATCTGGACCGCCTGCACGTGAAGATCCTGCCTGTGGTGGGCGCCGTCTGGACCCCTAACGAAGATACGCGGTTCGAGATCGTCTTTCCGCGGCCCAAGCTCGCGCAACGGCTGACCAACGTCGGCAATACCGAGTGGTGGTGGTACGTGGCTGGCGAATACGGGGGGAACTCGTACGCCATCAACGAGAGCGTCGAGACCGAGGTCGACTACGCCGATCTGCGTCTTATCATGGGCCTGGAGTGGCGCAGCTTCCAGGGACCGCAGGGTCTTATCGAAGTCGGCTACGTCTTCAACCGCGAGTTGGAGTTCCTGGGCGGTCTGCCCAACATCGACGTGAATGACACGGTGATGCTGCGCGCCGGCTTCACGTATTAGTCTCACTTCTTCCTCCCTCGCCCCGTCGGGGAGAGAGAGGAAGGCAGGCGGGACGCCTGCACCACAAAGAGCGGCGGTCTCCGGCACACGCATTGCACCGCTGGTGTCGCATCACGATCCCAAGCGGTTGAAGCGATCTCAAAAGCAGCCGCCCACCTCACAACTTCAGGAGAGAAATCATGGCCAAGAAACCAGGTTCGAAGGCAAAGAAACGACTCCCCACGCAAGTCGAAGAGTCGAATCAGAAGGTTCAGAAGGGGAAACGGGCCAAAACGACGTCGCGAGATGAAGTCCGCCGCGAGACGACGCGCCGTCAGGGGCATCCTAAGTAGACGCAGGAGTCGATGTGAGTTCGCGCGGAAAACCACCACGCGACCAAGAAGACAAAGCCGCACTTACTTCGCCCGCGTCGGCTTTCGCCGAGCGGGTGAGAGAAGGCGGCTTTTCTTGTTCGCCAATCCAGCCAGAGCCGACGGTCAGAGCCGACGGTTTCAGCCCAGCAGATCCGTCTACGGTTTCAGCACCACCTTGATGCAGCCGTCTTCCTTGTCGCGGAAAGTCTTGTAGGCCGCCGGGGCGTCGCTGAGCGAAACCCGGTGCGTGATGACAAACGAGGGATCAATCGCCCCGGACTCAATCATTTTGAGCAAGGGCTTCAAATAGCGCTGCATATGGGTCTGGCCCGTCTTCATGGTCAGGCCTTTGTTCATGAAGGCGCCAAACGGAATCGGCGGCGAGCCTACGTAGGCGCCGGGGACCGAGATCGTCCCGCCTTTGCGGCAGCAATAGACCGTCTCGTTCAACACGTGTCCGTGATCGCTGGACAGGGTGACGGCCGACTTCACCTTGTCGGCGACTGCATCCAGGGTCGTTGCGCCGTGGGCTTCGCATCCGACGGCATCGATACAGCGATCCGGCCCGCGGCCGCCCGTCATTTCCATTAGGGCGTCGTAGACTTTCACCCGGCTGAAGTCGATCGTTTCGGCCTTGCCCTGCAGCTTGGCCATTTGCAGGCGTTCGGGGACTTTGTCGATGGCGATGACACGTCCCGCGCCCAACATCCAGGCGCTTTGAATGGCAAACTGCGCCACCGGTCCACAGCCCCAGACGGCCACGGTATCGCCCGGCTCCATCTGGCAGTTCTCAGCCGCCATGTAGCCGGTGGGGAAGATGTCGGAGAGGAAGAGCACCTGTTCGTCGCTCAGATCGGACTCGATCTTGATGGGGCCGACATCGGCAAACGGCACGCGCAAGTACTCGGCCTGGCCGCCGGGGAAACCGCCCAGCATGTGCGAGTAGCCGAACAGTCCCGACGGCGAATGCCCCATCGCCTTGCGGGCGAGTTCGGCATTGGGATTCGATCGGTCGCAGCAGGAGAAGAGAGTTTTCTTGCAGAAGAAACACTCGCCGCAGGCAATCGTGAAGGGAACGACCACCCGGTCTCCCTTTTTCAAGGTGGTGATGGCGCTGCCGACTTCCACCACGATTCCCATTGGCTCATGCCCCAGCACGTCCCCTTTCTCCATCGTGGGCATGAAGCCGTTGAGCAGATGCAGGTCCGAGCCGCAGATGCCGCTGGCGGTGATTCTGATAATGGCGTCGCGGGGGTGTTCGATCTTGGGATCCGGGACGTTGTCGATCCGTACGTCCCCTTTTCCGTGCCAACATAGGGCTTTCATATCCGTATCCTCGGGTTCGATGGGGTTGAGATTAAAGTCGCACTCGCCGTGAATCGTGGCCAGCGAATCCCATGCCTTGCCGAGGGAACCTGGCGCGGATCGCCCTTGCTCGATGGGCGGTCGGAGTGGTCGTTGTTCGCTCATGTCGCGAAGCCGGCATGCACTTTGCTTTGCTGATCGGGAACGAATTCCTCGCAGGTCCCTTGCAGGAGCCCCACGATGTCAGACATTCCGCTTGCCGGCGCTGCGGCCGGCTTTGCCTCGACCTTGCCCATGACAGGAACTGGCCCGCAAAGTGGGGCTGGACGACGAGCTTACGGACCCACAGTGCGCGGCGCTGTCACTGGCGTCGCACTTTGCGTACGGCGCGGCCATGGGGGAGATCTATCGTTTCGCCACGGGCCGGGCGCTGCCGCGCGGGGCCTTGAGCGGCATGTTGTTCGGCATGGGCGTGTGGAGCGGCAGCTATCTGGGACTGCTGCCGGCGTTCAACATCCTGCCCCCCGCCACGCGGCATCCGGAACGCCTTGATGATTCTGGCGCACCTCGTGTGGGGCGCGTCGCTCGGAGCACTTACTCACCGTTTGGAAAGGTCCCCGTCATGAGGCAGCTTCTTTCGCGAACCGCCGCCTTGGCCACCTTGGCTGGAGGCTTCTATCTTGCACGTCGGGCGTTGCGGCCCAAGTCGCATTACTCGTTTTGCAACCGCACGGTCCTGATTACCGGGGGTGCCCGAGGCTTGGGATTGGAACTCGCCCGGCGGTTGGTCGACCAGGGTGCGCGGGTGGCGATCTGCGCCCGAACCACCGACGACATCGACCGGGCCGTGGCAGAACTGCACGAGCGCGGCGGGGCCGTGCTGGGCATTGCCTGCGACATGGCTGAGCAGGAGCAGGTGCGGAGTTTTGTGCAAACGGTTCACCGCATGTGGGGTCCGATCGATGTGCTGATCAACAACGCCGGGATCATTCAGGTCGGTCCCTTGGCGGCGATGACGGTCGAAGATTTCGAGCAGGCGATGCGCGTGCATTTCTGGGGACCGCTGCATGCTGTGCATAGCGTGCTGCCTTTGATGCGAGACGACCAGCAAGGGCGGATCGTCAACATCTCTTCGATCGGCGGCAAGATCAGCGTTCCGCATCTGCTGCCTTACTGTGCCAGCAAGTTCGCGCTGGTCGGCTTCTCGCAGGGCTTGCGCTCGGAATTGCAGCGTAAGGGAATCTATGTGACCACGGTCTGTCCAGGCCTGATGCGGACCGGCAGTCCGCGGAATGCCCTGTTCAAGGGGGAACATCGGGCGGAGTACGCCTGGTTCAGCATCGGCGGCTCGCTGCCGGGGCTGACCATCAGTTCGAGTTCGGCGGCCGAGCAGATTCTGGAGGCTTGCCGGCGTGGCGATGCGGAGTTGGTGCCTGGCACTGCCGCCCGAGCCGCGGTGTTGCTACATGGGCTGATTCCGGGAGTTTCAGCCGCGTTGCTGAGCCTGACCAAGCAGTTGCTGCCGAAGGCGCAGGATAGCAGCACGGAGACCTACCGCGGCTTCGAGAGTTTCTCGGAGTGGTCACCTTCGGTGCTGACAGAACTGACGGAGCGCGCGGCGGCGGCCAACAACGAATTGGGCGAAGGGCCCGTAGCCAGCGTCCATGATCCGGATCGCGCCACGCGTTGAGGTACGGAATTCGCATAGTTTGCGAAGGGCATGCGTTCCTCATCCACGCAGGAGATTCTGATGAAAACTCAACAACTTCTAAGCGCCTGGCTAATCGTTGTCGCGCTGGCGGCCACGGTGCAGGCTCAAGAACTGGTATTTGAAGGTCCCTGGAAAACCACGAATCGAAAGCTCGATGGGATCATGACCAGCGTGGTCACGCCCACCGGCGAAGAGCAGTGGCAAGGCAAATTCTTTGGCGTCTGGCAAGGCGTCAAGTTTGATTACACGGTGACCTTTACCGGGCCGGAATCGGACTTGCGCGGCACGGCCACCATCGACGGCGCCCAGTACGAATGGAAGGGCTCGATCGATCGCAAACCGCCGGGGAGGTTTCAAGGATCGTTTACTGGCTCGCGCTACGTGGGGAGTTTTGATTTGGCGGAGAAGAAGAAGCTCACCGCCAGCAGGTAGTCACGTCAAAGAAGTCATCTCTCAAATACAACGGAATCGCCTCACCGTGGCGATTCGCCGCAAGGTTGTCGGGTAGCGTGAATCGCCGTAAGGGGCGTTTGAGATGCAGCTTGCGGCAATCGCACGCTCGATTCGCGCGCGGAGGATGTCCAATTCCGCTTTCATCGGGCAATGGATATTGCGAAGCTATCTCTTGCGCCCGAGCTTTTACAGGCATCCCGACGGAACCACAATGGTTCGCCCGTGATGTGCAATGCAACCGGGGCATCCGGCGGATAGCGCCTTTGCCGGTCACTGGGAATCTTGAAGCCCCTTTTTCTCCCCGCACGCCCTTTGAAACAAAAGAGCCGACATGCCCTGCCTGCGAAGTCTTGCCTGCTTGATTCTTTGCCTGAGTTTCGCCACGCCGGCACTGGCCATCGATACCTACATCGTGGCGGGACAATCGAATGGCTGGCGGATCAGTCACTTGAAGCAGGGACGCGGCGGCGCTGAGAAAGCTCCCAAGGTCTATTACTTTGGCATGGACTGCGTCGCGGAACCCGAGTCGGCCAAGCTGGTCACGCTCACCGCGCTCGATGAAGGGACGATGGGCTTTGCCCTGGCTCGCGCGCTAGCGGAGCGTCACGGCAAAGACGTTGTCTTCATTCAGTATTGCCGTTGCGGTGCGCCGGTGCTGGGGACTGAGATCAACTCGTGGTGGCCGGGCGAAGACCCCGCTGGGGGCAAGACCTACGACCAGGGACTCTTCGGCCGACTGCAGAAATACGTGGCCAGCGTCCGGTCGCAGGTGAAGGAGCAATGCAGCGAAGAGCTGGAGATCAAAGGCCTCTTCTGGCATCAAGGCGAATCGAACATCGCCAGTGACAAAGCCGAGTTCGAGCGCGCGACCAAAAACCTGTTCGGCCGATTCCGCAGCGAGTTCGGCGCCGACTTGCCGATCGTGGCAGGACACATTCGCGATCTGGGAGAAGGGCCGCGCGGCATCAACGCGGCCATCGACCGCATCGCCGCACAGGACACGAACATGCTGGCGGTGCCCCTCGCCGGACTGCAGTTCGAGCCCGACCGCGACGGCAAGCTCGACGTGCACATCGCCCTGCCGGGTTGCCACGAACTGGGACGCCGGATGGCACGGGGCCTCTCGGCCTTGGAGCTGCGAGCGATCGTGACCAAGGCCGGCGGCACGGTGGCGTTCGCCGCGGACGATCCGACCCGCATCACCGGGGTGAATCTCTACAACGGCAACAATCCGCTCAAGGGCAAAGGTGGCAAGAACGAAGAAGTCACCGATGTCTGGCTCGAAAACCTGGCGGGCTGCACTGCGCTCAAGAAGCTGGATCTGTCCAACTGCTCGGTCACGAACGAGTGCCTGAAGCGTGTGGGGCAGCTTAGCTCGCTGGAAGAGTTGAACCTCAGTCTCACGGTGATCTCGGACGAAGGGCTGCGGCATCTTGCTGAGTGCACCAAGCTGCGCGTGCTGGGGCTGGCCTCGACCCAATGCACCGGCTCGGGCTTTGCGCATCTGGGCAAGCTCACCGGACTCGAGAACGTGAACTTCCACTACACCCCGCTCGATGACGCAGGGCTGCGGGCGATCTCCCAGGTCGGCGTGAAAGGGCGGCTGTGGTTCGCCCACACCAAGTTCACCGACGAAGGTGCCAAGCGCCTGGCGGACTTGAAGGACCTGAAGACCTGCGGCATGGGGAGCACACACCCGGAGAGCTCCGGCAAGGCGGTGGCATCTCTCGCAGGCCTGCCTATTGAAGACCTGTCATTGCTGGACCATCAGGCTACCGCCGAGGGGATCTCGCATGCGGCCGCCATCGCGAGTCTGCGCCGGCTGGATTGTTCCTATGCACCGAAAGCCAACGACGCGGCGCTGGCGCTCGTCGCGAAATTGCCCCGACTGGAAGAGTTCCGGATCGGTGGGGCTGGCGAAATCACGGACGCCGGAATCGCGGCGTTTGCGGAGACCAAGTCGCTCAAGAAGCTGGTGCTGCATCAGCTCAAGAAGGTGAGCCCCGAGGGAATCGCCGAGTTGTCCAAAGCCCGCCCTGACCTGATGATTGAAGTGAAATAAGGTTTGCGTAACTCTTCTTGTCTCGTGGGAGTCGTTGTCAGATCTGTAGGGAACGCCCTCCGTGGCGTTCCGCAAGTAACGAGTGGTTTTCC
>Ga0335397_10000246_pt1 | contig 65213 bp, 57 predicted proteins | sample MAT04_FD_205740 | JGI IMG/M metagenome (GOLD analysis project Ga0335397, IMG submission 205740) | Freshwater microbial communities from Lake Fryxell liftoff mats and glacier meltwater in Antarctica - MAT-04 (spades assembly) (version 2) ...
CCATGCCGTAGTACGCATTGTCGACGATGGCCGTGTTCGCGAGGTCCACCTTCGCGGTCTGATCGGCCCAGACTCCCATCCCGAAGTCACCGCTCGCCCCGGGCTTCGACCCGACGATGACCGACCCGTTGACGGTGAGCCTGGAATGCCGCACGAACACGCCCGACTGCGCGTTGTCGAAGAGCGAGACGCCGTCGAGCGTGACGCTCGCGGTGTCGAAGGCGACGACACCACCCGCGATCGGCTCCTGGGGCGAGAGGAGAGTCCCCCGGACCACCGTGCTCTTCAGGCTCGCCCTGGCGCCTCCGCTCTGGACGAGCACGCCGAAGCCGTACGTCCCCTTGATGACGCTCTCCTCGAGCGAGATGCTCGAGCCGTCGAACGATGCCGCGCCGCTCCCGCCCGCGCCCGTCTTCGTCGGGCGGGTATCGAGGATGACTACCCGGCGGCCGGTGACGGTCGACGGCGTCTTGCTCTCGCCTCCGAAGTTGGTCGCGTTGACCCCGACGTCGCTGCTCCCTGCGAGGACGACGTCCGTGAGATCGAGCTTGCCGCCGGCGTCGGCGGCAGCACCCACCCCCGCGGCCTTTCCGGGCTGCGCTTTACGCACGACGACGCGCGACGCGGTGACGGCGCTCCCGGGCTGGTAGGCGATGAGACCGCTCAGGCGAGGCGACTCGATGATCACGTCCGAGACGGTGATGGTGCCGCCCCCCTCGGCGCGCACTCCCTGGAAGTGCCCCTCGAGCGAGACGCCGCTCACGACGATGTTCTTCACGCCTCGGCTGAACACACCGGGGAACTCGAGGGCCGAGCCGAGGAGCCTGACCTTCTGCGCGCAGCGCCCCGCGATCGTGACCGCGCGCGTCGGGCCGATGCCCTCGTTGTAGATGCCTGTCTCGACGGCGATGACCGCGCCGGCGGGAGCCGCCGTGACCGCGGCGTCGATGCTCCGGAAGTGTGCCGCGTCGACCTGCGCGTCCGCGTACGCGGCGTTCACGAAGAGCGTCGCGTTCGCGGGAGGAAACGGCGCGTTGCAGTCGCCCACGGGCTCGCAGGTCGTCGAGCCGAGACTCTCTCTCGTGGCGCCCGTGCAGGCAGCAGAGGGAAGGACCTCGTCGCAGCCCCAGCCCGACGCCGAGCGCGTGAAGCCCGCGGGACACTCCGTCCATCCGACGGGTCGACAGTCCTTCGAGCCGAGCGTGGGCATCGTGCCGGCTGCGCAGTCGGCCTCGGGCTGGACGTCACGACATGCATTCGCCTCGGGCGACTCTGGCGACGCGGCCTCCCGTTCGAAGCCGGCGGGACAGTCGACCCAGCCGAGGCAGCCCGGTGCCCCTTCGGTGCAGGTCGGTGTGGTCGGAGCCCCGCCGCCGTTCGAGGCGTCGCTGGAGGAGCCACACGCCGCGAGCACGACGACGAAACCAGCAATGACCGACGCGCGCTCGAGCATCGAGGCCGATCGTAGCACTCCGCCCGCTAGCGTATGCCCGCCACGATGCGTTCGATCTCGGCGCGCGGCGCCCAGTCGGCGGGCGCGCAGGCGAGCGCGGCAGCGAGCTCCGTCGCGGCCTCGCGCGACCTGCCGACCTCGAGGAGCAAGAGGCCGTACTTCATGCGTGCCTGCGGGTACGTCGGGTCGCCCTCGGCCGCGCGGCGAAAGTCCTCGAGGGCGCCTTCGCGCTTGCCGCGGAGGAGCCGCGCGGTGCCTCGATTCAGGTACGCCTGCATGTCCGCGGGGTCGCGCTCGAGCGCACGTGTGAAGTCGGACTCGGCGCCGTCGAGGTCGCGCGCCGCGAGCTTCACGTTGCCGCGGTCGTAGAACATGGTCCCCGCGCCGGAGAGCGCGACGGCTTTGTCCATCTCCGTGAGCGCGCGCCCGAGGTCGCCCATCTCCACGTGGACGTCGGCCCGCGAGGCGTGGGTGGCGGCGTGGGTCGGGTCGAGCGCGAGAGCGAGGTCGTACTCCTCGAGCGCCCCGTATCGATCGCCGCGCAGCGCGCGCGCTCTCCCGCGAATCCAGTGCCCGGCAGGCGCGCGCGGGAGCTCTCTCGTCGCGACCGCCGCGTCCTCCTCCGCGCCGTCGAGATCGCCGCCGTCCACGCGGAGCGCGCCGCGATACACGTACGCAGAGGCCTCCGGCCGGTTGCAGCCGAGCGCTCGCGTGAATGCCTCGACGGCTCCTGCGAGGTCACCCTCCGCCTGGAGTGCGAGGCCTCGCACGGCGTGCGCCCGCCCGTCCTCGGGGTCGAGTGCGAGCGCCCGCGCGATGTCACTCCTCGCGCGCTCGCGATCGTCTCCGCTCATCACGTGGATGTGCGCCCGGAGGACCAGGGCCTCGACGTTGTCGGGTTCCATCGCGAGAGCCGTGTCGGCGTCGGCGAGCGCCAGCTCGAGCTTCGCGGGCTCGACCCGCGTGCGTGCCGGATCGACCGTCGCCGCGCCGACCTGCTTTCGAGCCCTCGCGATGTGCTCGGCGGCGCTCGCGAGCGGACCGCGCTCTGCCGCGTTCGCCTGGCTGACGCGAGCGGCGACGTCGGCAGCTACGGCGTCGAGGACCTCGCGCCCTTCGGGCGATGCGAGCCGCGTCCTCGTCGCGTCGAGGCGCTCCTCGAGCGCCCAGTCCTCGAGCCCCCACAGCTTCTCGATGCCGTCCTCGTCGCCGAGGACGCCGCGCAGGCGCACGAGCAGCGGGTCCTCCGTCGCGGGAGCGAGCTCGAGCGCGCGTAGCGTGGCGATGGCTGCGGCGATGTTCTCCTCTCCCGCGGCCACGCGTTCGAGGCGCAGGGGCCCCGACACGACGAGCGTCGGAGCGAGGAACGGCCCGCGCCAGAGCCACAAGAGCGCGAGCCGGCCGATGGCGTTGCGATGGCCGGTGGTCGTGAGCGGCGGTCCGGCGGCCTCACCGCGCATCCGCCCGATCACGGCTCCCGCGACGACGGCGTCGTCGACGCCTCGCTCGCCGAGGAGCCACGTGACCTGCGCCTCGATGCGGTCGTAGCTCCGCGCGATGTCGCGTTGCCGCTCCGCCGTGCTCTCCGCCGTGTCGCTCATGGGCTCCTCGATATGTGCACGACGATGCGCCATGGTCGGCCGGCGCTCCTCGCCGGTCAACTCGGGCCTGGCGGAGCGTCGTGCCCGGGCCTTTTCAGCTCACCCCCACATGGCGAGAGCATCGGAGCCGAGGAACGGCTCGCGCTCCGGGCTCGCGCTCTCGCGTGCCACCGCGCCTGCACGGCGAAACGCGGCCACGACGGCGCTCGCATGCACGCCGTCGTCGAGGAGCGCGGAGGTCACGTGGCTCGCGTTCGAGACGACGAGCTCCGCCCCGGCCCAGTGACGGTGCAGCGCGCGCCCGGTGTGCTCGGGGAACACGCGGTCGTGGCGCGCGACGAGCACCGTCGCCAGCTCGGGGGCCACGGGCGCGGGATGGCGCGTCAGATCGACGACGCTCAGATGACGTGCAAGCTCGGCGCGAGCCTGGGCGACGCCGCCGGACTCGCGGGCGAGCGACGGCCAGTGAACCGCGCGACGGAGCGCCCATTCGGTGAGGACGGGCGCTGCCTGCGTGCCCGCCGCACGCGGCACGACGACGACGGGAAAGTCGACGAACGCGGCCGCGAAGGCCGCCATGAAGCCGCCCTGGCTGTAGCCGGTCACGCCGGCGATACGCCCGGAATCACGGATCCACCCGAGCAGCGCGCGCGCCTCGTCGACCATGGCCGTGTTCATCGCGAACTGATCGACGACGGTGCGCAGAACCGGCCCACGCTGGCCGCGAGGCCGCCTCGACCCGTAGTACGGATTCTCGAGGATGACGGAGCCGATGCCCTCGGCGAGGAGCCGCCGCGCGAGGCCTTCGCGCCAGCGGAAGCCTTCGTCGCCGGTGGACGCGAGCAGGATGCACGTCGCCCCAACCGAGTCCTTCGCAGGCGTCCAGAGCTGAACGCGCGCCGTACGGCACTCGGCGGGCATCGGCGTGGGCGCGGGGCTCGCGAACGTCGCCAGCCGGACCTCGCCCCCGCGCACGGACTTCGCTCCACCTTCGTAGCGCATCACCACCTCGCCGGCGGGACGCGCCGGCGTGAAGGTCGCGATCGAGTCGACGATGCGCTCGAGCAGCGCGCGATCGCCGAACCCGTTGCGATAGAGCAGCCCGAGCTTGAGCGCGTACGTCAGCGCGTGGTCGGCGAGCGAATGAACCACGCGCGTCTACGCCCGTCCCGAGGTGTGGATGGTGACCATCGTGCGCCGCGAGACTACGCGGGCACGCGAGCTCCTCCCGTAGGGAGATGGTCAGCCGTTGGTCACACCTTCGTCAGGTTCGCTCGCCTCATCGCCGCGGCTCGACCAGCAGCTATCTCGCGCTCGTCGTCCTCGACCGTGTGACGCCCCCTGAGGCGCGCATTGACATCGAAGGATCCGGCTCCGTACGCTCGAGCACCGAGCACCGAGCACCGAGCACCGAGCGAATCCAGATGAAGGTCGAAGGCTCGCTGACGCTCACCATCCCTCGGCTCACGACGCCGCGCCTACTGCTGCGCGAGTATCGAATGGCGGACTTCGACGCCTACGCCGAGAACATGGCGGAGCCGGAGGCCACGAAGTTCCTCTCCGGCACGGTCGACCGGCGCGCGGCGTGGCGCATGTTCTCGGCAGCCACGGGCTCGTGGGTGCTGAACGGCGCAGGCTGGTGGGCGCTCGAGGTCCGGGAGACTGGCGAGGTCGTCGGCGAGGTCGGCGCGTTCCTCCGCGAGCGGTGCCCCGACTTCGAGATCGGGTGGAATCTCTATCGACGCTTCTGGGGTCAGGGCTTCGCGATCGAGGGAGCGCGGGCGGCGCTCGATTTCACGTTCGAGAGCCATCGAGCGAGGCGCGTGATCGCGCACATCGCAGCCGCGAATACCGCGTCGTTCGCGGTCGGCCAGAAGCTCGGCATGACGTACGAGTGCGAAGTCGACTTCTTCGGCGCCCCGATCGGCCGCTACGCGATCGAACGATGATCTCGCGCGCGACACGGCCACCATGACCGGCACAGGGTGACCCACGGGAGGCGTCGTTCTACGCGAGGTTTCCCGTCGCGGCGAGCCGGCACGGCTTTCGCTCTACGACGTATCATGCGCACCAGCTCCTTTGGCTCGAGCCTCGCCATCGCGCTCCTGATCGGCGCATGCAGCAGCGCGAGCTCGGAGGCGGCCAAGGACGGCCGGCCGAATCCGGAGCCGACGGATGCACGACGGACGCCGATTGCGTGATCGTCGTCGAGGCCGCTTCCGCGTGTTGCAAGGGCTGCGGCGCGGCCATCCTCGGGAGCCGCGCGGCGGAGTACGCGGCCGCGGTCGACCGCCACTTCGCCGACTGCCGGCGCGCGAGCGATGTCACGGTTGCCTGCGCGGGCGCGCCCTGCGCCGGAACGGGCAAGGCCACGTGCGCTCCAGGAGCGGGCGCGCGGCGCTGCATCCGAGCCTGAACGACGAGGCAGGCCCGACGATGATCTGTCTCCCGCGCGATCCAACTGTCTCCGGCAGATGACACCACGCGGGCCCTGGATTCGCCTCCAACGTCGCGAATCATCGCAGGTTCGGCGCGGCATGCTCGTTGCTTGAGGGGCCGGAGACATGCACAGCAAGACGCCCTCCCCGCGCCGCTTCGTCGGACTCGCCCTCTCGACTCTCCTCGCCGGCGCCACCGCGCTGCTCGCGGTCAGCGGATGCGCGGCGCAGGCCGACGGCTCCGAGGAGACCGGCGCGTCGCAGGACGAGCTCCGCGTCACCAGCTCGTTCACTTCGCGCGGGACGGGCTACTACCCGAGCTCGTCGTCTCTGGAGGGCGGCTTCAACGATCGCGCCGGCAAGCGCCTTCGTACGCTGCAGCAGTTCCTCGCGGGCGATGCCGAGTACGTCTCGGTCGCGATGGATTCGAGCGCGTTCAAGTACGGCACGCGTCTTCGCATCAAGGAGCTCGACGCCAAGTACGGTCGCGCCATCGTCTTCCGCGTCGTCGACACCGGCGGCGCGTTCCGGGGCAAGGGGCGCTCGCGGATCGACGTCTGCGTAGCGAATCGCTCGGCCTCGACCGACGCGACGGTCAACGGCACGCTCCACATCGACGTGCTCGACGAGACGAGCGGCCCAGACCCCGCGCCTTCGCCCACGCCTTCACCGGCACCGGCACCGGAGGACGCGGAAGGCAGCGGGCGCGCCTGCACGAGCGACGGCACGTGCAATCCGGGCAACGACGGCGCAGGCGAGATCTGCACGGCCGGCCGCTGCGTCGCGGGATGCCGGACGACCGCGCAGTGCCCGGGCAGCAAGTCGTGCGTGTCGGGCCAGTGCCGTTGACCCGCTGACTCACCCCGCGAGCGCGCTCGCTGACCGTGGCGAGCCGTCGACCGCGAGGGTCCGCCCCTCGTCGCTCCTATCGGTCGCTTCGGCGTCGAGCTTGGCCTGGTGCTCGAGCCACCACATCCGCGCGTTCTCGCTCTCCCAGGGCTCGACTGCGCAGGCCTCGAGGCGGCGTCGGAGCTCGGCGGCGCTCTGGGGGCGGCGATCGGGCGACTTCTCGAGACACGCGAGCACGATCGCCTCGAGCTCCGCCGGGATCGTCACCCCGCGCGCCGACAGCGGCTCGGGAGCCTGGTGGAGGTGCTGGCTGCACACCTCCACGACCGACTTGCCGCCGAAGACCTCGCTCCCGGCGAGCAGGAAGTAGGCGACCGCGCCGAGCGCGTAGATGTCCGTGCGGACGTCGACCGAGTCCGGCTCGCGGATGCACTCCGGCGCCATGTACTGAGGCGTGCCGGTCAGCGTGCCGCCCCCGGTCAGCGCGACGTCTCGATCGACCTCGAGCTCCTTCACCAGACCGAAGTCGAGCAGCTTCACGACGTCACGCTCGCCGCCTTGCGTGCAGAGCATGATGTTGGCGGGCTTGATGTCGCGATGGATCAGGCCGATGGCATGCGCCTCGGTCAGCGCGCCACACGCCATCGCCAGGATGCGCACGACTCGCCCTGCCGCCTGCGCGCCCGAGGCCGCGACGATGCGCTGCAGGTTCGCGCCGTCGAGGAGCTCCATCGCGTAATAGAAGACGCCGTCGTGCGTGCGCCCGTAGTCGAAGATGGTGATGGTGTTCGGGTGGGTCAGGCGCGAGGTCAGCTGGACCTCACGCTCGAAGCGACGCAGGTTGACCTCACCCGCGCGGTCGCTCCGCACCAGCTTGAGCGCCGAGGGGCGGCGCATCATGCCGTGGCGAGCCCGGTAGACCTCGCCCATTCCGCCTTCGCCGATCTTCCGCTCGAGCACGTACTGGCCGAGCCGGCGCGCTTCGCGGACCTCCGGCGGAGTCCGTAGATGACCCAGGAGATCACCGTGCTCGTGAGGATGACGAAGCCCCACATCATGGCGGCCGTTGCAGGCAGCCAGGGATACGCAGCCGAGTCGTGCGCGCGCCAGGCGAGCCCACCGTCGGGCGCCGCCACCACGAACGCGGCCGCGAGGATCATCGGCATGCCGACCACCGCACTGACGAGGATCGTCCGGCGAGGTACGGAAGGGACGAGAGCGGCGCGAATCGCGACCATCAACGACACTCCGCCCATCTGCAGCATGGACACGTAGGCATCGGCGATCACGAGTCCCTCCGTGGTCACGAGGGAGTGCTCGCGCGCGAATCCGGCCACGAGGTAACGCCCGAGCACGGCACCGCCGGTCAGGTTGAGAAAGAGGCCGCCGCCCTCCATCAGCCGGGAGAATCGAATGGATCGCTGCCCGCGCGAGCACAGCCACCAGAACGTGCCAGCTTGAACGGTGAGCGCGAGGACGATGAGGAAGTCCACGCCTGGCTTCGCGATCGCTCCGACGGCGCCCATCCCGCTGCTGAGCAGGCTGACGAAGAACATCACCTTCCAGAACAGCGCGACCCTGGTCTGGAGGAAAGCGCGGCCCTCCTCGCTGTTCTCGCTGACCGGTGACGGCCTCTCGCTCGACATCGAGCGTGACTATCGACCGCGCAGGCTCCGATAGCGAGCGACAGTTGACACGAACGCGGCCGCCCCCCCACGCTCTGCCCCCCGAGGACGAGCAAGACGAGGACGAGCTCTGGTTCGAGAGGTCGGCGCAGCTTCCCGCTCGCGCGGCGTCTCGTGTGCACGCGGCACGGCAAGGCGGAAAAACCCTCCTACCGGTACGTCTACGAGCTCGACGCCGAGGGTCGCATCACGTCGTCGAGCGAGGCCACCGCGAAGTAGCCGACCGCCGAGCGCGCGTTCGCACGCTCCGCCCGCTAGACTCGCCCCATGCGCGTGCTCTTCTTCGGCGCCGGAGCGCTCGGGACACTCTTCGCCGCCAAGCTGTGCGCCGCAGGCCACGACGTGTCGGTGCTCGCGCGCGGCGAGAGGCTCGGCACCATCGCGCGGGACGGGTTGCGCATCCGGCAGCGAACGAAAGGCGGGCCCCTGACGTTCCGCCCCGAGGTGGTCTCTCGGGTTGCGCACGAGCTGCCCTACGATCTCGTCGTCGTGCTCGTGCGCCGCACGCAGGTCGACGAGGTGCTCCGCGCGATCGCCGCCGAGCACACCGGTGACGTGCTGGTCATGGTGAACGAGGCCCGCGGCTACGACACCTGGCGCGGAATCCTCGGCTCGCGTCTCCTCGTCGGCTTCGGGGGCGCGATCGCTTCGTTCGACGAAGCAGGCGTGCTCGTCTACGACATCGCTCCGGGCGCGCTGCAGCCGACGGTGCTGGGCGAGCCCGACGGGCGCGTGACCGATCGCGTGCTCCGCGCGGCCTCGGTATTTCGCGACGCAGGCTTCCCCGTGAAGGTGAGGCGCGACATGGAGGCCTGGCAGCGCACGCACGCCGCGTGGATCACCCCCTTCATGCTGGTCTCGACGGCCGCCGCTCGAGACGCGATGACGCTGACGCTGACGAGAGCCGACCGCGTGCGCACCTGGGTGAGCGCGACGCGTGAGGCGCTCGCGGCCGTCGCGGCGTCGGGGACGCCGGTCGTTCCGTTCTCGTTTCGCGTGGTCGCCGCCATTCCTTCGGCGGTCACCGCGCGCGTGCTCGGGTGCGCGCTCCGCACGCGATCGCTTCGCGACCAGATCGTCGCCTCGGGCGCGGCCTCCGCCGACGAGGCGCTGGCCCTGGCCGTCGATCTGGCGGCGCTCGCGCGACGACCGCTTCCGAGCCTCGACCGGCTGACTGCCGAGGCTACGAGCAGCACGAAGCAGCCAGGACCGCGGGCGTGAGCGGTGCACGAAAGGAAGCGCAGAAGTTCATCGCGCAGAACCGTGCCGCGACCTTCCACTACGAGATCTCGGAGCGCTTCGAGGCGGGCATAGTCCTGCGCGGCAGCGAGGTGAAGTCGCTCCGCGACGGGCGCGCGAGCCTCGTCGACGCCTACGCCTCGGTGGACAACGGCGAGGTGTGGTTGCGGCAGATGCATATTGCATCCTTCTTCGCGGCCCGCGCGTTTCCTCATGTCGAGCGCGGCGCGCGCAAGCTGCTCCTCCATGCCAAGGAGATCCGCCACCTCGAGCGCGCCGTGCTGCGTGAGGGCTACACGCTTATCCCGCTCGCTCTCTACTTCAGAGACGGGCGCGTGAAGGTCACGCTGGGGCTCGGCCGCGGAAAGAAGGCCCACGACAAGCGCGCCGCCATCGCCGAGCGAACCGAGACCCGCGAGGCGCTCGAGGCGATCCGCGCACGAAGACGCGGCTAGAACGCCGATCGATTCGATTCCACAGCGATTCCGATCGCTTGGCGGCCGTCGGCGTGCGCGGCTCTGGTCGGCCGCAAACGCGGGGATCGACAGAGGGACGATGGAATGATCTCTTGGGCTTGCCGAGCGCGCGGGTCGCGCTCGCCAGGAGCTCCGATGGGAACACCGCGCTGGTCGCCGCATGAAGAGTTGAGCAAGCAAGAGCAGTTCGTCGTCGGACGCCTGAAGCGGACGGGGAAGCTCTTCGCGTTCTTGCGTTCCCAGCGACACGTCCTGTTCGACGAAGCGTTTCAGCGAGAGCTCGAGTCGATGTATCGAGCAACGGGTGAAGGGAAGGTGCCGGTCGCGCCGGGCCTGCTCGCGATGGTGGTCGTGCTCCAGGCGTACACAGGCGCCTCGGATGCCGAAGCCGTTGAACATGCCATTCTCGATGCTCGGTGGCAGCTCGTCCTCGATACCGCTGGGCGCAAGAGGCCAGCCTTCTCACAGGGCACGCTGCAAGCCTTCCGTGAGCGACTGGTCGCCCACGACATGGACCGTCGTCTTCTCGAGCGCACGATCGAGATCGCCCGCCAAACCGCCGCGTTCGATTGGAAGAAGCTTCCTCGGCAGTTGCGTGTCGCCATCGATTCGAGACCGCTCGTGGGCGCAGGCCGAGTGGAGGACACCATCAACCTGCTCGCGCACGCGGCCCGGAAGGTACTGAGTTGCGCCGCGGAACTGTCCGAAACGAGCCCTGCTCGTTTGGCCGCGAAGGCCGGCGTCCCGATGCTTGCGCACAAGAGCATCAAGGCGGCGCTCGATATTGAATGGTCGGCCCCTGCCCAAAAGAGCAGCGCAATCGTCACCCTCGTAGAACAGCTCGACCGCCTCGAAGCCTGGGTTCGACGGGAGCTGGCCGGCGAGATCGACGAACTACCTCTCTCGGAGCATCTCGCGACACTCGCCCAGCTACGCGCTCAAGATCTCGATCCCGAGCCTCCCGGCGGAACGCCGCGCATCCGAAAGGGCGTCGCTGAGGATCGTCGCGTTTCGGTCGAGGACCCCGACATGCGCCACGGGAGAAAGAGCAAATCGAAGCGGTTCAACGGCTTCAAGTCGCACATCGCGATGGACATCGACACCGACCTCATCCTGGCGTGCGCAGTCATGCCCGCGAACCGGCCTGAAGAGGAAGGCGTCCCGCTTCTCCGTGACGATCTTGCGATACCAGCTCACGACATCCGCGAGCTCTTCATCGATCGCGGCTACATCGCCAGCGCCGACGTCCAAGCGATGGCCGATGCTGGGCGGTCAGTCGTCGGCAAGCCTTGGGCACAGCCCAACGGACGCTTCTTTCCGAAGAGCGCTTTCCTCATCGACATCCGAAGGAAGGTCATCACATGCCCGAACGGGAAGCAGCGGACCTTCGAGCTCGGAACCACGATCCAGTTCACTCCCTCGGATTGTCGCCAATGTCCGAAGCGCTCCGGCTGCACCGCCGGTGCCCTCGACCACGGACGCCAAGTCCGGATCGCACCAGACGAGCCGCTGCAGCAGAAGCTGCGAAAGGAGATCGCTTCGCCCGCCGGCCGCGAACATCTACGCGAGCGTGTGGTCGTCGAGCATCGCCTCGCTCACCTCGCGCGGAAACAGGGCCCACGCGCTCGCTACCGCGGCACCCGCAAGAACTTGTTCGACGTGCGACGACACGCGGCCGTCCTCAATCTGGAGACGATCCAGCGCGTCGAGGAACGCGCCGCCGCTTGAACAAACCGTTCGGTGCTCTAGCCCCCGCTGCTCACTTGCAGAGGCGATAGGCGTAGTCGCCGCCAAAATCGAGCGACGTGATGCGTTCGCAGGACTTGCCCGACGGGCACGGTCTGGTACCACGGGACATGCCTCGCGCCCCCGGTGTCGTCGTCGTCGTCGTCCTCGCCACGTTGATCGCGCTGACCGCCGGCTGCACGACGACTCCGGCATGCCCGGCGACTCCGGTCGCGACCGTGGCGCCCGTCGCGCCGCCGCCGATGACCGCCGCGAGCGCAGTCGACGCCCCCCCCGGCCCGATGGTCGAGGACATGTCGAAGGCGTCAGCCACGCTCGACCGCTTTCATGCCGCGGCCGCCGCCGCGGACGAGGCCGCCTACTTCGCGCTCTTCGCCGAGGGCGGCGTCTTCCTCGGGACCGACGGCAAGGAGCGCTGGACCGTCCCCGAATTCCGCGCGTACGCGCACCCACGCTTCGCAAGCGGCAAGGCATGGTCGTTCCGCGCAGCCCGGCGCAACGTCTCCGTGCGCGGCGACATGGCCTTCTTCGACGAGGAGCTCGAGACGCAGAACCTCGGCCCCGCGCGCGGCACGGGCGTTCTCGTCCGTGACAAGCAGAACGAATGGAAGGTCGCGCAGTACAACCTCTCGATCCCGATCCCGAACGAGCGCTTCGCGGAGGTGCGAAAGGTCCTCGACGGCGCGACAGCGCCTGCGGCGGCTCCGGCATCGACGCCGGCGCAGTCCACGGACCCGGCCATCTGCGTCGCCGCTCGCGCAGCTCGCAAGCGCGCGTCGCCCGCCGCCGCTGCGCTCGAGCGCCAGTGCCGAGCCGCGGGCGGGACGCCCTGAGCCGACAGAAGAGAGAATGAGCCCCGCTCGGTACGGCGTCGCGGCCTTGCCGCGCGATCGATTGAGCCTCGACACGTGCCGCGCGGCGCTCGCGACATGGCTCGACCCGTTCAGCGAGCATCTCGCCAACGCCGGGCGGATCCACGACGCCTATCGCGCGACCGACGGCGCGGCGAGCGCGGCGGAGCACGTGCTCGGCCACGCCGGCGCCACGTAGTCCTCGCGTTCCCGGTTCCGTCGATTCCCGACGAATCTGGTGAGATCGGGGTGGCCCCGGGCGAGGTCTCGGCTAGGGTGCGCGCCAAATGCGCAGGTTGTTGGTCGGCGGAGTCCTGGGTCTAGCGGTCGTGGTGGCTGTTGCGTGCGGTGGCGGAGGCGAAACCTCCGATTTCGTCGCCCCCGGGCCCGACGCCGCCGTCGAGCCGCCCCCGCCCCCGCCGTTCGCCGATCCCGACGCGACCGGGCCGAGCACGAACACGGACGCCGGCATCGACTGCGACGCCAACCCGGGCGCCTGCCTCCCGCCCTCGGTCTGCGGCGACGGCAAGGCCGGCCTCGGCGAGAGCTGCGACGACAAGAACACCGCAAACGGCGACGGCTGCTCGTCCACGTGTCAGATCGAGGCGCCCTACTGGGCGTGTGCGTTCGGCAGCAAGTGCGTCGACGTCCGCGACTGTGACGCGCTGGTCGACGCCGGCCTCGCCGGCGACGCCGGTTGCACGCCTCCCCCGAAGACCCCGGTCTGCGGCGACGGCTTCATCGATCCGGGCGAGGCCTGCGACGACGGCAACAAGACGGGCGGCGACGGCTGCGCGCTCGACTGCCTCATCATCGAGCCGAACTTCGCCTGCCCCACCCCGGGTGCGCTCTGCGTGACGACCTCGGTGTGCGGCGACGGCTTCGTCACCGGCAGCGAGCAGTGCGACGACACGAACAAGGCCTCGGGCGACGGCTGCTCGGCGGCGTGCGCCGTCGAGCCCGGCTGGGTCTGCCCGGTGGCAGGTATCTCGTGCAACGCCGCGGCGTGCGGCGACGGCAAGGTCGCCGGCGCCGAGGAGTGCGACGACGGCAACAAGGTCGACAACGACGGCTGCAGTGCGACCTGCAAGCTCCAGACGACGACCACGGTCGTCGCGCCCACGACCACGACGCCGGGCAGCACGAAGATCGTCAACTGGAAGTGCACGACGCCCGGCGCGCCCTGCACGAAGACGGTCTGCGGCAACGGCGGCGCGCCCGAGGGCACCGAGCAGTGCGATGACGGCAACACGAAGCCGCTCGACGGCTGCTCCGCCGATTGCCAGTGGGAGCCCTCGTGCCCGAACGGCTCGTGCCTCTCGCGCTGCGGTGACGGCCTGCTCTTCGATTTCGACGCGGACGGCAACGGCACCATCGACGAGGAGTGCGACGACGGTAACCTCCGCAACGGCGACGGCTGCTCGAGCACCTGCAAGAAGGAGCCGGGCTACGACTGCTCCGCGGTCATCGATCCCGACCCGACGTTCCTCGACGTGCCCGTCGTGCTCCGCGATTTCCGGTTCGCGTCCGCCCTGAACGGCCATCCGGACTTCGAGAAGTACGCCTGCAACGAGGTCACCGAGGACCTCGTGATGGGCACGCTCACCGCGGGCGTGCCCGTCTACCGCTACGACGGCACCGGGCTCGACCCCGTCACCGGCACGGACATGAACAACGTCTGCGGCGCCAAGGCGGGAACGCCGGACCGCAGCAAGCAGCTCACGTCGGCCGCCGATTTCGCGCAGTGGTACACCGACACCGCGAAGTCCTCACGCATCGACGGCACGCAGCTCCGCCTCACGCGCACCGGCGCGGTCGGGAACTACTCGTACGTCTTCAACAGCGCGACCGACGCCCCGTACAGCTCGCTCGGCGGGTTCTTCCCCCTCGACGGCAAGGGCTTCGGCAACGAGGGCAAGGACTCGAACCTGAAGGACCACAACTTCGCGTTCACGACCGAGATCCGCTTCTGGTTCACGTACGACGCGGGGAGCTCGCCGCAGCTCGCGTTCAGCGGTGACGACGACGTCTGGGTCTTCGTCAACGGCAAGCTCGCGATGGACATCGGCGGCCTCCACGACATCCAGACCAACTCGTTCATCCTGAACCCGGCGAAGGCGGCAGCCCTCGGCCTCGTCGACGGGCACGTCTACGAGATCGCGCTCTTCCACGCCGAGCGGCACACGGAGGACTCGAACTTCAAGCTCACGGTGCGCGACTTCAAGAAGAAGCGCTCGATCTGCACCAACAACTGTGGCGACGGCATCAAGACGAAGGAAGAGCAGTGCGACAAGGGCGCTGCGAACACCAACTCGGGCGCCTACGGCTCGTGCCGACTCGACTGCAAGCTCGGTCCCTACTGCGGTGACAAGGCAGTCGCGAACCCGCCCGAGGCCTGCGACGACGGGACGAACCTCACGTCGTGGACGGCCGCGTTCTCCGCCACGGCATGCGCTCCGCTCTGCAAGGCGCCGTCGTATTGCGGCGACGGCCTCGTCCAGGGAACGTTCGGCGAGAAATGCGACAACGGCACGGCGCAGAACACGGGCGCCTACAACAAGTGCACGGCGACCTGTCAGCCCGGCCCGCGCTGCGGCGACGGCACGGTCCAGGCCGCCTCGGGCGAGGCCTGTGACAACGGCTTCAACCTGACCGACTACGTGAAGCACCCGCTCGCGACCGACTGCGCGCCGAGCTGCAAGAAGCCGCGTTCGTGCGGCGACGGCACCGTCGACTTCCCGTTCGAGCAGTGTGACAAGGGCGCGGCCAACACGGCGGCCGGCACCTACGACTCGTGCTCGACCGAGTGCACGCTCGGCGCCCGCTGCGGTGACGGCGTGAAGAACGGCCCCGAGGAGTGCGACGACGGCAACCGCACGAACGGCGACGGCTGCTCGGCGGCGTGTCTCAAAGAAGGACCGAAGTGAGCGAAGGACCGAAGTGAGCCGAGGCTCACTTCGGTCGCAACGCCGGTGCGGGGCTCAGGCCTCGCACTCGCTCGGCATGCTGCGGAAGGCGTCGCCGCCTGCCTTGGGCTGGAGGGTCAGCTCGTAAGCGCTGCCCTCGTCGAGGCCGATCTTGTAGACCGTCGCGCGTCCGCCGATGGTGACGGTGAGGTCGGTGCCGCTGAGCGTCCACTTCGCGGCGGTGTCCGTCCACTTCGGCATTCCGTCGTCCGAGATGGTGAGCGTCGAGAGCTTCGCCGCGCCGTTGGCCGAGAACGCGAGCTTCGACATGTTGCCGTAGACGCCGGGTGCCGGGCCGAAGACCGTGGTGCCAGGGAGGGCGCTTGCGAGACCGGCGAGCGTGGCGCGACCGCTCGCGTCCTTGATGGTGAGCCTGCCGTCGAAGGCGGCGAGCGAGAGGTTGCCCTTCAGCGCCTCGCGGACCGGCTGCGCGTACTTGCTGGTGGCCACGACGGTCTTGAACTGACCGCACGTGCTCACGGAGCTCTGGAGGTTCGCCGCGATGTCGTAGAGCGCAGTGCCGTCGTCGCAGACGGCGCCGCGGCTGCGGGCCTTCGCGCCGTCGACGGCGAGCTTGTAGCTCTGGAACGCCTTGTTGTAGGCGGCCGGCGTGCAGCTCTGCTTCGCGGCGACCACCTCGGCCTCGTCCGCGCCGGTCTCGTCACCGCTCGCGGGCGAAGACTCCGTCGGCGCCGCGCACGCCATGGTGAAGCCCGCGAGCACACCGACCAACCCGAGCAGACTCGCTACCGTACGCATGGTTCTCATCACTCCTTCGGAGAGAGCTCAAGCAAGAGGTAGGCCATTATCCTACACCGTGCCACACGTTTCGGTTCACCATGATCCCGAGCACTTGGCCACCGGCGTCCGCTGTCCTTGGTTTGATCTTGGTGTGTTGCTGGTGGAAAAATGAACCAGGACGGTAGGCAACCGACCCTTCTTGACCTGTCGCCGAGCGCTCATTACATAACCTTTCGATTATATCTCCATCCGGTTATGTACGCATGAGCACCGACCACCTCTCCGTGACCTTCGCCGCCCTCGCCGACCCGACGAGGCGCGCGATCCTCGCCCGCCTCGCGCGCGGCGAGGCGAACGTGGCCGAGCTCGCGAAGCCCTTCGACATGAGTCAGCCCGCGGTCTCGAAGCACCTCAAGGTGCTCGAGCGGGCGGGGCTCATCTCGCGTGGGCGCGACGCGCAGTTCCGCCCGTGCCGCCTCGAGGCGGAGCGCCTGCACGAGGCGACGCAGTGGATGGAACGCTACCGCGCATTCTGGGAGGCGGGCTTCGACCGCCTCGAGGGGTTCCTGGAAGAGATGAAAGAGAAGGAGAAGAGCCGTGCCCGAGAAAAATAGCAGCGACGTCAGCGCACGAGCGGCGCGCTGGCTCCGACCACGACGGGCTTCCCCACCGCCTCCAGCAGCGGGAGGTCGGCGATGTGGTCGGTGTAGAACGTGCACTCGTCGAGCGACACCTGCCGCGCCGCTACGCATCGCGCAGCAGCCTCGAGCTTCGCGGTGCCGTCGAGGATCGTCCCGTCGACGAGCCCCGTGCACGTCCCGTCGGCGAACCCCACCTGCGTCCCCGCGAGCTCGTCGATGCCGAGCTCCGCGCAGATGGGCTCCGCGAAGAAGAACGCCGACGCCGTGAGGACGACCAGGTGGTCGCCGGCCGCGCGGTGCGCTGCAACGCGCTCGCGGAGCGGTGCCGAGACGAACCGGCGAAGGTGCTCGTCGTGGAGCTCCTGCATGATCGCGCGGAGCTCCTCGAGCGACCGCCTGCGGTAGCACTCGAAGCCGACGCGCTGGGCGTCCGTCCTCGTCCTCGTCCTCGTCCTCGTCCTCGTCCTCGTCCTCGTCCTCGTCCTCGTCCTCGTCCTCGTCCTCGTCCTCGTCCTCAGCCCTAGCTTGCTGAGCGCGTACGTACCGATCAGACGTGCGCCGATGCTCGGCCCGAGCAGACCGCGCCGGGTCGAAGGGACCGCGCAGATCACGCCAGAGTCACGCACGATCAACGTCCCGTCGAAGTCGAAGAAGGCGATGGGCATGAGGAGCGAAGCGCGAGCGTAGAGCCTTGCAGGGGCCAGCAGAAGATCTGGTCGTTCGCTCCATCCTGGGGATTTCGCAGCGCGGGGGCTGGACCTGGGCTAAGAAGCGCGCCGTGATTGGCCTATCCCGCCTGGAAAAGTCGTACGGCGGACGCACGCTGTTCGAGAACGTGTCCCTCCAGCTGAATGCGGGGTCGCGCTATGGGCTCGTCGGCGCGAACGGCTCGGGCAAATCCACCCTCCTCAAGATCCTCGCCGGGGACGAGACGCCCACCGGCGGCAGCATCTCGATCCCGCGCGAGGCGCGGCTCGGCGTCCTCCGCCAGGACCGCTTCCTCGACGACAGCGCGCCCATCCTCGACCTCGCCATGAAGGGCGACACCGTCGTCTGGGAGGCGCTCTGCGAGCAGAACCGCATCGTCGAGCACGGCGCCGACGCGAGCGGGCTCGCGGACATCGAGGACGTCCTCCGCGCCCACGACGGCTACACCCTCGAGGCGCGCGCCTCGGCCGTCCTCGAGGGCCTGGGCATCCCGCTCGCCATCCAGCGGCAGCCGCTCTCGACGCTCTCCGGCGGGTTCAAGCTGCGCGTCCTGCTCGCGCAGGTCCTCGTGTCCGGGCCCGACGCCCTCCTGCTCGACGAGCCCACGAACCACCTCGACATCCTCTCGATCCGCTGGCTCGAGACGTTCCTCGCCGAATACGAGGGCTGCGCGCTCGTCATCTCCCACGACCAGCGCTTCCTCGAGGCGATCGCCACGCACATCCTCGACGTCGACTACGGCACCGTCGAGGTCTACACGGGAAGCTACGCCGCGTTCGCGGTGGAGAAGCGCGCCACGCGCGAGCGTAAGGAGGCCGAGATCGCGCGCGCGCAGAAGATCATCGCCGACAAGCGCGCCTTCGTCGATCGCTTCGGCGCCAAGGCATCGAAGGCGAAGCAGGCGCAGAGCCGCCTCAAGCAGATCGAGAAGATCGAGGTCGAGGAGCTCGCCGAGAGCAGCCGCGCGGCGCCGCTCTTCCAGTTTCCGATCGAGCGCCCGAGCGGCAAGGACGTCCTCGAGCTCACCGGCATCACCAAGGCCTACGGCGAGAAGCGCGTGCTGAAGGGCGTCTCCCTCGTCATCCGCCGCGGCGAGAAGGTCGCCATCCTCGGCGCGAACGGCCTCGGAAAGTCCACGCTACTCAAGATCGCCGTGAAGCGCCTCGGCGCCGACGAAGGCGAGGCTCGCTGGGGCTACGAGGCGCGCTCCGGCTACTTCGCCCAGGACCACGCCGACCTCCTCACCGATCCCAAGGCCACGCCGCTCGGGCTCATGCAGGCCGCATGTCCGAGCGAGGCCGAGCACCTCGTGCGCGGACGCCTCGGTCGCGTCCTCTTCTCCGGCGGCGACGTGACGAAGCGCATCGCCACGCTCTCCGGCGGCGAGGCAGCGCGCGTCGTGTTCGCGCGCATCATGGCCGAGAAGGCAAACGTCCTCGTGCTCGACGAGCCGACGAACCACCTCGACATGGAATCGATCGAGGCGCTCACGGAGGGCCTCAGGGCTTACGAGGGGACTCTCCTCTTCGTCTCCCACGATCGCGCGTTCGTCTCGCAGCTGGCGACGCGCATCGTCGAGGTCACCGAGGACGGCTTCCGCGACCGACCCGGCACGTACGCCGACTACCTCGCGAGCGCAGGCGACGACCACCTCGACGTCGACGCGGTGGTGATGAAGGCCAAGAAGGACCGCCGCCCCTCGATGCGTCCGTGAGCCTCGCCGCCTGGCCGTCGCTTGTCGACGAGCCCGGGAGGTTGAACGCATCGCGAGACGTGAGGCGCTCCGTGTACCCGGCGAGAGCCGGATACTTCGTGAGGAGCCCGGCCTTGGCGGCGAGCGCGAGGTCGTAACCGACGCGCGTGATGTGGAGCGCGCGAGTCGCGCCCCCATCCTCACGACGAACGAGCAGGGCGCAGATCGACAAGCCTCCCGAAGGTAGCGACGAATCTCCCCAACTCCGCGGAACCTCGTGAGGCTCAGGGGTCGACGAACGCGGTCACCTCGAAGGCCGAGACGGTCACGGCCGGGCCCGTGTTCGGCGCCTTCGGTTCGAGCGGCGCCGGGCAGCTGCCATGGCCGGTGAGCAGGAAGCGGTTCTTGAAGACCGTCGTCGGCGAGGCCACGTTCGTGTCGAGCGTGAGCGTGCACGATGTCGAGCTCCATACGAGCGACTTCGCCTCCGTCCCCTTCCCTTCCCGCTTGAACACCTCGAGGCGCTCGAGCGGAAGCGCTCCTACCTCGCCGCCCTTCAGGGCCGTGACGAGGACGAACTGCACGCCGAGCGACGTGCCCGCCGTGAAGTCGGACTGCGCGACCGAGAACGTCGCGCTCGTCGTCGTACCGCAGCCGCTGACCTGGATGCTCCCCGTCAGACCGCCGCTCAGGATCCCGCTGAAGTTGCATTCGACCCCGCCCGACGCGCCCGACGAGCCCGACGAGCCCGAGCCACAGGCCGGGACGAGGAGAGACGCAAGAGTGAGGACCACGACTCGCCGCACCATCTCGACAGCGTACCGGAGCCCGAGCGTGCGCGGCGACCTGACGCGATTCACGGGCTCGGCGGCGCCGGCGCCACACGGACTCGGGAGGCGAGTAGATAGCGACACGCGAGTGACCCGTCGACCGGCGCCCATCCCGGAGGATCGCCCGCGGCAACGCGCAAGACGGCGTCCGAGCGCGGGCTTCGCCCCGTGAAGGTCGGATCGGTCCGGCCGCTGGAGAAGCAGCCGGCAACGAGGAGCACGGCGGTCGCACCGCCGAGCGCGTGCGCCGTCAGGTGTCTCACGCGCGTCGCGAGAGTCGTCATCGCTCCAGCATAGTTCGTCGTGGGCCGCGGCCCGCGACCACGAAGATGCAACCTGCGTCGGCGCCCGCAAAACGTGCGCGTCCGTCGCGGGTCTCGTGGGCGCTTCGCCCGGCAAAGGCACACCGCGCGCGCCGGCATCGTCGTTGCACCTCAGGTGGGAGTGAATCCAGTAAGGAGGCTGTCGCCATGAACCGGGCGCTCTTCAGCATGCTTGTCGGTCTTGCCATCACGGTGGCAGGCTGTGCCACCGACGTCATCGATCCGCTTCCGGCGACGCCGCCGCCCGAGGAGCAGCGAGATCCGCCGGCTCGACAGCTGAGCACGGAGCTCCGCGATCCCGAGGCGATCCTCCGGAAGGCCGCCGAGATTGACCGTGGTCTCGACCGCGTTCCGCAGGTCCTGCCGGTGCCGGGCCCGTGGCCCGAGACGCGGTGAGGCGCGCTCTCCTCCAGCTCGGCTGCGCCGTGCTGGTGGCGGGGTGCAGCAGCGTGGCCGCCCTGGCGCTCGCGCCCGACGGCGAAGCGCCCGCGCCTCCCGACGACGCCTCTGGCACGACCGACACGGACCTCGACGGAAGCGGTGGTGGGGATGCCGCGCTCGACGCGGCCGCGCTCGACGCGGCCGCGCTCGACGCAGCCGATGCTGCGGAGCAGCCCATCATCGCTCCGGGCTCGTTCCTCGCGGGTGAGGTCGATGTCGTCACGGTGATCCACACCGACAAGGATCGTCGCGCGATCTCGCCGCTCATCTACGGCATCAACGGCAACGCCGCGGAAAGCCAGCCTGCGAGCACGATGAAGGGCGTGACGCTCGTGCGCCGCGGCGGCGACCGCGGAAACTCCTACAACTGGGAGACCAACGTCTCGAACGGCTCGTTCAACAACGCGTTCACGAACGACATGGCGCTGGCGGCCGGCCTGTCCGACCCGAACGCCCCAGCGGGACAGGATCTCGCAGCGCTCGCCAAGAATCGCCCGGCGGGTCGCGCGACGATGGTGCCCTTCGTCCTGAACGACTTCGTCTCGGGTCCCGTCTCCGGCAACATCCCCTGGGACCAGCCCGGCTTCAATCGCTCGCACTACTTCGTGAAGGTCGAGCTCGCGAAGCCGACGCCGTTCGCGACCACGCCGAACCTCGGCGACGGCGTCGTCTACACGGACGAGCACCTCGCGTTCATGCGGAGCAAGTTCGCGACCGACATCACGGCGCCCGGGCCCGGCAAGCTCATCGTCGGCATCGACAACGAGCCGGACCTCTATCACCTCAACTTTCCGATGCTCCAGACGGGTACGGGCGAGCCGGTCCTCGCCCCGAACGGCACCCCGATCGGCACGCGGGTCACCGGCACCGAGTTCACGCAGCGGGTCATCAAGTTCGCGAAGCGCGTGCGACAGATCGCTCCGAAGGCGCAGATCGTCGGTCCGAGCCACTACCACTTCGACGGCTTCACGATGTGGCATCAGCTCACGTCGCCGGTGTGGAGCGACAGGGGCCGCTGGTACATGGACGACTTTCTCGCCGACGTGAAGGCGGCGAGCACCGTCGCGGGGACGCGCCTCCTCGATACCTGGGACTTTCACTGGTACCCGCAGCCGCTCTCGAACGGCACGTACGTGTGGGATCTCGACGATGCCGCTCGACCGCTGACACCGACGGAGATCGAGGCCGTCCTGCAGGGGCCGCGCAGCTACTGGGACCCGACCTTCGACGAGGGGTCGTGGATCACCGCGCCGGCGCACCTCGCCGGGCCCGCGACGATCCTCACGCGGATCCAGAGCCATCTCGACGCGGGCTATCCGGGAACGAAGCTCGGCGTCTCCGAGTACTTTCCCGGCGGCCGAAATCACATCGTGAGCGGCCTCGCCACCGTCGACACGCTGGGCGTGTTCCAGCGGATGGGCGTGGACCTCGCCGCGATGTGGCCGGTCGGCAACTCGGCGAGCCTCGCGTACGCGTTCGGCGGGCTCGAGCTGATCCGCAATGCCGACGGCAACGGGCTCCGCTACGCCGACACGGCCGTACGCGTCGAGCATCCGGAGTTCGTCGAGAGCTCGGTCTACGCGGGGAGCGACAGTCCGGCGCGGGTCACCGTCCTCGTCGTGAACAAGACCGGCGCAACGCGGACGTTCGGGCTCCGCGCGTTCGACGCCGCGACGCTGTCGCACGTCGACGTCTACCGCATCGACGCCGCGCACAAGAGCCCGTACCTGGCCGAGGCGGCCCCGCTGACGAAGCACAACGCGTTCGCGTACGCGGCCCCGCCGATGAGCGCCTCGATGCTGGTATTCCGCACTCAGTGAGCGCGGGCTGCTTCGCGCGCTACTCGAGGCGGCAGAACGACTTGACGTAGTTGCCGACCGGGCCACACACGCCGATGACGGTGCCGCGGTCAGGTCGCCGAGGCGGTCTTCGCGGCGGCGGTCAGCTCGGTCACGCGGTCGCTAAGGCCGAGGGCCTCGGCGAGGATGCCGACGAGCTCGCCCTCGTGCACGCTCGCGTCGTTGTCGACCATCGCGAGAGCTACGGCCACGGTGAAGGCGGGGACGCGCAGCTCGGCGGGCAGGCTCATGGCCACCTCGCGCACGCGGTCGGCCACGCCTCCGGTGTGCGCCGAGAACACGAAGCCCTCGAGGAGCGCGCCGATCTCCGCCTTCGTGGCCTCGTGCCCGCGCACGCGAGCGACGAGCGCGCTGAACGTCGCGAGCTCCTCGTCGGCCAGGTTCCCGTCGACCGCGCTCATGAGGAAGGCCACCTCGAGAAGCGCGTTCGCGTGCTCGGTCACGGCCATGCTGGAGGGAACGAGCTCTGCAATCGACATCCCCGAGATCTATCACGTGTAAGCGTCTTCGCACCTGACGACGGCCGGCGGAATTGCGCCGCGCGTGACCTGTTTCAGCCCATATTGGAGGGCAGGATGGATCGAACGCGGATCGCGCGCCCACTGCTGTGGCCTCGGTGACGAGCGACCCGGTCTTCCGCGATCTTCTCGACTTCGGTCCAGGCGAGCTGACGGCGATCGAACGCTGGCAGATCCGGTTCGTGCGCCGCACGTTCGAGTCGGCGCCGGTGGACCGTGTCATCCGCGTTCTCCAGCGGCGCATCTCCGCCAACTGGATCGACCTCTCGACGAGGAACCTGCTCCACGTGCGCGGCGTCGAGCGGCTTCCGAGCTTCGATCGCAGCGAGAGCACGATCCTCGTCTCGAACCATCGTAGCTTCTTCGACCTCTTCGCGGTCTCGTCGGTGATCGTGAAGCGCGGCATCGGGCAGCGACTCATGTTCCCGGTGCGCTCGCAGTTCTTCTACGACACGCCGCTCGGGCTCGCCGTGAACGGTGCGATGAGCTTCTTCGCGATGTACCCGCCGGTGTTCCGCGATCGCGATCGCGTCGCGCTGAATCGCGCGAGCGTCGACGAGGTGATCCGCCTCCTCCAGGAGGGCGGTGCCTTCGTCGGCCTGCACCCCGAGGGCAAGCGCAACAAGACCGACGACCCGTACACGTTCCTCCCGGCGCGCCCCGGCGTGGGGCGGATCATCCAGGCGACACGCGGGCGAGCGACGGTGATCCCCGTCTTCGTCAACGGACTCGGCAACGACATCGTCCGGCAGGTCGCCGGCAACTACCTGAAGAAGGGCACGCCGGTCACGATCGTGTTCGGCGAGCCGATCGCCTTCGGGGATCTGCTCGACGGCGCGCCGAGCCCCGAGCGCCATCTGCGCATCTCCGAGCACGCGCTCGAGGCGGTCCGCGTGCTCGGCGACGAGGAGCGGGCGCTCCGCGCGAGCCTTCGCTGACCGACTGGCGCGGTCAGGTCTCGAGAGCGGCGACCGCGTTGCGGAGTGAAGAGATGGATGCAGAGCGCAGGTAGACGATCGGTGCGTCGTCGGGCGCGAGGTCTTTCACCTGGTCGCGCAGCGAGTGCGAGACCATCCCCACCATGACGATGACGGCGGCGACCTTCCCGAGGACGTGGCGGGTCCCGTTCGGGATGCGATTCTCGAAGTGACGCAGCTCGAGGCCACGCTCCTCGACGATCGCGCGATAGCGGCCCGACATGCCGCCGCTGCCGCCGACCACGACCACAGCGCCCTTGGCACCCGAAGATTTGCTCGCCATGCCAGCCTACTCAGCAAGATGGGGGCCGCCGCCGGGCCGGGCAAAACCGCCGGGAAATCGCGCGGCGCCCGCCGTATTCCTGCAATCTTGGCGAGCCCGCGGCCCCTCCGAGCGGGTCGCCTCGCCAAAGTGTCCGAGGGCCGACATCGCGAGTCGCCCTCCGGACACCATGACAGCCGCTAGACTCGATCGGGTTGAACACCCCCAGCGGCGGCGCGCTCACAGTCTTCCACATTCCGGTCTGCCCCTTCTGCCAGCGGCTCGAGATCCTCCTCACGCTGAAGGGCATCCGCGACGCCGTTCGCTTCGAGGTGGTGGACATCACGAAGCCGCGCGACCCCGTGCTGCTCGCGAAGGCGGGCGGTGCGACCGCCCTGCCGATTCTCGAGCTCGAGGACGGGAAGGTCCTGAAGGAGAGCCTCGTCATCCTCCGTTACCTCGAGGACCGCTTTGCCGAGCGGCCCGTCGCGCAGCGTGACCCCTACCGGCGCGCCGTCGAGAGCATGCTCACCGCGCTCGAGAGCGACTTCGTCGGCGTCGGGTACAGGTTCGTGATGAACCAGGACCTCGGCAAGCAGAAGGCCTTGCACGACCGCATGCTCGGCCTCTACGCGAGCCTCGACGCGTTCCTCGTCTCGCACAGCCCCGAGGGGACGTTCCTCTTCGAGGACTTCGGCTGGGCAGAGGTGGTGTTCACGCCGCTCTTCATGCGCTTCTGGTTCCTCGACTACTACGAGGGGTTCGAGCTCCCCGACGAGCCGCGCTACGCGCGCGTGCGCCGCTGGCGCGAAGCCTGTCTCGCGCATCCCGCGGCGAAGCAGGTGACGCAAGAGGAGATCGTGAAGCTCTACTACGACTACGCGAAGGGAGCGGGCAACGGCGCGCTCTTGCCGGGGCGCCGCGTGTCGTCGTTCGCCTTCGAGCCGCACTGGTCGAAGCGGCCGTGGCCGCCGAAGGACAAGTACGTGAGCAGCGCGACCGACGCCGACCTCGGACTCTGAGCGATGCTCAGGCGGCGTCGGTCGCGGCGCGCAGGCGATCGACCACGTCCAGGCCCCGGAGCACGTCGCCGTGCGAGGGGACGAACAGGCTCGGACGATCGCGATCGAGCTCGAGGTTGACCCACGCCTTGTAGGCCGCCTTGTCCTTCAGGAAGATGCGCTTGAAGATCGGGTTCGTCATCAGCTCGGTCCGGAAGCCGATCACCCGCGCCGCGATGCCCACGACGCCGGGAGGGAGCCGCGACTCGTTGACGATCGCGTCCGTCACGAACCAGGCGCTGCCTTCCTTCGTCTTCACCGAGACCCACGTCTCGCCTTGCTTCGCCATCGGCGGGCTCACGAGCCTCATGCCCTCGGGCAACGCCGCCTCGAGCAGCGCGAGGTCCTCGATCGCGACGCCCGGGACCTGCTTGCGGAGGCGAGCCTGCGCGCGCGCGTGCGCGACGACCTTCGCCTCGGGGTAGCGCGCCTTCCACGCGGCGAGCCCTCCGTTGTGGAAGCTGTTCGGCGCGAGGAGAAAGCGTGGCGTGCCCATGCGCGCCACCTCCTCCCAGTCCGCCTCCGCCATCGGAGCGCCCGGGCTCACGACGAGGAGCGACCCGCCGCCGAGCCCGAACACCGCCATGCGCACGCGCTGCTTGCCGTAGATCGCCGCCGCGAACGGAAGCGCGTCGTCGTAGAGCTCCCAGGTCGTCAAGGTCGCTACTTGGCCTTCAGGGCGGTGACGAGGCCGTCGATGCTCTTCTTCGCATCACCGAAGAGCATGCGCGTGTTCTCGAGATAGAAGAGCGGGTTCTCGACGCCGGCGTAGCCCGCCGCCATGCCGCGCTTGAGGACGACCACGGTCGTGGCCTTCCACACCTCGAGCACCGGCATGCCGTAGATCGCGCTCGATTTGTCGTCGAGCGCACCGGGGTTCACGATGTCGTTCGCGCCGATGACGAGGACGGCGTCCGTCTTCACGAAGTCGCGGTTGATCTCGTCCATCTCGTGAACGAGGTCGTAGGGAACGCCGGCCTCGGCAAGGAGCACGTTCATGTGCCCGGGGAGGCGCCCGGCGACGGGGTGAATCGCGAAGAGCACGTCGGTCTTGCGGGCGCGCAGCACGCGCGTGAGCTCGAACACGGCGCTCTGCGCGCGCGCGACGGCCATGCCGTAGCCGGGGACGACGATCACGCGCTTCGCGTTTCCGAGCAGCTCGGCAACACCGTCGAGCGAGAGCTCGTGCACGTCGCCCTCGTGCGGGACGGCAGGCGCCTTGCTGGAGTCCGCGGTACCGAAGCCACCGAAGATCACGTTCACGATCGAGCGGTTCATCGCTCGGCACATGATGATCGAGAGGATCGCGCCGCTCGAGCCGACGAGCGCGCCGGTGACGATGAGGAGATCGTTCGAGAGAACGAACCCCGCGGCGGCAGCGGCCCAGCCCGAGTAGCTGTTCAGCAGCGAGACGACGACGGGCATGTCCGCGCCGCCGATCGCCATGACGAGGTGGATGCCGAGCAGGCAGGCGAGGATGGCGATCCCGATGAGGAACGGGAGGCCGGCCGTCCCCTGCGCGAGCACGAGCGGCACACACAGCACGACCACGCTCGCCGCGGCGCCCGCGTTGAGCAGGTGGCGCGCCGGCAGGAGCAGCGGCCTGCCGGAGAGGGTCCCCTTGAGCTTCGCCCACGCGACGATCGAGCCGGTGAACGTGAGCGCGCCGACCGCGATGCCGATGCCGACCTCGACGAGGTGCACCGTGCGCTCCGCGCCCGCGTGCTCGAACGACGCCGCGGTCGGTGAGAGGTACGACGCGAAGCCGACGAGCACCGCGGCGAGGCCGACGAAGCTGTGGAGGATGGCGACGAGCTCCGGCATGCCGGTCATCTCGACGCGACGTGCGAGGGAAGCGCCGATCGCGCCGCCGATCACGAGCGCGGCGACGAGGAGGACCGCGGTGACCCAGCCCTCCATGCCGCGCGCCATCCAGGCGGCCGCGGTGATGAGGATGGCGACGCCCATGCCGACGGCGCCGTACGAGCTGCCGCGCTGCGCGGTCTCCTGCTTCGAGAGGCCGCCCAGGCTGCGGATGAAGAGAACACCCGCCACCAGATAGGCGACGGTGGTTACGCCGTCCTTCACTCGCGACCTCTTCGGAACATTCTGAGCATGCGCTCCGTGACCAGGAACCCGCCCGCGATGTTGATGGCGGCGAAGAGAGCCGCGAGCGCGCCGAGCACCGACGCGACGTCGAGCCCCGCACCGACCTGCAGCATTCCGCCGATGATGATGATGCCGCTGATCGCGTTGGTGACGCTCATGAGCGGGGTATGCAGCGCCGGGGTGACGCTCCAGATGACCTGCCAGCCGACGAAGCACGCGAGGATGAAGACCGTCGAGTGCTGGAGGAAGTCACGCGGCGCGAAGCGCCCCGCGACGAAGAGCACGAGGATGAGGAGCAGGCCGCCGACGGTCGTGCCCCACGCTCGACGCGTTGGTGAGCGAATGTTCTGCTGCGCCGGCTTGAGGTCCGGCGAGGGGGGTGGCCGCAGAGAAGTCTTCGACGACGGAGGCGGGGGCACGCTCACGCCCTCCGTCTTGGCCGGCTTCGGAGCGGGCGCGGGCGCCTTCGGAGGCGGCGGACGAGGCAGCACCTCGCCCTCGTGGACGACGAGCGCGGGCCGCACGACCTCGCTCTCGCGATCGATCTTCAGCGACGTGCCGCCGCCGAGCTCCTGGAGGAGATGGAGCACGTTCGTGGCGAAGAGCCGACTCGCCGAGCTCGCCATGCGGCTCGCCAGATCGGTGAGGCCGATGATCGTGACGCCTTCCTTGACGACGATCTCTCCGGGAACGCACGCCGAGCAGTTGCCGCCTTGCTCGGCGGCAAGATCGACGATGACCGAGCCGGGCTTCATCGCCGACACGACCTCGTCGGGGAGCAGCACGGGGGCGCGCTTGCCCGGGACCAGCGCGGTGGTGACGATGATGTCGACCTCGGCGGCCTGCGCGCGGAAGAGATCGATCTCCGCGGCGAGGAACGCCGCGCTCATCTCCTTCGCGTAGCCGCCGCCGCCTTCGGCGTCCTCCTTGACGTCGACGTTGAGGTACGTCGCGCCGAGGCTCTCGATCTGCTCCTGCGTCGCGGGGCGCGTGTCGAAGGCGCGGACCTCCGCGCCGAGCGCGCGTGCAGCGGCGACCGCCGCGAGACCCGCGACACCGGCGCCGATGACGAGCACGCGAGCGGGCGGGATCGTCCCCGCGGCCGTCACCTGTGCGCCGAACGTCCGCTGAAAGACCTGCGCCGCCTCGACGACCGCGCGGTAGCCCGCGAGGTTCGCCATCGAGGAGAGGACGTCCATCTTCTGTGCGCGCGTGATCCGCGGGATGCGCTCGAGCGCAATCGCCGAGGCCTTGCGCGCCGCGAGGAGATCGGGGAGCTTCTCGTCACGCTCCGGCTGCAGGAGCGACACGAGGAGCGTGCCCTCGCGGAGCCTCCTGACCTCGGGATGTGACGGAGGCCGCACCTTCGCGACGACGTCGCAGGTGCTCCACACGTCGGCCTCGTCGCCGAGCGAGGCCCCCGCGGCCACGTAGGCAGCGTCGTCGATGCCGGAGGCAACGCCGGCGCCTTGCTCCACGACGACGGCAAAGCCGGTCGCCACGAGCTTCTTCACCGACTCGGGCGTCGCTGCGACGCGCCGCTCACCGGCGGCGCTCTCCTTCGGGACTCCAACGCGTACTGGGCCTGACACGCGGGCAGCTTACAGCAACGCGCCGTGCTTCGCGTGCGAAGGTCACGCGCGAGGTTTGCGTGGTCCATTGCTACGGCAGCGGACACCTCGAGCAGCTCGGCGGCGACTTCGTGTCCGTGAATCGCCGCAGTGACAGCTCCCAGCGTGCTTCTTCGTGCCGTTGGACGTGAACGAACGAAGCATCGCGGATCGAAAGGACAGGAGCATGTCAGTTTAGTGCGCCGCGGCCGAGCTCACCACCGAAACGTCGCCGATCCCCAGCGAACGAAGGCCCTCGGTGATGCGCGATGCATCGCCGACGATGACGACGCGGGCGTCGTCGGGCCCGAGGTAGCGCTCGGCCGCCGCGCGCACGCTCTCGGCTGTGACGAGGTCGACGCGCGCGTTGTGGGTCACGGCGTGCGCGGGCGGCAGGCCCTCGACGATGGCGTGCGCGAGGTACGCCGCCAGACCGCGCGTCGAGCCGCGCTCCAGGTCCTCGTAGCTGCGCAGCTTCGCGGCGCCGAGCTCGGCCGGGGCGAGCGGCTCGGTGCGGAGGCGCTCGAGCTCCTTGAAGAGGCCACGGAGCGCGTCGGTCGTGCGCGCGGTGTCGATCGCTGCAGCGATGCGGACGACACCTCCGTCGCGAAACCCCGCCGCCGTCATGTGCACGCCGTACGACGCGCCGAGCTCCTTGCGAACGGTGATGTTGAGGCGAGTCGACAGGTCGCCCGCCGTCGCCCCTGCGAGGACGTCGAGCGTGACGAGATCGGGCTCCGACGCGCGCGGCCCGGGCCAGCCGATCGCCACGTTCGACTGCGCAGCACCGGGACGATCGATGACGACGACCCTGCGCGCAAGCTTCGCGGGGACAGCTGGCGCCGCCAGAGCAGAGGCAGACGGCGACGCCGCGCGCCTCGGCAGCTTGCCGAGCGCCTTCTCGAGCACAATCTGCATCGACTCCGGCTTGAAGTCGCCGACGACCGCGACGCCGACGTGGTCCGCGGAGAGATTCGACGCGTGGAACGCCTTCACGGCGGCGTCCGTCACCTTCGCGGCCTTCTTGTCCGCGGGCGACCTCCTCCCGCCGAGACGAGCACGCTCGCCCGACACGGGCGTCCCGTAGGGATGGGGCGGAGGGAAGAGCTCCGCGTAGAGCGCGTCGTGCGCGACCATGGACGGGGCCTCGTCCTCGCTCGCGGCCTCGGCGGCGAGATGGGTGCGCGCCTCGTCGATGTCGTCACCGTCGAGCGCGGGCGAAGCGAACATCGGCGCGCCACGTGTCAGCGCGGAGACGAAGAGCGGGCTGAGCGCGGTGATCTGGAGCGCGACGCCGTCACGCCACGTCTGGTTGCCGACGCTGCCGCCGACGTAGTTGAGGTACTGCCACGCCTCCTGCGACTTGAACTCGGTGGAGGAGCCGGTCATCGCCTCGGAGTAGAGCGCGGCGACGCCGGGCGGCCCTGCCGTCGCGCCGCGATCGAGCACGAGGACGGCGCTGACCGTGGGAAAATCGTGGCGCTCGAGCATCACGACGCGAACGCCGTTCGACAGGCGCACCTCGATCGGCGACATGGCGCGCTGCGGCCGCGCCGCCGCACGCGCAGGCGGCGTGGTGCGGAACGATTCCTCCTCGGGGTCGACGTCGGCGCTCGTGACGGCTCGCGTGGGCCGCCACTCGGCGAGAGTGCGAGGCTCCTTGAACGACCGACCGCCGTCGCAGGCTGCGACGACGACCAGGAGAAGAGCGGCGGACAGTGCACGGCGGCTCATCGCGCGACCTTCTTTCCCGAGCGCGGCGCGCCGGGGTTTGGCTTCACGACCAGGGTCACTCGTGGCCCGTCGATCAAGAAGTGCTCGACCGCCGCGCCGACGTCGGCGCTGTCGATGTTCTGGAGCCGTTGCAGGTCCTGCTTCATGGCGTTTGGTGCCCCGTGATTCTCGAGGTCGTGGAGGATGCGGAGCGCGCGGCCCTCGAGCCCCTCCATCGTGCTGATCTCGTTCACGAGCGCGCGCGTCTTGTAGTCGCCGAAGCTGTCGAACGACCACTGGCGCCCGAGACGCGAGGAGAGCGAGAGGTAGTAGTCGATGGTCGAGAGCGCCGAGTCGGGGGACTCGCCGGGCTTCAGCTTGACGACGATGCTCGCCATCCCGCCGAGGCGCCCGCGCTCGTAATGGGTGTCGACCTCGTTCGCGATCTTCTTCTCGGTGACGAGCTGGTGGCGGACGACCCCCGTGAACCAGCTGAAGCCGTACCCCAGCTCCTCCATCCCGTCGCCGTGCACCTGCGGAGCAGGCCAGGCGACCATGACGGCGGGCCCGTCGACGGCAGCCTCCACGGCGATCCGTTGCGACGACGCGGGCTGTGTTCGAGGCATCGAGCGCGCCTCGGGCGCGGGCCCCGACGGGATCGTGCCGAAGTAGCGCTTCACCAGCTCACGCGTGCCGGCGACGTCGAAGTTCCCGCAGACCACGAGCGTCGCGTTGCTAGGGCGATAGTACGCTCGCGCGAAGGCGCGAGCCTCGGCGAGCGTCGCCTTGTCGAGCTCACCCGCACGGCCGATGGTCGAGATGCCGTAGGGGTGCGCGCTGCCGTAGATCGCCTCGCGCGCGAACGCGTCGAGGTTGCCGAGCGGGACGTCCTCGTAGTGCTCGCGCCACTCGTTCTTCACGACGTCGCGCTCGTTCGCGAAGCCCGCCTCGTCGAGCGGCGCGAGGGGGTAGGCCATGCGGTCGGCCTCGAGCCAGATCGCGCGCGGCAGCGCGCTCGGAGGCACGTACGCGTGGTAGTCGGTGTCGTCGAGGTCGGTCGTGGCGTTCGTGATGCCGCCCACGTCCTCGAGCCACTGCTGGTAGTCCTTCGAGCCCGTGTTGCGGGAGCCCCGGAACATCAGGTGCTCGAAGAGGTGCGCGAAGCCGGACCGGCCCTGCGGGTCGTCCTTGGAGCCGACATGGTAGCGAACGTGAACGAGGGCGAGCGATGCGCTCCGCTCCGGATGCAGGACGACGTGCAGTCCGTTGGGAAGGTCGAGCTCCTCGATCGGAAGCGCGATGTTCACGACGAGCGTTCCGTCGGGAGCTGCGGTCGACCGAGCGCGCGGCGCGCAACCTCCGAGGACGGCGAGCACGACGAGCGAGAGCGCGCATAGACCAGGTCGCATGCGCGCTTCGTACACACGAGTTACGCCCGTCGTCATCCCCCCTAGACCTCGAGCGGGTCGGGCTCGGCCCGACAAACCGCGAGCGTCTTCTATAATTGACACGCCGCGCCACGGCCGGTAAGGGTCGCGCCATGCGTACCCTCCTTTGCGTTCTCGTTCTCGCGGCCTCGGCCGTTGCCTGCGGCGAAGCCCCCGGCATGCCCTCCACCCCCAGCGTCTCGGTCCCCGAGGCAGGTGCGCCCGCCGCCCCCGCCACGCCCGCGGCGCCCGCCGCCTCGACGCCGGCCGCCCCGGCCGCCCCGGCCGCCCCGGCCGCCCCGGCCGCCCCGGCGAAGAAGTAACAACTTCTGTCCCGACAGGGACCACGGCCGCGGCGGGACGGGATTGTCTTTGAGCAGTCTTCTCTCGTACCGCTGGCGGCCGTGGTCCCTTCTTCTTTTTGTTCGGTGGAGCTGGTGGATCGACGCTCTGGGCCATCGACGCACCGGGTGAGCCAGCACCCGGCCTTACAGTGTAAGTTTACACCGTAAAAAGAGCGCCCCCTCGCCGGGCACGACCATTGCGATGGTACGGCGAAAATGGCGCTCCCCCTCCGTGCAGCAACCCTGGTCGCCCTCGCCTCGTTCGTCGTCGCATGCGGAGGCGACGACCCCGCGCCGCCCGACAGCTTCTCCTCGGCGATGGCCAAAGAGCCCGACCAGAGCGCGCTCCGCGATCTGATCCGCGCCGCCAGCGCCCCCCCGACCGCCGCCGAGCAGGCGACGAAGGAGACGGGGCAGGATACGAAGCTCGAGACCGCGAACGGCGTCTCGCAGGAGTGCGTCTACAAGCGCTTCACCGGCACCGCGCTCTACGAGACGCTCGTTTCGTTCGACCCGAACGCCGACTCGATCTGGCCGGGCGCGATCACGCAGACGAGCACGCTGCCGGTCGGGCTCGCGGCGCCCATCGGGCTCGCACGCCGCCCGGGAACGATCACGCTGAGCGACGCCGTCATCGAGGGCGCACCGGGAGCCGAGGCGAAGTACAGCCGCACCATCGACGCCCCGAGCCTCGCGACGACACGCGAGGCCATCTCCGGGATGTTCGCGCAGAACCCGGTCCGCCTCGCCGCGAAGAGCAACTACCTCGCCGAGACCGCGTACTCCGCGAACGAGGCGAGCGTGAAGATGGGCGTCGCCGTCAGCTGGATGAACGGCAGCGTGAAGGCGAGCTTCGCGGGGAGCTGGCTCTCGAAGAAGACCACGATGGTCGTTCGCTTCATCCAGGCCTACTACACGGTCTCGTTCGCGGCGCCGTCGTCCCCCGAGATGGTCTTCGGCCCGAACGTCACGGCGGACGACGCGCGCCCGTACATGGGGCCCGGCAACCCGCCCGCGTACGTGTCGAGCGTCACCTACGGCCGCATGCTCATCATGAAGGTGGAGACCGACGAGAGCGAGCGCGACCTCCGCGCCGCGCTCGACCTCGCGTTCAGCAAGGTCAACGTCTCCGCCGACGTCGCCGCGAAGAACGTCCTCAAGAACAGCACCTTCTCCGTGTTCGTCCTCGGCGGCTCGCCGGACGACGCCGCGCGCATCCAGGCCTCCGACGCCGAGACACGCGCGAGCGCGCTCGCCGCGTACATCCAGAACGGCGCCAACTTCGATCCGAAGTCGCCGGGCGTTCCGATCTCGTACACGGAGCGACGCCTCGCCGACAACGAGACCATCAAGGTCTCTTCGACCATCGACTACCAGGTCCCCGTCTGCACCCCCGCGCCGGTCAACGTCGCGCTCGACATGCAGAAGCTGTTCATCCGCAAGGACGGCAAGGCCGGCGGCTCCACGACGGGCAACTACGAGGTGTGGCTCGAGAGCTCGACGTCGAGCGGAGGCGCCGCGCCGCCGACCCCGGGTGAGACCGACACCAGCAAGCGCGAGGTCCTCGCCAAGGGCACGGCGGCCATGAACGACGACTCGACGATCACCCTCGGGCAGAAGAGCTTCGCGCGAGTGAACAGCCAGCAGGGCGCGACGCTCACCATCGGCGCCAAGATGCACAGCGATGCCAAGGGCAAGGAGTGCGAGATGACCCGCACCCACGCCTATCGCTTCAACCCGAAGACGAACGTGGGCGAGTGGACGAACACCGGCGCGAACACCTTGAACTGCGCCGCGAAGGACAGCTCCTTCCTCGGCGACAACTCGCTCGACGTCGACCTCGCCTACACGTTCACGCCCTGAGCGAGCAAAGCCTCGCTCAGCCTCCTGGACGGGCGCGCAGACGCGCCCTGAGCGCGGCTCACGCCGCTCGATGGAGCTTCGCCAGGAGCGGATCGATGATCGTGCGCCACGCGTCGTGAGTCGTCGTCCGCACCTCGGAGGCTGCGAGACGACCATGCGCACGGAGCTCGGCGAGGTCGTGCGGGTCGAGCGGCTCCCCCGCCCCATCCGACCCGGCCTCGTCGCGCAGGGCGCGCACGCGCTCGAGCACGGAGCGCGTGACGCGCTCGCCCCCTTCGCGTAGCGCCCACGCCAGCGTCCGCCACGCGAGCGCGGCATGCGCGGCCTCGTCGGCCGCGATGATGCGCAGCGCCTCACGCGTCACATCGACAACGCATCCCTCGAGCGCGCGCGCGGCGAGCAGCGCGCCGATCGTCTCCGCGACGCAGCCCTCGACGAGCGTGTCGCAGGCGAGGCGCGCGAGACCTCCGGCACGAGGCAGCGGGATGGCGACGGGGCCCGGGTCGATCGGGTCGCCACCGTAGGCGCGCGCGAGGGCAAAGCAGCGCTCCGCATGCCGGATCTCCTGGAGCCCCGCGCGCTGATGCGCGGCGAGCAGCGAGGGAGGAGCGCCGACCGCCACGAGCTCGAGCGTCGCGCGCGCGAACGACGCCACCGACGCATGCTCGGCGAGCGCGTCGTCGAGCCAGGCGCGCGCGATCGCCGCGCGAACCTCGGGCGCGAGCGCGGTGCCGAGCGGCGCGAGCGGCTTGCGCGTCCAGCGAGCGCCTCTCCGCTGCGACGCGACGATGCCCCGGCGCCCGCCGTCATCCGCGAGAAGCGGACGCCCGCCGGGACAGCACGCCACCGCGCTAGACGCACCCGGTCTCGCCCTTCGCGCGCAGCTTCCTCGTCGCCTCGTCGAGGAGGTCGTGTGTCCCATACGGCGGCGGCCCCGCGTCGGCGGCGAGAGCCGCCGGCTTCTCTCCCTCGCGGTCGGCGAGCAAGGTCGGACACCCGAGCGTCGTCGGCGCGTCGCTCTTGGCGTAGGCCTTCGCGACCTCGACGGTCGTCGTCCATTCCGTCTCGGAGCAACAGTTGCCCCCATAGCCCGCGGGCCGCTCGGGCGCGCACGCGACCGGCACGAGCGCGGCGGGCACGAGCAGCGCGACGCCCCCCACGAAAAGCGCTCTCTCGAAGCGCCGATAGAGACCCGCGTCGCTCTTCGTCTCGGTCATCTCCTCACGATAAATCACGGCAGGACGGCCTAGCCGACAATCCCCGAGACCTGGGTTACGCTTCTTCTCTGGAGGGATCCGCCCATGCGTGTCTTCTTGGCCTTGCTCGGCGTCGGCGTTGTGGGGCTCGTGATGATGCCCGCATGTGGAGGCGGCGCGGTGACGCTCGCCGAGCCCCCCGGAGCATTCGACGGCGGCCTCGAGGGCGGTGAAGGCGGCCTTGGTGGGCGCGGCGTCGGACAGCGATGCGACGACGGCGGCCTGTGCCGCCCAGGCCTCGCGTGCACCGCCGGCGTCTGTCAGCCCGGCCACGCGGGTGCCGACGGCACCGCATGCGTGATCAGTGCAGAATGCAAGGATGGCCTCTACTGCGGCCCCGACCGCAAGTGCGTCGCCGCCGGTACGGGCGCCGCCGGTGCCACGTGCGCGTCGGACGGTGACTGCAAGTCGGGCTTCCGCTGCAACCTGGTCGGCCTCGACGCGCAATGCCAGCCGGAAGGCACGAACGACGTCGGCGGCATGTGCGCGCTGAGCGGCGACTGCTTCGGTGGCCTCCTCTGCGCCGACAAGACCTGCGCGCCGCCACCGCCAGGAGGGCCGCCTCCGCTCGGGATTCCCAGCTTCAAGGGCGTCGTCTGCGAGAACGAGACGGGCCCCGTCACGGCGCACTTCAGCGTGCCGCGTGGTGCAGCAGACAAGGACTTCTTCCGGCTGCCCTTCCCCAACGACGTCCGCTTGAAGAGCGGCAAGCTCGACCTCACGGGCTTCCCGACGCCGGGTAGCGATCTGCTCGGCTACGACCTCGTCGATCGCTGGGCGCGCTACCTCGAGCTCACGGGCACCGGGTGGAGCGCATACCCGACGGTCACGTTCCGCTTCAGCGGCGAGATCGACTTCGGGTCGCTCAAGACCAACTCCGCGACCAAGTGGGTCGACATCACTCCGGGCGAGGGCGGCGATCTCGCTCACGCGTGGTCGGGCGGAACGGGGCGCACCGCGTACGTCTGCCCGAATGCCGTGAGCTTCCGCCCGCCGACGGGCGCGCCGCTGAAGCCCGGGCACACGTACGCCGTGCTGATGACGAACGGGGCGAAGGCGAAAGGCGGCGGAGCGATCGCGGTCGCTCCCGATCTCACCGCGGTGCTCGGCGCGAGCGACCCGGGCGGAGCGCTCTCTGCCGCGTGGTCCGCGTATGCGCCGCTCCGCACGTGGGCTGGCTCGAAGTCGTTCGCGACGAGCACGCTCGTCAACGCGGCGGTGTTCACGGTCGGCAAGCACGACCAGATCGCGCAGAAGCTCGCCACGGCGGTCGAGACCGCGCCGGCGCCCACCGCCTCGGGCTGGGTCAAGTGCGGAGGCGGCGCCGTATCGCCGTGCACGCAGGGCGCTTGCCCGGCCGCGGCCGACCCGGCGTTCGACGAGCTGCACGCGCTCGTCACGCTGCCGAGCTTCCAGAAGGGAACGCTCCCCTACAAGGAGCCCGCGGACGGCGGCGACCTCGTGCTCGACGGGACGGGGCAGCCCACCACGCAGGGCTCGCTCTCGGTCTGTCTCGCGCTCACGGTGCCGAAGACGACGATGCCCGCGGGTGGCTGGCCGCTCGTCGTGTATGCGCACGGCACCGGCGGCAGCTTCCGCAGCCACGTGACGGAGGGCGTCGCCGGGCGCCTGGCGAACGTCGACGGCACGACGCAGATGGCCGTGCTCGGGATCGATCAGGTCGCGCACGGCACGCGGCGCGGCGCCTCGATGGTCGCTCCGCAGAACCTCTTCTTCAACTTCACGAATCCGGCGGCGGCGCGCGGTAACGTCCTCCAGGGCGCGGCCGACCAGATGGCGCTCGTGCGCTTCGCCAGGTCGCTCTCCCTTCCCGCGGCGACGTCGCCAACGGGCGCCGACATCACGGTGGGCAACATCGCATTCTGGGGTCATTCCCAGGGCGCGACCGAGGGCGCGATCGCGATGCCCTACACGTCGAACGTCACGGGCGCGGTGTTCAGCGGCGTCGGCGCGAGCCTCATCGACTCGCTCCTCACGAAGAAGAACCCGGTGAACATCTCGGCGATCGTGCCGGTCGTGCTCTCCGAGTCCCCGGCGAACGTCAGCTCCTCGCATCCGGCGCTCGGGATGCTCCAGAACGCGATCGACCCTGCCGATCCGCTGAACCACGCGGCGGCGATGATCGGCGCGGGGCCGCTCGCCAAGCACGTGTTCGTTCCCTACGGCCAAGGCGACACGTACGCGACACCGATCACGCAGCTCACGTACGTCGTCGCGGCCAACCTGGCCGTCGCGGCGCCGCCGGCGAGCGTCACGAAGCCTGACGACCTCATGAGCCCGGCCACGGCCGTGCCGATCAGCGGAAACACGGCGGGCAACCTCACCGCGGTCGTCCGCCAGTACGCGCCGAGCGGCTACGACGGCCACTTCGTCGTCTTCAAGGACGCCGACGGCAAGGTGAACGCCGATCGCTTCCTCGCGGACGCCGTCGGTGGCGGCATTCCTTCGTTCGGCCGCTGAGACCTCGCGCGCCGAGACGGCGCGCAGCTTGCGTGCAGCGCGGCGTCCCGTACTCTGTAGAGGTGACTCGCATGCGCTCGGCTCTCCTCGCTCTCGTGGCTGTCGTCGGCGTCGGCGTCGGAATCGCAGGGAGCTCGAGCCCTGCGAGCGCTGCGGCTCTCGCGCCGCCGGAGGTCTCGTCGCTGACGACGTCGCCGGTCACCGTCTACAGCGCGAAGTGGTGCAGCGCCTGTCGCTCGCTCGAGCGCGGGCTCGCCGAGCGGAAGATCGCGTTCGACACCGTCGACGTCGACACGAACCCGAGCGCCTTTGCGCGCGCGCGCGAGGCCGCAGGCGCGACCAACGCCATTCCGCTCACCGGCATCGTGCGGAGCGCGAGCACCGTCTGGGTGGTCGGCGCCGACGTCGACGCCGTCGACCGCGCGCAGCGCGGGGAGTGAGCCGCACGGAGCGCTAGGGAGCGCTCTGCCTTGCCTCGGTAGGTCCGCTCCGTCGGGGAAATAGCCCTGGGGTTTCCGCACTGTGGCGGCACCCCGCAGGATTTGCGACAAACTGCGAGATGCGGTGGCGGCGCGTGGCATCGTAGCGCCGTGTCGAAACGTCCTTCGAAGGTCCTCCCGTATCTGCTCACCGGAATCGCGCTCGTCGCCGTGATCGTCGTGCTCGCCGGCGTCAAGGGCGCGCAGATCGGCTCCCTCATCGCCTTCGGCAAGAAGGCCGAGGCCGCCGGCCCGCCGCCCGAGGCCGTCGGTGTCGCTCGCGCCGAGGAGCAAGCCTGGGAGGGAACGCTCTCTGCCGTCGGAAGCGTCGCGGCCGCCAAGGGCGTGAGCGTGAGCAACGAGGCGCCCGGGACGGTGACGCGCATCCTCTTCGAGTCCGGCGCGCTGGTGAAGGAGGGGCAGGTCCTCCTCGAGCTCGACACGAGCGTCGAGCGCGCGCAGCTCGCGTCCGCGATCTCGCGCAAGGAGCTCGCGACGACGACCGCCGGCCGCTCGCGCGCCCTCGTCGAGAAGGCGGCGATCTCGCAGGCCCAGGCCGACAACGACGACAACGTCCTCAAGACCTCGAAGAACGAGGCCGAGACCATCCAGGCCCAGATCGCGAAGAAGACGGTGCGCGCGCCCTTCACGGGCAAGCTCGGCATCCGTCAGGTCAACGTCGGTCAGTACCTGACCCCCGGAACGGCCATCACCGTCCTCGAGTCGCTCGACAAGCTCTACGTCGACTTCACGCTGCCGCAGCAGCGCCTCGGCGACGTCGCGGTCGGCATGCCCGTGCGCGTCGCGCTCGACGGCGCCAAGGGACCGCCAATGGAAGGCGTCATCGCCGCCGTCGACCCGACCGTCGACAGCGTCACGCGCACCATCAAGCTCCGCGCGACGATGCCGAACGACGGCGATCGTCTCCGCTCGGGCATGTTCGTCGACGTCCACGTCGTCCGCCCCGACAAGAAGATGTTCGTCACCCTCCCCGCGACTGCCGTGGTCCACGCGCCGTACGGCGACTCCGTCTTCGTCGTCGAGGACCGCAAGGCGGATGCGGCCGGCTCGAGCACGACACAGGACGGCAAGCCGGTGAAGACCGCGCGGCAACAGTTCGTGAAGGTCGGCGAGTCGCGCGGCGACTTCGTCACGATCCTCGACGGGGTGAAGGCCGGCCAGGAGGTCGTCGCCACGGGCGCCTTCAAGCTGCGCAACAACTCCCCTGTCTTCATTGGTGACGCGTCGGGCCCGAAGCCCGCCCTCGACCCCAAGCCGCAGAACCGGTGATCCGATGAAATTCACCGACATCTTCATCAGGAGGCCCGTCCTCGCGATCGTCGTGAACCTCGTGATCATCGTCGCGGGGCTCCAGGCGATGCGGACGCTGAACGTCCGCCAGTACCCGAAGCTCGAGAGCGCGACCGTCACCGTGCGCACCGCCTACGTCGGCGCGAACGCCAACCTCGTACGCGGCTTCATCACGACGCCGCTCGAGCGGTCCATCGCCGCCGCCGACGGCATCGACTACATCGAGTCGCAGAGCGTCCAGGGGCTCTCGACCATCAACGTCCGCCTCAAGCTCAACGCGAGCGCCGGCAACGCGCTCGCCGACATCAACGCGCGCGTGAACCAGGTCCGCGCCGACCTGCCCCCCGAGGCAGAGGTCCCGGCGATCAACATCGAGCCCTCGGACGCCCAGATCGCCGCGATGTATCTGAGCTTCGGCTCCACGATCCTCGAGGAGAACCAGGTCACCGACTACCTCCTGCGCGTCGTCCAGCCGCGGCTCTCCGCGATCGAAGGCGTGCAGCGCGCGGACATCCTCGGCGGCCGTGCCTTCGCGATCCGCGCGTGGCTCAAGCCCGATCGCATGGCCGCGCTCCGCGTGACGCCCTCCATGGTGAGGCAGTCGCTCGCGTCCAACAACTACCTCGCCGCCGTCGGTCAGACCAAGGGCGCGCTCGTCCAGGTGAACCTCACGGCGACGACGGATCTGAAGTCCGTCGACGAGTTCCGCAAGCTCGTCGTCAAGCGCGAGGGCGACACCCTCATCCGCCTCGAGGACGTCGCCGAGGTGGTGCTCGGCGCCGACACGTACGACCAGGACGTGCGCATGTCCGGCAAGCAGGCCGTGTTCATGGGCGTCTGGGTGCTGCCGAACGCCAACTCGCTCGACGTCATCGCCAAGGTCCGCGCGGAGATGGACGCCATCAAGCGCGATCTTCCCTCCGGCATGGAGGCGCAGGTCGCCTTCGACTCGACGAAGTACATCGACAATGCGATCCACGAGGTCATCACCACGCTGATCGAGACGATCCTCATCGTCGTCTTCGTCATCTTCATGTTCCTCGGCTCGCTCCGGACGGTCCTCGTACCGCTCGTCGCGATCCCGGTGTCGCTCATCGGCGCCGTCTTCCTCATGCAGGTGCTCGGCTTCACGCTGAACCTGCTCACGCTCCTCGCGATCGTCCTCGCCGTCGGTCTCGTCGTCGACGACGCGATCGTCGTCGTCGAGAACGTGGAGCGGAACATCCGCGAGGGGAAGACGCCCCTCGAGGCGGCGCTCGCCGGCGCGCGTGAGCTTGTCGCGCCGATCATCGCGATGACCATCACGCTCGCCGCGGTCTACGCGCCGGTCGGCTTCCAGGGTGGCCTCACGGGCGCGCTCTTCCGCGAGTTCGCGTTCACCCTCGCGGGCGCCGTGTTCATCTCCGGCATCGTCGCGCTCACGCTCTCGCCGATGATGTCGTCGCGGCTCCTCCGCCCCGACCACAATCCGGGCTGGCTGCCGCGCCACATCGACGCGGGCTTCAATGCGATGCGTCGCCTCTACGAGCGCGTGCTCGCGCGCACGCTCGAGGCACGGCCCGCCGTGTACGCCGTGTGGATCGTGCTCTCGCTGCTCGTCGTGCCGATGTACATGTTCTCGCCGACCGAGCTGGCACCGAACGAGGACCAGGGCGCCGTCTTCACCGCGCCCGAGGTCCCCGCGAACGCGAGCCTCGAGCAGACGTCGGCGTACTCCGCGCAGATCGAGCAGCGCTTCGAGTCGTTGCCCGAGTTCGATCACTCGTTCCAGATCACGTTCGCGACGGGCGGCTTCGGCGGCATGCTCGCCAAGCCGTGGGACGAGCGGAAGCGCAACATCTTCGATCTCCAGGCCGAGCTGTCCGGCAAGACCTCCGACATCGCCGGCATCCATGCGCCGATGTTCCTCCCGGCTCCCCTCCCGAGCCCGGGCACCTTCCCTGTCGAGTTCGTCATCGCCTCGACGGCGCCCCACGAGGAGATCCTCGAGTACGCCCAGGAGCTCTCGCAGGAGGCCGCGAAGAGCGGCAAGTTCGCGTTCCCGCCGTTCGTCGACGTGAAGATCGACCAGGCGAAGACCGTGATCGTGCTCGACCGCGACAAGATCTCCGCGATGGGCCTCACGATGCAGCAGGTGGGCGCCGACCTCGGCTCGATGCTCGGCGGCAACTTCGTCAACCGCTTCGACATCGAGGGCCGTAGCTACAAGGTCATCCCTCAGATCGAGCGCGCGAGCCGCCTCACGCCCGAGCAGCTCGCCGAGGTCCACGTCACCGGCCCCGGCGGTCAGCTCATCCCGCTCAGCGCCATCGCGACCCTCAAGGAGGGCATCGAGCCGCGCACGCTGAACCGCGTGCAGCAGCTCAACGCCGTGAAGCTCTCGGGCATCGCGACGCAGGGCCTCGACAACGCGCTGAAGGTCCTCGAGACCGCGGCCGCGAAGAAGCTGCCGCCCGGCTATCGCGTCGAGTACACGGGCGAGTCGCGCCAGCTACGCCAGGAGGGCGGGAAGTTCCTCCCGGCGATGGGACTCGCGGTGCTCCTCATCTTCCTGGTGCTCGCGGCGCAGTTCAACTCGTTCCGCGATCCGCTCGTCATCCTCGCCGGCTCCGTGCCGCTCGCGATGTTCGGCGCGCTCATCTTCACGTTCCTGAAGTTCTCGGGGCCGCCCGGCATGCGCTTCGCGCTCACCCAGGGCTGGACGACCACGCTGAACATCTACTCGCAGGTCGGGCTCGTCACGCTCGTCGGCCTCGTGTCGAAGAACGGAATCCTCATCGTCGAGTTCGCGAACGCACAGCAGGAGAGGGGCGCCTCGAAGCTCGAGGCCATCAAGCAGGCGACGTCGACGCGGCTCCGCCCCATCCTCATGACGACGGTCGCGACCGTCGCCGGCCACTTCCCGCTCACGCTCGTGACGGGGCCCGGGGCCGTCGCGCGAAACTCGATCGGCGTCGTCCTCGTCGGAGGAATGGCGATCGGCACGATGTTCACGCTGTTCGTCGTCCCGTCGCTCTACATCCTGCTCGCGAAGGACCGCCGGACCTCGGACGCTCGCGACAGCGGCGAGCGCGAGGCGGTCTCGTCGCGCGGGCTACCCGGGGTCGAGAGCATCCCCGCCGAGTGAGGCGTCAGCGCTCCGGCGAGCGCAGCGGCGATGAGCCGTCACTCCTTCGGGTGATGCTCGCCGTCGTGCGGTCCGCCGCGATGCGAGAAGCCGCCGCCGCCGATGATCAGGCGGAAGTAGCCGCCGCGTAGCTCCGCGCTCTCGGGCGCGGACGTCCCGGAGCTCGACTCCCACGCCGCGCGCTGCAGGGCCGAGAGGTAGCCCATCTCGGCGCCGACCATGAGCCCGGCGTTGCCCCAGAAGATGAGGCGGCTCACGCGAAGCCCGAGCTCACCCGTCAGAAACCCCGCCGTGTACTTCGACTCACCGCCGCGGCCGATGCTCTCACCCGCGTAGATCGGAAGCGGGTTGCTTCCGGCGTTCGTCACGCTGAGCGAGTAGCCGAAGCCGCCGACACCGACGAACGGAACGACGAGCCAGTGCGGGCTCGCGACGACGGCGTAGCCGACCTCTCCGCCACCGCCCCCGCCGCTCAGGCTCGCGGTGCCACGGGTCGAGCTCGGCGTGTCGACGATCATGCCGAAGCCCTTGCCTCCGACCCACAGGCGATTGATGAGGACGCCGCCGCCGCCGCCGAACACGAACCCCGTCGGCGCAGCGTCATAGCCGCCGCCGAGGGCGCTGCTCTGCGAGAGCGTCGCCTGCATCGCCGAGAAGCCGCCTGTCATCAGGCCGACGGACGCGTAGCCGAGGCCTCCGAAGTACGGGCGCCCTCGGCCCTGATGACCGCCGGCCTCCTGACCACCGCCGTCATGAGCGCCTTCGCCCGCGCGCCCATCGTGGCCGGGGCCGGGACCGGGGCGGCCGCCGTGGCCCCGATGACCACCGTGACCGCCGTGACCGCCGCCGCCGTGACCGTTGCCGCTGTGCGGGTGCGCTTCACCGTCGGGCGGGGCGGGCGGCGGAGTCACGGGCGGCTCGACCGCGTTCGTGGACGCAGGCGGCGTCGTCGACGTGGGAGGCGTCGTCGTCGGTGCCGAGCTCGGCGGGGCTGCCGGCGAAGACGGTTGCGCGGCGTCCGATGCGGGAGGCGTCGCCTGGGCCTGTGCCCCCGTCGAGGCGAGCGAAACGAACGACAATGCAGCCAGCCCAATCACGCGAGACATGCCCAGCTCAGCCATGCCTACGAGCGTACGCAGTTGGGTAGCCGCTGTTCAAGAAAAGGCCGATCAGGCCGCGTTGCTCGGAGCCGCCGCCGCGGCGGTGAGCGGTTGCTTCACGCCGAAGAGCAACCGGACGAGCTCCGCCCAGTGCTCGAGCGCCGCGATGCTCAGGTAGTGCTCTCGCACGCGCGTATGGCCCGCCTCGCCGAGGCGAGCGGCGAGCTCGTGATCTGTGAGCACGCGTTCGAGCACGCGGCCGAACTCCTGGGTGTCGAGCGGGTCGTGCACGAGCAGCCCGTCGATCCCGTCGCGGATCTGGTCCTGGATCCCGCCGACGGCGCTCGCGACGACGGGCCTCCGCTTCCACATCGCCTCGGTGACCGTGAGCCCGAAGCCTTCGCGGAGGCTCTTCTGCACGATCACGGTCGCGTGCCTCTGCAGCGCGTTGACCATGGCCGCGTTCTCTTCGTTGTCGACCGTGGGGAGCTGCACGAGGTCCACGAGCTCCCGGAGCGAATCCGGCAAGTCGCGCCACGCCTTCTCGACCTCCTCGAGGACCCCCGCCCCTTCGGGATCATCCGCCACGCTGCGCACGTTCGGGCCCGCGAGAACGAGCTGCGCGCCGTGAGCGCCCTGCGCCTTCGCCAGCGCTGCAAAGCCATGCAGCACGCCGAGCGGGTCCTTCATCCGGTCCCAGCGCGAGACCTGCACGACCAGCGGTGTGTCGAACGACGGCGCACGGCCGAGGCGGACCACCTCCGCCTTGCGGTCGACGCGACCGATGCTGCCGTCGTCGCGCGTGAAGACGCCGGCCCCACCACCGGCGTCATCGATGAGCCCGGCGTGCCCGAGGATCGCCCGGATCGCGGGCTCCTCCATGGCCTGGTTCTTGGCCGAGAACGGATCGATGTTCGGCGGGAGCACCACGGCGCGCATGCGCGGCAGCCAGATGGGCGCGTACGACTCGCGCGAGAAGACCGCGAGGGGCACGTCGGCGAGATACTTGCGCAAGAACTCCCACCCCGCGTCGACGTCCATGCCGCGGTCCTCGTGACCGATGTGGCAGCGCCAGATGACGGGGATCCCCCGCTCGACGAGGTGGGGCACGAGGCCCGCGGTCTGCGGGTCGTGGCAGATGACCACGTCGCCCGGCTGGATCACGGCATCGAGCGCGACGATGTTGTCACGCATGACCTGTTCGTAGATGACCCGCTCCTCGAGCCCGAGCGGCGACCCGTCCCCGTGCGAATCGTGCAGCGCGTTGTGCAGGCGCTTCGTGATGCGGAAGAACTCAGGCGGCCCCTCGATGACTCCCCACCGCACCTGGACGCCGAGCCCGCGCGCATAGCGGAGGAGCGATCGCAGCATCTCTGCCACACCGCCGCCGCTCTTGGTCGAGTTGAGGTTCCAGATCGCGCGCTGGCCGACGAGCCCATGGACGACCTCGGCCAGTTGCTTCACCGCGGCGATGCGCTCCTGACCGAGGAGCTCGACGAAGCAGTCGATGCCGCGGCAGCTGACGTTGACCTCGAACATGGGGGCCGCCTCCTCCCAGCGCCGTGCGAACGGCGTGCCGCCCATGTAGTCTCCTCCGCCATGATCCCGAACGAGCGAAAAGTCTCCGGCGCCACCGACAAGCTGCTCTTCACGCCCGGTCCGCTCACGACGAGCCGCACCGTCCGCCAGGCGATGCTGCGCGACCTCGGCTCGCGTGACGGTGAGTTCATCGCCGTCGTCCGCGAGGTGAGGCACGCGCTGCTCGAGATCGGTCGAGGCGGCGACGCCTACGAGGCCGTGCTCGTCCAGGGGAGCGGCACCTTCGGCATCGAGTCGGTCGTCTCTTCGGCGATCCCGAAGAACGGCAAGCTCCTCGTCATCGTCAACGGCGCCTACGGCAAGCGCATCGTGCGTATGGCCGAGGTGCACGGCATTGCCTGCACCGTGCAGACCTACGCCGAGGACACGCTGCCCGACGTGGCCGCCGTCGCCTCCGCGCTCGCGAAGGACGCCGCCATCACGCACGTCGCGATGGTCCACTCCGAGACCACGACGGGCCTCGTCAACCCCATCGAGGAGGTCGGCCGCGTGGTCCGCAACGCGAAGAAGAGCTTCATCGTCGACGCGATGAGCTCGTTCGGCGCGATCCCGATCGACCTCGAGCGATGCGCGATCGACTTCATCGTGTCGTCGGCCAACAAGTGCATCGAGGGCGTTCCGGGCTTCTCGTTCGTCCTCGCGCGTCGCGAGCCGCTACTCGCTTCCGAGGGCACGGCGCGGAGCCTCAGCCTCGACCTCCACGCGCAGTGGAAGGGCCTCGAGAAGGACGGGCAGTTCCGGTTCACGCCGCCGACGCACGCCATCCTCGCGTTCCACCAGGCGCTCCGCGAGCTCGCAGAGGAGGGCGGCGTCGACGCGCGTGGCGCGCGCTATCGCGCCTGCCAGAAGACGCTCACGAGCGGGATGAAGGCGCTCGGCTTCGCCGCGTATCTGCCGCCGGAGCTGCAGGGCCCGATCATCACGACGTTCCGGTACCCGGGGCACGCGAAGTTCGCGTTCGAGGCGTTCTACGAGGGCCTCAGCGATCGCGGCTTCGCGATCTATCCCGGCAAGCTCACCCATGCGGACTGCTTTCGCATCGGCAGCATCGGTCGCATCTTCGAGAGCGACGTGCTGAACCTGCTTGCCGCGATCCGCGACGTCCTTGCAAAAATGGGCGTCGACTCGGCTTCCCCCGCCTGACAGGCGCGCGCGGCGTGCCCATGTTCGGAGCGTGGCGCGACCAACCTATACCGAACCGCTGAAGGCAATCCTCCTCGACTGGGCCGGGACGACGATGGACTACGGGTGCTACGCGCCCGCGGTCGTCTTCGTCGAGGTCTTCAGACGCAAGGGCGTCCCCATCACGATCGAGGAGGCGCGCGTGCCGATGGGCGCACACAAGCGCGTGCATATTGCATCCATAGCGAAGCTCCTGGAGGTCGCCGTGCGCTGGCGAGCCAAGCACGGGCGCGAGTGCACGGAGGAGGACATCGACGCGATGTTCACCGAGTTCGTCCCGCTCCAGCTCGCGTGCCTCGCGGACTACGCGGACTTGATCCCGGGGTGCCTCGAGGCGGTCGCGGCCTTCCGCAAGCGCGGGCTCAAGATCGGGTCCACGACCGGCTACCTCTCCGACATGATGGAGCTGCTCGTTCGCGAGGCGAAGAGGCGCGGCTACGAGCCGGACTCGACCGTCTGCGCATCCCAGGTGCCGTTCGGGCGGCCCGAGCCGTGGATGTGCCTCGAGAACGCGAAGAACCTCCGCATCTTCCCGATGGAGGCGATCGTGAAGGTGGGCGACACCTTGCCGGACATCCACGAGGGCCTGAACGCCGGCATGTGGAGCATCGGCCTCGCGAAGACGGGCAACGAGATGGGGCTGAACCTCGCGGAGATCGAGCGGCTTGCCCCGGACGAGTACGAGCGGCGGATCACGCGTGCGCGCCAGCGCATGCATGCCGCGGGCGCGCACTACGTGGTCGACACGATCGCCGACGTCCCGCCGCTGCTTGCCGAGATCGACACGCGGCTCGCACGAGGCGAACGCCCCTGAGCCGCGCGTGAGCTGCCTCAGCGTGTCCGCGTGTCAGCGAACGACGCGCGGGCAGCCGAAGACGACGTCGACCGAGCCGCCGTCGTCCGCCTTGACCACGCTGCAGGCTCCGGCGCAGAGGATCACCTTCGTCGGCTTCGCCTCGTTGTCGAAGTACCAGCCGTCGTTCGGCGCCTTCGAGCACCCGGCCTCGTTGCCGACCGAGACGTACGTCTTCGACGTGCCGTCCGAGGCCGTATAGGAGACGTTGGTGTTGGCGACGTCGACGTCGGTCGACGGGAGCGGGAAGTCGCACGGAATGGCCGCGCGACGGATGTTGTCGAGCGCCTTGAGGAACGCGGCCTGCGCGTCCGCCGCCGTGTCGACGAGCACCGCATCGCCCGTTCCGCCGGCCTGACCGATGGCGTTCAGCGCGGTGAGCTCGCTGCCGACACCGATGACGAAGACGGGGATCGAGGGAGTGCCCTTGAACGCCGCGCCGGCCACTGCGACCGCGTTCTCGATGGTGTTGGCCTTCGCGCCCGCGGTGGGAGCGAGACATGTGTCGTCGGGCACGCCGTCGGTGGCGAGGACGATGACCTGCTTGCGCGCAGGGTTCGGGTTCGCGTGCAGGTAGCTGGTGAGCCCCTCGAGGAGCGGCACCATGGGCGTGCCGCCGGCCATCTGCTGGGCGTCGAGCGAGGTGATGATCGAAGCCTTCACGGCAGGCTGCAGGCCGAGCTTCACGGCGGGCGCGCCGTAGTCGACGACGTTGCACTGCTTTCGCAGGGGGAAGAACTGGAGGGCAATCCCGAGGTCCGCGTACTGCGGATTGGCGACGAACGTCTTCAGCGCGTTGCGGACGTTGACCCACTTGCTGTCGAAGTCCATCGAGAAGCTCGTATCGAGCCCGATGACCATGTCGACCGGCAGCTTCTCTGCCTTCTTGGTCGACTTCGCGCAGCCCATGAGACCGGTGTCGCCGCCGGGGCCGCCGTCGGAGACGAACCCGATGCCGCCGCCGCCGCCGTCGTCTCCTCCTTCGGCCTCGTTGTCGCTTCCGCAAGCGGTGATGGCCACGCCGGCGCCCACGAGGGCGATGACGAGACCGGCGGTGAGCAGCTCCTTCATGACGATCAACCTCCGCACTGGAGAGTCCCTCCGCAGCGATCCGGCTGGGGCCCGGCGCGGCCTCGGCAGGTGTCCTTCACGCAGGCGCATGCGCCGGCGACGCAGGCGAAGTTCTCCTTGCCCACGCCGGAGGGACACGAGCAGCTCACCGTCGTGCAGCCGTTGTTGACGTTTCCGCATGCCGTCCCGACCGCGGGGACCGCGGGACAGGTCGCGGGCGTGCAGCACACGTTGGGGTTCGGCGTCGTGTTGCACACCGTGCCGGGGGCGCAGTTGCAGGTCAGGGTCGCGCCGCAACCGTCGTTGAACGAGCCGCATGCGTCACCGCCGGGTTGGGCAGGACCGGCGGGGACGTTCGCGCAGGTGTAGGGGGCGCCCGTGGGATTGTTGCACCCGCACGTGCCGACGGCGCCTGCCGTGGCGGTCGAGCAGACCTTGCCGCTCGCGCATCCGCAGTTGATGGTGCCGCCGACGCCGTTCGGCAGGGCGGTGCCGCAGTTGCCGGCGTAGCCCGGGCTCGCGCAGGTGAGCGGTGCGGTGCAGACGCCGGCGCCGTCGGAGGCGGTGCATGCCTTGCCCGCGCAGTTGCAGACGAGGCCGGCCTTGCACGCGCAGGTTCGATTCGAGCCGCAGCCCGCGTCGATCGGCGCCTTGGTCGTGTTGCACTCGCCGCCGGCGTTGCCGCCGCCGGTGCACGCGGGCGCTGGCTGGCAGCACGTGTTGGCGACGCACGAGGTCGGGGCCACGCACTTGTTGCACGCGGTCGTCGTGCCGGCAGGGCGGCACGAGTTCTGGATCGGTCCGCACGTGCCGGAGGCGAGGTTGCAAGTGTCCGTGCGCGTGCAGCAGCTGCCGGGCGTGCCGCTCGGCGGCGCGGCGCCGGGCGCGCCCGTCGCGTTGTTCACGCACTCCTTGTTGGCGCCGCACGACACGTTGATCGTGGACGCACCGCAGCCGTTCGGGAGGTTCGTTCCGCACTGCCCGGCAGCGGTGTAGTCGGCCGCGACCTTCGGCGTGCAGCACATGCCGGGCGTGCTCACGGGAGGAGGAGGCGTCGCGCCGCCGGTCGTCGTGCACGTCGAGCCGGCCGCGCAGGCGCAGTCGAGGACGTTCTGCCCGCAGCCGTTCGCGAGGTTGTCTCCGCACTTGCCGGGATACGACCCCGCGCACGTGTTGGCGTTGCAGCACGTCTTCGTCGTGTTGTTGCAGACGCCGCTCGCGCAGGCCCCGCAGGTGACGGTGGAGCCGCAGGTGTCGTCGAACGTCCCGCACTCGAAGGCGGCGAAGTCGGCGCACGTCTTGGCCGTGCAGGGCTTTCCGCAGACGCCGTTCGAGTTGCAGACCTCGCCCGCGGCGCAGTCTCCGCACTGGACGGCGAGCCCCGTGCACACGCTGGTGACCTGACCGCAGGTGCGCCCCGTGGCCTTGCACTCGTCGGCGATCTGCTTCTTGTCGCAACGGTTGGCGAGGCCGCGGACTCCGCAGCTCTCGCCGTTCGCGCAGCCGAAGCCCGCGACCGAATCGCAGCTCACGGTGCCGCCGCAGCCGTCGGAGATGACGCCACACGCGACGCCGCGCTTCGCCTTCGCGGCCGCGCAGAGCACGGCGGCAGAAGCAGGCACGCAGCTCGGCTCGCAGGTGTGGAAGACACCGTTGCAGACGCGCGCGCCGCCGTCGGCCGCGTTCGCGCAGCCGCCGCAATCGGTCTGGTTCGCGGCGATGTCCTCACCGCAGCCGAGCCAGGCGAAGCCGCACTCGTAGCCGAGGTCCTTGCAGGTCACGGCCTGGCAGTCGCGACACTTGTGCGTGTCGGGGTCGCATTCCTTGCCCGCGACGCAGCCCTTCGGGTTCGTGTCGGGGCAGTCGAGGTAGTTACCGCAGCTGTCCTTGACGGTGCCGCACTCGGCGCCGAGCTCGGTGCAGGTGACCTTCGGCTTGATGCAGGAGTTGGTGACGAGATCGCAGACGCGCGGCTCGGTCGCTCCGCCGTCGACGGTGACGGCCTGACAGCCGCCGCACTGCTTCACCTTGCCGGTGCACGGGTCCTTCACCGGTCCGCACTTGCCGTTGCAGTCGATGTCCGCGTCGGCTTGCGCGGCGGCGTCACACGCGCCGTCGACGACGCCCGCATCGATCGGCGTAGCGCCGTCGACAGGAGGAGGAGGCGTCAGGGGTGCGTCGACGGATGAGCCTTCGGCTCCGCCGTCCTCGGCCGAGGGCACGGCCTCGTCACTGCCGCATGCGACGATGGCGGCGCCGCCTGCAATGAGGAGAGTGGCCACTGTGGTGACCATCACAATCCAGCGTGCTGCACCCGACCGCGCCCTGACCTCGACCGTCATGCAGACCTCCGCCATTGAGCAGCGTATCGACTTCCGCTGGAGTGTCGCGTGTCTTGCGTGCGTCATCGCGAATGCGGTGACGTCGCGAGGTGACCGTACATCGATGCCGGAAGGCGAGGTTCAGCCGCAGAGTGGTCCAGCGGCGCCTCGAGTCGATACGCTGGGCCGATGAGGGTCGGCGCGACGCTTCTGGGGGCCGCCTGCGTGCTGGGAGGCCTGTTAAATGGCGGGCCGGCGCTTGCCGAGCCGCCGGTCGTGGAGGTGCAGGAGGTCGCTCCGACGGGCTCGATGCCAAAGGGCGCGACGCTCTCGCACGACGGGACGCGGTTCTTCGTGACGAACTTCGGTCAGCGCGACACGAAGAACGTGACCATCTACGACGCGCGCACGCTCGCCATCGTCGACCAGCTCGACGTGCCCGGGATCATCTGCGAGAGCGCGCTCTCGGTCGACGGCAAGACGCTCTTCATCTCGAACTTCTCGCGAAACTCGGTGATGTTCGTCGACCTCGCGACGCGGAAGATGACGCACGAGATCAAGGCGGGGCAGCACCCGAAGATCCTCGTCGCCTCGCCCGACGGCAAGAGCGTGTTCGCGGCGAACTGGATGGGCAAGTCGGTGACGCAGATCGACGTCGCGACGGGAACGGTGGTGCGCACGCTCGACGTCGGCAAGCAGCCGCGCGGGATGGCCATGTCGAAGGCGGGCATCTTGTACGTCGCGAACTTCTACAGCGACACGATCGACGTCTTCGAGGGCAAGGACCTCGAGAAGAACCACCACTTCGCCGTGTGCAAGTGTCCGCGGCACCTCGCGCTCTCCCCGGACGACAAGACGCTCTACATCTCGTGCCTCAACTTCTCGCAGCTCCACGCGATGGACGTCGCGAAGGAGACGGTCGAGCATCGCGTGCAGATCGGCACCGCGCCGAAGAGCATCGCGGTCTCGAACGACGGCAGATACGTGTATTCTGCAGATTACGGCGAGAGCCGCAGCCTGTCGGTGGTCGACACGAGCGACTGGACGGCCCGCGTGTTCCCGATCCCGGCGATGGATCGAGGCAGCGGCGTTGCGGTGACGCCGGACGGCAAGCACGCGCTGGTGACGGGCTGGTACGACGGCCACGTGTACCTCGTCGGCTTCGAGGGCACGGGCGGCCACCCGGAAGACTCGAAGAAGCGCATGCGCAAGTGGCAGTTCACGCCGCGCCATGCTGATCCGGGGGATTGAGATGCCTACCGACTCGCCTCTTCGCGACGTCATTCAAGAGCAGCAAGCGCTGTGCACGAAGTACGGGGCGCAGTGGACCGCCTCGCCGACCCATCTGAAGGTCGGCATCGCGCGGAACGTGCGCACCGGTGGCTTGCAGCCGTTGAACGGCATGCGCCACTCTCCGCAGGGAGACACGACCGGGTGGTTCATCTGGGCGGGCGAGAAGCTCTCGACAGCGAAGGACTTCTTCGAGCCCCTTCACGTCGTGCATCTCGCCGAACGGTCCCCAGAAGCTCTGAGATTCCTCGGGCTGGCACCGGGTTGGCGCTTCTTGTTCGCCGGCGATCACGTCGACGTCTGGGAGGACCGCAAGCTGCTCGACGTGTGAGAGCTGACGTTCAATCCCTTCTCATGATCGGCGCGTGCGGCCGGGAATCCTGCGGTCGCGTGGGCGGCGGTCCGTCTGGTCCGCGAAGCCAAACGCTCGACAAAGCCGGCGTTGGTATCGTGATTCACTGAAGCCGAGGACGTCGCAGATGAGCTACTCGACCATCCAGCCGCCATTCACATTGGAGTTTGGCGACATCTCGAAGGAGGACCTGCTCGCGTACGCGGCATGGTTCCACAACGCGAGCCCAGGGCGCATCGCTGAGCTCACGAAGGCGGTGAAGAGCACCTCCGGGTACGCAAGTTGGGAGCCGGACGCCACTCCTGAATCGCTGGAGGACTTGGGCCGGTGGTTCGAGGGCCAGGTCGAGACCCGGAAGAAGACAGCCGAGGAGATTGCGGAGACGCGGGCGAGCCTGGTCTTTCCGATCGAGATCCCGACCGAGGGCCTCACGAACAGAACCTTCTCCTTGGCGATGGACATCGGCATGTACTTCGCGCGAGTCGTTCTCGAGAACCTGCCGGGCACCCGGTGGGACCAGCCGTTGCGAAACAAGAAGTTCGCCGACTACGGGCAGCCGGTGCTCATGGGCTTCGGCACGGTTCCACTGAATCCGGTGCGCGTGGTGGTGACGACCGCGTACAGGATCTGCAGGCACAAGCCGGCTCACCTCCGCGAGCTCTACGACACGTGGGCCCGGATGAAGCGGGGATGAAGCCTAGATTTGGCCTCGCGGAACGTCGAGCTCGGTGCCCACGCGCAGCCGGTCCAGGTAGGCCCGATACACGAACGACCGATCCCGCTTCCTGCCCGTCGTCTCCGCGAGCACACCGGCGTTCACGAGCAGCTCGACCGCGCGGCCCGCGGTCGGCTTCGTCGTCTCGATGAGCGCGATGACGGACGCGATCGTCACGACCGGGTGCCGCGGCAGGAGCTCGAAGAGGCGCAGCGCGGCGATGCGGCGATCGACATGCCGTCGCGCGCGAGGACGCGCTCGCGGTCGGCGGCGACGAGCGCGAACAGCTCGCGCGCGGAGGCCACCGCCTCCTCGGCAATCGTCGCCACGCCGTCGAGGAAGAAGTCGAGCCAGCCCTCCCAATCGCCCGTCGTGCGGACGGCGGTGAGGCGCGCGCAGTAGTCGGCGCGATGCCGCTTGAAGAAGAGACTCAGATAGAGGAGCGGCTTCGTGAGCAGCTTCCAGTGCTCGAGGAGCAGCGTCACGAGCAGGCGTCCGATGCGGCCGTTACCGTCGAGGTACGGGTGAATCGTCTCGAACTGGACGTGCAGGAGCCCGGCGCGCACGAGCGGAGGCAGCGCGTCGTCGTCCCGGTGAAGGTACTTCTCGAACGCTCCGAGCGCGTCCGCGAGCGCATGGGGCGGGGGCGGTACGTACGCCGCGTCCCCGGGGCGGCTGCCGCCGATCCAGCTCTGGCTGCGCCGCACCTCGCCGGGGTGCTTGTCGGCACCGCGCACTCCGCGCATGAGCCGCGCATGGGTCTTGTTGAGCAGCCGCATGGAGAGCGGAAGTCCCCTCGGCTTCGCGAGCTCGGCGCGCGTGAAGGAGAGCGCGTCGAGGTAGTTGCAGACCTCCTCGACGTCGGCGCTCGGCGGCGCGCCCCCCTCCCCGCCCTCCTGCGCTTCGAAGTTGAGGAGATCGACGAGCGTCGCCTGCGTGCCCTCGATCTGCGACGAGAGCACGGCCTCCTTGCGAACGAAGGCGTAGATGAACCAGTCGAGCGACGGGACCATCTCTCCCGCGAGCTCGAGGCGAACGAGCGCCTGCTCCGCCACGCGAACACGCTGGGTGAGGGCAGCATCGAGCGCGACCGGCGGCCTCGCGGGCGGCAGCGGATGCGGGATGAACGACGCGACCTCCTCTCCACCGACGGAGGTTCGCTCGTAGCGACCTGTGGTTCGCTTGGTCATGGCTGGGGTCGCCCTCCGCGGCGCCCGGCTTGGGAAAGCGCGCGTGACTGCGCGGGCGCGTTAGGAACGTAGCCTTTACTAGCCCGGCCTACTGCAAGGTCACGTGATTCGCGGTGCGCCCCTCGGTGTCACCACTGCTCAGCCCTTCTTCTTCGGCTTCGCGCTCTTCTTCGAGGCCTTGCCGGAGCTCGATTTCTTCGCGGGGGTCTTGCTGCTCGAGAAGGGCGGGATGATGTCCGAGCCGTTGTCGGCGCTCACGACGGCGGCCACGGTGGGCTTCGGCGCGTCGGCGCCGACGGGCGTGGGCGTGCTGTCTGACGCCGGATCCGGGTCGCTCGATCCAACGCGTGGTGCATCCGTCGGATCTGCGCCCGGCGCCTTCGCCTCCGGTGCGCTACCGCCGCACGCGGCCGTGAGCGCGAAGAGCATCGAGAATCCAGCGGCGGCGAGGGCACGAGTCACGCGATGTTGCATACGAGGCATCCTTCCCGAAGAGCGCAGCGAGCAGGTTCGCGTGCGCGACGAGAAGGCTGTCGCAAGAACCGGGCGCGACGACGCGCTCGTACTCGTGGAACTCGGCGCCGCGCTCGTTGCGATACGCCGAGGCGAAGTGCTCGCGGTAGCGGTCCGCGTCGTAGGGCCTGCCCTCCACGACGACCTCGAAGGGCCACTCGACCAGGTGCAGCTCGACGTCGATGTTCTCGGACCGAAACTCCTCGTTCTGCTGAGAGCTCCCGAGCGCGGTTCCCATGGCTTCCTCCACACGGGCTCGGCAGCGTCGCGCGCTCCGAGCCACCCCATGACGTGCATCACACGTGCCGGTGCCGCCGTGATCCACCCCGAGTCCCCTCGCCCGCGCTCACGAGCGCTGTCGCCGCAACTTTCCGCGCGCGGGCCTCGGCAGAGGTGCAAGCGCACGGTTTTTCCAGTGCCGTCGTCCTCTCCTAAGACGACGCGGCTCTTGCATAGGAAGAGGATGTGGAACGAGAAGATTCGGGTGTCATCGACCTCTTCGCTCTGAACTCGCGCGCGGCAGCGGCTGCTGCGGCGGGCCCGCCGGCCTCCATCCCGCGCGACCTCTTCAGCGCCCCACCGCCTGCGTTCACGACCGATCTGTGCGCCGAGCCGAGCGAGCACGAGCTCGGCAGCAACAGCTACGGCGACGCCGAGGACAATCCGTTCGCGACCCCGCCGAACAGGAAGAAGAAGCTGATGCTCATCGGCGGCGCCTCGGCCGCCCTCCTCGCGCTCCTCGTGATCGTCGCCTCCTCGGGCTCGTCGCCGGAGCCGGCAAAGTCCGCCGCGGCCGCCCCTGCCCCTCCGGCCCCTCCGCCGCCAGCGGCCACCATCGCGGTCCCGCTGGTCATCGCTCCGCCGGCGCCTGCGGTCAGTGTCCCTGTCCCGCCGACCACGGGTGCCGTCGCGAGCGCGAAGTCTCCCCCGAAGGCGGGCCGTGCCGCTCCCGCCAAGTCCCGCGCCGCCACGCCCGGCGTAAAAATGACGAAGATCCAGAGCGCGGGCGTCGCCAAGTAGTCACCGCACAAACGTGGAAACCGGAAACCGGAGACCGGAAATGCCCCAGGCGAGTGGGGGAGCATTTCCGGTGTCCCGTTTCCGGTTTCCGTCCGCCTGAAGGCCGCGACTTCCCCGGTGCCGGAGCTGATGCGTCGCGGCCCAGCCGGGAGGTAGCCGGGAGGTCCCCCTCCGAAACTGTAGAGACCTGGACGAATCTGAACGTCGCGTCCGCCCGAAGCTATCGACCTCACACGAGAACCGAGTGAATCGTCGGCAAGACTGTAGAGGCCTCTACAATCGACGCGTCTCCTCGTCTCGCCACCTCGAAATTCGATGCCGATCCGCGTTCGAAGCCGGCGATTTCGTCAAGGCCTCTACGATCTCGGGGCCCCCCTCCCCTCATCCCGATTGGCCGCAGCGGCCCGCTCAGGCCGCGCGCGCAACGCACGCCGTTTCTCGATCCGCCACCCCGCGAGCGATCGTCAGACCTCACAAGCGGAAGGCCACAGTCTCGCTCGACGCAGGCGTGAAATCGGCGCCGTTCGCCGAAGGCGAATCACGCCGGAAAAGTCCACATCGCGGGGAGGCTCGCGAAGCGAGGGGCGGAGCCCGACTAGGGAGAGCACTGCTGATCGTCGGCCGAAATCTTCCCCCGCGGCAGCACGCACTTGGTCCCCGCGGGACACCCGGCCGTATCCGCGCAAGCCATCCCGCAAACCTTCTTCGTCGCGGTCGTGATGCAACGGCTGTCCACCGCGCCGCAATCCGCATCCGTCCGGCAGATCGCGCCGACCTTCGACACGTCCGCGAGCGGGCTGGCCTTCGGGTCGTCGTCGAGGCCGTGCACTCCGTAGATGTGAACCCAGGACCGCTCGCCGACCGAGTTCATGCGCGTGAGAACGCTGTCCCACGACCGCGGAATCCAGTTGCCGGTCTTCTGGTCGATGAACGAGTGGATGAACGCGATCACCTGATTGGCCTTCGACTGGATGGCCGAATAGTTCCCGGTCGTGATGACGTCCGTGTTCTCGACGTTGCGCTTCGGGTTCTCGTAGAGCTTGTCCGCGTAGCCCGTGTACGTCTCGCAGCCGTTGAACAGGTAGACCTGCTGCTTCGTGGTCGTCTCGAAGGTCTTGAAGTCGTTCGCGGGGATCGACGCGCGCGCCGGGTTGTACGCGAGCACGACGCCCGAGTAGTCGAGGCGGCGACCCGCGTGTCCGTCGTAGATGATGACGTCGGCAGTCTTCGCGGCGCTCTTGTAGGCGTTCACGACGAGGTCACGCGTCTCCGGCGTGCTCATGTCGACGTGGAAGATGTTCACGCGAACGACGACGTCCGCGCCCTTCACCTTGATCGTGCTCTTGAGCGGGCCGGAGTCGATCTTGAGGTCCTCGAACTTCGCGACCGGTGACTTGAAGCCCGAAGCGAGGAGGTCATCGTAGAGCGAGCGCGCGTGATTGATGTCCTGCGGGGGCGTGTTGTGATCGCCGCCGAAGTGCGCGCTGATGTCGAGGCCGTCCTCGAACAGCTCGAGGTACTTCGGGTAGGCGTTGAGGCTGCGCGCGATCGGGGTGACGGTGACCTGGAGCTCCTGCGCGCCTGCGCCGAGATCCGCGTTGACGGGCAGGAACTTCTTCCCGTCGACCGTCTTCATCGGGAGGCGGAGCTCGAGGTCCTTGATGCCCGCGAACTCGCCGGTGACGGTGAAGGAGTAGCCCGCGCCGGCGGGGAGCTCCTTCAGGTCGTCGAGCTTCGCGCTCGACTGGCGGTACTGGATCGCGACGTTCGCGTTCGAGATGCGCATGTCCTCGGGCCAGAGCTTGTCGAGCTCCGTGGAGATGGTGTTGAGGACGGTGTCGCGCAGCGTCGTCGCCTGCGCGAGGGCGGCTGCTGACTTCGCGTCGCCGGTGAGAGCGGCGTTCTCGGCCGAGAGCTTGAACGTGACGTTCGTGGCGAGCGCGAACTCCTGGCCGGAGGTGCTCCGGTAATTGATCTCGTCTTCACCCGACTCGGTGCTCGGCTCCTCGGCGCTGCTGCAGGCCGTCGCGAAGAGGACGGGGATCGTGAGGAGGCATGCGAAGCGGCGCCACGAGGGAGTCATGCCTCCTCCTCAGCACGGCCCGTGCCGCACCTTGTAGGCAAGAGTGGGCCGCCGAAAGTGCCTTTTTTCCCGGATCGCGAGCAGCGCCACCTCCTCGCGACAGAGGCCGCTGGTCCACACGCGATCCCCCCCGAGCCACCACCACGCGTGGCGATGCGCAATCGGAGCACCGCCTGTCAGCCATGCCCGGCTGGCACAAACCGCCCGCTCGGCAGCGCCAGGATTCCGCCACTTTACAATGTAAGCTTCACCGGCCCTCGACTTGCACTCCGGAGAGATCCCATGCCGCTTCGCAGTCGCGCCGCCTTCGCCTTCGCCTTCGCCTTCGCCTTCGCCTCCGTCGTCCTCTTCGTCGCCGCGTGTGGGAGCAGCAGCAGCTCCGGCCCCGGCTCCCCTGACGCCGGCGAGGACACCAGCGTGCCGGGGCCGACGTTCTCGTGTGGCGCGCTCGGCCCGAAGTGCAGCACCGACGGCGAGTGCTGCACGGCAAGCGTCCCTGACGGCTTCGGCCCCGAGGGCTTCCGCTGCGCCTCGGGCGCGTGGAGGAGCGACTCGACGTGCCTGCCTCCCCCCGCCCCCTGCGCGTCGCCGCTCACCGGTTCACTGCTGCGCGCCGACGGCTCGTCTGCCGCGCCGACGTGCTTCGCCGCGCTCGGCGGCAACGGTGCGAGTGTCGCGGTCGATCCGGGCGGACTGCTCGAGCTCTACTTCGATCGCGCGCCCGCGGCGGGCGACGTCGTGCCTGTCATCGCCTACAAGGATCGAAGCTCCCACGTGGTCGATGCAGGCGGCGCCGACGGCGGTGACGCCGGCGCCCCCAACGCCGTCGCGTTGCGCCTCGGCATTCCCGGTGGCTTCGCCGGCTTCTCGGTCGAGGCTGAGAGCGCCTCGGGCACCGTAACGATCACCTCCATCCAGATGAACGCCTCGAGCATCAGCGCTCTCCACGTGACGCTCGACCTCCAGATGACCAGCTCGAGGGACGGGTCGCCGTGGAGCGGCAAGCTCACCGGCTCGTGGTGAGGCTCACCTCACGGAGGTGAGCCCGTCGCCCACGTCCATGTGCACGCCGCACGGCAAGCATGGGTCGAAGCTCCGCACCGTCCTCATGATGAGGCGAGCACCTTGTTGTGGAGACGCACCTTGGGGATGCCGAGAATGAGCCCGAGGACGACGTCCTCGATGCTCGGCTGCGACTCGGCCGTCATCGAGACGGTGTCGCCGTCGCAGCTCATGCCCTCCGAGACCCAGAAGATGTGGATCTCCTCGATCCCCTTCTTCGCGCTCGCGGTTCGCCTGGTGGAGGCGTCTCGTCCCACGTCGTGGCGAACGTGAGCGACAACGCATCGCTCTCCGCACGCTCGCTCGGGTGAACCGCAGAGGCGCGGTTCTTTCACCTGACATGTGCACGACCTGCGGCTGCGGGACGGATGATCTCGCTTCGGACCACCACCCTCATCACGAGCACGAGGCGCACGGCCACGTTCACGAGGCGACGCGGAGGGTGCGCAGCGAGCGTGATCTCCTCGCCAAGAACCGGCACATCGCAGGCCAGATCAGGTACGCGTCGCAGGGGCGACAGGTCGCGCTCTTCAACTTGATCGGCTCGCCGGGCGCCGGCAAGACGGCGCTGCTCGAGGCGACGATCCGGCGGCTGCGCGAGCATGTCCCGCTCGCGGTCCTCGAAGGTGTTCAAGCCACCGACCGCGACGCGAAGCGCATCGAGAACGCCGGTTGTCGCGTGGTGCAGATCAACACCGGCGCGGGCTGCCATCTCGACGCATCGATGATCGAGGCCGGACTGCGAGGCATCGCGCCCCCGCGCGCGAGCATCGTGTTCGTCGAAAACGTCAGCAACCTGGTCTGCCCCGCCCTCTTCGACCTCGGCGAGCTCGCGAAGGTGGTCGTGCTCTCGGTCACCGAGGGAGAGGACAAGCCGCTCAAGTACCCGCACGTCTTCCGCGCCGCGGAGATGATGGTGCTCACGAAGACCGACCTCCTGCCCCATCTCGACTTCGACGCCGGTCGCTGCGTCGCTTGCGCGCGGCAGGTGAACCCTCGGCTCGACGTCATCCGTCTCTCGGCGACCCGAGGTCACGGCGTCGACGACTTCTGCGGGTGGGTGCAGGCGGAGGCCTCACGCGCGTGGTCGCGCGTCCCCGAGCGGAGCGAGCCCCACGACTGCAGGGAAGGTGAATCATGAGCTTCGAGCGCGCGCGCGCGTTCGAAGCTGCGGTCCTCCTCGAGGGCTACGTCCTCTACCCCTACCGAGCGAGCAATGACGTCGCGCGTGCTCGTCGCGGGGAACCACCATCGACCGTTCGCGAAGAGGCCTCAACAGATCCGCGGCAGCGCCTCCGCGAACGGGAGGTCGAGCGCGCGCTGTCCGCCGATCGGCGTGCGCAGCAACGTGAGGCCGGGGTGGCTCGACGTCACGTGCCCGATACACACCGCGTCACGCCCGAACGGATGGGCGCGCATCGAAGCGAGCACCGCGTCCCTGCCCTCGGCGGGGACGAACGCGACGAGCTTGCCCTCGTTCGCGACCAGCAGCGGGTCGAGCCCGAAGATCTCGCACGCCCCTCGAACCGCCTCCCTCACCGGGACGCTCGACTCGTCGACCTCGATGCCGAGGCCGCGACGCGATGCGATCTCGACGAGCGTGGCCGCGAGGCCGCCGCGCGTGGGGTCGCGCATCGCGTGGATGTCCGGAAACGCGTCGAGCATCGCTGCGACGAGCCCGTGGAGCGGCGCCGTATCGCTCGCGAGGCTGCCCTCGAGCTCGAGCCCTTCCCGGAGCGCGAGGATCGCCATTCCGTGGTCGCCGATGCTCCCGGAGAGCAGAATCGCGTCGCCGGGCCGCACGCGGTCCGACGAGAGCCTGACGCCGGGTCGCGGCGCGCCGATGCCGGCCGTGTTGACGAAGATCTTGTCGGCAGAGCCACGGCCGACCACCTTCGTGTCCCCCGTCACGACGACGACGTTCGCGCGATCCGCCGCACGGCGGACCGAGGCGAGGATGCGGCGGAGCACCGCGAGCGGAAGCCCCTCCTCGAGGATGAACGCGAGGGACAGGTAGAGCGGCGTCGCGCCTCCCATCGCGAGGTCGTTGACGGTCCCGTTGACGGCGAGCTCGCCGATGTCGCCGCCGGGAAACTCGATCGGAGTGACCACGAAGGAGTCCGTCGTGAAGGCCACGTGGCCCGACCCCACGGGCACGAAGGCCTGATCGTCGAGCCTCGCGAGGAGCGGGTTGTGGAGCGCCGGGACGATCGTCTCCTCGATCAGGCGCGCGGTGAGCTTTCCGCCGCTGCCGTGCCCCATCAGGACCTCGTCCGCTCCGGCGAACGGGACGGGACATTCGAGCGCGAGGAGCGCAGCGGCCAGGACCTCCTGGGCAGACGTGGTGGGCTCAGAGGACATCGTCTTCGCCCATGGCGACGGGCTTGTCGAGCGTCGCGCCCGGGTGGCGCCCGTACTGGTAGTAGGCGGCGCATGCGCCCTCGCCGGACACCATCGTCGCGCCGAGCGGCGTCTGCGGAGTGCACGCCTTGCCGAACGCCGGGCAGTCGCGAGGCTTCTTGAGCCCGCGGAGCACGAGGCCGCTGATGCACGCGGCCGACTCCTCCGTCACGATGGTATCGACGTCGAAGAGGCGCTCGGCATCGTGCGCGGAGTACTCCGGAGCGAGCCGGTAGCCGGACCTCGGGATCGTCCCGACGCCGCGCCACTTGCGATCGACGACGTCGAACACCTTTGCGGTGAGCTCACGGGCCGCGCGGTTGCCGCCGTGCGCCACGGTCCGCGAGTACTGGTTCTCGACCTCTGCGCGCCCTTGTTCGAGCTGGCGCACGCAGCAGAGGACGCCCTCGAGGAGGTCGACCGGTTCGAAGCCGGTGACGACGATGGGTACGCGATAGCGCTGCGAGAGCACCTCGTAGTCGCCGAGACCCATGACCGCGCAGACGTGGCCGGGCCCCAGGAACGCCTGCACGCGGTTGCCCTTGGTCTGGAGGATGGCCGCCATCGCGGGCGGTACGAGCACGTGCGAGACGAGCATCGAGAAATTGCTCACGCCCTCGCGCTTGGCGAGGTGGACGGCCATTGCATTGGCAGGCGCCGTCGTCTCGAAGCCGATGCCGAAGAACACGACGCGCTTGTCGGGGTTCTTCCGCGCGATCTCGAGGGCGTCGAGCGGCGAGTACACGATGCGCACGTCTGCACCGCGGCTCCGCAACGTGAGGAGGTCACCCCGCGACCCGGGCACCCGCAGCATGTCGCCGAACGACGTGAAGACGACGTCGGGCATCGTGGCGATCGCGTGCGCACGATCGATCATCTCGAGCGAGGTCACGCACACCGGGCACCCCGGCCCGTGCACGAGCTCGACCGACGACGGAAGCATGCGGTCGATGCCGTAGCGCACGATGGAGTGCGTCTGGCCTCCGCAGACCTCCATGAGGACCCACGTGCGCGTGGTCGTGCGTGCGATCGCATCGGCGATGCGCTTGCACACGTCGCCTGCGCGGTACTCGTCGAGGTACCTCATGACAGCCCCTCCTCGGCGCCCGCGAGCTCGAGGAGGATCTCGTACGTTCGAGCGGCCTCCTCGGCGTCGATCTTCGTGAGCGCGAAGCCGACGTGGACGAGGACGTAGTCACCGACGACGACGTCCGGAACACACGCGAGACAGACCTCGCGAGACACGCCGCCGAACCGGACCTTCCCGGTGAGGACGCCGTCCTCCTCGCTGATCTCCATCACCTCACCCGGGATGCCGAGGCACATGGGACGCGTCTCCTCTCTGGGTCGTTCGTGCACGCTCTTCGCTCAACCGGTAGGCGGCGACCGCGGCCTGTCCGAGCGCGATGCCTCCGTCGTTCGGCGGCACGCGTCGATGGACGAGCACCTCGAAGCCGTCCGCTTCGAGGAGGCCCCTCGCGCGCTCGGTGAGGAGCGCGCTCTGGAAGCATCCGCCGGAGAGCGCGACGACGGCGACGTCGTGCAGGCGACGAGCGACTCGGCACGACTCGGCGATGACCGCCGCCATCGTCGCGTAGACGCGCGAGGCGACGAGCCCGCGTGGCTCCCCTTCCCGCACCGAGCCGACCAGCGCGCGAACGGTCGGGCGCAGATCCACCTCGAAGGGCGCGCCGCCGTCGATCGCGAACGGGTACGGCGGGGCGCTCGCGTGTCCGGACGCGAGCGCATCGAGCTCGATCGCCGCCTGGCCTTCGTAGCTGATGCGATCCCGCACGCCCGCGAGCGACGCGAAGGCGTCGAACCAGCGGCCCGCACCGGTCGAGCGCGGGAGAACGGCGCCGCGACTCATCCGCCGGGCCAGCGCGTCGCGCCTGGGCGCGGTGACGAGATCGAGCGGCTCGCCTGCGTCGACGAGAGCGGCGAGCGCGAGGCGCCACGGCTCGCGGATCGCGGCCTCCCCTCCGGCGAGCGCGATCGGGCGCAGGTGACCGAGGCGAACGAACGCGCCGAGATCGGCGAGCAGGATCTCGCCGCCCCACAGCTCGCCCGCCGGGCCGCAGCCCGTCCCGTCGAACGCGACGCCGATGACCGGCGCGGTATGTCCGTGCTCTGCGAGGCAGGATGCGACGTGAGCGTGGTGGTGCTGGACGCCGATCGTGCGGAGGCCGCGCGAGAGCGCCCAGCGCGTCGATGCGTAGTCGGGATGGAGATCGTGGGCGATCGCCTGGGGCACGACGCCGAGGAGCCGTCCGAGCTTCTCGATGAGCTCCTCGAAGAACGCTCGCGACTCGATCGAGCCGAGATCACCGATGTGCTGGGAGAGGAATGCCTCCGTCCCGCGTCCCGACGCGCGGGTCACGCAGACGGCGCTCTTCAGCTCCGCACCGACCGCGAGAACGGGCGGAGCCTCGAACGGGAGCGATACCGCATCGGGCGCGTAGCCGCGCGCGCGCCTCATGCACTGCGACGCTCCGGCCACGACCCGCACGACGGAGTCGTCGGCGCGCGTGTGGATCGCTCGATCGTGCATGAGCAGCGCGTCCGCGATCGGCCCGAGCTTGGTGACGGCCTCGTCGTCGTCCTTCGCGATCGGCTCGTCGACGACGTTGCCGCTCGTCATGACGAGAAGCGAGGGGCCTCCGCTGCCTTCGGCGAGGAGCAGGTGGTGGAGCGGCGTGGACGGCAGCATCACCCCGAGCTCGACGAGCGCGGGCGCGACGCTCGGCGCCAGCGCGGCTCCGGGCACCGTCGGCAAGAGCACGATCGGCCGTGCGGGAGACGCGAGCACGTCGCTGGCCGCGGGAGCGACGACCGCGACGCGCTCCACCTCGCCGAGATCGCGCGCCATGACGGCGAATGGCTTGTCGGGCCGGTGCTTGCGCAGGCGAAGCCGGCGGACGGCGGCGTCGTTCCTGGCGTCCACCGCGAGCTGGTACCCGCCGAGGCCCTTCAGCGCGACGATGCCGCCCTGCGCGAGGAGCACGGTCGCGCGCGCAATCGCGTCGTCGCCGACGAGGTCCCACGCCTCCCCTTCCCGCAGCACGAGGCGCGGGCCGCACGCGGGGCACGCCGTCGGCTCGGCATGAAAGCGTCGATCGCACGGGTCCTCGTACTCGGCACGGCACGACGCGCACATCGCGAACGCGTCCATCGTCGTCGTCGCGCGGTCGTACGGAACGTCGCGGATGATCGTGTAGCGCGGCCCGCAGCCCGTGCAGTTCACGAAGGGATGACGATGCCGGCGATCGTGCGGGTCGAAGAGCTCGCGCAAGCACGCGCCGCATGTCGCCGCGTCGGCCGGTACTCCGACGAGCGTCGCCGGCCGCGGCGCGCTCGTGACCACCCGGAAGTCGCGCTCCCCGC
>Ga0335397_10000248_pt1 | contig 64970 bp, 52 predicted proteins | sample MAT04_FD_205740 | JGI IMG/M metagenome (GOLD analysis project Ga0335397, IMG submission 205740) | Freshwater microbial communities from Lake Fryxell liftoff mats and glacier meltwater in Antarctica - MAT-04 (spades assembly) (version 2) ...
ACCCGCGCGCCAGGCGGCGTCGTGCGGGTGTCGGTGTCTTCCAAGCCCGTGCGGAACGGCTCGACCTTGCTCGCGGTGTCGCCACCGCCCGTCCCCCCGGGGGTCGGCAGGGTGATGACCGGTCGGTCCTGCGCGGTCGCGAGCGACATCGCCAGCCCCGAGACCATCACCAAGGCCGAGGGGAGCAGAAGAAGAAGTGCGGTGCGAAGCTTCACGTTGTCCTCGAGGCGCCGAGAGGCGCGCAGCCCACATGCAGAGAATCAGCGGAGGGCAGAAAATCAGTAGGCATCCAGCGGATCGCCATCAGTGGATCGACTTTCAATGGTTTGATTTCAATGAGTTGACGTTCAGTGAATTGAATAGTCCAGGGTCGTCGCCGCACCTCGACGCACCACGCTCAGCGTTAGGTGATCGGCGGTGCGCAGGTTGGTGTAGGCCTCGAGCGCGGAGTTGGGTTCGCTCAGGTCGTAGCCATTGATCGTGCGCAGCATGTCGCCGTTCTGGATGCCCAGGCGACCCAGCAAGCTCGCGCGACGGATGCCGTAGACCTTCATGCCCACCACACGGCCGTCTTCCTCGTGGGGGATCATGCGAGCCGCGCTCATCAGCGCCGCCTGGTTCCCGAGCAGACGATCCACGAGCGTGCGGGTGACGCTCCAGCTGGTGTCCGAGATCGCGGTGATGTTCGCGTCGAGATCGGCCCCGTCGATCCCTGTGATCCCCGTGGGGGCATCCGTCGGCGTGGGCTCGACCGCGGCGACCACAGGCCGGGTGGCGATGCCGGTCGAGCCCGGATCGAAGAGCAAGAGATCGCAGAGCGAGCCCGCATTGGGCTGCATCACGACCCGCATGCGCTCGATGCGAAGCACGGTGCGCTCATCGACCGCCATCCCCTCGCGGTAGAGCAGCGCGGTGCCAGTGGCGTTGGTGATCGCGGCGAACGATTGGTCCGGCGCGGTGGCGCGCACGTAGCTCGCGACCACCCGTACAGCGCCCTCGCAGCGAGGATGCGCGCCGTTGGGATCGACGGGCTCGGGCGGTAGGGCGTCCTCGCTATCCCCGAGGTCCTCGACGACGACCTCGGGCAGCTCCCACTCCATCGAACCCAAGGCCGAATCGAAGATGTTGCGATGGAGGATGGCCGTGCCGTCGATCACCCGGTTGCGGCGGGTGTTGACCGTGACGACCGCGTCGTCGCTGGGTCCCCGAGGGGCCGCGACGAGCAACGGGTCGAGCGCGGCGGCCGCGACCAGCTGGGTTATCCCCGCGGCCATGAAGAACGCGGTCCCCGTGAGGCCAGCGAGCACGATCGCCGTTCGTGCTCGGTTCCTGCCTCCGTCCTTGCCGTTCGCCGTCGCCATAGTCGTCTGGGGCTCGATCCTCGGTGCCGCGGATGCCTGAAAAACGGGCGTCCGCGGGGCCACCGCAGGAGGCCGTCCGAGCAACCGCCGTGCCTAGCCCAGAACCCACGCAAGAGCCAGGGATCGCTCGAAAAACGGGCGGTCTGCGATCCGCCCAAGCCGCCACCTTGGCACGTGACCCCGAAGCCCTGGAGCAAGCCCTGACAGACTGTCAGTGCTTGCGTCGAACCAGGGGAATCTCGGGCGTGGGGCTGGATGGTCGCGCCCGTCGCGCCGGTCCGGCGAGCAGCGCGGCCGTGGCGGCGCGATCGACGCCGACGTCCCGCGCGGCGAGCTCGGCCATGCTGGTACGCACGGCGCGACCCAGCTCGACGGAGCTCGGGCGGATCCCCTCGCCGAAGATCACGTCTGCCAACAGCTCCGAGAGCTCGGCCGCGGTGCGTACCCGCTGCCGGGTATCGCGCGACAGAACATCGAGCAGGAGTGGTTCGAGCGACGGCGGCAGGTCGTTCCGATAGCGACTGAGCGGGGGAACCTCGCCGCGCTGAACATTCTCGAGGGTCTCGATGTCGCTCCGCCCGAGAAAGAGCGTTTCGCCGGTGAGCGCCTCCCAGAGCACCACGCCCATCGAGTAGAGATCCGTGAGCACCGAAGGCTCGGCCCCTTCGAGGAGCTCGGGCGCCACGTAGCTCAACTTGCCCTTCAAGATCCCGGGCTGAGTGAGGCGCACCCGATCCACCGCGAACGCCAGGCCGAAGTCGGTGAGCTTCGCTATCCCGTTGGAGCCCACCAGCACGTTCTTGGGATCGACGTCGCGATGAAAGACCGGCGCTGGGTAGCCACGCGCATCGCACCGCGCATGCGCGCTCTCGAGCCCCAAGAGCGCGTCGGCCGCCACGTGCACCGGCATCCACCAAGGGAGGTACTCGCCGCGCGCGATGCTGCTGCGGACCAAGCGAGAGAGATCGATCCCCTCGACCCACTCCATCACCAAGAAGAAGCCCTCGTCGTCTCGCCCGAGCTCGTGCACTCGGGTGACGTTGGGGTGCGAGAGCAGCGCCGCGATCTTCGCCTCCTCGACGAACATCGTGACGAACTCTGGATCCTCGGCGAGCGAGGGGAGCATGCGCTTGAGCGCGACGACGATCTCGAAGCCGGCTGGGCCCTTCAGCGCGGCGCGCCATACCGTCGCCATCCCACCGTGCGCCACCAACTCCAAGAGCTCGTAGCGCCCCGCGATGATCGTGCCCGGCGAGTCCATCGAGGCGGCAGCATCGCACGAGATGGCCACGGACGTTCGATGCGATCGACGTCGATCACATCCGCATGGCGCTCTGCCCCAAGTGAGCACGGGCTACGAACGAGGCGCGCGCAGCGTGAAGGTCCCCATCAGGCCCGCGTCACGGCTCCATCCCGTCACCACGGGACGGGATGTTGAGATCGGGCAGGACCTCGGGCTCAGGCGCTTCGTCCTCGCCATCCGCGCCGCGACTGCCCGCGCCACGCCGCGCCGCGCCCAACGACGGCCGAACCGCCCGGTCCAGCGCGGCCTCGTCCCGGTGCTCCGACCTCAGCTCCCGACGCATCACCGCCGCGCGACGCATCAGCGCTGCGCACTCTTCTTGGTGCGCCCGCGCGTATTCTTCGTCAGCGCAGTGGATCGTGTCTTCGTCGTGTCCGCGACAAGTGCGACGCTCGCGATCACCCACCCGGGGCCGCTCGCCAGTCATCTCTTCGACGAGCGCGGTACCGCCCGTCATGGCGCGCTCGCAGTCCGTGTCGTCGTCGCCAGCCGCGATGTCGTGCTCCATCCGTCGCACGGCGTCCTCGTAGAGCGGCCAGAGCTCGCTGCCGTCGTCGGTGAGGCGCACCGGGCCGAGGCGCTCGCGCATGTCCGCTTCGCGTTCGCGTCGACGTCGCCGCATGGCGTCGCCAATCGCGCCGCCGCCGCCGCCGCCCACTCTGAGGCCGACGCTGCCGCCGGAGGGAGCAGAGCCGGTCCCGCCGCCGCCGCCGCCCCAGTAGGTGCCCGAGCCGTGGTCGGTCGCCGCGTGGGCGACGGGGCGAGGTGCTTCCTCTTCGCCCCCACCGCACGCCAAGATCAGCGGCAAGCCCAAGAGCGCGCCGCTGAGGAGGTACATCCCTGCACGGCGGGTGGTGCTCACTCCGAGAGCGCCACCATCGCCGAGCCGTGACCGTTGATGTCGGTGTCGAGCGAGATGTAGACCTGACGGCCATCGCGCATCGCGACCACCAGCTGCGAGGGCTCGCCCTCGAGCTCGGTGTCCATCACGGACCAGCCCGAGTCGGCGAGCGAGGAGCGATAAAAGTGCTCGAGCTCCCACTCGGACATGCTCGAGCCCTCGTACATCACGAAGCGGTCGTCGCGACCGACCTCGTACGCCGAGATGGAGCGCCGGGCGTCGGGCGCGCGGGGCACGCCAGGCAGCTCGTCCCCAGGGGCGTCCGCGTCGCCGGGCAGCATGTTGCGGATGTTGAACTCGCCCTCGGTCCAGAGCGCGACGTACTGGGTACGACCACCGTCGGCGTCCTGCGCGAATAGGTAACGGATGTTGCCGAGCCGGCTCAGGTCGCCGGTCTCGTTGAACTCGCGCGCAGCGTCGAGCAGCTCACCCGCGGTGCGGCGCTCGGTGCCCAAGTCGAGGCAGCCCACGGTGCCCCGGCGCGATCCATCGGGCCCGTTGCCGTTGCGGCGGATCGAGGGCCGAAAGCGCTCGAGGACGGTGTGACGTCGCGCCTCGGGGTGCTCGACGTACATCTCTTCGATCTGGGTTCGGAACTGCGCGTCCTGACGGAGGCAGACCTCCTCGAAGGCGTCGAGCACGTCGGCGATGTCCTCGGGGCTCGAGCCACTCACGAGGTGAACGGTCTCGCCATTGATCGACAGCGCGCGCGGCCCGGTGGTGTGCTCTGCGTCGGCGAAGTCCATCAGCGAGCTGCCCATCCCGAGCAGGTCGTCACCGAGCTGCGCCTGGGTTCGTTCGAACGCGAGCCAGCTGCCGCCGACCAGGAGCACCAGGACGAACGTGCCCATGCGGGCGGCGCGTCCTGCGCGGGTGCCGTGCCACAGCGCCCAGAGCGAAGGGCGGAGCCCCTCCCGCTTCATCGGTCCGCGCTTCTTGCCGTCGGTGGGCTTGGGTTCCGTAGACATCGCGGGCACCGCATCGGTGGGAGGGCTATCGGGGGAAGATTCGTTCGAAGAGGCCATGCTGTGCTCCTGCGGTCTCAGAACCCGAACGCGCTCTTGAACATGTCGACGATCATGGAGAAGACCCCTTGCGGCCGCTCGTTGCAGAGGATCGTTAGGTCGGCGGCGAGGGTGAGCTGACCGCCGCCGATCACGTCGGGGCGGGGCGTGTGGAAGTCCGCGCGGTTGCCGCGGATGGTCGTGAAGTTGAGGCCGGGCACGTAGCTGAGGATGTCGTCGATCCCGGCGAGCGCGCCCGAGCCGCTGGCGCTCGAGCCGCCGTCGGTCGTCCCAGAGTCGTCCGGCCAGATGCCGCGCGAAGGGTCGAGGTGGGTGCCCGTGCTGGGCTCGTCCTGACACGCGGTGTAGGCGTACGCCCAGGTGTCGCGACGGATGCGCATCCGCATCTCGATGGTGTTCTGGAAGTGCACGGTCACGTACACGATGCAGCCCCAGACGATGGCGTACATCGGGATCATGATGACCGTCTCGGTCGTCGCCGCGCCCCCTTCGTCGTTCAGCAGTTTGCGCCACCACGACGAGGACTTGGGACGCTGGGCAAGCCTGCTGGGGGAAAGCCGGCTGCTGGGGGAAAGCCGGCTGCTGGGGGAAAGCCGGGCCTTGAGAGAATGGTTGCGCATCGCTTCACTCCGCCAGGGGGTCAATGGATCATCACCGGGTCGAGGACCGTGGCGATCACGTTCATGAAGGCACCCAGAGGGCCACCCATGCCGGAGAGGCGGGTGCGGCGGAGGCGAGCTCGCCAGCGAGGCTCGAACATCCACTCTTGCTTCACGTCGCCGTCTCGGTCTTCCCAGTAGTACTCGGCCTGGGCGATCGAGATGCTGTTCGCCAGCGCGGGATCGATGCCGCCGAGGAAGGACGTGGTGCCTGCACCTTCGGCCCGGCCCCAGTTGGCGACGGCCACGCCTTGCACCGTCCAGGTGAACGGCGGCGCGCCGTGCATGCCCGCCCGAACCTGGAAGGGCTCTTCCCCGAGCCAGTCGTCCTCTGGGACCCGAAGGAACGAGTCGGGATCGCCGTCGCAGTACTCGTTGCGATGCGCCAACCAGCCGAGCTCGCCGCCGACCACCAAACCAATCGCGTAGTGGGCATCGACGTCGGTGGCGGAAGCGGAGAGCACCGCCGCGCCCAATCCGACGGCGACGCCGAACGCGAGCGGGGTGCCGCTCTCGCCGATGCCGAAGACCACGGAATCGTTGCCGCAGGGCCAGTGGCTGTCGTCGTTCTCGGCCGCCAGGGTGGAGACGAGCGGGACGATGTCGGCCAGACCGAAGTCGGTGCTGGGCTGGTAGAGCTGGCCGTAGGCGAGCACCAATCCCTGGGCCGCGACCGGAGCGCCTCTTCGAACGCCGTTCGCTGCGGTGTTGATGCCGCTGATGGCGCTGGATACCCGGTCGTTCCAGTCGTCGGAGTCGTCGCTGATGTCGCTGTAGTCGATCCAGTGATCGGCCGCGTCGATGCAGGGCTCGATGCAGCAGCCGGTGGCCCAGCAGCAGCTGAGCTTCGCGACGCAGTCGACGCTCGCAGCGATCGCCGTCGCCAGGACGATCTCTTTGGCCACCAGGAACGCGGTCCCGATGATGGCGAGCACCAGCATGATCACGTTCATCAACGCGATCAGGTTCATCCCGCGGGCCTCGATCACGGCCGCGCCGAAGACCGCCGTGTCCGCGGCGTCCTGCAAGCGCTCTCGATGGACGACGGTCCCGCCGATCCCCCACACGTAATAGATCATCCCCACCAACATGGCGGCCATGAACACCCCCATGACCATGGTGGCGCCGCGCTCGTCGGAGAGAAGACTGGGAGCCCGGCCCTTGGAGGGGACGGGCGGGGAATCATCGGGCGCCAGAAGGAGCGCTCGGATGGACTGGCTCACGGACATGAGGAGACCTCCGCGGGGAGAAGAGCATGTTGCGTGCCCTCGGCTCGCCACGTCAAGCGTCGCGGATTCACGCGAGATCCACCCCCTCCCACCCGCGAAGGTGGGGCCGAGAGTCACCACGGGCGGTGGGCAGGGGGAATCTCGACCCCAGGCGTGGCCAGCGGCGCGAGCCTGAGCGACACTCGCCCCATGACTTGGAAGCTGGCTCGGGTGGGGTTGCTCGGGGTGTGGGCGATGGGGTGCGGGGCCGATCCGCCGGTGGCCGCTCCACGACCGGGGATCGAGCGCGGTGCCGCCGATCACATCGAGGTGATCGCGCTGGACGAAGTGACCCGCGCGCCGCTGGTCGGCGCCCAGGTCACTTTCGTCGGTACTTCGGGGGTACTCGAGATCGTCCCGACCGACGCCGACGGTCTGGCGACGCTGACCACCGACGCGGCGCTCGTCGCGGTGGAGATCGGGTACGAGGGTCACGTGACCGAGCGCTGGGTGGTCACGGGCCGGCGGCTGGTCGTGCCTCTTCAGGCTCGGACGGTCCGGCAGACGCTCGAGCGCACCCTCACGGGGGTGGGCGAGGGCGAGCAGTGGACCGTGATCGCGACCAGCCCCGCGCGGGTGCTGCACGCCAACCCGCTCCAGGTGTCGACGAACGCGGTCTGTGAGCCGACGGGCGACGGGACCTGCGCGGCGAGGCTCGAGGGGGTCGCGACGGATGACACGACCTCCCTCTTCGCCTTTCGTACCGACGTCTCTGGACCGGTCGAGCTCCGGGTGCTGGGCACGCTCGACGAGGATCTGTTGGCGGGGGACCGCTTCGACGTCACCCAGATCGACGTGTCCATCCCCGATCCAGGGGAAGGCAGCACGGCCGTGGTCGGGGTGCCGGGGTTGGGAGTGAGCGGACGGGTCGCCGTCCTGCCCTGGCCGATGAGCGAGGGGTCCATGCTGGTTCCCAATACCGAGAGCACGCTGGGGAGCACGTGGGCGGTGTTCTCCAGCACGGCAAGTGATGGCAGCACGTCGGTCCTCTTGCAGCGGGGCACCGCGGCGCTCGCGCACTGGACCGAGTGGCTCCCGGCGGGCGCGCTCGAGGGCCTGACCTTCACGCCTTCGCCCGGGACGGATCTCGTGGCGGTGGCCTGGTACGGCGACGATCTGATCCGCCACGACCTCTACGCCGACGGCCTGTCGAGTCCCGTGGTGTTCGTTCCGCCTGCGGGCGCGAGGAGCGCGATCGTCCGAGGGATCGACACCCGGCAGGTGGAGTTCGGAATGGACGTCGCGCTCGACCTCGACGCGGCAGAGCGGGAGACGGCACGCTTCGCCGACCAACGCCTCTCCCTCTGAGGGGCCGGTTTGCGGGGCCAGATTGTCGTCTACACTGGCCCGCGATGCGTCTCTTCTCTTGTTCGCTCGCGCTCGGACTTCTCTCGATGACGGGTTGTGGGCCCGCCAACGGCCCGCGCCTCTTGCCCTTCGAGCCGCAGGAGGTCGCCGTCTCGGACGCGCTCCGGCTGGAGCTCGCGGTCGACAACCCCGAAGGCGTCGCCCTGGAATTTCGGGTGGAGCCCCCGGACGATCTGGTGGCCTTCGACAGCGTCGCCACGATCTCGGGCTCGCCTTCGGGCGGTGAGCTCCGCTTTCGTCCGCTCGCGGCGCACGTCGGGGTGCACGAGCTCGCGGTGATCATCGCGGCGCCTGGCGGGGACGAGTACGACCGCGAGACCGTCCTCATCACCGTGATCGCCGCGTCCGATGCGGCGCCCGTCTTCTTGGAACCCGGAGCGGGCGGCACCTTCGATCTGGGACGCGAGCCCTGCGTGCGCTTCGCCATCGAGATCCGCGACGACGACAGCCCGTCGGTGGACATCCGCGAACGGAGCCCACTGCCCGAGGGCGCGACGCTCATCTCGGGAGGGCCCAAGAGCGCGACGTTCGAGTGGTGCCCCGCGCCCGATCAGATCGCCGCGAGCGAGCGCTGGACCATCCAGCTCGAGGCCAACGATGGCGACCACGACGCGGTCCCCCACAACTACGTCGTGGTGCTGCGCTCGGGCGGCGGCGGATGCGGGACCGGAAGCGCCCCGAGCATCACGCTGCGCAGCCCGCTGATGGACGAGCGCGTCACCAGCAGCGCCGGGTACGACGTGGAGGTCAGCATCGGCGACGACCGAGGTCTGCGCGACGCGCCGCTGCTCTACTGGAGCAGCGAGACGCCCGCCGATCCGCCGGACATCACCGCCTTCGAGCAGGTGGTCTTCGAGAGCACCGGAGGCGAGAGCTACCGCGCGCGGATCCCTCCGCTGGGTCTGGCCGAAGGCGAGGAGCGCACGATCTTCTACTTGGCGTCGGCCACCGACAACGACGACGAGTCGGGGACCACCTGCGATCACCGGACCGACTCGCGCGTCGTGTCGTTCAGCGCCGTGGGCGGAAGCGGCGGCGGGCCCAGCCTCGAGGAGTGCTCGCCTTGCACGGCGAGCGTCGAGTGCGGCGTGAACGGGGTCTGCGTGCCGGCCGACGTGGGCACGCGCTGTCTAACCGCGTGCCCCACCAACACCTGCAGCGGCGGGCTGAGCTGCAACCTCGCGGCCTCGACCGAGGGCTCGCTCGAGCGGGTCTGCGGGCGGGTGAGCGAGAAGTGCGGCGGCGGCAGCGGCACCTGCACCGAGGATGGCAACGAGCCGAACGACACCATCAGCGCCGCGACTCGCCTCACCGGCAACCCCGCCCTGACGGACGGACAGATCTGCGCGATGAACCCGGACTACTTCCGCATCGACGCGACGATCAGCGACGAGGTCGTGGTGACCCTCGATGGCTTCTCCCACACGGCGGGCGACCTCGATCTGCGCCTCTTGGGCACCGACGGAAGCATCCTCGGCTCGAGCGCAGGGACGATGGATAGAGAGTCCGTCACTTTCTGTGCGCGCGACACCGGGCCTATCTACGCGCACGTGCTGGGCTACTCGAGCGCCGAGAATCCCTATGACCTCTCCGTCACCCGCACGGCCGACGCCTGCTGCGTGAACGACGCGTTCGAGCCCGACGACAGCCGAGCGACGGCGCGGACCCCGACGCTCGATTCGTTCGAAGGCACGCTCTGTCCGATGGACTCGGATCACATCCGGATCCCGATCACCGGCGCGAGTCGAGTGCAGATCGACGTGACGTTCGACAGCGCGCGCTCGGACATCGACATCGAGCTCTTCAACCCTGCCGGGACGGTGATCGCCAGCTCGCGAAGTACCAGCGACATCGAGAGCATCGACGCGATGGTCTCGAGCGCCGGCAACTATGTTTTGCGGGTCTTCGGCTTCACCGAAGAGTCGAACAGCTACTTGGGGCAGGTCACCGTGACGAGCGCATCGGGATGCACCAGCACCGCGGCGTGTCCCCTCGGGATGGTTTGCGCGAGCGGGAGCTGCCGGAGCGACGACTGCACCAGCGTTGCGATGTGCCCGGCCTCGCACCTCTGCCCCGATCCGGGACCGAGCACGGCGGCGAGCGACTGCAGCGCGAGCTGCACGGTGAGCGCGGACTGCCGCACCGCCGAGGCGTGCAAGTGGTTCCCCGAGGGACGCGCGTGCGCGCTTCGAGGCACGGGCGACAACGGCGCCGCCTGCTCGAGCTTCCGCGACTGCGGCGGTCAACGCGCGTGCATCGACTGGCCCGGCGGCTACTGCGCGCGAGGCGCGTGTCGCAGCAACGGCGACTGCGAGACGGGAACCTACTGCGTCGCGCGAGGCGGGGTGAACGTGTGCGCGCTCGACTGCACGACGGACACCAGCCGCTGCCGCAGCCCCAGCTACACCTGCCGCACGGTGAGTGATCTGAGCAGTACCAGCCGTCGAGTGTGCGTCCCGTGAGGGGGCTCGCTGCCTTCGCGCTGCTGCTCGTCGCGTGCGACCCCGAGGTGATCCCACCCGTCACCGAGCGGCAGCCGGTGATCGTGTCGATCGACGCGCCGGCGCCTATCTTGGTGGGCACCGCGATACGGGTGGTGGGGATCGATCTCGATCTATTGGGGAGCGATCCGGTGCTCGAAGTGGAGCACGACGGAAGCACGTTCGTGCTGTCGAGCCTGCCGCACGACGAAGAAGACGAGCTGCTCTTCGGCATGACGGGCTCCGGCTTCTCCCGCCTGCTCGACGACGCCGCGCTCGAAGGGATCGTCGATGTGTCCCTAGTCCTCGATGGACGCGGACGTCGCACCGCCGCGGTGACCGAGCGCTGGGAGCTCGCGCGCGATCTGCCGCTGAGCCTCGGGGAGTCTCTGGCGGGCGACGTGCACTGGAACGACGTGGTGGTGCTCGACGGAGACGGCTTCGTGAGCGCGGGCGAAGGGACGCTCGAGGCACACGTGATCGGCAGCTTCACACCGGAGAGCGGGGCCGCACTCGACGTGGACGTGCGCGTGCCGCTCACGCTCGTCGATCGCACCTCGCGGAGCCGCGCGGTGATCGTCCTCTCCACCGAGCTCGGTCGAAACGCGCTGGGCACGTTGCGCGGCACCATGTCGCTCGAGTCGACGCTCCTCGGCGGCAGCCCCCGCGTCACCCCGACACGGCCTGTCGATCTGCGCTTCTTGGGCCCCGAGCTCTACGCGTTCGATCCCGACACGGCGTCGCTGGGCGAGACCATTCGTCTGCGTGGCGCGGGCTTTCTGGGCGGACTCGATCATCCGGATGAGACGACGTTGGTGCGGATCGAAGGCATGTTCACGCCCGCGGGTGGTAGCGCTGCGCCCTTCTCGATGGAGCTGGTGCCCGCGCTGGAGTCGGGCGCCGCGCTCCGCTTGGTGATCGAGACCACGGTCTCGGACGGCCGCCTGATCTCGAGTCTCTTCGGCGCCGATCGCGGGGTGCTCGAGGGACGCGCGACGCCGATCACCCTCTCGGGCTCGAGCGAGCTGTCGGGCGTGCCTGTGCCCTTCCGCTTCACGGTGGTGGCGCCGCGGCAGGTGGTGCACCTGCGCTTTCTGCCGGGCTACTACGACAGCCTCGCGCGCTTCGGGCTCGCGGCCGCATCGGATCGCATCGAGGCCCGCATCATCGAGCGCATCGAATCTATCTACGAGGGGATCCAGATCGATGTGCGCACCGAGCGGCCCGACGACTTCGACGAGCGCAACTACGCGGTGGTGGAGATGGGCGGCCCGGATCCCAACGGAAATGGCCTCTTCGGCTACGACAATTCGCCAGGCAAGGACGTGGGCAACCTCCGGCTCTTCGATCACATCGGCGGGCAGAACGCGCAGACCCAGATGGATGGTGCGCCGGGCTACGGCGGGGTCTTCGTCGAGTCGATGCTCTATTGGAGCAGCCATCCCGAGCTTTTTGGCGAGCGACCGCCGAGCTCTCCCGAGGTGGAGCCGCTCTTCGATGAGGTCTTCGATGGGGTGCGCGAGCGAGCGGCGAGCCTCGCCGAGGTGATGGGCTCCGGCGACCCGGATCGGCTCGCGATGATCGATCGCGCGATCCATGCGCTGGGATCGATCATCGGTGAGACGACCGCGCACGAGCTGGGTCACAGCTTCGGCTTGGCCCAGCCCCATGGGATGCGGACCGTCTTTCACAACGACTTCGACGGCCCTGGCTGCTTGATGGACAGGGGTAGCGAACGGACCTTCGAGGAGCGCGCCGACGAGCCAGGCGCCGCGCCCACGACGCTCTGCTACGACGAGCCCGAGTACATGCGCGACATCCTCGGCGAGTGACGTCCGGGCCCAGCGCCCGAGCGCGATCACCGCCCGAGCGCGATTAGAACTCGGCCGATCAGAACTCAGTCGATCAGAACTCGGTCGATCAGAACTCGGTCGAGAAGGGCACCGTGCCGCCCGGGGTCGATCCGCGATCGCGTCGACGGCGGACAACCGGCTCACGGCGCTCGGTGCGCGGCGTCTCGCGCGTGGCGGGCGCAGACGCGCTCACTTCGACCTCCTCGGCCTCGATCTCCTCGGCGACGATGGGCTCGATGGCAGTGGTCTCCGGACGCGGCGCGATGTCCGAACCGTCGACGATGGCGCCTGTCGTCGTGGGGATCGGTGCGGGTGTCGTCGCCACCGAAGGTACGGCCACTGGATCGCTGGAGGGGCCGGCCGCGGATGGTCCCACCGGGAGCGGGCTCACGACCATCTCGTCGCTCGTCGAGCTCTGGCGCCAGAGGTACGTGCCTCCACCCGCGAGCGCGATGACCAGTACCGCGGTCACGGCGGCGAGCATTGCGAACGAGCGAGGGGCGGCGACGGGGGCGCTGACCCTGGATGGGCCCGGCGGGCTCGACGCCATGGGAGGCCCGATCATCATCGGGCCCGTGAGGCTGTGCACCTGGCTCGGGGTCCCGACAGGCACGCTCGAGACGGGCGAGGGAGGCGGTGTGGCGCCCGGAGGAAGCAGCGCCGGTGACATCGAGATCTGCGGATCGCTGGTGCGCACGAAGTCGGACATCGATCCGGAGATCGGCGCGATGTCGCTCTTCACCTCGAGACCAGCGGCGCTGACGGTGAGCGTGAGGAGCACCTCCTCGGCGCGCTCCTCGATCACCCGCGTTCGATCGGGCGACGGACCGACCTGCGCGCCCACCGCGGCGGGCAGCGCCTTGCGCTCCTTCTCCAGCTCGTTCCCGAGCGACGCTTCGAGCAGCTCGGCTATCGAGCTCGCCTCCACCATCGTCGAGGCGGGGACCGCCTCGGCCAGCGCGCGCCGCATGTCTTGTGCGGTGGCGTAGCGCTGCGCGGGATCTTTGGAGAGCGCCTTGAGCACCACCCGATCGAGCGCGGGCGGGACTTCGCTGGCCCAGCGGCTCGGGGGATCGATCTTCGGATCGCGCACCATCTCGAGGAGGGCCAGATCGTCTTGCGCTCCGAAGAGCTTGCGCATCGTGAGCATCTCCCAGAGGACGATGCCCAGCGCATAGAGATCGGCCCGCCGGTCGACCGTCTTCCCGAACGCCTGCTCGGGCGGCATGTAGCGGATCTTCCCCTTGATCATCGCGCCCTGGGTCTGGTTCAGGCTGCTCGCCGCCTTGGCCACCCCAAAATCGATCAGCTTCACGTGTCCGTCGCGGGACAAGAGGACGTTCTGCGGGCTCACGTCGCGATGCACCACCCCGAGCGAGCTGCCGTCGTCGGCGCGCAGCTCGTGTGCCGCGTGCAGCCCGGCGAGCGTCTGCAGGGCGATCGACACCGCGATCTCCACCTGGGGCCTTCGCTTACGCTTGCTGAGCGCGAGGAGCAGCTGCGCCAGCGCGCACCCGTGCACGTACTCCATCACCATGAAGTGCGCGCCGTCCGCCTCGCCCAGCTCCTCGACGTGCACCACGTGAGGGTTCTGGATGCGGGCTTGGAGCAGCGCCTCGTCGACGAACATCCGGACGAAGTCGGGATCGGACGCGAGGTGCTCGTGCACCACCTTGATGGCGACGTGCCGGGTGAAGCCCGCGGCGCCGTGCTTCTTGCCGAGGAAGAGCGTCGCCATTCCGCCTGCGCGGAGCTTGGCTACGATGTCGTAACCGCCAACGGATTCACCTACGCGGAGCACGAGGACCCGATCATACGGGCTCCCGGGGTTGGATCGCCACCCCGCATCTGCCCTGAAAGCGCACACCGACGGATCCGTCGAAGGAGAACGCGCTAGCTCGAGCGCTCTTTGGCAGCGCGCTTGGCATCGTCGAGCGCCTTCTTCACCAGGTCCTTCACCGCGCGATCGTCGAGCTCCAACTCGAGGCCACCTCGAGATGGCGCCATGCGAAGCGCGCGCGCGCGCGCGGTCTCGGCCTGCTCCATCGCGCGCATGCCCTTCTCCCGTCGCTGCTTGCGGTAGAGGCCGGGGAGCTTGGCAATCTCGTGCCCATCGAGTGGGGCTATCGGGATGAGGTTGAAGAGGATCAAGAAGAGGTTGGTGAAGACCATCACCGAGAAGAACGCCGTCTGGTTCGCGCCCCCGGGCGGCAGCAGGAGATAGAGCGGCACGAAGATCGCGAGCAGCAGGGCCTGCACCGAGACGCCGCCGCTCGCGATCACCGCGCGCTGCCACGGCGTGGGGTAACCGACGTAGGCGCAGTGCCCGCCCAGGCCGTGCAGCATGATCTCTTTGACCGCGAGCCCATAGCGGCGGGCGACGAACGCGTGGCCCATCTCGTGGAGCAAGACGACCAGCACGTATCCGGCCCACGCGCCGGGCAGGAAGGACAACCCGGAGACCCACAAGAGCCCGACGATCAGGCTCCAGTGGAGCTTGATCGGGGCGCCTCGATAGCGGGCCGCGGTGATGTAGCCTCGTTCGAACATCGCGCTGTCGGAGGATGGCACGGAAGGCCGTGGGGCGAGGGGCGTATGCTCCCAGGCCCCCCGGTCTGCGCACCCGAACACCTTCCCTTTTGCTCGTGCTCGTGCCTTAAATCCGCTCGCTTATCACCTGGGTGGTGAATCCTTCTCTGGCCTGGTCCGTATGAACGGGCCGCCCCCGACCTCGGAGCCTCATGACGTTCTTCGCCCGCTTCCTCTCGGTGTCCGCGCTCCTCGCGGCCCCCGTGCTCGCCCTCGCCCCCAGCGTCGCCTCGGCCCAGTACATCGCTGCGGGGAGCCCCCCCGCCTACGGCGGAGCGACGCTCGGCGGTCGTCCGGTGAGCCTCAGCGGCATGGCCGGTGGCGCGGTCGAGCTCTCTCGGGTCGATGGGTCCTGCCGAGGCTACGCCCAGCCCCAGCCCAGCCACGTCTTGAACACGTCGGGCGGGATGATCCGGCTGACCACCGCGGGCGCCAGTGGCGACACCACGATGATGGTCCGCTTGCCCGACGGGCGGATCCTCTGCGACGACGACGGCGGAGACGGCTTCAACCCGCTGATCGAAACGTCGACCTCACCGGGTCGGATCGAGGTCTGGGTTGGCTCGTACAGCCGGGGCAGCGCCGCGAGCTACACGTTGATGGGCAGCGGATCAGGCGGCGCTCCTCCGCCCGTGGTCGGCGGCGGCGGCGCGCTCTTCGGCAACATCACCGTCGGCCCCGGGATGCCTGATCCCGCGCTGGGCTCGGGGCGCTTCGGCGGACCCATCAGCGCCTCCACGCTGTCCTCGAGCTGCCGGGGCTACATCAACGGCGCGCCCAGCCACTTGGTGAACGTCACGGGCTACATGCCGAGCATCCGCTTCGTGGTGAACGGCGATGCCGACACGACGCTGATCGTGCAGTTCCCCGACGGCCGCTTCAGCTGCGACGACGACGGCGGCGGCTATCCCCATCCGCTGGTCGAGGCCTCGACCGGGCCGGGCACCATCCGGGTCTGGATCGGCGCGTATAGCTCCAGTGGTTCGGGCAACTACCTCATCGGGGTGACCTCCAACCCCGGCGTGAACGCGAGCAACCTCTCCGGCTGGGGCAGCGGCGTGGTGGTGAGCCCGCCTCCGATCGTCGGGCCGCCGCCCGTGGTCGGGCCGCCCGTGACTGGCGCTGTGCGCGTCGATCTGGATCCCCGCATCCCGGTCACCCTCTACGGCCTGGGGGTCTCGCCGACCGTCGCCGTCTGGAGCCCTGGGCGCGGACCCACCATCGAAGTGAGCACCGCACCCCGCGGCAGGATCATCACGGTCTCGGTGAGCGTAGGCGGCGCGCTGCAGAGCGTGGTCGACGTGCCTGCCGAGATGGTCAGCAGCTCGATCGTGACGGTGACGGAGCGCGGCGATGGTCGCCTCCTGGTGCGCGCGGAGCGGGCGCCGGGCGCGCGCGACGCGGGCTCCACCATGCTGTGGCTCCTGGGCTACGCGGCCTCGAGCGGCGTGAGCGTCGCGGAGTCCTGGACCGGCACCGCGTCGGAGCGTGGCCCTCGCTGGTCGCGCTGAATTCGTACTAGAGGTCAGCTCGGGTCGGCGGCACTCAGCTGGCTTCGGGGGGACGCGGCGCGAGCTCACCGCCGATGTCACGCACGTAGCGCTCGGCCATCTCGCGTTCGGGCGCGCCACCCGGGGCGAGCTCGAGATAGCGACGGAAGCGCTCGAGCGCACCGGCTCGATCGTCCAGGAACTCGGCGAGCAGGACCCCGAGGTTGAACATCGCGGCAGTGTGGTTGGGCTGGGCCTCGAGCACGGCCTCGTACTCACGGCGGGCCGCGCGGTGTTCGCCCCGACCACGGAGCGCCGCTCCGAGGCAGACCCGAGCATCGAGGTTCTCCGCGTCGTGCTCGAGCACCGCCCGATACTCGGCCTCGGCACCGGGATAGTCGCCCGCCCGCAAGAGCACGGCGCCCTGGTTGATGTGGGCCGGCGCGAACGCCGCATCGAGCGCGATGGCCGCGCGGAACTGTTCGAAGGCCGCCTGGGTGTCGCCGCGCGCTAGCTCGAGTAGGCCCAGGTCGTTGTGCAGGGCCGCGCTCTCTCCGAGGTCGAGCGCCTTGCGAAAGACGAGCTCGGCCACGTCGTACTGCTCGCGCGCTCGGTAGACCCGGCCGACCTCCGCGAGCGCGGCGACGTTGCGGGGATCGCGCACCAAGACCTCGCGCGCCTGCGACAGCGCCCCGTCGTAGTTGCGCTGCTCACGCAGCATGGTCGCGAGCGACACCCTCGCGGGCACGTCGTCCGCGTGGTCGCCGACGTAGCTCGTGAGCAGAGACGTCGCTTCGTCGTGCTCCCCCAGCGCCCAGCGGACCTCGGCGAGCGCGCGCAGCACGTCGCTGGAGTTGGGTGCCAGGGCGCGGGAGGCCTCGAATGCCGTCGCGGCGTTGGTCAGCTCGCCCTCGCGCCGAGACAGCACCCCCAAGTTGTAGCGGGCCTCCCAGAGCGTGGGTTCGATCTCCAGCGCTTCCTCGAAGGCGTCACGTGCTCGGCGCGCGGCCGGGCGACCACGCTCGGCCATGGCGCGCACGCCTCGGTCGAACGCGCTCCGGGCCTCGTCGCTCACCACCGCCAGCTCACCGCCGGCCGTCGTCTCCCCGCCGCCCCCTTCGCTGGACCCACCGCCGCAGGCCACCAGACCGAGCGCGCCTAGACCGACCGCACAGCGCGCGGCCAGAGGAAGTGATCGTCGGGGTCCCGATGAGCGCAGTGCGCGAGCCATTGGCGGGCGAGTCTACACGTCCGCCGCGGGCGTGGGGAGCGTTGTGCCAAAGGCCGCGCGGCGCTTGAAAGGATCCAGGCGAGCGCGCCCTGGCACCCTCCGGGGATGCGGACTCGAATGGCTCTCCTGGTCTGGACCGTGCGGCGCTGAGAACAGCTGCGCGACGGCAGGAATCACCCGCGCGGTCCGGCCACCACCTCGGCGCGGACGTGTATGGCGACCGCAACCTCCTCTGCGCGCAGGTGCCCTCCCTGACCCACGTGCGCTTCTGCAGCGCGCATCTCACGCCCGCGGATACGGCCGCGCGGACCCAGATGGGCCTGGTGCTCGATCGGATCACCGCGCCATGTTCGGTCGGGTGCGGGTGCGGGTCATGGCCGATTGACGGCGTTCCCAGGCGCCGCGCTTTCTGGCACCCTCGCCCCATGCGGCCCTCGCTTCATCGTCCCTCCGTGCGACAGCTCTTGGGGCTCACGCTCTCGGCGGCGACGATCACGTTCAGCGCAGCCGCGATCGTTCCGGTCGAGGGGCAAGATCGCGGTCGCCGGGATCGCGCCCGCGGCGAACACGACGCCCCCGCGGGCGAGACCGAGCCGGACGCGCCGTCGGGCGCCGACGACGTCGACGTCGACTCGAGCGTCCGCACCGAGGGCGGTGAGAAGGTCAAGGTCATGGAGTTCTCTGGCCTGGACATCTCCGGTCGCCTCAAGTCGCCCCAGCTCCTCTATTTCCTGAATCGCCTTCGGGCCGAGTTCGACCGCCCCCGGCTGCCCCACCGCTCGTTTGTGGGGGAGATGGAGCGCTCGACCCACGAAAAGTCGTTCTGAGGGCGTCTGCTCGGAACCTTCTCTGCCTTTCCGCCTCGCAAGGACACCCATGGCCCAGGTCGCCGCCAACCAACGTCAGCTCCGCGTCGCCGTCCTCTGGAACGGAATGGTGCACGCCGAGTCGCTCCTGCGGACGCCGACACCGATCTTGATTGGGCCGGATTTCGGGGCGCACTTCATGGTGCCCGAGAGTGCGATCGCAAAGAACACCACGGTGCTCGAGCCCGCGGGTGCAGGCTACCGAGTGAAGCTCGGGCCAGGGATGGGCGGCGCCATTTGGATGGACGGGGTGCGCACCGACGTCGCGACGCTGTCGGGCGACGTGACCCTGGGTCCCGACGACTACGGCATCGTCACCTTCGGGACCCTCGCGCTCTTCTTTCAGCACGTGCGGGCCGCGCAGGCGCCGCGCAGTGGTGTGGGGCTCGAGGGATCGATCGCCGCGAGCCAGGCGCTCTCGGTCTTCACCCACGTCGCTATCGCGCTGCTCTTGATGCTGGCGCTCAACGAGGCCGACAGGTCCGATCCCCTCGAGCTGCCCACGGATCTGGTGCGCCGCTTCATGATCACCCCGCCGCCGGAGTCGATCGTTCCCCCTCCCAGCTCGGGCGGGACCGACACCAACGATCCGGGCGTCAACGATCGCGAGGAGGCCGGCGGCACACCCGACGACGGAGAAGAAGGTCGGGTAGGGCGCGAGGACTCGGAGCGCGAGCGCACCGAGATGGAGGGACCGGTCAACGGCGGAGCCGCAGCCCGCGTCGCGACGATGGGCCTGCTCGGCGCGCTGAACGGCGCCGAAGGAAACCCGCTCGCCGCCGCATTGGACGGCCCCTCGATAAGCGACCTCATCGGAGGCCTGGGCTCGGACAGCACGGTCTTCGGTCGAGGCTCGGGCGGCACCGGTCTACGGGGCAGTGGAGGCGGCGGCGGAGGCACGGGCACGGGCACGCTGTTCGGCGGCGGCGGCGTGGGCACAGGCGTTGGCGTCGGCGGCGGACGAGGCGGCGGACGCGGCGGCGGTGGACCGGGCGCGCCGGGACACGGACGCGGCGAGGTGTCGGTTCGGGTGACGACCGAGACCCCGCGGGTGTCGGGCTACCTCTCTCCCGAGCAGGTCATGCGGGTGGTCCGCGCCAACATGGCGGCGGTCCGCTACTGCTACGAGAACGAGCTCGCGCGTCAGCCGAGCCTTCGCGGGCGGATCGTCATCGCCTGGCGAGTGAACCGTGAAGGCCGGGTCGCTTCACCCCGGGTCGGCAGCTCGACGATGGGCAACGCGCGGGTCGAGGGCTGCATCGTGCGGCAGGTCCGCAACTGGCGCTTCCCCGAGCCCGACGGCGGCGAGGTCGACATCAGCTTCCCGTTCGTGTTCGGCGCCACTGGCGGCTGAGCATGCGCTACCTCCACACCATGCTGCGGGTTCGGGATCTCGAGCTCTCGCTCCGTTTCTTCGTCGAGCACTTGGGGCTGAAGGAGCTGCGTCGCCGCGACAGCGAGCAAGGTCGCTTCACGTTGGTCTTCTTGGGCACGGGCGCGGACGGCGATGCCGCCGAGATCGAGCTCACCCACAACTGGGACGGGAAGGACGCGTATGGGACCGGGCGCTTCTTCGGTCACCTCGCGTTCGAGGTCGAGGACATCTACGCGACCTGTACGCGCCTGAAGGACGCGGGCGTGATCATTCATCGCCCGCCGCGCGATGGACGCATGGCCTTCGTGAAGTCGCCCGATGGTCAGTCGGTCGAGCTGCTGCAGGCGGGCGAGGCGCTGCCGATCCGAGAGCCCTGGGCGAGCATGCCCAGCGAGGGCGCGTGGTGACGGCTCGCCGCGGGTGAATCAGCGCATCGTCAGGCGATAGATCGTCTCGCGAAGCACGGGCACGCCTGCGACGCGGAAGCGCTCGCTCGCCGGCTCATCGATGTGCTCGAGCAGCTCCACCTCGAAGCGCGCCCCGAAGAGGTTATGTACCGCGACTTCGGAAACGCTGAACGGGGGACCCGCGATCTTGCTCTGGTCGTACTCAAAGCAGATCAACAAGATGAAGCCGCCCGGCCGCAGCATCGACGCGAGCGTCTCGACGTAGAGAGCGCGCTTGCTCGGATCGATCGCGACCAACGCCGCGCGATCGAAGATGGCCCCGATTCGCTCCTCGCGCGGCGGTGGAACCAGCGCAAAGAAGTCGTCGACCAAGTAGGTGATCTGCCCGTGCTGAAGGATGAGGGTCGTGCCCTGCGCTCGCTCGCGCGGCACGAGCTCGCGATCCGCGAAGTACGCGCGCGCGGCCGACTCGACGAACTCGTTGGCCAGCACCTCGGGCACCACCTCGGCGAGGCGATCGAGGTCCAGGGTCTTGCCCGCGAGCGGCACCAACACCGAGGTGACGCCCGCGAACAGATCGATGTGGCGCTCGAGGGCGGGATGCGGGTGACCCTGGTGAAACCCGATCTGTCCCTGATCCCAGCGCGCCTTCCAGTCTTCGTACTGCATGATCCAGCCTAGCGCGCTCAGGTCGTCTTGACGTTACGCAGCGCGGTCGCGAGCAAGCCCGGTACGAAGCGACGCAGGTAGATCCCCGCGACCTCTTTGCCGCCCACGTACACCTCGCGCGACTGCTTCTCGATCCCCTTGGCGATGGCGCGCGCGCACGCGTCGGGGGTGATGCCGTTCTTGTTCGTCGTCTCGCGAACCAGATGCGCCGACCCGTCGCCGTTGAGCGCGCTCAGCGTGATGTCGGTGTCGACGTAGCCCGGGCAGACCATGGTCACCCGCAGTCCCCGTGGGTACTGCTCGGCGCGGAGCGACTCGAAGAAGCCATGCAGCGCGTGCTTGCTCGCGGCATACGCCGAGCGCTCGGGCGTGCCCACGTACCCCGTCACGCTGGAGACCACCACGAAGTGTCCGCGGCGGCGCTCGACGAAGCGCGGAAGGAGCGCCTTGGTCAGCGCGACCACGCCGAAGTAGTTGACCTCCATGATCCGGCGATCGACCTCGAGCGAGGTCTCGCTCACCAGCGAGCGCTGCGAGATCCCCGCGTTGTGGACCATCACGTCGATGGCCCCGATCTGGGACTCGGCTTGCTCGACGAAGCGGCTCGCGTCGCCCGTCTCGCTCACGTCGAGCGGCAAGATCTCGAGCCTTCCGGGGCCCCGCGCGTCGGTCTTCAGCTGCTCCAGCCGTTCGCGGCGACGTGCCGAGGCGAGCACCAGGGCGCCGCGCCGCACCAGCTCGTGGGAGAGGGCCTCACCGATGCCGCTCGACGCGCCCGTGATCCAGATCTTCTTGCCCGATAGAGTCATGCCGCTCCTTGCTCATCCGTTTCATCTGGAGGCGGTTCCGCCTCCGTGTTCTTGGGCACGGAGCGCTTGCGAAGGACCTCGAGGAACGAGACCTTGGGCGCCTCGCGCCGAGGCAGCTCATCGGGGTCGAGCTCGGTGAGAAGCGAAGGCGCCGCCTGCTCTCCCACCCCGAGCAAGAGGAGCCGCTTGCCCACCCGGACCACCACGATGCTGCGCCGGGCATCGAGCGCCATCCGCTCCACCACCTCGAGGTGCTCGCCCCGTCCGATCCCCAGGCCCGCTCTCGCGCTCCAGCGCAGGACCACCCACGCGAGCACGCACACCGCCACCAAAGCCAAGAGGCTCTGCACGAGCGCGACCCCGTACCCGCCGGGGAGCGGGCGCGCCGCCTGTAGAACAGGCGCTTGGAGAAGGAGCCATCCCGCACACATGGGCCGGCGAGTCTACCCGCTCGCACGGCCCCGACAAACCCTACGAATCCATCCCGGAGTCCTTTGACACCCTCGGAACAAATGCTAACTAGCGCCTCCCTTGCCCAAGGGGTTGTAGCTCAGTTGGGAGAGCGCCTCGATGGCATCGAGGAGGTCAGGGGTTCGATTCCCCTCAACTCCATCAAGAACAAACCGGGGACTGGAGGCTGCGGCGCGCGGGAGCCTCGCCTCGCTCACCTCCACGTGCGAATGCACGCTCGAATCGCGGTGCAGTGTGGTCCATCGGGACACCGACTGCAGTCGCTGGGCGACACCGCTGTGAAACCCCGTTGACATCGCGGAACGGGCGTTCCTAGGATGCGCCGGTTCACACCGAAGGGCTGCCGGGGCGGCACACCCCCCCGAGGTCGACCGCGAGTCGGCGAGCCCGAGCACCGAATCAGCATCCAGATGAGAGAGCGGAGGACCGTCATGCGCACGAGCAAATGGGCACGAACCCTGTCGATGGTGGGCGCGCTCGCGCTAGTGGTGGCGGGTTGCCACGCAGAGCCCGACGACGTCGCGGGCCAAGCGGGCGAGCTCGAGGACTCCGTCCGGCGCGAGAACGCGATCGCGAACCTCACCCGCCTCTACGGCGCGGCGCTCGATGATGCGGGCGGCGATCGAAGCGCACCTGGCCCCACCGGAGTCGCGGACCTGTCCATCGCGCAGCTCACCCAGTGCTACATCGGCCACCCCGAGGACGTCTCCAACGGCGAGCGCATCATCACCCTGCTGGGCGACATGCGCGACCCTCGCTCGCTGCCCGCGCTGATCGAGGCGCTCGACTGGCGCCCCGAGGTCTCCGAGGAGCACGCGGTCTCCGCGGCGAACACCCTGCGGGTGATCGAGATCCCCGAGGCCCAACGCGGTGACGTGATCGACGCGCTCGCGGGATCGCTGCGCCGGGTGACCCAAGCCCGCGGCGTGGACAACCGAATGCGCCAGGCGTTCTTGCGCGCCCTGGCCTCCACCCATGATCGCCGGGCCGCGGCGCCCATCCGTGAGGTCATGCTCCTTCAGTCGGAGTCGCAGGACTTCCTCATCAACCGCTTCGCGGCCGAGCAGCTCGGTGAGCTCGAAGATCCCGACTCCATCCCGGCGCTCATCCAGGCGCTCTTTCTCTTCTCGCCGAACAACCCAGCGCTCCGCATGAACGACGTCGCGGCCGGCGCGATGGTCCGCATCGGGCGCCCCTGCATCGAGCCGTTGGTCGCCACGCTGCATGGTGAGAACGCCGAGGCCAATCAGACCGCCACCCGCTACATCGACGCTATCCGCACCCGCGACGCGGCGTTCGCGGCCCGCATGGATCGCGCGGCGCTCGTCTCGAACGAGGCCGCGACCACCCTCGGTCAGTTGGGCTTCCCCGAGGCGATCGATCCCCTGATCGCCGAGGTCAACGCGCTCGACGAGGGCGAAGCGGCGACGGACATCGAAGAGGACAACGCGGATCTGCAGCGCATGTTCGGCGCGGCCCTCTCGCTGGTGTCGATCAACCGTACGGCGGCGGACACCCCCCGCATCCGCGCAGCGCTGCTCACTGCGTTCAACCGCACCCCGCCCGGCATCGATCCGACCCGCCCCAACCGTACCCAGCTGCTCGTGGGCATGCAGCACTTCATGGATCCGGAGCTCTTGCCGTTCTTCCTGAACCTGGCGCGCGCGCCGGCCCGGGGCGAGACCGAAGACCCCGACATGCGGGTCCTGGCCTTCCGCGCCTACATGATGATCGCCAACGGCGACGAGATGGCCGCCCTGCGCGCCATCCACGAGGCGAGCCCCGAGGGCGACACCCGTGACGGCTTCAACCAGTTCGAGCCTGAACCCATCTTCGCGGCCGCGACCGAGTGCAACACGGACGTGGCGTGCTGGTCGCGCAAGCTGAGCGACAGCAGCCAAGCGGTGGTCCAAAAGGCGGCGTACATGGTCGCGCGCTACGGGCGCGACAACGACGAGGCCATCGGCGCGCTCGTCGCCGTGCTGAACAACCGCGACGAGAACTCGATCGGCGAGATCCTCTACGCGATCGATCACGCGGCGCTCCACGGCAGCGCGGCGGCGGTGACCCGCCTCGAGACGATGCGCGACGAAGGCGGCGGCACCTCGTTCTGGAACCACATCCAGTCGCTGGCCCTCGCGGTCCACGCGCGTCTGCAGGCGCGCGGTGAGGCTGCGGGCGGCTGAGCCGACCGAGAACTGATGCTGCATCTCTCGGTGGTCGAAGGACAGGATCGGGGACGCACCCTCGACTCGCGCGCCGATCAAATTCGGATCGGCCGCGGCGAGGGGAGCGATCTCGTCCTCGGGGAGTGGCACGTCTCGGGCGATCATGCGGTCGTGCTCTGGGCCAGCGACCACTACTTGGTCCGCGATCTTCAGAGCACCAACGGCACCCGGATCCTGCGCGGCGGCGACTGCATCGATGTGAGCGCGTCGACGGGACGTGAGGTCACTCTGAAGACCGGCGATGTGCTCTTGCTTGGCGACAACGACCGCCCCGTGAAGGTCGAGGTCACCCTGGACGAAGATGAAGACGCGCGCATCGTCTCGGTGCGCAAGCTCGCCGAGCTCGACAAGGTCGAGGCGGATCTGGGCGCGGACACCCAGGTGTTGCGCTCGCTGTATCAGGCCCAAAAGACCCTCTCGGGCACGCTCGAGCTCGACGAGCTGGTGGACGCGCTCGGCAGCGAGGTCTTCCGGTTTCTGTCGCGCGCCACCCACTGCACGGTCGCTGTTCGAGAGGACGACGACCGCAAGACCGGACGCTACGTGCCCATCGGCACGCGGGTGCGAGGCGGCGGTGGCGCGGAGCCAGTGCCGATCACCCGCAGCGTCTTCAAGAAGGTGGTCGCCGAGCGCGCTGCCGTGCTGGCCGCCGACGCGCGGCGCGACGTGGGCGAGACCGCCTCGATCATGAGCGCGCAGATCCAGTCGACGATCGGCGTGCCCCTCTGGCAGGGCGACGAGATCATCGGTGTGGTCCAGGTCGACAACCGCGACGCCAGCGGCGTGTTTCGCGAGCGGGATCTCGATGTGCTCGCGCTGCTCTGCCAGTCGGCGAGCCAAGCGTTCGTGCACGCCCGTCTCTATGCGCGCCTGCGGCATGCAGAAGAGAAAGAGCGCAAAGAGAACGCGTACCTCAAGCGCAGAGAGCAGACCCGACGGGAGGGCGCGATCATCGGCGAGGCGCTCTCGATGCGCCGGCTCTTCGACCAGCTGAAGAAAGTCGTCAACACGCGGGTCACCGTGCTGATCGAGGGCGAGACGGGCACCGGCAAGGAGCTGATCGCCAGCGCGGTGCACTACTGGTCGGATCGCAAGGACAAGCTCTTCGTCGCGCAGAACTGCGCGGCGATGCCGGAGAACCTCCTCGAGAGCGAGCTATTCGGGCACAAGAAGGGCAGCTTCACCGGCGCCATCGACGACAAGAAGGGCCTCTTCGAGCTGGCCGATGGCGGCACGCTCTTCCTCGACGAACTCGGCGAGATGCCTCTGAACCTGCAAGCGAAGCTCTTGCGAGCTTTGCAGGAAGGGGAGATCCGCCCGGTCGGCGGCGCCAAGACCATCAAGGTCGACACCCGCATCGTGGCGGCCACGAACCGTGATCTGGAGAAGGAAGTGACGGAGGGTCGCTTCCGCGAGGACCTCTACTACCGCCTCAAGGTCTTTCCGATCCGGGTGCCGCCGCTGCGGGAGCGCGCCGAGGACGTCCCCGCGCTCGTGAACCACTTCCTCAAGCGCTACAACCACGAGTTCCAGCGCCGCATCGCTGGGTTCTCCCAGCCCGCGATGGAGATGCTCCAGTCGTACAAGTGGCCGGGGAACGTGCGTGAGCTCGAGAACGAAGCGCAGCGCTTGGTCATCCAGGTGGACGACGACGCGTTCGTCCAGCCCGAGCATCTCTCCCCCAAGATCCGCCAAGCCGAGAACGTGCTGGGTCGGGTCGCGCCCGCGAAGGGGACGCTCAAGGAGATGATGGAGCAGGTCGAGCGCTGGATGCTCCTGGACGCGCTCAAAGACCATAACAACAACAAGAGCCAGACGGCCAAGACCCTGGGCATCACCCGCGAGGGTCTGCACAAGAAGCTCAAGAGCTTCGGTATCAGCTGACTCGGTATCACCTGACTCCGTGTCACCTGACTCCGTGTCAGCTGACTCGGTATCAGCTGACTTCGAGCTCGATCCCGCGAGCCCGCAGCGCGCGCTGAACCCGCCCGCCGAGGGTCTCGAGCTCCGCAGCCGAGGCGCCGTCGAGCGCCATGCGTAGCGAGCCCTCTTCCTCGCGTAGCTCGACCCCGATCACCCCGCTCGGGGTGCGAACGCGCATCGAGACCGCGTGTCCATCGCGGCCGAAGCGCCCTACCCGCATGGACTCGACGAGCTCGGCGGCAAGCACCGACGCCGCCTGTTCCTGACGAATCGGATCCGGCGCCGCGGGGCGCGTCGCAAGGAGCGCCGGGTTCACCCGGAAGGGCGCGAGATCCGCGTCGATGAGGGGATCGGCGCGCGGATCGGCGGACGACTCAGGAGACCCGAGCGCGGACGCGTCACCATCCTGCCCAGCCTCCGCATCCAGCTCATCGTCATGCTCCGGTGCTCGCCGTTCATCGACGGGCCGATGCGAAGGGTCGCCGGGCATCGAGGGTGGCATGCCCCGATCTGTGGGGATGGCCATGGGCTCGCTCGCCGGACGCTTGCCGAGCGCGCCGCGAAACGTCGCGCCACGTCCGCTGGCACGTTGGGCGATGGGATCGTCGGCAGGTGCCTGAGAGATCTTCGGTGCGCTCGACGCCTTGGTGGAACCATGAATCGGGGTGGACATGGGGCCGCACATCGAGGCCCGTCCCCCGCCGTTGCCGTCTGGAGGTCCACTTTGTGTATAGTCGCCCGGTGCTTGCCTATTTGTCCCCTCTCGCACGTGCGTGCACCCTCCTCGGCGTCGCGGGGCTGCTCGCGACGGCAGCGCCAGGTTGCCGCGGGCCGACCCTACCGAGCGAAGCCATCGAGCCAGTGATCCTCGGCGCGGTGCTCCCTCTCACGGGCGGCGGTCTGGAAGGCGATGGCCCGTTCTATCGAGACGCGATGCTCCTCGCCGTTCGAGAGATCAACGCGGCCGGTGGTGTGCTCGGTGGCCGGCGGATCGAACTCATCGTGGGAGACAGCGAGGACAACCCTGTGACGGCCGCCGCGGAGGCGCAGCGCCTCATCGATGCGGGCGCGGTCGCCATCCTGGGTGATGCCTCGAGCTCGGGCTCGATCCGGATTTACGAGGACGTGACCGGACCCATGCGGATCCCGCAGATCTCGTGCACCTCGACCTCGACCTCCCTGACCAACGCCAACCGTGACCTCCCGGCCGCGGACCGCTTCTTCTTCCGGACGGCGCCGCCCGATCAGCTGCAAGCGACAGCCGTGGTGCAGGTCGCGACCGACGTCGCCACGTGCACCAGCCCCGCGCTCCTCTATCAGAACGACGAGTATGGCGGACCGCTGCACGACCTCATCGAGCAGGCGTTCGCCGGCAGGGGCACCACGCTCGTCGCCTCCGTCCCCTTCGAGCCCGGCGCCTCCAGCTTCACCACCGAGATCGGCATGGTCCGCGCGGCCATGCCCGACTGCATCGTCCTATTGACGTATCCGCCCGACGCAGGCGACATCCTCAGGGCCTGGGATCTGGCGACGCCTGCGATGCCGGTCACCTGGGTCGGGACCGACGCGCTCTACACGTCCACCCTCGTGAGGGAGGCGGGCAACATGTCGCTCATCGATGGCTTCGTGGGCACGGCGCCCTCCACCACCCCGATGCTCAGCGAGTTCACCGACTTCGAGGATCGGCTGCGTTCGGTGTACGGCACCAACGCCCAGCCCTTTCAGTCGAACTGCTACGACGCCGCGGCGATCTTGATGCTCGCGATAGCGCAAGCGGGCAGCACCGACGGCGAGGCGATCCGCGACGCGCTGTATCTCCTGCAGAGTGGGACCGAGGTCAGCCCCGGCGCCCTCGCCGAGGGACTGGCCCGCATCCAGGACGATCGAACGATCAACTACGAGGGTGCGAGCGGCTCGGTCGACTTCGACGAGTTCGGCGACGTGGTGTCGGCGTACGTCGTGTGGGAGTACAGCGCGAGCACGATGAGCTTCAGCGAGACGGAGCTTCGATGATCTGTGCCTTCGCCAACCGGCTGCTCACGATCGCAGGGGCGGCCGTCGCCTTCGGCCTGGCGGGGTGCGCCAACGCCATCCCGCTCGAGATCGACTTCCCCAACGAGACCGCAGTCCTGATCTCCAGCAACGCCGACATCCGCCTCTTCCCGGTCACCGAAGGTGATCTCGATCGGTGCTCGACCTTGTTGACCACGCCATCGAGCACCGGGGGCACGTTGGTCGGCAGCATCCCGATCTGCGATCTGCGCAGCTACACGCTGCCCGACCCCGGTGGTCCGGTGGCCATTCTGGTGCGGGTGCTCGACGACACCAACTCCGAGATCCTCGCGGGCTGTGCCATCGCCGATGTGTACCCAGGCCGCGGGGTGGTTCACCTCGAGCTCTTCCCGACGGACGACTACCTCGAGCGCCTCGAGCGCGACCCACCGGTCTCGGGCGCGTCGCTCGAGGTTCGCTGCGGAGGTAGCTCGTGAAGTTCCGCGCGCTGGCCCTCTCGCTCTCCCTCGGTGTCTCTAGCCTCCTCGGTTTCGTCCATCGTGCCGAAGCCCAAACCCCGCTTCAGCAAGCGGAGGCGGCCTACGTCGACGTCGACTTCGAGACCACCCTCAGCGCCTCCCAGACGGCGATCGACAGCGGTGACCTCAGCCCCGGCGAGCTGGCGCGAGCCTATGAGCTGCTCGGGGTCTCGGCCGCCGCGCTGGGCGACGCCGAGGCCGCCCGCGAGGTCTTCCTCCGCATGCTCTCGATCCAGCCGGATCGACGGCTGGACGACACCGTACCCCCTCGCTTTCGGGCGCCCTACATGGAGGCGAGCGGCATCGTCTCGGCGCGCCCCGATCGCATGGGCGCCGAGGTCACCCTGGCCCGGGCCCACGCCTCGCTTCGGGTGGTGCTGGTCGATCCCTACGAGATGGTCGAGGGGATCCGCCTGCATATGCGGGCGGAAGGCACGGTCGAGTACGAGACGTTCGAGGCCCCGTATGGCGCGGAGATCCTCGTGCCGTTCGGTGGCGCGGCGGGCTCGGCGCCCGTCGAGTACTGGCTCGAGCTCATCGACCCGCGAGGCAACCAGCTGGTCGTCGAGGGCTCCGAGTTCGCGCCCAACGTGCTCGGCGCGCGCGCGGCGGGCGGCGGCGAGGCCGCGCCCGCGGGACCGAGCATCTTCGAGGAACCCATCTTCTGGATCATCGTGGGCTCGGTCGTGTTGGTCGGCGCGGGCGTGGGCATCGGTGTGGGCGTCGAACAGGCCAGCCACGCCAACCTGCAGACCGTCATCACCTTCTGACCGCTCACGTCTCGGTCGGCCGAATGATCAGCCTCAGCCTCGAATGATCAGCCTCGAATGATCAGTCTCGAATGATCAGTCTCGAATGATCAGTCGGACCTCCGCGAGCCGGCCGGGTACGTCGATCAGCGCGAACGTTCCGTCGGGCGCGGCAGGGAGCTGACGCAAGAGACCATCGTCGGTCTGCACCTCGAGCCAGGGCGCGCTGCTCGGTGCGTCGCCCATCACGGTCACATCGAGAAAGAGCACGTCCAGAGACGCAGGACAGGCGAGCGGATCGGACAGGAGGCGCGCCGCGCGCGGATCGGGATCGATGGCCCCGCGGGCTCGCACGTAACGGGACCTCTCGGGACGGAGCGCCTCGAGCGCGCGCGCCGCTGCGATGCGCACGGTTGGATGACGATCCTCGAGCAGCGCCTCGAGCGCGGCGCTTGCGTCACGCGCGCCCATCGCAGACAAGCTCCATGCGGCGGCCGCGACCTGGGGAGGTGCACCGGTGCGGAGAAACCTCGAGAGCGCCCGCCCGAGCGCGCGACGATCGCTGCTCGAACCTTCGGCCCAAGGCACCGCGAGGATCACCGCGGGATCGGCGCCGGGATCGGCGCCGGGGTCGAGCGCGCCACGGAGCCAGTGCGCATCGAGCGCGACGTGATGACGACGGACCGCCTCGAGTAGCCAAGCCCGCACCGCGCGATCCGGCTCTGTCTGGATCCACTCCGCGAGCGGTCCACGCGGCGGGGCCAGGGCCAGGGCCAGCGCGATCGCGCCAGAAAGCCGAGCCGATCTATCGCCGCGCATCGCCTCGAAGCTGGCAGCGCCCCCTGCGAGCGCTCGATGGGCCGCGCCGGACGGGGTCGCGTCGCCTCGCCGATCCAACCAGCGGCGGGACGCGACCGCGATCACCAGCGGCGGAGCGTCCACCGCTATCAGCGCGTCGAGCCCCGCTCCGTCGCGCGCGCGGACGAGGAAGTCGAGGGAGAGATCGCGCGCGCCCTCCCGCGTGGCGAGCGTCGTGGCGAGCGGCACCAGGGCCGGCTCGTCGCTCATGGCGAGCAGCGGCGCGAGCCGGGCGTCGTCAGGCGGGAGCGTCGCGGCGAACGCGGCCGCCCAGCCGGAATCGAGCGCGTGAGCGCAGCGCAGCGCGGCCTCCGCGACCGCGGGCTCCGGGTCGGTCAGGTGGGTCTCGAGGACATCGGGACGTATATGCAGCGGTCCCAAGCGCCCGAGCGCATCGAAGAGCCTCATCAATCGCCGCGCGTCCTCAGACCCGCGCAGCGAGACCAACACCGCGTCGCGAACCCGCGACGTCACCGTCGGATCGTCCCCCGCCTCCGCGATGAGGGACAGCGCCTCGAGGGTGGACACGTCACCCTCAGCTCCCAACAGCGCGAAGAGCGGCTCGACGGCGCGCGGGTCTCGGGCGCGCCCGAGGAGCGGGACGATGACCGCGCGGTCGGCGTCCGTTCCGAGACCCGTCAGCAGCGCGTCGATCGCGTGGGCCTGCACCAACGCGTCGGCGACGGCCTCCTCGTCCGCGCGCACCATCAGCGCCGCGATCGCGTCGTCCGTGGCGAGCCAACCCAAGAGGCGGGCCCACCCCGCGCGCCCTTCGGGCGAGGTCGCCTCGCCGAAGCGCTGGATCGCGATGGGCGCGAGCACGCTGGCCGCGCCGGCGTCGAGCACCGCGACGCGGATGGCGGCGGTCAGCAGCGCTTGCCGTACATGCGGCTCCAGCTCGACGGCGAGCGCGGCCGCGATGCCCGACGCCGCCCGCTCTGGAGGTCCGAGCCGCGCCAAGCGCTCGGCCAGCACCACGCGCTCGCTGCTCGACGTCGCCTCGGTGAGGCGAGCGATGGTCCGCTCGAGCGCGCTGTGACTGCGGACCCAGCTCGCGCGCTCCTGGGCCGCCACGTGGTCGAGAGGGAGCTGCGTGACCAGCAGGACGAGAACGGAGGCGGTGACACCACACCCCACGGACCGGTGACGCATCGCGTTAGGGGTATACGGCTCTCTTGTGGTGCTGTGGAGACCTTGGCACACTGGCGTTCTGCAATCCTACGCCGCAACGGAAGCGGTCTGGAAGGTTGGGTCGGGTGCAAGTTCGAGTGGCGCATGAAACAAGGTGCAAGTGCGTGAGGCGTTCGCGTGGTTGACGTTCCTCTTCCGAGCCGCGCCAGCCAAGCCGGCCCCGACCCGCTCTTGGGTCGGGTGATCAACGATCGCTTTCGCGTCATCGCGATGGTGGCCAAAGGCGGGATGGGCAAGGTCTACCGCGCCGAGCAAGCGCCGCTCGGACGCGAGGTCGCGCTCAAGGTCCTGAACCCCAACTACAACGGGGATCAAGACCCGGAGTTCCACAAGCGCTTCTTCCTCGAGGCCTCGATCTGCTCGAAGCTGACCCACCCGAACACGGTCACGATCTTCGACTACGGGCGAACGGACGACGACGTCTACTTCATCGCGATGGAGATGCTCGAGGGTCGCACCCTGCATCGTGCGCTCCGCGAGCACGGGCCCTTCCCGGCACCGCGCGCGCTGCACGTGGCCCGGCAGATCGCGCGCTCACTCCGGGAAGCCCATGGGATGGGCGTCATCCATCGCGATCTGAAGCCGGCGAACGTGTACTTGGTGAAGCACGGCGATGAGGCCGACTTCGTCAAGGTCCTGGACTTCGGCCTGGTCAAGAACGTCACCGACACCGCGGAGGACCTGACCCAGACCGGCCTCTTCATGGGCTCGCCGAAGTACATGGCGCCCGAGCAGATCCGGGGCGAGAAGACCGACGCACGCTCCGACATCTACTCGCTCGGGGTGATGCTCTACGAGATGCTCACCGGGAAGGTCCCGTTCGATCGGCAGAGCTCGGTGAACATCCTGATGGCGCACGTGCACGAGCCGCCCCCGCCGTTCGCCACCACGAACCCTGGGGGCGAAGTCCCGGCGGCGCTCGAGGCGGTGGTGATGAAGGCCCTGGCGAAGGAGGCCGACGATCGCTTCTCGAGCATGGACGATCTCCTGGTCGCGATGAAGAACGTGACGACGGAGTCGGGACAGTCGCTGCTCGGCGGCGCGTCGATCGAGCTGGGCACGACCGGTCGCTTCGCCGCGATGGCGGGCACCCCGAGCCCTGACGCGATGCGGATCAGCACCAGCGGATCGGGCCCCGTGGTGATCACCGGATCGGGTCCTCAGCTGGCCTCGTCGGGGGCGAACGCGCTCCTGACCGTGGGACACACGCCGCCCGGTGTGAACACGACGGGCCTCGCCGTGAGCGGACCGCAGCCGAGCAGCGGCGAGACGGCGACGGGCTCGCGCAACGCCGCGATCGTCGTCGCGGTGGTGAGCGTGATCTTGGTGTTGGCGTTCGGTGGGTACGCGCTCTTTGGAGGCGGCGATGTGCCCGAGGTGGCCGCCCATCTGCCGAGCACCAGTACGACGAGCCCATCGGTCGAAGGCGAGGGCACGAGCAGCGTCGGCACCACCCCAACGCCCGCGCCGCTTCACACGCTCGTGTCACTGCGCAGCAGCCCGAGCGGCGCGAGCGTCCTGGTCACCGACGCCAGCGACCCCGAAGGCGATGGCACCGAGTACGGGCCGACACCCGCCGACGTCGAGTGGAGTGGCGCGGACGCCATGCGGGGTCGTGAGGTCACCTTCGTGTTCGAGCTCCGAGGACACCACCCGTTCTCCGTGACCCGCACCATCACCGGTGATGCGCTCGACGTGAGCGCCGAGCTCGAGGCCCTGCCCCTCGGCCGCCCCTACCGTCCCCGTCCCCCTCGTCGCCCCGAAGGGGACGATGGCAGCGGACACCTCGGCCCCGTGAAGGGCTATAAGACCGACCCGTACTGAGCCGTAATGAGGGGCCTCGCATGATCGAAAGCGCCGTTCGTCGATTCGAGGCCACCTTCACGCAGCGACCCGGCGCGTTCGTCGTGATGTTGGCGCTGCTGTTCGCGTGGATACCCGAGATCGCCGAGGCCGACGTCCGGACCGAAGCGCGGCAGCACTTCCGACGCGGGATGGCGCTCATCGCCGAGGGCAACCTCGATGAAGGCGTGGCCGAGCTCGAGGCTGCGTACGACATCCTTCCGCACCCCAACGCGCTCTACAACATCGCGCGCGCCTACGCGGAGGGCGGCCGCTACCAGGACGCGATCGACTTCTTCGATCGCTACCTCGAGAGCGATCCGGTCGATCGCGAGGAGGTCGAGCAGTTCGTGGTCGCGCTGCGCGAGCGCCTGGCCGCCGCGAGCCCGGGTGTCGTCGCGAGCGCGCCCATCGAGACGGGTCCGACCGAGAGCACAGCGACCGCAGCCGCAGCCTCCGAGGAGGAGATCGCGGCGCTCGAAGACTCCGCGACCCAGATCGAGGCGCTGGCCGTGGTCGCCCAGAGCGATGAGCTGCGGCGGCGGGCGGACCGCTTGCGTGAGCTGGCCGCGACCCTGCGTGAGCGCCGCGCGGTGGCCTCGGGCGCTGCGACCGGCGAGACCGATGAGACCGGCGAGACCGGTGAGACCGGCGAGACCGGCGAGACCGGTGAGAGCACGGCCGAAGTCGAGCTCGCGCTGACGCTCAGCCGGGAGCGCGAAGAAGCCTACGACGAGTCGGTCGTCTCCTCCTCGCGCGTCGCCGAGTCGCCGCTCGACGCGCCCAACTCGACCGCGCTGGTCACCGCGCAGGATCTCCGCCTCTCGGGCTACACCGAGCCAGCGCTCGCCCTGCGCCGGGTCGCGGGGGTGTCGATTCTATCGAGCGACCCGGGCAATCCGCAGATCAGCATTCGAGGTCTGAACCAGCGGCTCTCCAACCGCACCATCGTGTTGGTGGACGGTCGCTCGGTGTACCTCGACTTCTTGGGCACCACCCTCTGGAGCCTGTTGCCGCTCAACTACGAGGACATCGAGCGTATCGAGGTCATCCGGGGTCCCGCCTCGGCGCTCTATGGCGCCGACGCGTTCAGCGGAGTGATCAACGTGATTACCCGGGATCTGGGCGAAGGTCCCAGCTACCTGAGCGCGGGGATCGGCAACGGCGGCACCTACCGGGTAGCCGCCGGCGCCAGCGCCCGGGTCGACCGGTTTCGATTCCGGGTCTCGGGCGGCTACAACCGGGCCGACAACTACGCCGTGGAGGTGGCGCCCGGACGCACCGACTACACCCCGGGCGCGGCGAATCCGTCGCTCGGTCTCGAGCGCCTGTTTTTCGGCGGCGAATTCTCGCTGCGCCTGGATGACGGCATCTCCATCCGAGGCGGCACTTCGATCGCCTCGGGGTCGCTGGCCTTCCAGGGCATCGCGCGGCTGAGGCAGGTCTACACGGACAACTCGACGTTCGCGCAGAGCTTCCTCCAGCTCAACACCGGATTCGGTCTCTCGGCGCGGGTCTACTGGAACCGCTTCGCTGCACCGAACGTGCACCTCTCCAACCTGCTCGATGGCGGCATCGACGCGTCACAGGCCAACACCTTGCCGCGCTCCGACATGATCGACGCCGAGGTGCTGTACTCGAACAACTTCGATCTCGGGGGCATCGAGAACGCGTTCATCATCGGCGTGAGCTACCGGTTCAAGGAGGTCGAGTGGTCGTGGCTTCGCGACGGCCTTCAGACCCAGCACCACGGCTCGGTGTTCCTGCAGGACACCCTCTCGTTCGGCGATGTGGTCGACGTGGTCCTCTCGGCGCGCGCCGACTTGCATCCGCTGCTGGACGTTCAGGTCTCGCCGCGCGGCTCGGTGGTGATTCACCCCGCCCCGGGCAACACCATCCGGGTCTCCGGAGGCAGCGCCTTCCGGAGTCCGACCTTCACCGAGAGCTACGTGCTGGTCCCCCAGTCCACCCCGCTCCGGGGCATCGGCGCGTTCGGATCGGGCAATCCCACCCTCAACCCGGAGCGCATCGTGTCGGTCGAGCTGGGCTACATGAACCAGATGACCGAATACTTCACCCTCGAGGTGAACGGCTACTACAACCTGGTCTTCGATCAGATCACCCTGACCCAGAACCAGGTCTTTCGACTCACGGACTACGTGAACGGGCGCAACATCGCGGGTGCCAACGCGGGCTACTACGACGACTACTCGGCGTACATCCTCACGACCGGTCTCTTCGAGAATCAGCCCGAGCAATTCCAGCAGCTCGGCGGCGAGCTGGGCCTTCGGGTGTATCCCGTGGAAGGGCTCGATCTCTACGCCAACTACGCGCTGCACCAGACGTGGCCTTTCGGCGGCGCGGCCGGCCCCTACCACGACGACATGCGGACTAGCACCCACATGGTGAATGGTGGCGCCCAGTACCGCTCGCCCTTCGGCCTCGATCTCTCCGTCGACTTCAGCTGGCAGAGCGATCAGGTCTGGTTCGAGCAGCTCCTCGATCCCCAGCGCGGCATCGTCTTTGGTCGCTTCGGCCTGCCGTCCTACGCGATCTTGAACGCTCGGGTGGGCTACCGCCTCTTCGGAGATCAGCTGGAGCTCGCCGTGGTGGGCACCAACCTCATCGACGACGGGCACCGGGAGCATCCCTATGGCCAGCCCATCGATCGTCGATTCATGGGCTTCGTGACGGTGCGGTTCTGATGGAGGCCTCTTCCATGAAGGCGATGCCCATGCGATCGACCGTGCTCTGCCTGGCGCTCTCGCTCTTCGCGCTACCGATCGCGGGCTGCGAGGATCCGGAGCGAGACACCCCCCGACGCGATGGAGGCGCCGCGCCCGATCCGCTGGGGGTCTTCGCGGGCAGCGTCCTCTACCTCGGTCCGAGGCCCAACTGCAGCTACCTCGCCGATGGGACCCCGAACGCGGTGATCGGCAACGCGGTCCTGATCCTCTTCGACTACGACAACCCGCCGCCGCCCGCGGGCAGCGCGACCGGCGCCCTCAACCTGTTGGCGATCAACGGACGCGATCTCTTCTCGATCGACGATTGCATGCCGCTCTCGCCGACACCCGAGGACCTACGACCGATCTCTCGGACCCTGGCTTTCACCTGGCCGGAGATCGCCCTGGGCGACGGACCGCAGAACGCCGACGGCACCTACCCCGGGCGCAGCTATCAAATCCGGGGCTTCTACGATCGCGATGGCGACTTCTTGCCCTTCTTCAGCATCACCAATTTGGCGACGGCCGGTGACATCGGGGGGGGCGCTGTGGTGGATCCCACGGCAGCGATCCCGGTGTTTCAGCGTTTGAGTCTCGGGCATGTCGCGGAGCACCCCGATGGCCAGCGGCTCTCGGGTCTCTCGGTGACGCTGGCCTCTCCGATCGCCACCGAGCGGCCGATCTTCGAGCTCTCGGCGAGCACCCGCGCGCTCTCGGCCGAGGCGACGATTCCCCTCCTCGCCGACGCCCTGGCCCGCGAGGAGGCGCTCTATCAGCTGACCACCATGCGGGTGGAGCTCATCTTGGACGCCTCACACGCGGATGGAGACCGGACCTTCGCGCTCGCGATGTCCCGCGCCGGCCTGGGTGACTTCGACTTCAGACCGCTGCGTCACGGCCTGCCGATCTTCGCGGTGGACGCGAACGCCGACGGAGTGCAGGACCCGCACCCCATCCTGGGGAGTTCGGGAGTCCCATGGTTCGGTCCCATGGTGATCCTTCGACGCGCGCGCTCGCCGCTCGAGGTCTCGGCCAGGATTCCCGATGTGTTGTTCATCGCCACCGTCCGCCCCAGCCGGGTGATCGGCGCAGACCAAGGCTTCGTCCCCCGGGAGACGTTCGCGCGCCCCGAGATCATCGTCCCGCCCATCGCGGTCATGGTCACCAACCCGCGGGCGCCAGGGATCTGCCGCGTGCCACTGATCGCTCCCGGCAACATCGCCGAGCTCTACGAGTCGCAGGCCGTGGTGGACTGCCAGGAGCTGCCGAGCGGCAACTACGACGTGAATCTCCTCAGCGGGCTGGCGGGCGCGACGGCGCACGATCTCGCCGCCGAGTGCGCGGTCGAGTGCGTCGATGGCGGCGAGGATCCCGCGGTCTGCATGACCAGCTGCGCGACGTACGCGGCGCTGCGGAGCGAGACGGGCGTGAGCTTCACCGGCGGGGTCTACTCGAGCCAGGCATGGGCCATCCCCAACGATCTGGGCTGTCCGGATCTGAGCTATCGGCCCACGGCGCTCAACCAACTCGACCCGCCGAACGAGGACGGAACGTTCCTGACGTGCAGCGATCCGGGCGCGTCACTCTTGGTGCATCAGGGCCGCGAGGGCAGCTTCTCGGTCGTCGAGCCCGACGCGGCGACTTCGGGTGATCCAGCTGTCAGCGGTGATGGCCACGGTGTCGCGGCCTGCACCAGCGCATTCCACACGGCCGGCGCGATGGCGGGCACGGTGGGACCCGTCGCCTACCAGGCCTTCCCCGAGGCGTTCGTGGACCTGTGCTGCGGGCCCGTGCGTCACCTGTGCGGGGTGCCCCTCTGTGACGCGCGCACCAGCGCGGAGCTCGCGGGCTATCCCGACGCGGTCCGCGCCGGCGGCGACGACGGAACGGTGCGGCGCACCCGCGAGATTCGGTTGGACACCGAGGTCTCGAGCGAGGGCAGCGTGACGGTGCCGCTCTGCGTCCCGTTCCTGCCGCCCGCGCAGTGCTGTTTGCCTTGAGTGCTGCTTGCCGCGCCCGATTCGACAGGGCGAACTTCGCAGCGCAACTTCGCGGCCTTGGAAGAGGCGCCCATGGAAGAGAACGATCGGCTGACCCGCATCTCGGAGCAGCTGGGACACACGTTCCGCGAGCCCGATCATCTGCTGCACGCGCTGACCCACCGCTCGTATGCGCACGAGCAGCCGCGCAGCCGGGTCGGAGACAACGAGCGCCTGGAGTTCCTCGGTGACTCGATCGTGGGCGCGGCCGCGGCAGAGCTTTTGTTCCAGTCGTTCCCTCGCGCGCCCGAGGGCGAGCTGACGAGGCGCCGGGCGGAGCTGGTCTGCGAGCGCTCGCTCGCGAAGATCGCCGAGGCGCTCGAGCTGGGCGAGGCGCTGCGCCTTGGTCGGGGCGAAGAGCGGAGTGGTGGACGAAAGAAGCCGCGGCTGCTCGCGAGCGCGCTCGAGGCGTGCATCGGCGCGGTGTTTCTGGATGCGGGTTTCTCCGCGGCCCACCAGAGCGCGCATCGGGTGCTCGCGCCCGCGGTAGAGACGGCAGCGCCCGGCTCGAGCGACTTCAAGTCGCGCCTCCAAGAGCGACTACAGGGAGAAAAGCGGGGCGCGCCGCGCTACGAGGTCACCGAGCTCGAAGGGCCCGAGCACGCGCGGATCTTTCACGTGGCGGTCCTCCTCGAGAAGGCACGGCTCGGCGAAGGTTCGGGTCGCAGCAAGCTCGAGGCAGAGCAGGCCGCCGCGCAACAAGCGCTCGCTCAGGAGGGTGACGCCCGTTAGGGCCCGCGTGAGGATTGGGCGCTCGCGCTTGGCGGAGGGGCAGATCGCCGCTGTTGATGCTCGATCGGAACACGCCCCGGGTGGACTAGGATCGTTGGCGTGGCCCGCCAGTCGGCGGCTGATTCCCTACGACGCGGGGGTCCGTGGGTGTGGCGCAGATCGTGTATCGTCGCGCGCATGTCACAGCTCCTCGATACGATCGCTCGCGAACTCGGTCCCCGTGTCCTTGCTCGAGTCGGAAGCAAAATGGGCGCAACTCCCCAGCAGACCCAGGCGGTCGTTGCCGCCGCGATACCCATGCTGGTAGCGGCCCTCGCCAAGAATGCCAAGACGCCTGGCGGCGCAGACGCCCTCTTTGGGGCGCTGGAGAGAGATCATCAGCCCAACCTGATGGACCGGCTCGGACCGCTCGCGGGCATGCTCGGCGGCAGCGGAGGGCTCGCGGGGCTCGCCGGCGCGATGTTGGGCGGCGAGAGCAAGGCCGACGCGGCGGGCCTGGGCGCACTGCTCAGCGCTGCAGCCGGCGCGATGGGCGGACAGAGCAGTGAGGCGATGCCCAAGGCGCTCCGCGGCGACAAGATTCTGGGCCACGTCCTCGGAGATCAGCAGGCCGGGGCGACGAGCGCGGTGGCGAAGGCGAGCGGCGTGGACATGAGCACCGTGGCGGCGCTTCTTCCCGTGCTCGCGCCGGTGGTGATGAGCGCGCTCGGGACCACCAAGACGGAGAAGGGCCTGGACGCGGGCGGCCTCGCGGGGTTCCTCGCGAGCGAAGTGAGCAAGCTCGGCGCACAGCCGGCCTCGTCGTCCCCCGGATTTGGCGCAGATGATCTGATGAAGGTCGGCGGAGCGCTCGCGCAGAGCGGCCTTTTGGGCAAGCTCTTTGGCTGAGTCCCCACGCGGCGGCGCTTACGGGCGGGGGGGGAAGCGGCGCGCGAGCAAGCGATCGAGCGGGCCTCTTTCGTACTCGCGGAAGCGGGCCTTGCGCTCGACGTACTCGAGCGAGAAGAGCACGCCCATCAGCGCGTAGGCGACGCCGCCCGTGTAGCTGGCCCACACGAACGGGCTCGCCAAGAGACCCAGCACCGCTGCGATCACGCCGTTCAGCACGAAGAACGCGCACCACCGCTGGGTCCAGCGCCGGCAGTGGGCGCGCTTGTCGCCCGTGAGGTGGGGATCACTCAGGCGCGCGAAGCGCTCGATCATCGGCACCTGACCGGGCCTCAGCGTCTCGCCGAAGCTGAGGAGCAAGATCACGCTGATGAGCACGGGCAGCGAGAGCAACAAGCGCTCGTCGTTCGTGATCGCGCTGAGCACCACGACGCAGAGGATCGCGAGCGGGACCCGCAGCACCGACCAGAAAGTGCTGCGATCGGCGCCCCGGAGCCGAAACGCGACGAGCGGCACCAGCAGACCGAGCACCATCACGCTGGTCGCGCGGGTGCCGAGCTGCGTCAGACCCAGCCAGATGGCCACCGGATAGAGCACCGTGAGCACGGCGTTCAGCACGCCGAGCGCGACGGTGAAGGTCGAGGGGCGCGCGGACGCGGCCTGACCTTCGGGGACCTCGGCGACCGGCGCTTCTCCGCCGGCCTCCTTCACGTGGTCTTGTGCTGCGCGACGTAGGCCGCGAGGCTCTTCACGCTCGCGAAGATCTGGCGGTTCTGCTCGTCATCGGCCCGGATCCGCACGCCGAAGCGCTTGTCGACGGCCATCGCCAGCTCCAGCGCATCGATCGAGTCCAGGCCCAAGCCTTCGACGAAGAGCGGCGCATCGGAGTCGATGCCATCGACCTTCACGTCGTCCAGCATGAGCGACTCGATGATGAGTTCCTTGATCTCGGTCTCTAGGTCCGCCATGAAAAGTGCCGAGTGGTACCAGAACCTCCTGCCTTCGTCGAACCCGTTCCTTCGTTGGAGGGGCTCGAAGGCGCGGCGCGGGTGCTGAAGGCGGCCCGCCTCGCGATCCTGACCGGCGCGGGCGTCTCCACCGACTCGGGGATCCCCGACTACCGCAGCCCCGGACGACCGCCCCGCCGATCGATCCAGCACCAAGAGTTCGTGAACAGCGAGACCTGGCGTCGACGCTACTGGGCGCGGAGCACGGTGGGCTGGCCGCACTTCTCGAAAGCCCGACCGAGCGAGGTGCACCACGCCATCGCGCGTCTGCCGGCGCGGACCCTCATCACCCAGAACGTCGATCGCCTCCACCAGCAGGCGGGCTCGAGCGGGGTCATCGAGCTGCACGGAGCTTTGGCCGAAGTGAAGTGCCTGGGCTGCGGGGAGCTGTCGAGCCGGGGAGCGCTGCAGCAGCGGCTGCTCGCGGCGAATCCGACGCTCGATGCCGAGACCGCCGAGAGCCGACCCGATGGCGACGCGGAGCTCGAGTCGAACGTCATCGAGCGGTTCGTGGTGGTGGACTGTCAGGCGTGCGCAGGGGTGCTGATGCCCAACGTCGTCTTCTTCGGCGGCAGCGTGGACAAGGCGATCGTCGACGCCAGCTATGCGTCAGTCGATGAGGCGGACGCGCTCTTGGTGCTGGGCACATCGCTCACCGTGTTCTCGGGGTACCGCTTCGTGCGGCGAGCGAGCGATGGCGGAAAGCCCGTGGTGATCATCAACCGCGGACCGACGCGCGGGGATCCGCTGGCCACCCACCGAGTCGATGCCCCGCTCGCCGAGGTACTACCGGCGCTGCTCGCGCGCCTCGAGCGCTGATCGCTACGGATTCGAATCAGCTGAGGTCGAGCAATAGGACCTTGCTGCGGCGCTTGTGGTCGTAGCGCTCGCGGCGCGCTGCAGGGAGCACCCGGTAGGTCGCGGGCACGAAGCCTCGCTCGCGAAAGAAGTGTTGGCTCTGGGTGGTGAGCACGAAGACCTTCTCGATCCCGCGCTTCTGGGCCAGCTCGACGACGTGATCCACGATCTGCTCACCGCGCCCCGTCTCCCGGTAGCTCGGGTGGACCGCGAGACAGTAGAGCTCGGCGATGTTCTCGGGCTCGAACTTCTCGAGCGCGGCGCAGCCGATGATCATCTTGTCGCGCTCGATCACCACGAATTTATCGATCTCGTGCTCGAGGTTCTCCCGGGTGCGGCGCACCAGGAAGCCCTGCTCCTCGAGGGGACCCAGAAGCGAGAGCAGGCCGGGGATGTCGTCGAGGCGCGCGGCGCGCAGGCCCTCGTAGTCCTCGGCGGTGACCAACGTCCCGCGTCCTTCACGGGTGAAGAGCTCCTGGAGGATCGCGCCGTCGAGGCGTCGCTCGACCAGATGCACTCGACGCACCCCCTCACGACAAGCGCGCGCCGCGGCCTCGAGGTGGCGCTTGGCATCGACGTGCAGGTGCTTGCCCGTCTTGGCCAGCTCCGCGGCCTCGACGGGCTTGAGCTGGGGAATCAGACGGTTGCGCCTGTCGACCGCGCCCTTGCCTTCGACCAGGGCTATCAGCTTGTCGGCGCCCAGGGCGGCCGCGACGGAGGCCGCGACCTCGTGCGAGCTGAGGTTGAAGACCTCGCCCGTCGGGGAGTACCCGAGCGGCGAGAGCAGGACGATGTCGCCGTCGTTCAGCCTCGTCTTGATCGCCTCGACGTCGATGCGGCGCACGCTCCCGGTGAGCTGGTAGTCGACGCCGGCGCGAACGCCGAAGGGACGGGCGATCACGAAGTTGCCGCTGGCGACCCGGATCCGCGCGTGCGCCATCGGCGAGCTGGGCAGCCCCATCGACAACAGACCCTCGACGCGCCCTCGGATGTTGCCGACCGCGTCCTCGACGCAGCCCATCGTCGGTCGATCGGTGACCCGGATTCCGTCGACGAAGCGCGGTTTGATCTTGCGATCGCGCAGGCGCTTCTCGATCTGGGGGCGGCTGCCGTGCACCAGCACCAGACGCACCCCGAGCGCTTGGAGCAGCGCGACGTCGTGCACCAGGTGGGGGAAGTCGTGATCGATGACCGCCTCACCGCCGAACATCACGACGAAGGTGCGGCCTCGGTGCGCGTGGATGTACGGCGCGCTGAGACGGAAGAAGTCGACGAACGAGTGCGGTACTTCGGGCGTAGGCATGGCGGGCTTCAGGTGCTCGGGCGAGAGGTGCTCAGGCGAGAGGTGCTCAGGCGAGAGGTGCTCAGGCGAGAGGTGCTCAGGACAGGCACTGCTCCGCGATCAGCTTCTCGAGCAGCGTGATCATCGGCTGGATGCGGGCGCGCGGCAGGTGCTCGCCCGGCTGATGGGCGACCTCGATGTCACCCGGTCCGAGCACCACGGTCTCGGGCGCGAGCGCCGAGAAGAAAGGCGCTTCGGTGCCGAACGCGGCGGTGGTCGACGGCGCACCAGTGAGGCGCTCGACGGTCTCGATCAATCGCGCAGTCTTGGGGGTCGCGAAGGGCGGAATCGCGTCGTGGAGGCGCTCGAGGGTGATCTCGAGATCGGATCCGTGAAGGGCACGCTCCACCGCGTCGAGCACCATCCTGCGGACCATCGAGTCGTCCATGCCGGGCAAGAGACGCACGTCGAAGGTCAGCTCGCAGTCGGCGCAGATCCGGTTGGGGTTGTCGCCCCCGTGGATGTACCCGAGGTTGATCGTCGGGACGGGCGGCAAGAACGACTCGTCGCGCCACTCGGACTGCAGACGTGCGCGCACCTCGGCGAGCGCGTCCATCGCTTTGCGCATCCCCTCGAGCGCGCTGCGACCGAGGGCAGGATCGCTGGAGTGACCCGAGCGGCCGCGTAGAAACAAGCGCTCCATCGCCACGCCCTTGTGGGCCCGAACGGCGCGCAGCGCGGTGGGCTCACCTATCAACGCGGCGCGGGCGCTCGCATGGGAGCTGAGGCGTCCTCGGGCGGAGAGCGCCTTGGCGCCGTCCATCCCCGACTCTTCGTCGGCGGTGCCCACGATGATCAGCGGGCGCTCGAGCTTGCTTGGATCGATCGCCTTCACGGCCTCGAGCGCGAGCGCGAAGAACGCCTTCATGTCGGCGACACCCAGGCCCACCAGCGAGTCGCCCTGATCGGTGAGGGTGAAGGGATCCGTCTTCCACTGACCCGCGTCGTAGGGAACGGTATCGAGGTGGCCCGCGAGCACCAGACCTCCCTCGCCGCGCCCGAGCGTCCCGATCACGTTGAGCTTGTCTTCGCCGCCGTGGTGGCTCGGGACGGGCATCAGCTCGACGGTGAACCCTGCGTCGTTCAGCCAAGTCCCGTAGAGCTCGGCGACACTTCGGTTCGACATGTCGAGCGCAGGCGAGACGGCGCTCACCGAAGGCTCTTTCACCAGGGCTGCGATGCGCTCGATGACGTCCACGGGGCGGGGAGCCTAGCGCGTCCGAGCCAAGCGGCCGCGGTCATTCATCACAGCGGGTAGGACCAGGTGTTCTCACAGATGAAGGAGAGACGGTTGTTGCAGTCGCGGTCGTCGAACCGATCGTCCCCCCGAAGCAGGCCGCAGTTCTCCTGGTTGTTCTCGTTGTTATCGCCGCCATCGTTGGGCTCGCCACCGCCCCACGGGTAGGCCGAGACGGTGACGTCGGTACCGAACGTGACGCCGGTGTCGGGCCAGTGCCAGCCGGCGGTCGGGCTGGACTGGCCGGCCGACTGGGAGAGCGCCACCCAACTGTCGCCGCCAATCCGATCCGCGAGCACCGACAGCTCGGTACTGTTGTTCACCGTCGCCAGCTGGGAGGCACCGACGCTCCCGTTGCAGTGCCCGGGCGCTTCGTCGTCCCCCCGGCGGGCTTCGCTGCAGAAGTAATAGACGTGGGTCCAGAACGTGCTCTCGGTGGTGCACCCCCGATCGCAGTCGGATCCTTCGTCCACGCTCCCGTCGCAGTCGTCATCGACCGCGTTGCATCTGATCTCTTCGCTGGCCACACAACGCCGCGCTCGGAGGTCGGCGGCACACAGCACCCGCTGGTCGTCATCGCAATTCCCCTCTTCGTAGAAGCCGTCGCTGCGGAAGGCCACGCAGCGGTGCGATGGGTCGTCCTTGGGTCCACCGTCGAAGTCCAGCGTCGGCTCCACCGAGCCATCCCACCACACGTACGCCCCGCTCTCGTCGAAGTCGTTCGCGGCGATCCAGTGAGGGCCGCCCACGCCGAGCGTCTCCAGCCGGCTGCGAACCCGGTCTTGGGCGCCTGCGTCGGCGAAGCTCGCGAGCTCATAGCCCGTCCCCATGCGCCGACACGCGCCAGACCAGGCATCGATGCCCGTGATGGCAGGGCAACTCTGATAGGCGACACCATCGATGGTGAAGGGAACGCAGGTCGCCCCGATGGTGCATCCCATGTTGTCCACCGTGCCATCGCAGTCGTCATCCACACCGTCGCACGTCGTGTCCGACGCCGCACACACGCCACGATCGAGAGGCAGCATCGGGGTGTCCTCGGCTGGAATGGGCGAATCGATCGGCGGCGCATCGAGGCCCGAAGCGTCGGGGCGAACCCCTCCGTCGGGCTCGGGGTCATCGAGGATGGGCGCACGAACCAGCGCACATCCAGTCAGTGAGGTGAGGACCACGAAGAGAAGGCGGCGCGACACTCCAGCATCCTGCACTGGAACGCCGCGCCCACACTACCCCATTCGCCTCACCAGCGACCGCCGGAGACAGGCTCGAGGCGGCTCTCACGCCGCACCGAGGCCCTGGCGACTGCGCGGTGGCTCTCCCCTTCGGGCAGGGTGAAGTGCACCGTCTGGTTCTCATCGAGCGCGCGGATCCGCAGATCACCGGTGATGGCGTGGCCTGTTCCGTCGCTCCCGGTCCGGGACACCTCGATCACATAGTTGCCCACGGTGGCGCGGCTCAGACCGATGAGCTCACGGCCCGAGGCGCCCGCGTCGCGGCCCACCACGGTGGTGCGGCCGCCCATCCAGGAGATCCGGGTGCCGTCCGGGCTGATGAGCGCGATGTCGATGTCGTCGCCGCCGCTCCAAGTAGCGTCGACGGTCAGATCGCCGCGGGTGCGGAGCTCGGTGCTCACGCCCGCCGCGGTCTCGGCGCGGGAGCGGACTCGGTCGTCACGCACCGCACGCAGCACGGCGTTCGCCAGGTTGGCGTGACCCGCAGCGCGCTCGCAGCGGAGCGCTGCACCGACCCGATCCGCCGAGCTGGGATCGATCTCCGCGAGCGAGACCCGGTGGGCACAGGCTCGCTCGGTCTCGCCGGCGCGCTCGTAGGCCAGCGCCAAACGCTCCTGAAGCGTCGCGTCGTCCGGCCGAAGATCGACGATACCCGAGAGCAAGCGCAGCGCCTCGGTGGAGCGACCCATGCGAGCGATGAGATCGGCGCGCGCTGCGAGCGCCTCGGGGTCCAGACGGTCCCTCGAGAACCACGCGTCCGCGACCTCGAGCGCACGCTCCAAGTTGCCGACCCGCGACAGCGCACGCACCGCAGCGCGATGGCGATCGCGGCTGTCGGGGGCAGCCCGCAGCGCTTCCTCGGCGCGGCGAGCCGCCTCGGTCTCACTGAAGGTAGGGGCCGCTGACGTGTCGATGTCGCCCGCGCGGAAATACACCCGGCGCATCCAGGTGCCGGTGTCGGGGCGCGACGCCCCTTCGTTCACGCTCATCCGCGCGGAGACCCGGGGCCCGGGGCTCGCCGCGCTCTCGGCCGCTCGCGCCGACCGGGAGGTGGCGTCGCCTCCAGCGGCGCGGCGGGCGCGACTGCCACCGCCACTGGCGGCCGACGCTCGGGACTCCTCGCGACCCGAGAGCCCACCAGCGCCTCGTCCATAGCCAGAGCCGGAGCCGCTCGATGCGGCGTCGGCGAGGGTACCGCCGATGTCGTCCTCGGCGTCCAGCGAGCGGTCCATCCGCTCCGCCTCGCCGGCGACCGCGAGCGTGCCCGACGTGCCGCCGCCCTCGATGTCTTCCTCACCGGTCCAGCTCGCGCTGGCCTCGCCGCGATCGATCCCGAACGCGCGGAACATCGCCTCGCTCTCGAGCACCAAGAGCGACGTGTGGCGGCTCATGACCCGGTAGGCGCGGGAGAGCGCGATGATGCGTGCCTCGTCCTCGCCGCGGCCCTCGAGCTCGAGACGCTCGATGGCGCCGGAGGCCCAGAGCTGGGGCACGAAGAGGTTGCCCGCCGCGCTGCTCGCAGTGAGGTTCACCGGATAGCGCTGCTCGAAGGGCGCGCCCGCCACGCTACCGCGGAGGATCACTTCACCGCTCACGGTGAGCTGATCCATGCGGGCCACGATCACCACCTCTTCGCCGTTGCGGATGGTGGGCAGCGCGGAGGGGGCGCTGTCGGAGAGTCCGCTCGGCAACGTCACGACTGGGTGATCGAGCGAGACGCCGTAGGTGGTCTCGAGCACGGACAGCGCCGCGGCGCTGGTGCGTTGTCCCGGCACGTACGGCACGTAGTGACCGCCACCGGCGCGGGCGATGGCCCCGAGCGCGACGGTGTCGGCGTCCTGACCGATGCCCACGGTGGTGATGGCGACGTTGCGCGCGCTCGCCACCTCAGCTGCGATCTCGCCGAGGGTGCCAGCGGCCCGATGACCCACCGACGCCACGCCATCGCCGACGTAGATCACGTGTACCTCGCGGCTGGGATCGGTGGGCTGCTCGGCGGCGCGACGCAACAGTGAGCCGAGATCCGATGCGCCCGCGGGCTCGATGGTGGAGAGCCACGCGTCGACCGCGCGCACCTCGGCCGAGGTGGGCGAGCGGAAGGCGCGGGTGGTGGCGCCGCCACCGTCGATGGAGCGGCACTCGAGATCACACGCCATCACGGTGAATCGGTCGCGCCGATCGAGTTCGGCGATCACGCCGGCCACGAGATGACGCGCCCTATCCCAGCGCTCACCGACCATCGACTGCGAAGAGTCGAGCACGATGGCGTAGTCGCGGGGACGACCTTCGGTGCGCGCCGAGAGCGTGGGACGCAGTGCGAAGGCCACGTAGCCTCGGCCGTCGGCCGCGATCGCGCGGTGGGCCGCGAGCACATCGTCATCACGCTCACGGCTGCGCTCGGGGGGCGCGGTCGCCGCAGCGCCGGTGTAGGTCCAGTGGGAGAGCTCGCGCTCGCCAGCCGGAAGCGCGTAGTCGATCACCAGATCGCCGTTGGGCCGGAAGTCCCGCGCGCTGTAGCTCAAGCGGGTCGCGTCGCCCTCGGCGGCGCTGGTGGTGGCGTAGCCGCGGGCGTTCACCCGGGCGGCGCCGGCGACGCGGACATCGAGCGTCATCTCGCCGATGCGGGTCGAGTCGTCGCGCGAGTGCGCCATCGGATAGACATACCGGCGTCCCTCCGCGCTGGGCGGGATGGTCTCGGTGTAGGCGATGGCGACGCGGCGCTCGCCGTGCGCGGGGATGGGGAAGATCCGCAGCTCGAACGAGCCGCCGCGCTGCCACTCGAGGAGCGCAGGATCACGCCAAGGGCCCGAGACCCAGACGAATTCCTCGTTGGGATTGCGCGCCGCCGGGCGGGTCGCATTGCGGATCACGCCGCGCCAGATGCGCGAGGCGCGCTCACGGGGCACGAACGCCGCCTCTTCCATCTCGCCGTTGATGTCGAGCGCCAGGCGCGCGATGTGCGCGTTGGGCGGCATCGGGAAGCGGTAGATGCCCTCGAGCTCCTGATCGGAGTCGTTGCGGAAGACCTCTTCGATCTCGGTGCGCGCCACGTTCCCCACGATGCGGATCCGGATGGCGTGCGAGGCGATGTTGAGCGGGCGCTCGTGATCCTCGTGCTCGCCAGGGCGACGCGCGCGCAGCGAGCCGATGCCTGCGATCGTCTCTTCGACGGTGCTCTCCGCGCCGTCCTCGTTCTGAAGCTCGCTGGCCCAGCCCACGGCGCGCGCCAGATCGATGCTGGGCACCACGGTGGGCGAGCCGCCCGCGTGCACGACGCCCTCTTCGCCGACATCCACGTCGGCCCGGCGCCCATCGCTGCTCGAGAGCGTGACCTTGCCGCGGGTGACCCGAACGCTGGTGAGCTCTTCGGTCGCGGTGAGATCGAAGCGGGTCCCGAGCACCTCGATGCCGCCGGTCGGGGTGGCGATGGTGAAGTTCGCGCCGCCCTCGAGGTGCTCGATGTCGGCGAGGATCTCGCCTTGCACCAATCGGGTCGCGCGCTCGCCCGACGCATCGAGCATCAGCTCGGTCGAGTGGTTCAACACGATCTGCGAGCCGTCGGCCAGCGCGATCTCGACCCGGGTGTGTCCGTCGGTGCGCAAGCTCGCGCCCGCGCCCAAGTTGGAGTCGGCCGTCGCCGCGCGGTACTCGCCGCCCGCGTCGCGGATCTCGACGCCAGTGCCCACCTCACCGCCCGCGGCGCGGACGATCCGGGTAACGTGACCGGTCAGACCGCCCAGCGACGCGACGGTCTCTTCGGTGGTGTTCGATGCGGGCCACAAGAAGATCGCCGCGGCACCGGCGAGCGCGGTCGCGGTGACCACGCCGAGCACCCCGAGGCCGGTCGCCAGCGCACGACGGCGGGCGCGGGCCCGGTCCATCGAGACGACGTTGGAGGCGCGCGCGGGCTCTTCGTGGGCCGGGCGAATGGCGCCCTGGGTGGGGGTCTCAGGCACATCCGCCATCGCATCGGCGTCGATGGCGGACGCGCTCACCAGCATCTCCATGCTCACCGTCGGCGCGATCTTCGCGATCGGCTGCGGGCTCGACACCCGCGCAGTCTCCTGCGAGCGCTCGGCGGGCGCCTCTGCGGTCGAGTCGAGGAGACCGCCGGGCTGGGTGGTGCGCCCGGTGTCGTTCGCGCGAGCGTCGAGCACCGCGAGGATGCGCGCGTCCATGTCCGCGGGCGGCTGGTAGTCGGCGCCGGCGTCCTTCATGCGCTCGGCGGCGCGCTGCGCCTCGTGACGCAGATCGGCGGCCTCGGGATCGTCGGCCAAGAAGTCGGCGTGGCGAGCGATCGCCGCGGCGTCTCCGTCGATGACCAGCGCGAGCTCGTCCAAGAACCGGTCCATCTTTTCTGCGTTGGGACTCATCGCTCGACCTCCGAAAGAAGCTGCTTCAGATGCGCGAGCCCGCGGCTCACGCGCTTGCGTGCCGCGGGCTCGTCGATGCCCAGGCTCTTGGCGATCTCCGCGTACTCGAGGCCGGCCTCGTAGCGCATGACCACCGCGTCGCGTTCGCTGGGCTTCAGATCTTCGATGGCCGCCCGCACCTTCAGCGCGCGGCGCTGCGCTTCGAGCAGGTGATCGGGCTGGCCGCTCTCCGAGATCCGGTCGGCGTCGTGCACCAACCTCAGGCGCCGCTCGCGACGACCTCGGATCTCCAGGCGCTTGGCGCACATGCGGCGCGCTATCCCGAAGAGGAAAGCGCGCACCGTCCCCTCGGCCCGGAAGGCAGGGAACGCGTCGTGCGCTGCGAGCAGCACCTCCTGCGCAACCTCCTCAGCCTCGGCTTGCGAGCCCAGCATGGCCATCGCTAGCCTGCCGATCGAAGGGCCGTGCTCGCGCGCAGAGAGCGCGATGGCGTCCCGATATGCGCCCGCCCTGATGAGACCCAAGATGGGCTCCTCAGGGGGGAGCCCGGTGGTGGGTGGAAGGACGGCTGCGCTCATGAGCATCGACTCCAGGTGGGCGGGACCCCGCGGGCTGTGACCACGCATCCAAACATTTTTTGGGTCCGGCCGGGGGGCGTCTTCGCCAAAGCACCGGAACGGCAGCAGCGGCGGCAGCGACGGATGCGGATGCGGCAACGGATGCGGAAGCGGCAACGGATGCGGCAACGGATGCGGAAGCGGCAACGGACGCGGAAGCGGCGACGCAGCGGCCCGCGACGCCATCGCCGCGGGCCGCTTCCCTGAGAGCTACCGCATCAGCTTGAACAGCGTCCGCGCCACCCGATCGAACGCATCCACCAGCTCCGCCTGTTCATCGACATACCCAAGCGCCTCGCTCATCTCGAGACAGGCCCGGACCTCGTGCGCGCTCCCCATCGCCGTCTGCATCCGCATCCAGACCTGCGGTCGCCGAGACGGCGACGTCGGAGACGGACCCAGCAGCTGCAAGCGGAAGCGGCGGGCGTAGACGCGGTCGGCTCGAACTGCCCGCCCCGCTTGGCTGCGGCTGGTCGTGTATCGTCAGCGGGGCGACGAAAGAGCTGGGTCCGTTCTGAGAAGTCGTGCATGCGCGTTGCGACGCCCCGGATCTCGGCGACGTGTCCCCCCTGACGGCGCGCAGCGCCGGATTTGGGGGGACAGCCCGCCCGCAGGCGCGCAGTGCCGAGGACCGGGCGGAGGGGGGCATCCAGGTTTGGAGATCTCGATTCTCGATCTGCGCCAACGACCAAGAATGGGACCAGATGGATGCGGGTCAGGACTCGGGCAAAGGCGACCGGTCGGGCGCCACGAAGATGGCGCGGGCCTTGGCCAGACGGAGCACCTCTGCGCTGTAGTGCCGAAGCGGCAGCTTCCGATCGAGCAGCTCGGGACACGCGGCCAACAGATCCATCGAGCGCTCGACCGACACCCGCCTGCTCGCGTCCAGCACCAGCACCAACCAAACCCGCGTCAACGTCTCGAAGTAGCCGCGCTCGGCCGTCTCGATGAGCCCGTGACGCTCATTCATCCGGATGATCCCCGCGCGCATCCGGAGGTGCGCTTCGTCGATCGCGTAGCGGGTGATGTGTAGGTAAGCGACGCGCAGATGCGCCTCGTGGGTCCACTCCGTCGCGCTCAGCGCGTGACGCGAGAAGGCGTCCCAGAGCGCCTCATCATCGAGCCGGCCATCGAGACGGTCCATCGCGAATCAGGTGCGGGTGTAGCGGATGATGATCTCGAGGAAGGGCTCGTCGCGCCCGCCAGCGAGCACCTTCGCGGGGAGCCGGCGGATGCGCATCAAATCCAGCACCGCCTCGATCCCCGCGACGAAGTCCTCCCACATGCGCGGGGTGTAGCCGTAGAAGTCATCGAAGCGGAAGTGCACCTGGCCCTCGCGGCTCTCCTTCACCTCGACCCGGGTGTTCTCGATGTAGCGGGTCATCACCCGGCTGGCCCCGCTCAGCGCCCACTCCGGGGTGGCGATCAGCGACACCACCCGAAAGAGCGTCTGGAAGTCCTGGGTCACCGCGTCGCGGCAGAGGTCGGCGACGATGCCTCGCACCGACGGGTATTCCTCTTCGATGGCGAGCAAGAGCGAGTCGTAGTGGCTCGCGGGATACCAGCCGCCGCTCACCACCCCGCCGTTGCGGAGGGACTCGCCGCCTTCGCCCTTCATGCGCGCCTTCACCCGAGCGACGGCGTCCTTGCCGAAGCGACGCTCCAGCGCCCCCAACGTGCCGTGGAAGTTCACCCCTTTGAGGCGGGTCTCCTTGGCCTTGCGTATGTCGAGGTCGCCCACGCGGGCAACGTACTCGATCGGGGCGCGCCTACAACGGTGCTTCGGCGCCCGGCGCCCCGTTGGGGCGCGTCGCCCGATCGATCACGTAGCTCGTGGCGAAACCACACACCCAGCCGACCGCGATGTCGCTCGGCCAGTGGGCGCCGGCGTAGAGCCGCGAGAGAGACACGACGACACCGAAGAGCATGCTCAGCGCGAGGACCGCGCGATCGACGTTGCCCTGCCGGTGGCGAAGGAAGATCCAAGCGACCACCGCAGCACACGCCGTCGCGGTGCCCGAGGGAAACGACGGTGAGCTCGAGGCGTGACCCAGCACGTGCAGCGTGCCCTCGAGCGCCTCGACGGAGGAAGGACGCGGCCGACCCACCAGCGGCTTGAAGAGCGACTCCACCCAGAAGAGCGAGAGCAGGAGCGCGAGCCAGCCGTCGAGCATGTCGCGGAGCGCCGCGCGGGTGCGGGCGTAGGCCACCCAGTGCGCGAGGATCAGCGGAAGGAAGACATAGCCCCAGCTCCCGAGAAAGCTCATCAAGGGATCGAGCCAGGGCACCCGCAGGCCGTTGATCGCCAGAAGGATCGCCTCGTCCATCAGGGCGCCTCGCTGATCTGGAACGAAGCCAGCGCCTGACGCAGTCGGTCGGGGATCGGCTGAGGGCGACGGCTCACCCGGTCGACGAACACGTGCACGAAGTGACCCTCGGCGCGGCACGCGTCTTCGGACTGGCCTGCTCCATCACGACCGAAGAGCCCGACCTCGTAGCGCACGCTCGAGCGGCCCAAATGCGCAACGCGCACCTTGGCCTCCACCACCTCGGGGTACGCGAAGCTCCCATGAAAGCGGCAGCCCGTCTCCACCGCCAAACCGATGATCGCGCCAGCGTGGATGTCGAGGCCGTTCTCGATGAGGACCCGGTTGATGACGGTGTCGAAGAACGCGTAGTAGACGACGTTGTTCACGTGCCCGTAGACGTCGTTGTCCATCCAGCGCGTCGTGAGCTCGAAGGTGGGTTCCGCGAAGGAGGCGCGGGAGGAAGGAGGCGTTCGGGTCACGAGAGCGCGTCCGAGAAGAGCGCGCTCAGGTCGTCTCTATCGATCGGCCGCGGCGCGTTCTCGAGCAGCCGACGCTGCAGCAGCGTCACCTCCACCAGCGCTTCGACGTCGCTCGGTCCGTAGCCCACCTCGCTCAAGCTCGAAGGGAGCGAGCAGGCCTTCATCAACGAGCGGAGGTGCTCGGCCAACGCCTCGCCCGCGTCGGCTGCATCGACCGACAGACCCAACGCCTTGGCCACTTCGTGGTGACGCTCGGGCAGGAGCTTGCCCAAGACCCGCACCACACTCGGCGCGCTCAGCACGACGGACAAACCATGCGGCACCATCGGGTGATCGTCCGGATAGCCCGGCGCGCGGTAGTCCTTCACCAGTCCCGCTACCGCGTACGCCATCCCGTGCGGCACGTGCACCCCGGAGTTGCCGAACGCGATGCCCGCGAGCGTCGCGGCCCAGAGCATGGCCTCGCGCGCGTCGTCGTCGCTCGGGTCGGTAACGGCGCGCACCAGATGGGCCCCACTCAGACGAAGCGCCTCGAGGCTGCCCATGTCGCTGAAGGGGTTGGCCCCTTGGCTCATGGGACGGGTGGTCGCGGGCGAGCTCGCGTTGCGCGCGGTGTACGGCCGCGCGGTGAACGACTCGATGGCGTGGCAGAGCACGTCGAACCCGCTCGAGGCCACCACGCTCGAAGGCAGACTCTTGGTGACGTCGGGATCGACGATGGCGAGCGACGGACGCAAGCGACGGGACGCGATGCCAGTCTTGGCTTTGCGCGAAGTGAGATCGCAGATGGCGATCCCGGTGCACTCGCTGCCGGTGCCCGAGGTGGTGGGACAAGCGATGTGGTGAGGCAGGGGCCCGGGGACAGGTCGCCCCTCTCCAATCGGCGCGTTGATGTACGAGAGCAGCTCGGCCGGGTGGGTGGCCAACAAGGCAGCGACCTTGGTGGTGTCGATGACCGAGCCGCCTCCGATCGAGACGTAGCCATCGAAGCGTCCCTCGGCCGCGAAGCGCCCTGCCTCCACGAAGGACACGTCGCTGGGCTCGATGCGGACCGCGTCGAAGACGGCGAGCTCGAGTCCGGCGCGGAGCAGGGCGCGCTCGGCGCTCGCGAAGAAGGGCTGGCGACGGACCGCGGGATCCGTGAACACGCCCACCCGGCGCAATCCCAACGAGCGCGCGTGGTCGCCGAGCTCTCGCAGGGACCCGCGTCCGAAAACCACCGAGCTGGGATCGATCGAGTACGCGCTCTCGCCGCCGAGGCTGGCGCGGTAGTAGTGCTGACAGGGTCCGTTCACGGCCGGGATGGTAGCTCGACACGGCGCCAATGACGCACCGCGACGCACCTTGCACGGCGAACGATTCTGGTGGGTGCATGACGCGCGCCCCTCGTGCTAGGCCCCTTCCCTTCGCAAGGAGTTCTTCGTGCAGAACGCATACATCTCGGGAGTCGGCGGCTACGTTCCCCCCAAAGTCGTGACCAACGACGACCTCGCCAAGGACTACGGGATCGACACCACCCACGAGTGGATCCACCAGCGCACCGGCATCGAAGAGCGACGCTACGCCGAGCCGGGCGTGGGCTCAGCCGACATGGGCTACGAGGCCGCTAAGCTCGCGCTGACGCAGGCGAAGCTGTCCATCCGCGACATGGACATGATCATCTTCGCGACGCTCTCGCCCGAGCATCACTTCCCGGGCAGCGCCGTGTTCATGCAGCGCAAGTTCATGGAGCTCTTCGAGGGCCCGGACTTCGACAAGAACGGCGCGCGCTACGTGCCTTGTCTGGACATCCGCAACCAGTGCTCGGGTTTCGTGTACGGCTTGCAGATCGGCGCCTCGATGGTGAAGGCGGGCACCGCCAAGCACGTGCTCTTGGTCGGCGGCGAGACCCACTCGGCCGCGCTGGATTTCACGACGCGCGGTCGGACCGTCACCTCGCTCTTCGGCGACGGCGCGGGCGCCGCGGTCATCTCCGGCACCGATGATCCCAAGCGGGGCATCCGGTCCTTCGCGCTGGGTGCAGATGGTCGGCACGCCGAAGCGCTCTGGATGCGGGTCTTCGACATCCGCAAACGCCCCTTCATCTCGACGCCCGACGGCAAAGACAACAACGGTTCGATCCCGCCGGACATCATGTGGCCCCAGATGGAAGGCAAGATCGTCTTTCGTCACGCGGTCGAGAAGATGTGCATGTGCCTGATGCAGGTCTGCTTCGAGCAGGGCCTGTCGCACGAGGACATCGATCTCTTCGTGTTCCATCAAGCGAACATGCGGATCAACCAGTACGTGGCCCAGCAGCTCGCCATCCCCGAGAGCAAGCTCATCCACAACATCCACAAGTATGGGAACACCACCGCAGCGACCATCCCGCTCTTGCTCGCAGAGGCCGTCGAGACCGGTCGCCTCAAGCCCGGGATGAAGATCGCGATGGTGGCCTTCGGCGCCGGCTTCACCTGGGGCGCCTCCATCGCCGACTGGTAGCCGCGGACTGGTAGAGCGCCGACTGGTAGGGCGCCAGCTCGCGCGATTCGTGCGAGGCTCGCGCCATGCACCTTCGCGCTCAGCGGCTCGCCTCGGGACTGCTTGCTCTGTTTCTGCTCTGCGCTTGCGGGCTGATCGGCAACCCGCTCACGCCGCCGGCGCCCGTAGCGCCGCCCGTAGTCGCGCCTCCTCCGCCGGTCGTGGCGCCGCTGCCGATGCCGCCGATGCCGCCGATGCCGCCTCCTGGGATGCCGCCGATTCCGTCGGGTCTGCCGATTCCCCCGGGTGGTTTTCCCCTTCCGCCCGGCCTCTCGCTGCCACCCGGATTTCCTGGAGGCTTGAGCCCGGGCACCGCGCTGCCGAGCACGTCGCTGCTGTCGACCGAAGATCCGCCCGCGGCCTCGAGCCTCGCGAGCGCGCCCAGCGGGAGCACGGACAGCCACGGCCTGATGACGGACGCGTTCCTCCGGAGCGAGACGGAGACGATCTACCGCGAGCTCCTCACGGGCCTCACCGAGGAGCACCGCACGCGTGTCGCCACGATCCCGTTCCACGTCGTCGAGGACGCGAACGAGCCGAACGCGGCCGCGGGCTGCTCGCCGGGATCACGCTCGCCGATGGTGATGATCACCCGCGCGATGTTGGTGGTCGCCGCAGCGACGTCCGAGGCCCGATCGTTCGACGAGATCACGGACGGCCACACCTACGACGCTTACGCCGACTCGCTGGGCGGGATGATGGGGTCGCGACGTCCCATCACCGGCCTGGGTCCCGACGCGATGGGCAGCCACGCCACCTCGCGCGACCGGATGGCTCGGGCCCGTCACCTCTTCGATGAACAGATAGCGTTCATCCTGGGGCACGAGCTGGCCCATCACTACCGAGGACACACCGGCTGCGCGGGTCACGGCGCGGTGGGACGTGAGGACGCCGAGGCGATGGCGCGATCGCTCGCAGGCTCGGTGACCTCGTTCGAGCAGCCCTTCGAGGTCGAGGCCGACGCCTGGGGCGTGACCACCGTGCTCGAGGTCGGTCACGAGCGCCGCGGGGGCGCGTGGACCGAAGAGGGCGCGCTGCTCTCGCTCGACACGTTCCGCCGCATCGCCGGGCGCACCGTGCTCGCGACGGTGTTCCTCTCGACCCATCCGCCCTCCGAGCTCCGCGCGCCGATCGTGCGTCAGATCGCCGGGACGTGGGCGCCCGGACGTCCGCCGTTGCCCGAGCCCACCATCGACGCGCGCGGCGTCACCATCGATCTGGGCTCGGGACCCATCACCATCCCCATCCCTCGCTGAGCGCGATGCGAGCCTCGTTGGGGGTCGCGGCGCGCTTCGTCCTCGCGTACCTGTTGCTAGTGGGGTTCTGGGCGGGCGGCGCGATGTCGCCGACGGCGCTGTCGTGGGTCGATCCGGAGGGTGCGTGGAGCGCATGGCTCGGCGCGCCCGCGCTCTTCGACGCGCTCGCCGTGGCGACGGGCATCGACGTGATCGCGGCATGGCCCGGCGCGCTCTTCTCGTTCGCGCGCGCCGTACTTCCGCAGATGGCGGATCCGGAGAGTCGAGATCATCTGGTCTACGCGCTGGGTTCACTCCTCGGCGGCGTCGCGCTTCCTCTCCTTTTTTGTGCTGCGTTCGGGATGCGACGGGCAGTGGATCTCGGTCTGCGTCGTCCACCTCGTGAGCTCTGGCCGCTGCTCGCGATCGCTTTGTTCGCGCTCACCCCCATCGCCATCGGGCTCGCGCTGCACCCGGCGTTCACCTCGGCGCTCGAGGAGCGTCTGGATGGCCCGCCTACCTTTGCGCTGGTGGTGCTGGTGGGCGCGGTCGCCGAGCACTTCTTCTTCCACGGCGTGCTCCTGGCGTGGCTGCACCCGAGCCAAAGGTTCGTGGACGTGAGCGCAGAACTCCTCTGGCCCGGACGCCCCATCGAGGGCGGCCGCGCGAACGTCCGCCAAGCGCTCGCCTCGCTCGCCATCCCCCGCACCGCGCTCCTGCCCTGCCTGCTGAGTGGGCCGCTCTTCTTCGCCATCCACATCGGCAAGCCCGACGAGGAGCTCTGGCTGAGCCTGCTCGCCGGACCGGTCCTGGCCTGGCTCGCGTTTCGGACGGGCGGCCTCATCGCGCCGCTCGTCGTGCACCTCTGCGCGTCGCTCTTGGCCGCGCTGATCGTGCTCGGCACGCGAGCGGTCGGTCTCTGAAGCGCAACCGAGCGCAACGAGCGTAACAAGCGCGCTCGATCGAGCGTCACAACGCTGCGTCACAGGCCTCCGCGAAAGTTCTCGGAACCTCTGTTCTGCGCGCGTGTCCATGTTTTCCGAGACGGCAGGCACCTGGCACGACAGCTGCTCTAGACCGCCCAGACGATGAGATGAGGGCGCGCCAAAGGGCGCGCGGACGACGGATCGATACCGATCCCGAGCGCCGCGCGGCCGGCCAGGTGTTGCCCGAAACCCGAGAACGAACACGCCGAGGACGGCGCAAGGAGAGACGAAGATGGAAGCGAATCAGACCCAGGATGCGATCGAGATCGTGATGAGCTGGCAGGGCTCGGTGTTGGAGACCGATCTGGTGGTGCGCGAGCGCCCCCGCAGCGTGTTCGTGGGCAACGAGGGCGCGGTCCGCTTCCTCCTGCCGACCGAGCTCCTCGAGGGCCGCGCGGCGCTACTCGCTTGCGAAGGCGAGCCGGGCAACGTGCGCTACTTCGTTCGGGCCCCGGGCAACGCAGAGCTCTTGGCCAGCCGCGACGGTGAGCTCATCGAGGCCTCGATCGACGCGAGCGGCGCCCGCTCGGTCGCGCTCGATGCGAACGTGAGCGTGGAGGTCCGCATCGGTGACTTCTCCTTCTTCGTTCGGCCCACCGCCCAGCCCGAAGCCGCGCCCGCAGGTCCCATCTTCGAGGGCGGCGCGACCCGCTACATCGGCGGCGTACTGGTGGCGCATGCGGTGATGCTCGCGGCGTTCTTCTTCCTGCCGCCCGCGGCGAGCGCACTGAATCTGGATCTGATGAGCCGCGACGCGCGCTACATCAGCGCGCATCTCACGCCTCCCCAGCGCATCGACGAGATCTTGCAGATGGACCCCGGCGGTGAGACCAGCGGCGAAGCGCCGAACGACGCGCCTGCGCCCGCGACCTCGAGTGGTGGTGATGATCCCGAGCCCCGTGTCGCTGGCGGCGCAGGTCGCCCCAACGCGAGCTCGGTGCGCTCGCCTGGCCTGGTCACCCCGACCACGGTCGCCAACCTCGGCACCTTCAACGTGATGGCCGCGGCGTTCGAGCACGCGGGTGACTCGGCCGGGGTGTGGGGCTCCGAGCACCTGACCGGCGGCGCGGGTGGCCCGGGCCTGGTCGCGGCGCTCGCTGGCGGCGGCGGCATCGGCACTGGCGGCCTCGACATGGGCGGCACCGGCATCGGCACTTGCCGCGCGGGTGAGGTCTGCGGCCGCGGCACCATCGGCGTGGGCGGCTTCGACACCCGCGGCGGTGATGGACCTGCCCCGGGAACGGGCATCGGCATTCGGGGTGATCGTCCGAGCCATGTTCCCACCGCGACGCCCGGCGTGGTCGAGACCACCGGTGGCCTGAGCCGCGAGACCATCCGCCGCACCATCCGCCAGCACATGAACGAGGTTCGCTTCTGCTACGAGAGCGAACTCCACACCAACCCCAGCCTCGAGGGCCGCGTCTCGCTTCAGTTCATGGTCGATGCCTCGGGCCGGGTGGCCACCTCGAGCGCGACGGGCCCTGGCATGACCAGCGTCGCGAGCTGTGTGTCCACCGCCGCGCGCCGCTGGAGCTTCCCCGCCAGCGAGGGACCGACCGGCGTCACCTACCCGTTCATGTTCAACGCAGGCGAGTGATCGACTGAGGCCTCTAGTCCGCGACACCTAGTCAGCGACTCCCCACGCGGCGCCGGACGATCGAGAGATCTCCGGCGCCGCTTTCTTTCCGTCGCGCGCACCCGACGCGTGGAACCTCACCCGCTCGTTCGTGTCGATGACGAGATGACACGCGCGCTCGAGGTGAGGTTGTTCTGGGGAGATGCGCTGCTCGACGTGCAGCACCACCCGCTGCGCGAGGGCTTGCTGCTGAAGAGCTCGGCGATGCTCGAGGCGTCGATCGAGATGGAGATGACGTTGGCCGCGCTCGAAGGCGGCGCGCTCTCGCTCACAGGAGTGCGCCACGGCGCGCTGAACGTCCTCCAGCACGAGGGGCTCTCATTCGTCATGGAGGTCGTCGAGACCACGCCGTTGGAGAGCGGGCCGAGAGAAGGACAGCCGCTAGCGTCCGCGTGCTTGCTCGCGATGGCGCTGCACCTCTCGTTGCTCGCCGCAGGGATGACGTCGCCACAGAGCGACGCGCTCGCGATCGATGGGCTGCCGCGGCCGTTACCGCCGCTGCCTCCGCGCAACGCGACCGTGCTGACGGCCGGCGCCAACCCCAGCACGGGTGTGGCCGGTGTGCCCGAAGCCACCGTCTCTCCATCGTCCGGAGGGCCCACGACACACAGCACCCGACGGGGCGGCAGCCGCAGCGTCGCGAACCCTGTTCGTCCCGACGTGCTCGCGATGCTCGGCGGCGCCTTCGCGCGCTTGGGATCGGGCGCGGGCGGCTACGACGCCTCGAGCGTGATGGGCGCGCCGAGCCCGAACCTCATCCCAGACGATGGGCCTTCGATGATGAGCGGTGCCGGCGGCGGGACGTGCGGCCCGCCACCGATGGGGTGCAATGGGAGTATCTCCTTCGGTGCCCGGTTCAATGCGGGATCCCGAACGAGCGTCCTGCCCGAGCCCGCTCTCACGAACCGATGTCGAAGCGGCGACGAGTGTGGGCACGTTCCGAGGATCGTCCGCTGCGGAGATGGCTGTCGCACCGTCCATGGCAGTCTCAGCCGTGAGGTCGTGCGCCGGATCGTTCGTCGACACCACAACGAGATCGCTTACTGCTACGAGCGCGCGCTGCAGTCGCGACCCGACAGCGAGGGTCGGGTGAGCACCAGCTTCATCATCGACGCGCACGGCACGGTCATCCACGCCGAGGCGAGCAGCGACGCGCTGCCCGAGGTGACCGAGTGCATCGAGCGTGCGCTCTCACGGGCTCGTTTCCCCGAGAGCGACGGTGTCACCGGGGTGAACTACCCGTTCGACTTCACCCGGTCCGAGTAATTGCCGCGAGGTGATGAATCGCGCTCAGCGGTAGTAGCCGCGGCCCGCGCCGGCCGGATCTGCGTACGGTCCGGAGTCGCGGTCCGTCACGCCGGTGCTCCCGCCACGGTAGCCGCCGCGGCCGTTGCCCGCGGGATCCGCGTACGAGCCGGAATCTCGGTCGGTCACACCGCTGACGGAGCCGCGGCGACCACGACCGTTGCCTGCGGGATCGGCGTAAGGACCGCCATCGGAGTCGGTGATCCCGCTGTAGGCGCTGCCGCGCGAGCCCCGACCGTTGCCGGCAGGATCCGCGTACGCACCGCCATCGCTGTCGGTCACGCCGGTGCTGTAGCTACCGCCACCCGTGGTGTATCCGCCCCCGCCATAGGCCGCGGCGACGCGGCGTCGGCAGCCCGGCAACACGGCGGCAGCGGCGCCTCCTGCGGCGAGGGTGCCCAAGATGCCCAGGACCGATCGGCGCGAGACCTCTCCGTCGTTGCGATCCGTCTGGATCTCGTCCGGCGCGAGGGTTTTCTTCTTCTTCTCGTTCTGATCGTCCATGAGGTCTCCGAGCGAAAGCCGACGGTAGCAGGCTACGCCGCGCATCGTCGATCCTTCCTTGGGGCTATGCTCGCCCCGCTCGTGATGCGAACCCCTCCCCTTCCTTCTCCGCGATGAGCGCCCGACGCTCGCTGCCCGCGCCCGCCTCCGAGATCGTGGGGCGCAAGAGCGAGACCGCCGCACTCCTGGCGTCGAGCGCGCGGCTGGTGACCCTGGTCGGCCCGCCCGGCACCGGCAAGACCCGCCTGGCGTTGCACGCGGCGCGCGAGCTCGCAGCGCTCGCGCCCAAGCGCCAGGTCGTCACTTGGGTGTCGCTGGTCTCGGCGCGCAGCACCGACGATCTGGCCCGGCTCACCCTCGCGGCGCTCGGGCTGCCTCCGGCGACCGCGCGCGACGTGGCGGTGGATGTGCTGGAGCGGGCGCTCCGCCGAACTTCGCAAGTGCTGGTGCTCGACAACTTCGAGCAGCTGATGGCCGCGGAGGGCGCGATCCAGTGGGTGAGCGAGCGGCTCAGCGCCTCCGAGCGGCTGCGGATCTGGGTGACCTCACGGGAGCGCCTGCGGATCGCGGGAGAGCACGCCTTCGAGGTCGCGCCGCTGGGCACGCCTGAGCTCGGCATGCCGCGCGACAGCATGCTTCCCCCCGAGCCCGACGAGGGCCTCTCGATCCTCTCGAGCGACGCGGTGCGCCTCCTCTTGATGCGCGCGCCGCAGCTCGAGGCGCAGGTGCGAACGGACGCAATAGAGCGAAAGGCGCTCGCCGAGATCGCGCGAAGGCTCGAGGGGATCCCCTTGGCCCTCGAGCTCGCCGCAGGACGCCTCGTGATGCTCGCGCCCTCGGCGCTCTTGGGGCAGCTGCTGGGGCAGGACGGCGCGCGCCTCGATGTGCTCGGGCGAGGGAGCCGCGATGTCAGCGACCGCCAGGCCACCCTTCGCGGCGCGATCGACTGGTCGTGGGCGCTCCTCCGAGAGAAGGAGCGCGATCTGCTCGTTGCGCTGTCTCTCCTCCGCGGCGCCTTCGAGCCCGCGCTCGCGCTCGAGCTGGGCTGCGCGGCGCTCGGGTGCAGCAGCGCCGAGGTCGCCGAAGATCTCCAGTCGCTCCGAGAAAAATCGCTGCTCTCGGCCCCGACCCTGGGTCAGCTCGCGCTGCTGGAGAGTGTGCGCTCCTACGCGACCGAGAAGCTCACCCAGGGCGAGGTCGGCTTCACGGACGAGCGGACCCGAGCGCGACACGAGCGGGCGCTCGACGCGTTCGTCACCCTGCTCGCGGAGCGGGCGAGCGCCCTGTGCGAGGCGCTCGACGGACGCGCGGGCCGCACCGCGTTCGCGCGCCTCTCGACGCTGCGAGAGCACCTGGTGCACGCGCTCGCGCTGCTGGTGGGAGACATCTCCGGCGAGCGGGCGCCTCGCCTCGCGGCGATCGCGCTGGGGCTCGACGCGCTCCGCACCCGCCTGGGGGTCGCCTCCGATCTGGAGCAGGCGCTGCGTGCGCTGCTGGTTAACGGGCCACTGGATGAGTCCTCGATCGCCTCGATCGCGCGGGCGCTCGCGCGTCTGCTGCGCGATCGGGGTCAGCCGCTGGAGGCGGTCGCCGTCCTCGAGCGCGCAGTGGCCCGGGCCCAGCGCCTCGAAGAGAGCCCCGGACTGGCCCTCGCGATGTGGGTCGATCTCGGGGAGCTCTTGCTGGCGCAGGGGCGCTTCGAGGAAGCGCGTGAGCCGATCGAACAGGCCGCGCGGGGTGCGGCCACCTTCCCTGCGATCCTTCAGCGCGCCGACGCTGCTGCGGGCTTGCTCGCGCACGGGCAGGGACGGTTGGGCGAGGCCGAGCGCGCCTACACCCGAGCGCTCGATGGCGCCCAAGCGCTGGGCGATGCGCGCGCCGAGGCCCACGCGCTTCGCGATCTGGGCAACGTGTGTTTGCAGCGCGGCGAGGGCGAGCGCGCGCGGGCGTACTACGAGGACGCGCTGTCAAAGAGCCCCGGCGGTGATCTTCGCCTCGAAGGCGTGGTGCGCGGCAACCTCGCGATCCTTCACCAAGAAGAAGGACACCTCGAGACCGCGTATGCGGAGCTGCGCCGCGCGCTGAGCTGTCTGCGTGCGGTCGGCGATCGCCCCTTCGAAGCACATCTGCTGGGCTACTTGGGCGCGGTCCAGCACGAGCGCGGGCAGCTCGAGGGGGCGCGCGACGCGTACGGGCGCGCGCTCACCGTGCTGCACGAGGTGCGTGATCTGCGCCTCGAGGGAGTGTTCTCGGCGGCGCGCGCTGCAGTGCATGCCCAGAAAGGGAGCTTTGGGCACGCGCGGAACGACTTGGCGAGGGCCCAGCGGCGACTGGATGAGGTGGGCGACCCCGCGCTCTTGGCCGCGCTCGCGCTGCACCGGGCCGCGGTCCTGCTCGGCGAAGCGATCGCGCGCGGTGAGAGTCGGGCCGCGCTCCTCGAGGCCACTGCCGTGCTCGAACAGACCGCCGACGGGGTGAAGGACAACGACGACGCGCGCTTCGCCGCGCGCATGCTGCGTCGCCTCTTGCCCGCCGACGCGCTCACTGTCGGCGCAGACGGAGCGTTCTTCGTTCGCGAAGGGAGCCGCATCGAGCTCGCGGCGCGCCCCACCCTGGCGCGGATCCTCGAGGCGCTCGCCGAGGCGCGTCTATCATCAGAGCCGCGCCCGCTGAGCCCCACAGAACTCCTGGCCGCTGGATGGCCCGGAGAGCGAGTGCTGCCACAAGCCGGTCAGAACCGGGTGCGCGTCGCGCTGACGGCGCTTCGGAACCTGGGCCTGAGGAACGCGCTGTGCACCGTCGAGGGGGGCCACATGCTCGATCCCGCGATCCCGCTGACCCGCGGCTGAGCCGTGGCGGATCTGAGGCGCACGCCTGGGCAGGCGATTCCTTGACCGGTCCGGTGGGCCGCGCGTAAGGACCGCGCAGGATCATGCCCGCGTACCTCTTTCCTCTCCTCCTCCAAGCCGACGCCCCCGCGGCGCTCGATCCCTGGGCGCTCATCTGGAACGCGACCCTCGTCGTGAAGCTGGTGATCGTGGTCCTGGTGATCATGGCCCTGGGCTCCTGGTTCATCTCCGGCACGAAGCTGGTGCGCTTGGCCCAGGCCAAGTCCGCGAGCCTAAAGTTCCTCGGGGTCTTCTGGAACAAGGACGATGGCAACACCTGGAACGGCAAGCGCCTCGAGGCGATCTACGCCCAGGTCGGCTCGCTCGACGCCTCGCCGCTCGCCCGGGTCTTCCGCGCTGGCTACGTCGAGCTCGCGAAGATCACGTCGGGGGATCGCCCGGTCGACAAGGATGATCTCGACAACGTCGAGCGCTCGCTCAAGCGCGCGGCGGCCAACGAGATGACGATGCTCGAAGATCTCTTGCCCTTCCTCGCGACCACCGGCTCGGTCGGCCCGTTCATCGGACTCTTTGGGACGGTCTGGGGAATCATGAGCGCGTTCTTGGCCATCGGGAACCAAGCCAACGCGAGCCTGGATGTGGTCGCGCC
>Ga0335397_10000249_pt1 | contig 64969 bp, 67 predicted proteins | sample MAT04_FD_205740 | JGI IMG/M metagenome (GOLD analysis project Ga0335397, IMG submission 205740) | Freshwater microbial communities from Lake Fryxell liftoff mats and glacier meltwater in Antarctica - MAT-04 (spades assembly) (version 2) ...
TGCCGGCCCACTGTTGAGCCTGCTCCTGCAGCGTGGCGATGCGCTCGCGCCGCAGCTGCGTTTGTTCCTTGGCGCGTTCGGGGTCATGCGCCACCACCAGGCGCCAGCCCTGCCAGCGTGTCTCTTCAATGATCCTATTTTCCTCAGTTACCCCGATGCCAACGCGATCAAACCGGGGCTGGGCTTGGGTTGACAGGCCAGGATTTGCGCGACGATGTAGCGCACCAGCGAGAACCAGCGTTGCGGTTTATCTAACTGCGGCGCGGTCGCCCGAACATGGCTCAAACCCGCGCGGACATTGACGATGAGCCGCTTGATCTGCGCCGCCGCTTCGTGCGTGACGCTCAGCAAGATCTTCCTCTGTCCGCTATGGCTGGTCAGCCTGCCCACCGCACTGAGCAGCTTGGGGCGGCTCGTAAGGGCCTCCAACCGAGTCTTGGGATGAGCCAACCGCACATACCAACTCCACCAGTTGTAGACCAGCGCCACTGCCCGCGCGCTGAGCGCGCAGCGCTCGATGTCGTGCGTGCTGTAGCCGCCCCAGCCCCACTGGTTCTTGATCTCGTCGAAGCCGTTTTCGCAGTCTGCGCGGTCTCGGTACAGCTGCCCAATGTTTTGCAACTCGTAGTGCGCGTTGCACACCAGCACGGCGTACTCCCAGCTCTTAACGGGCTCGTTCTCGTCGATGAAGTGCAGTTCGGCCTGCGCCGCATCTTTGCCCTTGCCACGCCCGCCGCGCTTGACCTCACCCTTGACCTCGACGATGAGGTCGAGCTTGCGCACGCGGCGCATGACGATCACGCGTCGCGATTGCGTCCAGCCCGTCAGCCGCAACACGTCTTCGCACGCCTCCCAGCCCTGGCCAACGCTGCCCCAAGACATCACGCCGCAATGCGTGGTCGTGCGCGAGACGGCCGAAGGCCGGGAGTTCGCGGCACTGCAATCACGGACTGGCCTCCAACTGCCCAACGGTCGCCGCCTGCTTTTGAGCGCCCGCACAAAGAAAAACACCAGCTGACGCTGGCGCTTTTTTGGGTGCTTGAAGTCCGCTGACTTCAAGCGTCAGGCTCACTCTGCCTTGTCGTCGACCGGTGCTTCCGTGGCGGGGTCGGGACGGTCCACCAGTTCGACAAAGGCCATCGGCGCGTTGTCGCCGACGCGGAAACCCATCTTCAGGATCCGGGTGTAGCCGCCCGGGCGCGCCTGGTAGCGCGGGCCCAGCACGTTGAAGAGCTTGGCCACCACGTCGCGGTCACGCGTGCGGTTGAAGACCAGTCGGCGGTTCGCCAGCGTGGGTGTCTTGCCCAGCGTGATGAGCGGTTCAACCACGCTGCGCAGCTCTTTGGCTTTGGGCAGCGTCGTCTTGATCGCCTCGTGCATGATCATCGAATTGCACATGTTCCTCAGCATCGCCAGGCGGTGTGAGGTGGTGCGGTTGAGTTTGCGGGGGCCGTTGCGGTGGCGCATGGTGCTTTCCTGTCTTTATTGAACCCCGGCCGGATCAGGTACCGAGGGTTGCACGATTCAAATGTGGGCCCATGTTTGACCCGCGTTTGATCAGCGTTTGTCGAGGCCCTGCGGGGGCCAGTTTTCCAGCCGCGCGCCGAGCGTGAGCCCGCGCGATGCCAGCACTTCCTTGATTTCGTTCAAGCTCTTTCGGCCAAGGTTCGGCGTCTTGAGCAGTTCAGTTTCAGTGCGCTGGATCAGGTCACCGATGTAGTAGATGTTCTCGGCCTTCAGGCAGTTGGCAGAACGCACGGTGAGCTCAAGCTCGTCCACCGGGCGCAGCAGGATCGGGTCGAACGGCGTTGGGCGTGACGTTTGCTGGGCGGCGCTGTCGAAGGCCGGCGTTGGGTCGATCTGGGCAAAGAAGGCCAGTTGCTCGACAAGGATGCGCGCGCTCTGGCGGATCGCCTCTTCGGGCGGGATCGAACCGTTGGTCTCGATCTCCATCACCAGCTTGTCGAGGTCGGTGCGCTGTTCCACACGCGCGTTTTCGACGGCATAGCTGACACGGCGCACGGGCGAGAAGGACGCGTCCAGCACGATGCGGCCGATGCTCTTCGTCGGCTCGTCGCCGTAGCGGCGCATGCTGCCCGGCACATAACCGCGGCCCTTTTCGACCTTGATCTGCATATCGAGCTTGCCGCCTTGCGACAGGTGCGCAATGACATGCTCGGGGTTGATGATTTCCACGTCGTGCGGGGTCTGGATGTCGGCCGCCGTGACGGCGCCTTCGCCTTCTTTGCGCAGCACCAGCGTGACTTCGTCGCGGTTGTGCAGGCGGAAGACAACGCCCTTCAGGTTGAGCATGATGTGGACGACGTCTTCCTGCACGCCGTCGATGGCCGAGTACTCGTGCAGCACGCCGGCAATGGTGACTTCCGTCGGGGCGTAACCCACCATCGACGACAGCAGCACTCGCCGCAATGCGTTGCCGAGGGTGTGGCCGTAGCCGCGCTCGAAAGGTTCGAGCGTGGCTTTGGCGCGGTGGCCGCCAAGCGGCTCAACCTGGATGGCCTTGGGCTTCAGAAGGGTGGTTTGCATGAATGTCTTTTGTTCCTGTCATTACCCTCGGCTCGTTACACCGATAAGGCTGATGGACCGCGCCGGGTAAAAATCGCCACTCCGCACCGGCACACGAAGCGACAAGAAAAGGGCTTCGGCCAAAGACCGAACCGCCCGCTTTTCTGTCTTATCTGGAGTAGAGCTCGACGATCAAGGCTTCCTTGATCTCGGCACCGTACTGGTCGCGGTCGGGCACCTTCTTGAAGACGCCTTCCATCTTGGTGGCGTCCACCGCCACCCAGTCGGGCAGACCGATGCCTTGCGCGAGCTTGAGCGCATCGACCACGCGCAGTTGCGCCTTGGACTTGTCGCGCAGCGCCACCGTGTCGCCGGCCTTGACCTGGTACGACGGGATGTTGACGACCTGGCCGTTGACCATCAGCGCCTTGTGGCCGACGAGTTGCCGCGCTTCAGCGCGCGTCGAGCCGAAACCCATGCGGTAGACGACGTTGTCGAGCCGCGTTTCCAGCAGCGACAGCAAATTGGCGCCGGTGTTGCCCTTGCGGCGCTCGGCTTCGGCAAAGTAACGGCGGAACTGGCGCTCCAAAATGCCGTACATGCGCTTGACCTTCTGCTTCTCACGCAATTGCATGCCGAAGTCAGAAGTGCGCGAACCGCTGGTGCGGCCGTGTTGGCCGGGCTTGCTGTCGAACTTGGACTTGTCCGCGATGGAGCGGCGCGCGCTCTTCAGGAACAGGTCGGTGCCTTCACGGCGGGAAAGTTTGGCCTTGGGGCCTAGAAGTCGTGCCACTTGTCGTGTCCTTGTCTATGGTTCTGACGCGGCAGTCGCCCCGGTGAACAAGGCAACCCGCGCGAGTCTGGCGCCGCCGGTTTTGGCCGGTCTTGCTGATCAGACGGTGGGCTTGTAGAAAGCACGAGGCTTTCAGTGAAACAGCCGGCTTGCACAAAAGTGCTCACCGGCCCGGGAAACCCTCTATTGTAGCAAAGGCCGCGAATTTGGCTCTGCTGCACCATGCGGCCGCCGTGGAACCGGCTTCGCCGGGCCGCCAGCGGCGCGCCCTCGGGGGGCAGCGCTGAAGGCGCTCCGGGGAAGGGGCCTTAAATTCTTCGGCGTTTCTGCGGGCGGCAGCCGTTGTGCGGGATCGGTGTGACGTCGCTGATCGAATTGATGCGGATGCCCAACGAGGCCAGCGCACGCACGCTCGACTCACGGCCCGGGCCGGGGCCCTTGATGCGCACGTCCAGGTTCTTGATGCCCTGTTCTTGCGCCGCGCGGCCTGCCACTTCGGCGGCCACCTGGGCCGCGAAAGGCGTGCTCTTACGAGAACCCTTGAAACCCTGGCCGCCACTGGAAGCCCAGGCGAGCGAGCTGCCCTGGCGGTCGGTGATGGTGATGATCGTGTTGTTGAACGACGCGTGCACGTGGGCAATGCCGTCCGCAACGTTCTTGCGGACTTTCTTGCTGACGCGGCGCGCTGCGGTATTGACGGGTGCCTTGGCCATGTTCTGGACTCTTTCAGTGTTTTGCCGAAGCAGCTTACTTCTTCAGCGCGGCTGCACCCTTGCGCGGACCCTTGCGGGTGCGGGCATTGGTGCGCGTGCGCTGGCCACGCACGGGCAAGCCGCGGCGGTGACGGAAGCCGCGGTAGCACCCGAGGTCCATCAAACGCTTGATGCTGATCGACAGTTCGCGGCGCAGGTCGCCTTCGATGGTCATGCGGCCGATTTCCTCGCGGATCTTTTCCAGGTCGGTGTCCGACAGGTCTTTGATCTTCTTGGAATAGGCAATGCCGGCAGCGACGCAGATCTTCTGCGCCGTCGTGCGGCCAATGCCGTAGATCGACGTGAGGCCGATCTCGGTGTGCTTGTGGGGCGGAATGTTGATGCCGGCAATGCGTGCCATGGTGGTCCTCTACTCTCAGCCTTGACGCTGCTTGTGACGCGGGTCGGTGCAGATCACACGGACCACGCCCTTGCGGCGAATGATCTTGCAGTTGCGGCACATCTTCTTGACGGAAGCGGCGACTTTCATGGTGTTCTCCTTGACCCCAAAACTTCTGACTTCACTTGGCGCGGAACACGATGCGTGCCCGCGTCAGGTCGTATGGCGTGAGCTCGACGGTGACCTTGTCACCTGGCAGGATGCGGATGTAGTGCATGCGCATCTTGCCGCTGATGTGGCCGAGCACCACGTGGTTGTTCTCCAACTTCACGCGGAAGGTGGCGTTGGGGAGGTTTTCAAGAATCTCCCCCTGCATTTGAATGACGTCGTCTTTGCTCATGTGTAGTCCGCGTCAGCTCGTCTTGAAGTTGGCCTTCTTGAGGAGCGACTCGTACTGCTGGCTCATCACGTAACTTTGCACCTGGGCCCAGAAGTCCATGGTGACGACGACGATGATCAAGAGCGAGGTGCCGCCAAAGTAGAACGGCACGTTGTACTTGAGCACCAGGAATTCAGGCAGCAGACAGACTGCCGTGATGTACACGGCGCCGGCCAGCGTCAGGCGGCCCAGGATGCGGTCGATGTGCTTGGCGGTCTGCTCACCCGGGCGGATGCCAGGGATGAAAGCGCCACTCTTCTTTAGGTTGTCGGCCGTCTCGCGGCTGTTGAAGACGAGCGCGGTGTAGAAGAAGCAAAAGAACACGATCATCGCGGCGTAAAGCATCACGTAGATCGGCTGCCCCGGAGACAGCGCGCCCGACAAATCCTTCAACCAACGCATGCCTTCGCCGGTGGCAAACCAGCCGACGATCGTGGCCGGCAGCAAGATGATGCTGCTGGCAAAGATCGGCGGGATCACGCCACTCATGTTGAGCTTCAACGGCAGGTGCGAAGACTGGCCGCCATAGACCTTGTTGCCGACCTGGCGTTTGGCGTAATTGACCAGGATCTTCCGCTGGCCGCGCTCGACGAACACCACGGCGAAGGTCACGAACACGACGACGATCAGGATGAAGAGGCAGGCGACGATGCTCATCGCACCCGTGCGCACCAGCTCAAACAGGCCCGCCATAGCGGACGGCAAACCGGCCACGATGCCGGCGAAGATCAGGATCGAGATGCCGTTGCCCAGGCCGCGTTCGGTGATCTGCTCACCCAGCCACATCAGGAACATCGTGCCAGCCACCAGGCTGACCACCGTCGTCATGCGGAAACCGAAGCCCGGCGCCAGCACAAGGCCGGCCGAGCCTTCCAGTGCCAGTGCAATGCCCAGACTCTGGAAGAGAGCCAGGAACAGCGTGCCGTAGCGTGTGTACTGCGTGATCTTGCGGCGCCCGGCTTCGCCTTCTTTCTTGATGGCCTCGAGCGAGGGCACCACGTAAGTCATCAGCTGCATGATGATCGACGCGCTGATGTACGGCATGATGCCCAGCGCGAAGACGGTGAAGCGCTGCAGCGCGCCGCCGCTGAACATGTTGAACATGCTCAGGATGCCGCCGCTCTGACCTTTGAACAGCTGCTGCAGCTGATTCGGATCAATGCCAGGCACGGGAATGTGCCCGCCAATGCGGTAAACCACGAGCGCAAGAATCAGGAAGATGATCCGGCGACGCAAGTCGCCGAACTTCCCACTCTTGGCCAGCTGGTTCGCAGAAGTTGCCACGGACTTGCTTTTCCCTTAAACCGCGATCGAGCCGCCAGCAGCCTCAATGGCTGCCTTGGCACCTGCCGTCGCGCCAATGCCCTTGAGCACCAGCTTGCGCGTCAGTTCGCCGGCCTTGATGACCTTGACGTGCTTGACCAGTTGGCGCACCAGCCCTGCGGCCTTCAGCGTCAGCAGGTCAACTTCGGGCGCCTCCAGGCGCTCCAGGTCGGTCAGCGTGACTTCGCCGTTGTACTTGAGCTGCGCCGACTTGAAGCCGCGCTTGGGCAGGCGGCGTTGCAACGGCATCTGGCCGCCTTCGAAGCCCACCTTGTGGTAGCCACCGGCACGGCTCTTCTGACCCTTGTGGCCCCGGCCTGCCGTCTTGCCCAGGCCCGAGCCAATGCCGCGGCCTACACGGCGCTTGGCATGCTTGGAGCCGGCGGACGGCTTGATCTTGTTCAGTTCCATCAAAGCACCTGCACCAGGTAGTCGACTTTGTTGATCATGCCGCGCACGGCCGGCGTGTCTTCCAGCACCTTGGTGCTGTTGAGCTTGCGCAGGCCCAGGCCACGCACGGTGTCGCGGTGCGACTGGCGCGTGCCGTTGATGCTGCGAACCAGCTTGACCGTGAGGGTCTTCTTTTCAGGAATCTTGTCGGACATGTCTTTCTCCGCTTGCGCCAGATCAGTTGAAGAGGTCTTCAACCGACTTGCCGCGCTTGGCCGCCACATTGGCCGGCGTGGTCGAGCGCTTCAGCGCGTCGAGCGTGGCGCGGACCATGTTGTACGGGTTGGTCGAACCGAGGCTCTTGGCCACGATGTCGGTCACGCCCATGACTTCAAACACCGCGCGCATCGGGCCGCCGGCAATGATGCCGGTACCTGCTGCCGCCGGCGCCATCAGCACCTTGGCCGCGCCGTGTTCGCCGCGCACGTTGTGGTGGATCGAGCCGTTCTTCAGGCTGACCTTGACCATGTTGCGGCGAGCCGCTTCCATGGCCTTCTGCACCGCCACCGGCACTTCCTTGGCCTTGCCCTTGCCCATGCCGATGCGGCCATCACCGTCGCCCACGACGGTGAGTGCTGCAAAGCTGAGCGTGCGGCCGCCCTTGACGACCTTGGTGACGCGGTTGACCGCGATCATCTTTTCTTTGAGCCCGTCGTCGTTGGCTTCAGCCTGCGCACGGGGAGTGAATTTTGCCATTCTGATCTTCCTTCGCTGCGCGGCTTAGAACTGGAGGCCGGCTTCGCGGGCGGCTTCGGCCAAGGCCTTGACCCGCCCGTGGAACGCAAAGCCCGAACGGTCGAAGGCCACCTTGTCGATGCCTGCGGCCTTGGCCTTTTCGGCAATGCGCTTGCCGACGAGTGCGGCCGACGACACATTGCCGCCCTTGCCCACGCCGATCTGGTCGCGCACCTCTTTTTCTGCCGTCGATGCACTGGCCAGCACCAACGTGCCATCGTCGGAGACGATGCTGGCGTAGATGTGCAGGTTCGAGCGGTGCACCGCCAGGCGGGCCGTGCGCTGCAGTGCAATGCGCACCCGCGTCTGGCGGCTGCGGCGCAGGCGTTGTTCTTTCTTGGTCATGCTCATGGCAATGGCTCCTGAATGCGTCCTTACTTCTTCTTCGTCTCTTTGAGCACCACGCGCTCACCGACGTAGCGGATGCCCTTGCCCTTGTAAGGCTCAGGGGGACGGAAGGCGCGCACTTCGGCGGCCAGTTGGCCCACGACCTGGCGGTCGGGGCCGGAGATCACGATCTCGGTCTGCGTCGGCGTGGCCACCTTGATGCCGGCCGGCATGTCCTTCACCACGGGGTGAGAGAAGCCGATCTGCAGGTTCAGCTTCTGGCCAGCAGCCTGGGCGCGGAAGCCCACGCCCACCAGCGCCAGCTTCTTCTCGAAGCCCTTGCTGACACCGCCGACCATGTTGGCCACCAGGGCACGCATGGTGCCGCTCATGGCGTCGGCCGCTGTCGAGTCGTTGGCGGGGGCGAAGCTGAGCTTGCCGCCGTCGTTCTTGATCGTCACCAGCGGGTTCAACGCGCGCACGAGCGTGCCGTTGCTGCCCTTGACGGTGATGTTGTCTGCCGAGATCGCCACGTCGACACCTTGCGGCACGGCGATGGGCATTTTTCCTACGCGGGACATTTTCTGTGCTCCCTGTTATGCGACGTAGCAGAGCACTTCGCCACCGACACCGGTCTGGCGCGCCTTGCGGTCGGTCATCACACCCTTGGGCGTGGTGACGATCGCCACACCCAGGCCGTTCATGACCTGCGGAATGGCGTCGCGGCCCTTGTAGATGCGCAGGCCCGGGCGGCTGACGCGCTCGATGCGCTCGATTACCGGGCGGCCTGCGTAGTACTTCAGCGCCACTTCCAGTTCGGGCTTGCCTTCATTGGGGCGAATGGCAAAACCGTCGATATAACCTTCGTCCTTGAGGACTTGGGCGATTGCAACCTTCAACTTGGACGACGGCATCGTGACAGCCGATTTCGCGACGCTCTGGGCGTTGCGAATGCGGGTCAGCATGTCGGCGATAGGATCACTCATGCTCATGAAAAATCTCCTGATCTTCTCGCCGAATTACCAGCTGGCCTTGACCATGCCGGGAATGTCGCCCTTGAAGGCGAGCTCACGGATCTTGTTGCGGCCCAACCCGAACATGCGGAAGGTGCCGCGGCCGCGGCCGGTCAGCGCGCAGCGGTTGCGCAGGCGCGTCGGGTAGGCATTGCGGGGCAGCTTCTGCAACTCAAGACGGGCGGCGTAGCGCATTTCGTCTGTGAGCTTGGCATCGTTGGCGGTTGCCTTCAGCTCAGCGTATTTCTTCGCAAACTTGGCAACCAGCTTCTCGCGCTTTTCTTCGCGCTGGATGATGGACGTTTTGGCCATGTGGTGGTTTCCTTGTGCCGTCAGTTCTTGAACGGGAACTTGAATGCGACAAGCAAGGCTTTGCACTCGTCGTCGTTCTTCGCGCTGGTGGTGATGCTGATGTTCATGCCGCGGATCACGTCAATCTTCTCGTACTCGATCTCCGGGAAGATCACCTGCTCTTTGACGCCGATGTTGTAGTTGCCACGACCGTCGAAGCTGCGGCCACTGATACCGCGGAAGTCGCGCACACGCGGCAGAGCCACGGTGACAAAGCGGTCCAAAAACTCATACATGCGCACGCCACGCAGAGTGACCATGGTGCCGATGGCCTGGCCCTCACGGATCTTGAAGCCGGCAATCGGCTTCTTGCTCATCGTGACGACCGGCTTCTGACCGGCGATCTTGGTCAGGTCGCTGACGGCGTTGTCCATCACCTTCTTGTCCGACACCGCTTCGCTGACGCCCATGTTGAGCGTGATCTTCTGCAAGCGCGGGACCTGCATCACCGACGTGAAGCCGAACTTGGCCATCAAGTCAGGGACGATCTTTTCGCGGTAGTGGGTCTGCAGGCGCGCGGCCGGCACAGGGCCCGCCGCCGCGGTTTCTGCTGCTGTCGCAGCCTGGGCTGTCTTGGTCTTTGCCATGGTGCTTAAGCCTTGATCTCTGCGCCGCTGGACTTGAAGACGCGAATCTTCTTGCCACCGTCCAGCAACTTGATGCCCACGCGGTCCGCCTTGCCCGTGGCGGAGTTGTAGATCGCCACGTTGGACTGGTGGATGGGCATGACCTTGTCAATGACGCCGCCAGTCGTGCCCTTGAGCGGGTTCGGCTTGACGTGCTTCTTGACCATGTTCACGCCGTCAACGACGACATGGTCTTCATCCACGCGCAACGAGACGGTGCCGGTCTTGCCCTTGTCGCGGCCGGTGGTCACGATGACCTGGTCGCCTTTGCGAATCTTGTTCATGGTCGGGTTCCTAACTGCGTCGCTTTACAGCACGTCCTTCAAAGCACTTCGGGTGCCAGCGAGACGATCTTCATGAAGCGCTCGGTGCGCAGTTCACGCGTCACGGGCCCGAAGATGCGCGTGCCAATGGGCTCGAGCTTGGCATTGAGCAACACGGCGGCGTTGCCATCGAACTTGATCAGCGAACCGTCCTGCCGGCGCACGCCCTTCGCGGTTCGAACGACGACGGCGCTATAGACCTCGCCCTTCTTGACGCGGCCACGCGGCGCGGCTTCCTTGATGCTCACCTTGATGACGTCACCAATGCCAGCGTAACGGCGCCTGGAGCCGCCCAGCACCTTGATGCACATGACGGACTTGGCGCCCGTGTTGTCGGCCACGTCGAGCCGCGTTTGCATTTGGATCATTTTGTTCTCTCCCCAACTTGCCCGCGTCAGGCTGCTAATCTCTGCAGCCGATGCGGCCAGTCTTGGGCCCGTGTATGGGAAAAGGCTTGGGTTCGGTACTTCGGTGCTGTTTGCACCCTCGTTGGCGAACGCCGGTGGGGTGCGAAAAGCGAAGCCTTGAAGTATCGCAGGTTCCGCAAGGCCACGTCAATGACCCTGCACTGCTTATTTCTCTGGCCACGAGGGCCAGGGTGCTCAGGCTGGTTGAGCCTGCTTGAGCAGTGTGGCTGCGTCGCTGACCTCGAACTTGCCTGGGCCTTCGACGTTCAAGGTCTTGACCACGCCATCCACCACCAGCATCGAATAGCGGTTCGACCGCAAGCCCATGCCGCGTGCGCCAAGGTCCAGCGTCAGGCCGGTGGCCTGGGTGAAAGTGGCACTGCCGTCAGCCATCATGCGCACCTTGCCGCCGGTCTTCTGGTCACGGCCCCAGGCGCCCATCACGAAGGCGTCGTTGACGGACACACACCAGATCTCGTCCACGCCAGCCGCTTTGAAGGCGTCGGCCTGTTCCACAAAACCCGGCACGTGCTTGGCAGAGCAGGTGGGCGTGTAGGCGCCGGGCAGCGCGAAGATGGCGATCTTTTTGCCGGCGGTGGCCTTTTGCACGTCAAAGGTATTGGGGCCGAGCGAGCAACCGTTGCCTTCAACTTCGATGAATTCCTGAAGGCTGCCTGCGGGCAGCGTGTCTCCGACTTTCAGCATGGTGATGTTCTCCTGCTCAGTGATGAAAAAACGACCGGAACCGGATTGTCCAGCTGGCGGTCGTTCGGCGTGCGATGAGGGGCTTGTTCGCCCAGCTTGACGACTCAGACGAGCTTGGCCTTCTCGAGCAGCTTGGTGACAGTCCAGGACTTGGTCTTGCTGATCGGGCGCCCTTCAGCGATCTCGACCAGGTCGCCCGTCTTGTACTCGCCCTTTTCGTCGTGCGCGTGGTACTTGCTGGACTTGGCAACGATCTTGCCGTAGAGCTCGTGCGCGGTGCGGCGCACGACCAGAACGGTGACGGTCTTCGAGCGCTTGTCGCTGACGATGCGGCCCACCAGCGTGCGGGTGTTCTTCACCGGCTCAGCAACGGCGGTAGCGGTGACTGCGGAAGTTTGTGCTTCGCTCATTTGGCGACCTCTTGCTTGGCTTGCTGGCGCTTCTTCTCGGCAATGATCGTCTTCACACGCGCCACCTCGCGGCGGGTGTTGCCCAGTTGCGTGTGGTTGGTGAGTTGCTGCGTGGCCCTCTGCATGCGCAGGCCGAAGTGGGCCTTGAGCAGGTCAGAGACCTCCTTTTGCAGCGCGGCGATGTCCTTGGTGCGCAGTTCTGATGTTTTCATGGATGTTCTCCGCTTCAGGTGCCGACCTGGCGCGCCACAAAGGTGCAACGCAGGGGCAGCTTGGCTGAGGCCAGCAGGAAGGCTTCGCGTGCAAGCTGTTCGGGCACGCCGTTCAGCTCGTACAGCACCTTGCCGGGCTGGATCTCGGCCACGTAGTACTCGGGGTTGCCCTTGCCGTTGCCCATGCGGACTTCAGCAGGCTTCTGCGAGATCGGCTTGTCCGGAAAGATGCGAATGAAGATGCGGCCACCACGCTTGATGTGGCGGCTGATGGCGCGACGCGCGGCTTCGATCTGGCGCGCCGTGATGCGGCCGCGCTCGGTGGCCTTGAGGCCGAAGTCGCCGAACGACACATTGGCGCCACGCGTGGCGATGCCGGTGTTGCGGCCCTTGTGTTCCTTGCGGAACTTGCGACGTGCGGGTTGCAGCATCGTTATTCTCCTTTGGTCTCGCCAGCCGCTGATGCAGCCGGCGCAGCGCCTGCAGCCGGTGCAGCGCGACGCACACGCTTGACGGCTGGGCCTTTCGGGCCGCTCGGTCCGTCTGCCGCGGGTGATGTCGGCGCTGCGGTGGCAGCGGGCCCGCCAGCATCAGCACGAGGCGCGCGGTCGCCACCCGGGCGGCCACGGCCACCCGGTGCGCCAGGACGGCTGTCGGGGCCACCAGGGCGCGGGCCCCGGCGGTCTCGACGGTCGTTGTCGTTTTCGGTCTTGGGCAACTGCGGTGCATCGCCATTGGCCAGACGGTCGCCGCGGTAAACCCAGACCTTGACGCCGATGACGCCGTAGGTGGTCTTGGCTTCGCTGAAACCGTAGTCAATGTCGGCGCGCAGGGTGTGAAGCGGCACGCGACCTTCGCGGTACCACTCGCAGCGTGCGATTTCGATGCCGTTCAAGCGGCCCGAGGACATGATCTTGATGCCCTGCGCGCCCAGACGCATCGCGTTCTGCATGGCGCGCTTCATGGCGCGGCGGAACATGATGCGCTTCTCAAGCTGCTGCGTGATGCTGTCGGCAATGAGTTGCGCGTCAACTTCGGGCTTGCGAATCTCTTCGATGTTGACGGCAACCGGCACACCCAGGCGGCGGCCCAGTTCAGCCTTCAGGTTCTCGATGTCCTCGCCTTTCTTGCCGATCACCACGCCCGGACGTGCCGAGAAAATGGTGATGCGCGCGTTCTTGGCCGGGCGCTCGATGAGGATGCGCGAGACGGCCGCGCTCTTCAGTTTGGTCTTGAGGTACTCGCGCACCTTCAGGTCTTCGGCCAGCATGGTCGCGAAGTTCGCCTTGGTGGCAAACCAGCGCGACTGCCAGGCGCGGGTGACCGCAAGGCGGAAGCCGGTCGGGTGGATTTTTTGTCCCATGCTTTTCTCTCAGTTCCCGACCGTCACATAGATGTGGCAGGTGCCCTTGCTGATGCGCGCACCACGCCCTTTGGCGCGGGCGGAAAAGCGCTTGAGCACGGTGCCCTGTTCGACGTAGATCGACTTGATCTTCAACTCATCGATGTCGGCGCCGTCGTTGTGCTCGGCATTGGCCACCGCAGACTCGACGACTTTCTTGATGATGCCGGCGGCTTTCTTTTGCGTGAAGGCCAGGATGTTGATGGCCTGATCGACCTTCTTGCCGCGAATCATGTCGGCCACCAGGCGGCCCTTGTCCGAAGACAGGCGCACACCGCGGGCGATTGCTTTGGTTTCCATCGCTCTGGGCTCCTTACTTCTTCGCCTTCTTGTCCGCGGGGTGACCCTTGAACAAGCGGGTGAGTGCAAATTCGCCAAGCTTGTGGCCAACCATCTGGTCGGTCACGTACACGGGCACGTGTTGCTTGCCGTTGTGCACGGCCACCGTCAAGCCGATGAACTCGGGCAGGATGGTGCTGCGGCGCGACCAGGTCTTGATCGGCCGCTTGTCCTTGATGGCGGAGGCCTTTTCGACCTTGGCCATCAAGTGGTGGTCCACGAAGGGACCTTTTTTGAGTGAACGCGTCATGGTGGCTTTCCCTCAGGCTTCACTTCTTGCGACGCGAGACGATCATCGTCTGCGTGCGCTTGTTGTTGCGGGTGCGGTAGCCCTTTGTCAGGGTGTTCCACGGCGACACCTGCGGCTGGCCCTCACCGGTGCGGCCTTCGCCGCCGCCGTGCGGGTGGTCCACCGGGTTCATGGCCACGCCACGCACCGTCGGGCGGATGCCCTTCCAGCGGATGGCGCCTGCCTTGCCGTACTGACGCAGGCTGTGCTCTTCGTTGCTCACTTCACCGATGGTGGCGCGGCAGTCGATATGAATCTTGCGGACTTCACCCGAACGCAAACGCACTTGGGCGTAGATGCCCTCCCGCGCCATCAGCGTGACGCTGGTGCCGGCGGAGCGAGCGATCTGCGCGCCCTTGCCCGGCATCATTTCCACGCAGTGAATGATCGAGCCGACGGGGATGTTGCGGATCGGCAGCGTGTTTCCTGCCTTGATGGGCGCTTCGGCGCCACTGAACAGCGTCGCGCCCGCATCCACACCGCGTGGGGCGATGATGTAGCGGCGTTCGCCGTCGGCGTAGCACAGCAGCGCAATGTGGGCGGTGCGGTTCGGGTCGTATTCGATGCGTTCGACCTTTGCCGGAATGCCGTCCTTGTTGCGCACGAAGTCGACCACGCGGTAGTGGTGCTTGTGGCCACCGCCCTTGTGGCGCATCGTGATGTGGCCGTTGTTGTTGCGGCCGGCATTCTGCTTCTGCGGTTCGAGCAACGACGCTTCGGGCGCGCCCTTGTGCAGGTGCTTGTGCACCACCTTGACCACGGCGCGGCGGCCGGGTGAAGTGGGCTTGACTTTGACGACTGCCATTTAAGTGGCCTCCCCGGAGAAGTTGAGCTCCTGGCCTGGCTTGAGCGACACAAACGCCTTCTTGACGTGGTCGCGGCGCCCGATAGTGCGGCCAAACTTCTTGACCTTGCCCTTCTGGATGGTGGTGTTCACCTCGGCCACTTCGACCTTGAACATCAGCTCCACGGCTGCCTTGATCTCAGGCTTGGTGGCATCGCGCAGCACCTTGAACAAGACCTGGTTGAGCTTCTCGCCGATGCGCGTGGCCTTCTCGGAAATGATCGGCGCCACGAGCACCTGGCTCAAACGGCCTTCGTCAAATTTCTGCTTGACCGGATTGATGCGGCTCATGCGAACATCTCCTTGAGCTGCTCGATCGCGCCCTTGGTCACAAGCACCTTCTTGTAGAAGACGAGTGACAGCGGATCGGCGTAACGCGGCTCGACCACCAGCACGTTGGCCAGGTTGCGCGAAGCCAGCGCGAGGTTATCGTCGATCTGGTCAGAGATGACCATCACCGACGCCAGGCCCATGGCCTTGAACTTGTCGGCCAGCAGCTTGGTCTTGGGGGCGTCAACACTCAGCGAATCCACCACCGCCAGACGGCCGTCGCGAACCAACTGGGAGAGGATCGCAGCCATGCCGGCGCGGTACATCTTCTTGTTGACCTTCTGCGAGAAGTTCTCGTCGGGCCGGTTCGGGAAGATGCGGCCGCCGCCACGCCACAGGGGCGAACTCGTCATGCCGGCGCGCGCGCGGCCGGTGCCTTTCTGGCGGAACGGCTTCTTGGTGGAGTGCTTGACTTCACCGCGATCCAGCTGGGCGCGGGTGCCCTGGCGTGCGTTGGCCTGGAAGGCCACGACGATCTGGTGCACGAGCGCTTCGTTGTAGTCGCGCGCGAAAACAGTGTCGGGGGCGTCGACCTTGGAAGTCGCCTGGCCCTGGTCGTTGAGGAGCTCGAGTTGCATTACTTCGCTCCCTTCACTGGCGCTTTGATCGGCGCGGCAACAACCGGCTTGGCAGCCCGGGTCTTGACAGCCGGACGCACCACGACGTGGCCATTCTTGCTGCCCGGTACGGCGCCGCGCACGAGCAGAAGCGAACGCGCTTCGTCGATGCGGATAACGTCGAGGTTCTGCACGCTCACGGTGTCGTCACCCATGTGGCCGGTCATCTTCTTGCCCGGGAAAACGCGGCCCGGGTCTTGCGCCATCGAGATCGAGCCCGGCACGTTGTGCGAACGGCTGTTGCCGTGCGAAGCACGCTGCGACTTGAAGTTATGGCGCTTGATGGTGCCGGCAAAGCCCTTGCCGATGGACGTGCCTTGCACGTCCACGCGCTGGCCGGTGGCAAACACGCTCACAGGCACCACGGCGCCCGGCTTGTACTGGCCAGCGATGTCGGCGGTGACGCGGAATTCTTTGAGGATGGTGCCGCTTTCGACACCTGCCTTGGCCAGATGCCCGGCTTCGGGCTTGCTGACGCGGCTCGCCTTGCGCGCGCCAAAAGCCACTTGAAGGGCGTTGTAGCCGTCGGTGGCTTCGGTCTTGACCTGGGTGACGCGGTTGTTGGACACGTCCAGCACCGTCACGGGAATGGCGTCGCCATCGTCCGTGAAGATGCGCATCATGCCCACCTTGCGGCCCAGCAAGCCGAGCTGTTCGCTCATGCTCATGGATATTTTCTCCAGCGCCATTGCCTCAATCGGCAACACCGCCTTTGTTCACGATCCCAACATCGATTGGCTGGGGTGGTTTTTTGGCGCCGTCAATCTGTGACGCCGGAAAAGCCCGCAAGTATAGCAGTCGAGGACGCGTCCGCAACTGCCAACGCGCGATGAAGCCTGTCTTTACTGCAGCTTGATCTCGACGTCTACACCGGCCGGCAGGTCGAGCTTCATCAAGGCGTCCACGGTCTTGTCTGTAGGGTCGACGATATCCATCAGGCGCTGGTGCGTGCGGATCTCAAACTGGTCGCGGCTCGTCTTGTTGACGTGCGGCGAACGCAGGATGTCGAAACGCTGCATGCGGGTCGGCAAGGGCACGGGGCCCTTGACGATAGCGCCGGTGCGCTTGGCGGTTTCAACGATTTCGAGTGCTGACTGGTCGATCAACTTGTAGTCGAAGGCCTTCAGGCGAATGCGGATCTTTTGTTTGGCAGACATGTTGGAACCTTATTCGATGATCTTGGCCACGACACCCGCGCCGACGGTACGGCCACCTTCACGGATGGCGAAGCGCAGGCCCTCTTCCATCGCGATCGGGTTGATCAGCTTGACCGTGATGCTGACGTTGTCGCCCGGCATGACCATTTCCTTGTCCTTGGGCAACTCCACCGCGCCCGTCACGTCCGTGGTGCGGAAGTAAAACTGGGGCCGGTAGTTGTTGAAGAACGGCGTGTGGCGGCCGCCTTCTTCCTTGCTCAGAACGTAGATCTCGGCCGTGAAGTGGGTGTGCGGCTTGACACTGTTGGGCTTGCACAGAACCTGGCCGCGTTGCACGTCTTCGCGCTTGGTGCCGCGCAGCAGGATGCCGACGTTGTCGCCTGCCATGCCTTGGTCGAGCAGCTTTCTGAACATTTCGACGCCGGTGCAGGTGGTCTTCTGCGTGGCTGCGATGCCGACGATTTCGATTTCTTCGCCGACTTTGATGACGCCGCGCTCAATGCGTCCCGTCACCACGGTGCCGCGGCCGGAGATGGAGAACACATCTTCCACGGGCATCAGGAATGCGCCGTCGATGGCACGTTCGGGTTGCGGGATGTAGGTGTCCAGTGCGTCAGCCAGTTTCATGATGGCTTGTTCACCCAGGGGGCCCTTGTCGCCTTCCATGGCGAGCTTGGCGCTGCCGTGGATGATGGGGGTGGTGTCGCCGGGGAAGTCGTATTTGTCCAGGAGCTCGCGCACTTCCATTTCGACGAGCTCGAGGAGCTCGGCGTCGTCAACCATGTCGCACTTGTTGAGGAAGACGATGATGTACGGCACGCCGACCTGGCGCGCGAGCAGGATGTGCTCACGGGTCTGGGGCATGGGGCCGTCAGCAGCGGAACAGACGAGGATGGCGCCGTCCATTTGGGCCGCACCCGTGATCATGTTCTTGACGTAGTCGGCGTGCCCGGGGCAGTCAACGTGGGCGTAGTGCCGGTTCGCGGTTTCGTACTCGACGTGCGCGGTGTTGATGGTGATGCCGCGGGCCTTTTCTTCCGGTGCCGCGTCAATCTGGTCGTAGGCCTTGGCCTCGCCGCCGAACTTGGCCGCCAGCACCGTCGTGATCGCCGCCGTCAGCGTCGTCTTGCCATGGTCCACGTGCCCAATCGTGCCCACGTTGACGTGGGGCTTGGTGCGTTCGAATTTGCCTTTTGCCATTCTCAGATCTCCAAAAAAGAGCATTGCCAGTGAACTGTTTTAGGTTTCCGGCGGGTGGTTGTTCCGTCTGCCACTGGCAGCAGACGGCAACCCGCCGAAGACCGATGCGATTTACTTGCCGCGCGCCGTGATGATGGCGTCGGCAACGTTCTTCGGCGCTTCGCTGTAGTGCTTGAATTCCATCGTGTACGTGGCGCGGCCTTGCGACATGGAGCGCAGTGTGGTCGAGTAGCCAAACATTTCCGACAGCGGCACTTCGGCCTTGATGACCTTGCCGCCGCCAGGCATGTCGTCCATGCCCTGCACCATGCCGCGACGGGACGACAAGTCGCCCATGACGCCACCGGCGTAGTCCTCTGGCGTCTCAACCTCCACCGCCATCATCGGCTCCAGGATCACGGGGCTGGCCTTGCGGCAACCGTCCTTGAAGCCCATCGATGCGGCCATCTTGAAGGCGTTTTCGTTGGAGTCCACCTCGTGGTACGAACCGAAGATCAGCGAGACCTTCACGTCCACCACCGGGTACCCCGCGAGCACGCCAGCCGGCAGGGTGTCTTCAATGCCCTTCTTGACGGCGGGAATGAACTCGCGCGGCACCACGCCACCCTTGATGGCATCGACAAACTCGAAGCCCTTGCCGGGTTCTTGCGGTTCGATCTTCAGCACCACGTGACCGTACTGGCCCTTGCCGCCGGACTGGCGCACGAACTTGCCTTCGACGTCGGTCACCATCTTGCGGATGGTTTCGCGGTAAGCCACTTGCGGCTTGCCCACGTTGGCTTCGACACCGAATTCCCGCTTCATGCGGTCGACGATGATTTCCAGGTGCAACTCGCCCATGCCCGAGATGATGGTCTGGCCTGACTCTTCGTCGGTCTTGACCCGGAAAGACGGGTCTTCCTGCGCCAGGCGGCCGAGCGCAATGCCCATGCGTTCCTGGTCAGCCTTGGTCTTGGGCTCCACGGCCTGCGAGATCACGGGTTCGGGGAAAATCATCTTCTCCAGCGTGATGATCGCCGACGGGTCGCACAGGGTTTCGCCCGTGGTCACGTCTTTCAATCCCACGCAGGCGGCGATGTCACCGGCCAGGATTTCCTTGATTTCTTCACGCTGGTTGGCGTGCATCTGCAGGATGCGGCCGATGCGCTCTTTCTTGCCGCGGATCGGGTTGTAGACCGAGTCGCCCGACTTCAGCACGCCCGAATAGACGCGCACGAAAGTGAGCTGGCCGACGTAGGGGTCGGTCATCAGCTTGAAGGCCAGCGCAGCGAATTTCTCTTCGTCGGTGCGATGGCGCACGACCGGCTTGTCGTCGTCGTCGGTGCCCGGCACCGGCGGGATGTCGGCAGGCGACGGCATGAAGTCGATGATGCCGTCAAGCATGCGCTGCACGCCCTTGTTCTTGAAGGCAGAGCCGCAGAACATAGGTTGGATTTCAGCGGCGATGGTGCGCGTGCGAATGCCGTGAATGATCTCGGCCTCGGTCAGGTCGCCCGATTCCAGATACTTGTTCATCAGCTCTTCGCTGGCTTCGGCAGCGGCTTCGATCATGTTCTCGCGCCACTTCTTGGCTTCTGCGAGCAGTTCGTCCGGGATGTCCTGGTATTCGAACTTCATGCCCTGCGACGCCTCGTCCCAGATGATCGACTTCATGACGATGAGGTCGATCACGCCGGTGAAGTTTTCTTCAGCGCCGATGGGCACGACGATGGGCACCGGGTTCGCCTTCAGGCGCGCCTTCATCTGGTCATAGACCTTGAAGAAATTGGCACCTGTGCGGTCCATCTTGTTGACGAACGCAAGGCGCGGCACCTTGTACTTGTTGGCCTGGCGCCAGACAGTCTCGGATTGCGGCTGCACGCCACCCACGGCGCAGTACACCATGCAGGCGCCGTCCAGCACGCGCATGGAACGCTCGACTTCAATCGTGAAGTCGACGTGCCCTGGCGTGTCGATGATGTTGATGCGGTGCTCGGGATGGGAAAAGTCCATGCCCTTCCAGAAACACGTGGTCGCAGCGGAGGTGATCGTGATGCCACGCTCCTGCTCCTGCTCCATCCAGTCCATCGTGGCCGCGCCGTCGTGCACTTCACCGATCTTGTGGTTCACGCCCGTGTAGAACAGGATGCGCTCGGTGGTGGTGGTCTTGCCAGCATCGATGTGTGCACTGATACCGATGTTGCGGTAGCGCTCGATGGGGGTCTTGCGGGCCATGATCTTTCTCCAAATGCTAAGGGCCGCCTCCGGGTCAGTGCTAACCCGTAAGGCGGCCAGGAAAACTTCTTTAGAAGCGGAAGTGCGAGAACGCCTTGTTCGCTTCAGCCATGCGGTGAACTTCGTCGCGCTTCTTGACCGCGCCGCCGCGGCCTTCTGACGCTTCGAGCAGTTCGTTGGCCAGACGGGCGGCCATCGACTTCTCACCGCGCTTGCGGGCGCTTTCCTTCAACCAGCGCATGGCCAGGGCCTGGCGGCGGACGGGGCGAACTTCCACGGGAACTTGGTAGTTGGCACCACCCACACGGCGGGACTTGACCTCGACCATGGGCTTGATGTTGTTGACCGCGAGCATGAAGATCTCAAGCGGGTCCTTGCCGGCTTTTTGTTCAACCTGCACGAGCGCACCGTAGATGATGCGTTCGGCGACGGCCTTCTTGCCCGATTCCATGATGACGTTCATGAACTTGGAAAGATCGATCGAGCCGTACTTCGGGTCTGGCAGGATCTCGCGTTTGGGTACTTCGCGGCGACGTGGCATGGGGGTCTTCCTTCTTCGGTTTCAGTTGGTGCGCGTTTTGCCGCGCACCGCGAAAGGCCATGAGGACCTTTCACTTACTCGACGCCCACCGCAGTGGCGTCGCAATGGTTCGGCGCTTGAGCCCTTGTCGGGCCCGAATGCCGTCAGGCTTTCTTGGGGCGCTTCGCGCCGTACTTGGAACGCGACTGCTTGCGATCCTTGACGCCTTGCAGGTCGAGCGAGCCGCGCACGATGTGGTAACGCACGCCCGGCAGGTCCTTGACACGGCCGCCGCGCACGAGCACGACGCTGTGTTCTTGCAGGTTGTGACCTTCACCGCCGATGTAGCTGATGATCTCGAACCCGTTCGTCAGCCGCACTTTGGCGACCTTGCGAAGCGCCGAGTTCGGCTTCTTGGGCGTGGTGGTGTACACACGAGTGCACACGCCGCGGCGCTGCGGCGAGTTTTGCATCGCTGGCGACTTGCTCTTGATGGCTTCGACCTGACGGCCGTGGCGCACGAGCTGGTTGATGGTTGGCATAGGTAACTTGTTCCCGTTTAAAGCTACGCTGTTTAGGCGATCGATTCTTGTCAAACAAACCGGTTCTGGCGGCACGAAGGAAGCCCGTCTGAGCTGCCCTGTTGGCGCGGCAGAGGTTGAATCGGGCGCGGCCCAACTCAGCAAAGTTTGCCGAAAAGCCCTCTAGTATATTCGGCCGCCCAGAATGCAGCAAGACAACCGACCATGACGCAGGGTGAATCAGCACTTGCCTTGCCCAGCGTGGTGCTAGATACCAACGCCGTGCTCGACTGGCTGTTGTTCCAGGACCCCGGCATGCAAGCGGTGCAAGCGGCCATCGAGGACAGCACGGTGCGCTGGCTGGCAAGCCCGCGCATGCGAGAGGAGATGCTGCGCACCCTGCACTACCCGTCGCTGGCGCAGTGGCTGCCGAACAGTGAGCGTACGCTCGCAACCTTCGACCGCTGGTCTGTACCCTGCGCGGAACCCGAGCCCACACGCGCCGGCCCCTTTGTCTGCAGCGACCCCGACGACCAGGTCTTCATCGACCTGGCGCTGGCGCACGGGGCGCGCTGGCTCATCACCCACGACCGCGCCCTCCACAAGCTGTCTCGCCGCGCTGCACTGGCGGGCCTGTGGGTCCTGAAGCCCAAAGATTGGCACGGCCCATGAAAAAAGGGGCAGCCTGAGCCGCCCCTTTTCAAGCACCGCGCGGCCAACGCGCGGGTTGATGACACACCGGCTGTCAGACCAGCCTATTCCGACGCGTGGCTGCCCACTTCGGCGTCCACCTTGGCCAGCTGCACCGCCGCCAGCTCTTCGGCTTCCTGCATGGCGATGGCGCGACGCTCGCTCTCGTCCATCTCTTCCTTCGCCTTGCGGGCCACGTGGAAGGCCATGCCGGTGCCGGCCGGGATCAAGCGACCCACGATGACGTTTTCCTTCAGGCCACGCAGCTCGTCGCGCTTGCCCATGATGGCAGCCTCGGTGAGCACGCGGGTGGTTTCCTGGAACGACGCCGCCGAGATGAAGCTGTCCGTGGACAGCGACGCCTTCGTGATGCCCAGCAGCACATCCGCGTGAGTTGCCGGGATCTTGCCTTCGGCGCGCAGGGCGTCGTTGGTGTCCAGCAACTCGGAGCGTTCGACCTGTTCGCCGTTGATGTACTTGCTGTCACCCGTGTTGGTGATCTGCACGCGGCGCAGCATCTGGCGCACGATGACCTCGATGTGCTTGTCGTTGATCTTGACACCCTGCAGGCGATAGACGTCCTGCACTTCATCGACGATGTAGCGCGCCAGTTCTTCGATGCCCAAAAGACGCAGGATGTCCTGCGGATCCGCAGAGCCGTCCACCACCAGTTCACCACGGTTCACCACCTGGCCTTCGTGCACCAGGATGTTCTTCTCCTTGGCCACCAGCTCTTCGTGCACGGTGAGTTCCGGCGAGGTGATCTGCAGGCGGTTCTTGCCCTTGGTCTCCTTGCCGAAGCTGATGGTGCCGGTGATCTCGGCCAAGATGCCGACGTCCTTCGGTGAACGCGCTTCGAAGAGCTCCGCGACACGCGGCAAACCACCGGTGATGTCGCGTGTCTTCTGGCCTTCCATCGGGATGCGGGCCAGCACTTCACCGGGCGACAGGTCTTGCCCGTCGCGGATCTGCACCAGCGCACCCACCGGGAAACCGATGGTCACGGCGTGGTCGGTGCCCGGAATCTTCACTTCAACACCCGAGGCGTCAAGCAACTTGACCTGCGGGCGAATGACCTTGGCCGCGCCGCGGCGCTTCGGGTCAATAACCACCAGCGTCGACAGGCCCGTGACCTCGTCCAACTGCTTGGCCACGGTGACGCCTTCTTCGACGTTCTCGAACCTCGCGCGGCCTGCAAATTCCGTGATGATGGGGCGCGTCAGCGGGTCCCAGTTGGCCAGCACGGTGCCGGCCTTCACGGCCTGGTCGGCCTTGATGTTCAACGTGGCGCCGTACGGCAGCTTGTGGCGTTCACGCTCACGGCCGTGCGGGTCGCTGATGACGATTTCGCCAGAACGCGAAATCACGACCAACACGCCCTTGCCGTTGGTGACGTAACGCATCGTCGCGTTGAAGCCGATGATGCCGTCGCTCTTGGCGTCGACACTGCTGGCCACCGCTGCGCGCGAAGCCGCACCACCGATGTGGAAGGTGCGCATCGTCAGCTGCGTGCCCGGCTCGCCAATCGACTGCGCGGCAATCACGCCAATCGCTTCGCCGACGTTCACCATGCCACCACGGCCCAGGTCGCGGCCGTAGCACTTGGCGCAGATGCCGAAGCGGGTGTCGCAGGTCAGCGCGGTGCGGACCTTGACTTCGTCAACACCCGCCGCTTCCAGCGTGTCGATGATGTCCTCGTCCAGCATCTCGCCAGCCGGCACCATGGTCTGCTGCGTTTCGGGGTGCAGCACTTCGATGGCGGTCACGCGGCCCAGGATGCGGTCGCGCAGACTGTCGATGACTTCACCGCCTTCGACCAGCGCACGGCGGTTCATGCCGTTCTGCGTGCCGCAGTCGTGTTCGGTCACCACCAAGTCTTGCGTCACGTCCACCAGGCGGCGCGTGAGGTAGCCCGAGTTCGCGGTCTTCAGCGCCGTGTCCGCCAGGCCCTTGCGGGCGCCGTGGGTGGAGATGAAGTACTGCAACACGTTCAGGCCTTCACGGAAGTTGGCCGTGATGGGCGTTTCGATGATGGAGCCGTCTGGCTTGGCCATCAGGCCGCGCATGCCAGCCAGCTGGCGGATCTGCGCGGCTGAACCGCGCGCACCCGAGTCGGCCATCATGTAGATGGAGTTGAAGGACTCCTGCGCCACTTCTTTGCCATGGCGGTCCTTGACCTTCTCTTTCGACAGCTGGCTCATCATGACTTTGCCGACTTCGTCGCCGGTCTTGCCCCAGATGTCCACCACCTTGTTGTAGCGCTCGCCGGCAGTTACAAGACCCGAGACGTACTGCTGCTCGATCTCTTTGACTTCCTTCTCGGCCTTTTCGATCATGCCGGGCTTTTCTTTGGGCACCAGCATGTCGTCGATGGCAATCGAGATGCCGGCGCGCGTGGCCAGCTTGAAGCCCGCCTGCAGCAGCTTGTCGGCCAGCACCACGGTCTCTTTCAATCCGCATTTGCGGAAAGAGACGTTGATCAGGCGCGAGATTTCCTTCTTCTTCAGCGCCTTGTTGATGTGGCTGAAAGGCAGGCCCTTGGGCAGGATCTCGCTCAGCAACGCACGGCCGACGGTCGTGTCCACAAGCTTCGTCTCAGGCGTGAACTCACCGTCCGCACCCTTGACGAACTCGGTCATGCGCACATTGATGCGGGCAGTGACTTCCACCACGCCGTTGTCCAGCGCGCGCTGCAGCTCTTGCATGTCGGCAAAGATCATGCCTTCGCCGCGGCCGTTGATGCGTTCGCGGGTGGCGTAGTACAGGCCCAGCACCACGTCTTGCGACGGCACGATGCTTGGCTCGCCCGAGGCCGGGAACAGCACGTTGTTGGACGCCAGCATCAGCGTGCGGGCTTCCATCTGCGCTTCGATGCTCAGCGGGATGTGCACGGCCATCTGGTCGCCGTCGAAGTCGGCGTTGAAGGCCGAGCACACCAGCGGGTGCAGCTGGATTGCCTTGCCTTCGATCAACACCGGCTCGAAGGCCTGGATGCCCAAACGGTGCAGTGTCGGCGCGCGGTTCAGCAGCACCGGGTGTTCCTTGATGACTTCTTCAAGGATGTCCCACACCACCGGGGTGCCGCTCTCGACTTCCTTCTTCGCCGCCTTGATGGTGGTGGCGATACCCATCGCCTCCAGGCGCGAGAAGATAAAGGGCTTGAAAAGCTCAATGGCCATCAGCTTGGGCAGGCCGCACTGGTGCAGCTTGAGCGTCGGGCCGACCACGATGACCGAACGGCCCGAGTAGTCCACCCGCTTGCCGAGCAAGTTCTGGCGGAAGCGGCCGCTCTTGCCCTTGATCATGTCGGCCAGCGACTTCAGCGCGCGCTTGTTCGCACCCGTCATCGCCTTGCCGCGACGGCCGTTGTCCAGCAGCGAATCCACCGCCTCTTGCAGCATGCGCTTTTCGTTGCGCACGATGATTTCCGGTGCCTTCAACTCCAGCAAACGCGCCAGGCGGTTGTTGCGGTTGATGACGCGGCGGTAGAGGTCGTTCAGGTCGCTGGTCGCGAAGCGGCCACCGTCCAGGGGCACCAGCGGACGCAAGTCCGGCGGCAGCACCGGCAGCACCTGCAGCACCATCCAGTGCGGGCGGATGCCGCTCTTCTTGAAGGCTTCCATCACCTTCAGGCGCTTGCTGTTCTTCTTGATCTTCAGCTCGGAGCCAGTCATGTCGTTGCGGATCTTGTCGATCTCAACGTCCAGGTCCATTTCCTCCAGCAGCTTCTTGATGCCTTCGGCACCCATCAGCGCGACGAACTCGTCGCCGTATTCAACGCGCTTCGCCTCAAAGTCGTCCTCGGTCATGATGCTGAACTTCTTCAGCGGCGTCATGCCCGGGTCGACGACGACATACGCTTCGAAGTACAGCACGCGTTCGATGTCGCGCAGCGTCATGTCCAGCACCAGGCCCAGCCGCGAAGGCAGCGACTTCAGAAACCAGATGTGCGCGCAAGGCGCGGCCAGGTCGATGTGACCCATGCGGTCGCGCCGCACCTTGGTCTGCGTGACTTCAACGCCGCACTTTTCGCAGATGACACCACGGTGCTTCAGGCGCTTGTACTTGCCGCACAGGCATTCGTAGTCCTTGATGGGCCCGAAAATCTTGGCGCAGAACAGGCCGTCGCGTTCGGGCTTGAAGGTGCGGTAGTTGATGGTCTCGGGCTTCTTCACCTCGCCAAACGACCACGAGCGAATCTTCTCGGGTGACGCCAGGCCGATCCTGATGGCATCGAAATGCTCGTCAGGGGTGAATTGCTTGAACAGGTCGAGTAGTCCCTTCATGCGTCAGCTCCTTAGTTCTTCTCAAGTTCAATGTCGATGCCAAGGGAACGGATTTCCTTGACCAGGACATTGAAGGATTCCGGCATGCCGGCTTCGATGGCGTGTTCGCCCTTGACGATGGACTCGTACACCTTGGTGCGGCCGTTCACGTCGTCGGACTTGACGGTCAGCATCTCTTGCAGGATGTACGAAGCGCCGTAGGCCTCCAGCGCCCAGACTTCCATTTCGCCGAAGCGCTGGCCGCCGAACTGCGCCTTGCCGCCCAAAGGCTGCTGCGTGACCAGGCTGTATGGCCCGGTCGAGCGCGCGTGCATCTTGTCGTCCACCAGGTGGTGCAACTTCAGCACGTGCATGTAGCCGACCGTCACCGGGCGTTCAAACGGCTCACCCGTGCGGCCGTCAGACAGCTGCGCCTGTGTGCGCGTGGCGGTAAGGCCCTTGCGTGCTGCGATGTCGTCGGGGAAGGCCAGGCGCAGCATGGCGCGCACGTCTTCTTCGGCAGCACCGTCGAACACCGGCGTCGCGAAAGGCACGCCATGGCTCAGGTTCTCGGCCATCTCGCGCACTTCGGTGTCGTTCAGGTCTTCGATGCGTTCACTGCGGCCGCCAGACTTGTTGTACAGCTCGTCCAGGAACTTGCGCAGTTCGCCGATCTTGGCCTGTTCCTGCAGCATGTTGCCCAGGCGCTGGCCAATGCCCTTGCCAGCCCAGCCCAGGTGAACTTCAAGCACCTGGCCCACGTTCATGCGCGAAGGCACGCCCAGTGGGTTGAGCACGATGTCGCAAGGCGTGCCGTCGGCCATGTAGGGCATGTCTTCGACAGCAACGATCTTCGACACCACACCCTTGTTGCCGTGGCGGCCGGCCATCTTGTCGCCTGGCTGCAGGCGGCGCTTGACGGCCAGGTACACCTTCACCATCTTCAGCACGCCAGCCGGCAGTTCGTCGCCTTGCGTCAACTTCTTGCGCTTTTCTTCAAAGGCAATGTCAAAGCTGTGGCGCGTCTGGTCGTTGGCGTTCTTGATGCTTTCAAGCTGGTTGGCCGCGTCGTCGTCGGCCGGACGGATGTCGAACCAGTGGTACTTCTCGACGCTGGTCAGGTAGTCCTTCGTGATGACCGTGCCCTTGACGATCTTGTTCGGGCCGCCGTTGGCGGGCTTGCCCGTCAGCAGCTTTTCGATGCGGTCGAAAGCGTCCGCCTCGACGATGCGCAGCTGGTCGTTCAGGTCCAGGCGGAAGCGCTTCAGTTCATCGTCGATGATCTGCTGCGCGCGCTTGTCGCGAACGATGCCTTCACGGGTGTACACCTGCACGTCGATGACGGTGCCCATGGTGCCCTGATCGACGCGCAGCGACGTGTCTTTCACGTCGCTGGCCTTCTCGCCGAAGATGGCCCGCAGCAGCTTCTCTTCCGGCGTCAGCGTGGTCTCACCCTTCGGCGTGACCTTGCCCACCAACACGTCGCCGGGGCTGACTTCGGCGCCAATGTAGACGATGCCGCTTTCATCCAGGCGCGACAGCTGCTGTTCGCTCAGGTTCGGGATATCGCGCGTGACTTCTTCGCTTCCGAGCTTGGTGTCGCGCGCCATGACCACCAGTTCCTCGATGTGGATCGAGGTGTAGCGGTCTTCGGACACGACCCTTTCGCTGATGAGGATCGAGTCCTCGAAGTTGTAGCCGTTCCAGGGCATGAAGGCGACCAGCATGTTCTGCCCAAGGGCGAGTTCCCCGAGGTCGGTGCTGGCGCCGTCGGCCACCACGTCACCCTTGGCCAGCTTGTCGCCACGGCGGACGATGGGACGCTGGTGGATGTTGGTGTCCTGGTTGGAGCGCTGATACTTGATGAGGTTGTAGATGTCCACGCCAACTTCGCCCGACACCGTTTCCGCGTCATTCACGCGAATCACGATGCGGTTGGTGTCGACATAGTCCACCACGCCACCGCGGCGCGCTGTGACGACGGTGCCGGAGTCGACCGCGGCGACGCGTTCGACACCGGTGCCGACGAGTGCTTTCTCCGGGCGCAGCACCGGCACGGCCTGGCGCTGCATGTTGGCGCCCATCAGCGCGCGGTTGGCGTCGTCGTGCTCCAGGAAGGGCACCAGCGATGCCGCGACCGAGACGATCTGCGCCGGGGCCACGTCCATGTACTGCACACGCTCAGGGCTCAGCAGCACCGAGTCGCCGTTGGCGCGTGCGCTGACGAGCTCGTCGATCAGCTTGCCGTCCTTGTCCAGACCGGCGTTGGCCTGGGCGATGACGTACTTGCCTTCTTCGATGGCCGACAGATAGTCGATCTCCATCGTCACCTTGCCGTCGTGCACGCGGCGATACGGTGTTTCCAGGAAGCCGTATTCGTTGAGCTGCGCGAACAGTGACAGCGAGTTGATCAGGCCGATGTTCGGGCCTTCCGGCGTTTCGATCGGGCACACGCGGCCGTAGTGGGTGGGGTGCACGTCGCGCACCTCGAAGCCCGCACGTTCACGCGTCAAACCACCCGGGCCCAGGGCCGAGACACGCCGCTTGTGCGTGATCTCCGACAGCGGGTTGGTCTGGTCCATGAATTGCGAGAGCTGACTCGCCCCGAAGAACTCCTTCAGCGCCGCGGAGATGGGCTTGGAATTGATCAGGTCGTGGGGCATCAGCGGTTCGGTCTCGGCCTGGCCGAGTCGTTCCTTGACGGCCTTCTCGATGCGCGCCAGGCCGCTGCGGTACTGGTTCTCGGCCAGCTCACCGACACAACGCACACGGCGGTTGCCGAGGTGGTCGATGTCGTCCACATCGCCGTTGCCGTTGCGCAGATCGACAAGGATCTTGACGACGTCGAGGATGTCCTCGTTGCTCAGCGTCATGGCGCCTTCGGGCACGTCGCGCCCGACCCGGGCGTTGAACTTCATGCGGCCGACGCGGCTCAGGTCGTAGGTGTCGGCGCTGTAGAAGAGACGGTGGAACAGGGCTTCCACGGCGTCTTCAGTCGGCGGTTCGCCGGGGCGCATCATGCGGTAGATGGCCACTCGCGCTGCCAGCTGGTCAGCGGTTTCGTCAGCGGCCAGCGTCTGGCTGATGTACGCGCCCTGGTTGAGCTCGTTCGTGAACAGGCACTGAATTTCCTTGATGCCGGCCGTGCGCAACTTCTTCAGCAGCGCTTCGGTGACTTCGTCATTCGCCTTGGCGACGATTTCACCGGTGTCCGGATCCACCTGGTTCTTGGCCAGCATGCGGCCGACCAGGAAGTCTTCAGGCACGCTGACGAAACCCGTGCCTGCCGTTTCCAGCGTGCGCACATGGCGCGCGGTGATGCGCTTGTCCTTCTCGACGACGACGTTGCCGGCCTTGTCGGTGAGGTCAAAACGCGCGACCTCGCCCTTCAGGCGCTCGGGCACAAATTCCATCTGTGCGCCGGTGTCCATCAAGCGGAAGTTATCGTTGACGAAGAAGTTCGCCAGGATCGCTTCAGGATTCAGACCGATGGCCTTCAGCAGGATCGTCACCGGCATCTTGCGGCGGCGGTCAACGCGGAAGTACAGGATGTCCTTGGGGTCGAATTCGAAGTCGAGCCAGGAGCCGCGGTACGGAATGATCCGCGCGCTGAACAGCAGCTTGCCGCTGCTGTGCGTCTTGCCCTTGTCGTGTTCGAAGAACACGCCGGGTGAGCGGTGCAACTGGCTGACGATGACACGCTCGGTGCCATTGACGATGAAGGAGCCGTAGTCGGTCATCAAGGGCACTTCGCCCATGTAGACCTCTTGCTCCTTGATTTCCTTGACCGCTTTCGCCGGGTGCGATTCGCGGTCATAGATGATCATTTGCAGCTTGGCGCGCACAGCGGCGGCAAAGGTCAGGCCCCGCTGCTGGCATTCACGAACATCAAACGCGGGCTTCGCGATGTTGAATTCAATGAACTTCATTTCCACGAAGCCGTTGTGGCTCGTGATCGGGAATGCGGACAAAAACGCTGCCTGCAAACCTTCAGGTTTGCGCTTGGAGGGCGGCACGTCCTTTTGCAGGAACGCGACGTAGGATTCCCGCTGCATGGTCAGCAGATACGGGACCTTCAAAACACTCTCACGCTTGCCGAAGCTCTTGCGAATGCGCTTGCGCTCGGTGTAGGTGTAGGGGGTTGCTTGCGCCATTGAACTCTCCTGTAGACGACCCGCGCCTGGCCTCGGCACGGGCGGTGTCTTTGACTGGCATCTCAGGCAGGCATCACAGAGGATGGCCTGAGGCTTGGTGACAGGCCACTACCTGCCGCTGGCGGACAACCCCGGCGTTGCACCGGAGTCCGACCAAACCCGTTCTCTGCAGTCGGATCAGAGAACACTTCTGAAGGCAGCACGCTGCCTTTAGAGGTGCTCCCCGCAGTGCCCTTTCAGGCACCGCAGCGAGCCGATCCCTAAAAACGCGACTTACTTGATCTCTGCCTTGGCGCCAGCATCCACCAGCTTCTTCAGCGCGGCGTCGGCATCGGCCTTGGGAATGGCTTCCTTCACGGCTTTCGGCGCGCCGTCGACCAGGTCCTTGGCTTCCTTCAGGCCGAGTCCCGTCAGTTCGCGAACGGCCTTGATGACCTGCACCTTGTTGGCGCCGGCTTCGAGCAGCATGACGTTGAATTCAGTCTGCTCTTCGACCACTGCGGCAGCAGCGCCACCACCACCGGCGGCCGGGGCGGCCATCGAAGCGGCGGACACGCCGAACTTCTCTTCGATGGACTTGACCAGGTCATTGAGTTCCATCACCGACATGCTGTCCATGGCGGACAGGAAAGCGTCTTTATCGAATGCCATTTGAATTACCTATGAATGTTTGAATGGAGTAAACGGATGCCGGGAAGTTCAGCGCTTCAGGCGGCAGCGGGTGCGGCGCCTGGTGCGTCAACGGCGGGCGCGTCAGCGGGGGCTTCAGCAGTTGCTTCAGCAGCAGTTTCAGCAGAAGCTTCAGCAGGGGCTTCAGCAGACGCTTGTGCAGGCGCGTCGGCAACTGCCTCCGCGACCACAGCCGCGCCACGTTTTTCAGCCAGCGCCGCCAGCACGCCAGCAAAACGCTGGATCGGCGACTTCAGCAAGCCTGCCACCTGGGCGATGAGCACGTCGCGGCTGGGGATCGCGGCCAGGGCTTTGACGCCCTCGACGCTCAACGCCTTGCCGGCGTAAGCGCCGCCCTTGATGACCAGCTTGTCGTTGACCTTGGCGAAGTCGGAAATGACCTTCGCCGCAGCCACGGCATCCTCGGAAAAGCCGTAAATCAGCGGGCCGACCATGACACCTTGGGCCACCTCGAACGGGGTGCCGGCGACAGCGCGACGGGCCAGTGTGTTCTTCAAGACATGAAGGTACACACCCTTGGCCCGCGCGTCGACGCGCAGCTTGTTCAGGTTTTCCACGGTGAGGCCGCGGTACTCGGCCAACGCCAATGTCTGCGAACGCGCGGCTTGTGCCGACACATCCGTGACCACGGCTGCCTTCTCGTTGCGATTGAGACTCAAAGTCTGCTCCTCACACAAAACGTGCCGTTCAGGCCTTTCGGCCCTCCGGGCACACCGGATTCAGCAGCCATCCGTTCACAGGTCAAACCGGTTGTTTCCAACTGGACTCCTCTTCACGGCGGGACCGCCATCTGCGCTGGCTTTGAGTTCGGCCTTGCGGCCTGGCTCGCGATTACGGGACTTGGGGCTTGCGCCCCGCGTCCCACCAGCGGTCTTGGATGGCCTGGCCCCTTTGCGGCGACCAGCCCACCAAACTCATCTTGCGGCGCGCCAGACTCGCGCACCGCAACCAAACTTGAAAGTAATGTCGATCGTAAAGTCGAAACTCAAGCCGCAGCCTGCGCCGCGATCGACTGGGTGTCCACGCGCACACCCACGCCCATGGTGGAAGACAGTGCCACCTTGCGCAGGTAGATGCCCTTGCTGCTGGACGGCTTGGCCTTGTTCAGCGCTTCGATGAGCGCGCGCAGGTTCATCACCAGCTTGTCGGAATCGAAAGACCGGCGGCCGATGGTGCCGTGGATGATGCCGGCCTTGTCGACGCGGAATTGCACCTGGCCGGCCTTGGCGTTGCGGACGGCTTGCGCGACGTCGGGCGTCACGGTGCCGACCTTCGGGTTGGGCATCAGGCCGCGGGGGCCCAGGATCTGGCCCAGCGTGCCAACAACACGCATGGTGTCCGGCGATGCGATGACGACGTCGAAATCCATCTTGCCAGCCTTGATCTCGGCGGCAAGATCGTCCATGCCGACGATGTCAGCGCCAGCGGCCTTGGCTTCTTCAGCCTTGGCACCTTGTGCGAACACGGCCACACGCTTGGTCTTGCCGGTGCCGGCAGGCATGACGACGGCGCCACGCACGACCTGGTCGGACTTCTTGGCGTCGATGCCCAGTTGGACGGCCACGTCGATGGATTCATCGAACTTGGCCGTGGCAAATTCCTTGACGATCACGAGCGCCTGATCCAGCGCATAAAGCTTCGTGCTGTCGATCTTGCCTTGGCTCGTCTTGGCCTTTTTGGTGAGCTTCGTCATGTTCAGACTCCAACGACCGTGAGGCCCATCGAACGCGCCGAGCCGGCGATGATCTTCACGGCGCCGTCCATGTCGGCGGCGTTCAGGTCCTTCATCTTGGTCTTGGCGATCTCTTCAAGCTGAGCGCGGGTGACCGTGCCGACCTTGTCCAAGTGCGGCTTGCCAGAACCCTTTTCGATCTTGGCGGCCTTCTTCAGCAGCACGGTCGCGGGCGGCGACTTGAGGATGAAGGTGAAGGACTTGTCGGCGAAGGCCGTGATCACCACGGGCAGCTTCAGGCCCGGCTCGTAACCCTGGGTCTGGGCGTTGAACGCCTTGCAGAATTCCATGATGTTCAGGCCGCGCTGGCCCAGTGCCGGCCCGATCGGGGGCGACGGATTGGCCTTGCCAGCCGGTACTTGCAGCTTGATGAAGCCGACGATCTTTTTGGCCATGATGGCGCTCCTATCGAGTTCAAACGCCGATCGAAATCGGCTCCTCGTCACTCAGCCCAAAACAACTTCAGCGTTCCCCGGGGCTGCTTCGGGGCGCGCCAGCGATCAGATTTTTTCGACCTGTGCGAAGTCGAGTTCCACACCCGTGGCACGGCCAAAGATCGTCACTGAAACCTTGACCTTGCTCTTTTCGTAGTTCACGTCTTCCACCGCACCGTTGAAGTCGGTGAACGGGCCATCTTTGACGCGAACCAGTTCTCCCACGATCCATTCAACCTTAGGCCGCGGCTTGTCCACGCCTTCTTGCATCTGGTTGACGATCTTGGCAACTTCGGCTTCAGAGATCGGCGCTGGCCGGTTGCGCGCGCCACCGATGAAGCCGGTGACCTTGCTCGTGTGCTTGACCAGGTGCCACGTGTCGTCGGCCATTTCCATTTCCACGAGCACGTAGCCCGGGAAGATGCGGCGTTCAGTCACGCTCTTCTTGCCGTTCTTCAATTCCACCACTTCTTCGGTGGGAACGAGGATGCGGCCGAACTTGTCCTGCATGCCAGCGCGGTCGATGCGCTCGCGCAAGTTGCGTTCGACGGCCTTTTCCATGCCGGAATAGGCGTGCACGATGTACCAGCGCTTGTTCGAAGCCGGTGCTAGCGCGGGCGTACTGGATTCGATCTGTTCAGTCATTTCAGTCTCGCATCAAGCGAACGCCGCGGAACCGGCTCCGCCGGGCCGCTGGGGTTGCCCCTTGAGGGGCCGAGCACGACCAGAAACAGTCCGGGGGACTGTTGCTCGCTGCAAAGGCCGCAGGCCGCTTCGGGGTGGTCGTATTCACCGGCGCCAGCCCAGGATCAGGTCGTACAGCAGCCACTCAAGGGTCTTGTCGGTGATCCACATGAAGAGCGCCATGACGAAGACGAAGGCGAACACATAGCCTGTCATCTGCATTGCTTCCTTGCGCGCCGGCCACACCACCTTGCGTGTTTCGCGCACCGCGTCGCGGCCGAAGGCGATGAGTTGCTTGCCGCTTTCAGAGGTGAAAAACAGCGCTACAGCCGCCCCCACCAGCGCCAACAGAGCCAGGACGCGCAGCCACAGGTCCTGCTTGCCGAAGTAATAGAAGGCGACAACCGACGCCACCAGCAACAGCGCCGCACCGGCCAGTTTGGCCTTGTCGGCGGCTGTTGAAACGGTTTCGATTTCTGGGAGGGTGGAGGCCATGTCTTTCAGCAATCAGTTTCAGCAATCAGTTTCAGCAATCTCGATCACCGCCGTTTCTGCAGCAAGTCCTTGCAGCAGCGCTGTGGGCGTTATCAGGAGCAAAGCCCGCAGGCCTTTTGAAGAAGCCTGCAGGCTGGGGAATTGGGCCGTTGAATCACCCGGCTTGCCGGGTGGCAGGGGCAGAGGGAATCGAACCCCCAACCTTCGGTTTTGGAGACCGACGCTCTGCCAATTGAGCTATACCCCTTCGGCCAATTTATTCATTCGATGATCTTGGCCACGACACCCGCGCCGACGGTACGGCCACCTTCACGGATGGCGAAGCGCAGGCCCTCTTCCATCGCGATCGGGTTGATCAGCTTGACCGTGATGCTGACGTTGTCGCCCGGCATGACCATTTCCTTGTCCTTGGGCAACTCCACCGCGCCCGTCACGTCCGTGGTGCGGAAGTAAAACTGGGGCCGGTAGTTGTTGAAGAACGGCGTGTGGCGGCCGCCTTCTTCCTTGCTCAGAACGTAGATCTCGGCCGTGAAGTGGGTGTGCGGCTTGACACTGTTGGGCTTGCACAGAACCTGGCCGCGTTGCACGTCTTCGCGCTTGGTGCCGCGCAGCAGGATGCCGACGTTGTCGCCTGCCATGCCTTGGTCGAGCAGCTTTCTGAACATTTCGACGCCGGTGCAGGTGGTCTTCTGCGTGGCTGCGATGCCGACGATTTCGATTTCTTCGCCGACTTTGATGACGCCGCGCTCAATGCGTCCCGTCACCACGGTGCCGCGGCCGGAGATGGAGAACACATCTTCCACGGGCATCAGGAATGCGCCGTCGATGGCACGTTCGGGTTGCGGGATGTAGGTGTCCAGTGCGTCAGCCAGTTTCATGATGGCTTGTTCACCCAGGGGGCCCTTGTCGCCTTCCATGGCGAGCTTGGCGCTGCCGTGGATGATGGGGGTGGTGTCGCCGGGGAAGTCGTATTTGTCCAGGAGCTCGCGCACTTCCATTTCGACGAGCTCGAGGAGCTCGGCGTCGTCAACCATGTCGCACTTGTTGAGGAAGACGATGATGTACGGCACGCCGACCTGGCGCGCGAGCAGGATGTGCTCACGGGTCTGGGGCATGGGGCCGTCAGCAGCGGAACAGACGAGGATGGCGCCGTCCATTTGGGCCGCACCCGTGATCATGTTCTTGACGTAGTCGGCGTGCCCGGGGCAGTCAACGTGGGCGTAGTGCCGGTTCGCGGTTTCGTACTCGACGTGCGCGGTGTTGATGGTGATGCCGCGGGCCTTTTCTTCCGGTGCCGCGTCAATCTGGTCGTAGGCCTTGGCCTCGCCGCCGAACTTGGCCGCCAGCACCGTCGTGATCGCCGCCGTCAGCGTCGTCTTGCCATGGTCCACGTGCCCAATCGTGCCCACGTTGACGTGGGGCTTGGTGCGTTCGAATTTGCCTTTTGCCATCTTGAAAACTCCTGGCTAAGAAATGCCGATGCCTGAAAAAAGAACCGATGCGAGACTGAGACTTGGTGCCCATGGCGCGGATCGAACGCGCGACCTCCCCCTTACCAAGGGGGTGCTCTACCACTGAGCCACATGGGCATCGGTACGGGTCTGGCGGCGCGTGGCTTGAAGCTTCAAACCGGCAGACCCGTAACGACGTTGCTGACTGAAATTTGGAACCCTGAACCTTCCTTGGAGCGGGAGACGGGAATCGAACCCGTGTCATTAGCTTGGAAGGCTAAGGTTCTGCCATTGAACTACTCCCGCGAAACTTGGCTGCTGAAACCGCTCCTGAAGACGCTTTTTGCCGAAGACGTTCGCCGAAGGCCTTGAATTGGGTCTCTCTGGTGGAGGAGGGTGGATTCGAACCACCGTAGGCGTAAGCCAACAGATTTACAGTCTGCCCCCTTTAGCCACTCGGGCACCCCTCCGGAGAGCCTGTGACTATAACACGCCGCACGTTCAGGGCAGCTGCCAGTCCACCGCGCCACGGCCGCTGGCGGCCAGGAATTGGTTGGCCGCGCTGAAGTGACCACAGCCGATGAAAGGCACGGGCGGCCTGGAGGCCGACAGCGGTGACGGGTGGTTACTTTGCAGCACCCTGTGCCGACCGCCGCATGGCCCTGATTGCAAGCGCGCCTGCGCATGCGCTCCCCATAACATGAACACCTTCGGCAAGTTGTCAGCAACCAAGGCCTGGCATATCGCGTCAGTGAGCGCGTGCCAACCTAGTCTGGCGTGGCTGGCCGGCTGGCCGTCCTCGACCGTGAGCGAGGTGTTGAGCAGCAACACCCCTCGTTCGGCCCATGGCAGCAGCGAACCGCTGCGCGGCGGCGCCAGCGCCAGGTCACGCTGCAATTCCTTGAAGATGTTGAGCAAACTTGGCGGCACCTTTTGCCCCGGCGGAACCGAAAAGGCCAGCCCTTCTGCTTGCCCCGGCCCGTGGTACGGGTCCTGGCCCAGGATCAGCACCCTGGTGGCAGCCAGTGGCGTGACTTCCAGGGCGCGGAAGACCTGCGCCGGATAGACCTTGGCGCCGGCTTCGACCCGCGCATTCACTGCCGCCAATGTGGTCTGGCCGACCGCGCTCTCGCTCCAACGCTGCAACATCGGCTGCCAATCCGATGAAACGCGCGCCAGTTGCGCCTGCAGTGGCGCGGCCAGCCGGTTCAAGCGAAGAGTTCCGCCAACGCCGCGCCAGGGTCAGGCGCCCGCATGAAGGCTTCACCGACCAGAAAAGCGTGCACGCCGGCCGAACGCATGCGCAGCACATCGGCACGGGCCAGGATGCCGGACTCGGTGACCAGCAGGCGGTCCGCGGGAACCCGCGCCATGAGCTTGAGCGTGGTGTCCAGCGTGACGTCGAAGGTCTTCAGGTTGCGGTTGTTGATGCCCAGCAGCGGCGTCTTCAGGCGCAGAGCACGCGCCAGCTCGGCAGCGTCATGCACCTCCACCAGCACGCCCATGCCCAGCGCGTGGGCGCAGGCTTCCAGGTTTGCCATCTGCCCGTCGTCAAGGCAGGCGGCAATGAGCAGGATGCAGTCGGCGCCCAGCGCACGCGCTTCCACCACCTGGTACTCATCGACCATGAAGTCCTTGCGCAGCACCGGCAGCGCGCACGCCGCGCGCGCCTGCTGCAGGAAAGCAGCAGACCCCTGAAAGAAGCGCTCGTCGGTGAGCACGCTCAGGCACGCCGCGCCGCCCGCCGCATAGCTGGCGGCGATCTCGGCCGGCACAAAATGTTCGCGCAGCACGCCCTTGCTCGGGCTGGCTTTCTTGACCTCGGCGATGACCGCAGCGCCACTGGCCGCGATGCGGCTTCGCAGCGCGGCTTCAAAGCCGCGCAAGTCCCCGATGGCGCGCCGCGCTTCGGCTTCTGCCCGCCAACTCGCCAGGCTTCGCAGCGCCTTGGCCGCCGCTACTTCTTCGTGCTTGACGGCGACGATCCTATGCAGGATGTCGTCCATCAGCCCGCCCGGAAGCGGTTGCTGACGCTGACGAACTGGCTCAGCTTGGCCATCGCCTTGCCCGAAGCCACCGCCTCACGCGCCCGCTTGACGCCGTCGGTGACGGAAGTGGCCACGCCCGCGCAATACAAGGCCGCGCCAGCGTTCAACAGCACGACATCGCGCACCGGCCCGTCTTCATTGGCCAGCGCGCGCTGGATGCACTGCACCGACTCTTCCTTGTTGGCCACTTTCAGCACCCGCGAGTCGTACACCGGCAGCCCGAAGTCGCTGGGGTGCACGACGTATTCGCGCACCTCACCGTCCTTCAATTCACCCACCGCCGATTCACCCGACAGCGACAGCTCGTCCATGCCGTTCATGCCGTACACCACCATCACGTGGTTGCTGCCCAGGCGCTGCAGCACCCGCACCAGGATGCCGACGAGGTCGGGGTGGAAGACACCCAGCAACTGGTTCTGCGCGCCAGCCGGATTGGTCAATGGGCCCAAGATGTTGAAGATCGTGCGCACGCCCAGTTCCTTGCGCACCGGTGCGGCGTGTTTCATGGCCGCGTGGTGGTTGGGCGCGAACATGTAGGCGACACCGGTTTCTTCCAGGCAAGTGGCCACCTGCTCGGGCGTCAGCATGATGTTGGCGCCCAACGCCTCCATGACGTCGGCAGACCCGCTGGTGGACGACACACTGCGCCCGGCGTGTTTGGCCACCCTGGCACCGGCGGCGGCGGCGACGAAAACCGACGCCGTGCTGATGTTGAAGGTGTGAGAGCCGTCGCCGCCCGTGCCGACGATGTCCACGAGGTGCGTGCGGTCGGCCACCGTCACCGGCGTCGCAAATTCGCGCATCACCTGCGCAGCGGCGGCGATCTCACCCACCGTTTCTTTCTTCACGCGCAGGCCCATGCACAGCGCGGCGATCATCACCGGCGACATCTCGCCACTCATGATGCGGCGCATCAGCGCAAGCATCTCGTCATGGAAGATCTCGCGGTGTTCGATGACGCGGGTAAGGGCTTCGGTGTTGGTCATGCTCATCAGGCTCTCCTGCAAAATTCCTATAGCGTCGTGCGCAGGATGGCCAGCGCACGTTGCACATCGTCGGCACTCACATCCAGGTGGGTGACAAAACGCAGCCGGTACAGGCCCGTGCACAACAGACCCGCCTGGCGCAGGCGCTCGACGACACCTGCGCCCTTCTCGGGCGCCAGATCGACAAAGAGGATGTTGGTTTGCGGCGGCTGCACCGTGACCCCGGCCAAACCCTGCAGGCCTTCGGCCAACGCGCGGGCATGGGCATGGTCGTCGGCCAGCCGATCCACGTGATGGTCCAGCGCGTGCAACGCCGCGGCCGCCAGCACGCCCGCCTGGCGCATGCCGCCGCCCAGCATCTTGCGGATGCGGTGCGCGCGGGCTATCAATTCGCGCGAGCCCACCAGCGCCGAGCCCACTGGCGCGCCAAGCCCCTTGCTGAAGCACACCGACACGCTGTCGAAGTGCTTGGCGATTTGCTGTGCGGCGTCCTTTGCAGGCCCGGGGCTGGCCACTGCCGCGTTGAAGAGCCGCGCTCCGTCCAGGTGCGTGGCCAGGCCGCGTTTGCGGGCCAGTGCGGTTGCTGCTTCGATGTAGCTGAGCGGCAGCACCTGCCCGCCCCAGGTGTTTTCCAGCGCCAGCAGCCGGCTCTTGGCAAAGTGCGCGTCGTCGGGCTTGATGGCGCCTTCGATGTCGGCGAGCAGGATCGAGCCATCCGCCTGGTTTGGCAGCGGCTGCGGCTGGATGCTGCCCAGCACCGCCGCGCCCCCGCCTTCCCAGCGGTAGGTGTGCGCCATCTGGCCGACGATGTATTCGTCACCGCGCTGGCAGTGCGCCATCAGGCCGCACAGGTTGCTTTGGGTGCCGGTGGGCACGAAGAGTGCGGCTTCCTTGCCCAGCATCGCGGCGATGCGTGCCTGCAGCGCATTGACGGTGGGGTCGTCGCCAAAGACGTCGTCGCCCACATCGGCCTCGGCCATGGCGGCCCGCATGGCGGCGGTGGGGCGCGTGACGGTGTCACTGCGCAGGTCGATTGGCGTCGGTACGGTCATGCGCGCTCCAGAAAATTCTTGAGCAGCGCGTGACCGTGCTCGCTGAGGATGGACTCCGGGTGGAACTGCACGCCTTCCACCGCCAGCTCGCGGTGGCGCACGCCCATGATCTCGCCGTCTTCAGACGTCGCCGTCACCACCAGCGTGCTGGGCAGCGACGCACGCTCGATCGCCAGAGAGTGATAGCGGATGACGCTGAACTGCTCCGGCAGGCCACGGAACACCCCCGCACGGTCGGTGGTAATGGTGCTGGCCTTGCCATGCATCTGCACCTGCGCCCGCACCACCCGGCCGCCCAGGGCCGCGCCAATGGCCTGGTGCCCCAGGCACACCCCCAGCAGCGGCACCTTGCCGGCAAAGTGCTGAATGGCCTCGACGCAGACGCCGGCCTCGGCCGGTGAACAAGGGCCCGGCGACAGCACCAGGTGGTCGGGCTTCAACGCGGTCATGGCGCCGACGCTGATCTGGTCATTGCGGAACACGCGCACGTCTTGCCCCAGTTCAGCGAAGTACTGCACCAGGTTGAAGGTGAAGCTGTCGTAGTTGTCGATCATCAGCAGCATGTTCAGAACCCCTCTTCGACGAGTTCTGCCGCGCGAATGAGTGCACGTGCCTTGTGCTCCGTCTCCCTCCACTCCATCTCGGGGATGGAGTCGGCCACCACGCCGGCCGCGGCCTGCACGTACAGCGTGTGGTCCTTGACGATGCCGGTGCGGATGGCAATGGCCACGTCCATGTCGCCGGCAAAGCTCAGGTAGCCGCAGGCGCCGCCGTAGATGCCGCGCTTGACGGGTTCGAGCTCGTCGATGAGTTCCATCGCGCGCACCTTCGGCGCGCCGGTCAGCGTGCCCGCCGGGAAGGTGGCGCGCAGCACATCGAGGTTGCTCGTGCCCGGCTTCAGCAGGCCTTCGACGTTGCTGACCAGGTGCATGACGTGCGAGTAACGCTCGACGACGAAGGCTTCCGTCACCTTGACGCTGCCCGTCTGCGCGATGCGGCCGATGTCGTTGCGCGCCAGGTCGATGAGCATCAGGTGTTCGGCGCGCTCCTTGGGGTCGGTGGACAGCTCTTGTTCCAGCACCTTATCCAGTTCCGGCGTGGCGCCGCGCGGGCGCGTGCCGGCCAGCGGGCGAATTGTCACCTTGCTGCCTTCGGCCGTGTGCTCCTGCCGCACCAGGATTTCGGGTGAGGCGCCGACGATCTGGAAGTCGCCCATGTCGTAGAAGTACATGTACGGCGACGGGTTCAGAGACCGCAGCGAGCGGTACAGGCTCAAGGGGCTTTCGGTGTAGCGCTTCTTCAGACGCTGGCCGATCTGGACCTGCATCATGTCGCCGGCGGCGATGTACTCCTTGCTCTTCAGCACCGCCGCCAGATAGTCGGCCTTGTTGAAGTCGCGCTCCACTGCATACGAAGGGCCGCGCTTCACGGCCGGCGCGCTGACGCTGAAGCGCAGCTTGTCCGCCAGCTCACTGAGGCGCTTCTTGCCGTTGAAGTAAGCCTCGGGTCGCGAAGGGTCGGCATAGACGATGAGGTACAGACGCCCGGACAGGTTGTCGATGACGGCCAGTTCTTCACACTGCAGCAGCAGGATGTCGGGCGTGTCGATGCCGCCTTCCTTCCATGTGCCGGCGAGCTTCGGTTCGATGTAGCGCACCGCGTCGTAGCCGAAGTAGCCGGCCAGCCCGCCGCAGAAACGCGGCATGCCGGGCCGCAGCGCCACCTTGAAGCGCTTTTGATACGCCTCGATGAAGTCGAGCGGGTTGCCCTCGAAGGCCTCCACCACCTGGCCGCTGGTGACGACTTCGGTCTTGAAGCCGCGGGTGCGCAGCAGCGTGCGCGCCGGCAGGCCGATGAAGGAATAGCGGCCGAAACGTTCGCCGCCGACCACGCTTTCCAGCAGGAAGCTGTGCTTGGCGCCACCGGCCAGCTTGAGGTACAGCGACAGCGGGGTTTCCAGGTCGGCGAAGGCTTCCGCCATCAGCGGGATGCGGTTGAAGCCCTGGCTGGCCAGGCTCTGGAATTCAAGTTCAGTGATCACGTTTCACACCTCTACACAGGGGCCGCAGCAGGGGCGCTGGACGGCTGGGGCATCAGGGCGGACGGCCGCGGGCGCGGCCAGACACAAGTCAGATGCAGCTCAGTGGCAAGTGAGCGAGCGACGCCAGAGCCAGGCTCCCAGGCCACTGGGGCCCGGCCGGCGGACGGCTTTGGTGTGCATTGGTGAAACGTTCACGGCGCAAGTCTAGCAGCCGCCCCGATGCGGCCCGTCCGCCAGCGTGCCAGACTTTCGGTTTGGCTTTTCGGTTCGCACCCACCATGATTCGTCGCACCCTCCTGCAGGCAGCCTGCTGCTTGCCAGCCCTCGCCACGGCTCAGCCCGTCGATGTCGGCGGCGTCAAGTACGCGCCCACCGCGCAGGTGGCGGGCAGCACCTTGCAGCTCAACGGCGCCGGCATCCGCTACAAGTTCGTCATCAAGGTCTATACCGCCGGCCTGTACCTGACGGCAAAGGCCGGCACACCCGAAGCTGTGATCGCCGCGACTGGCCCGAAGCGCCTGCATGTGGTGATGCTGCGCGACATCGACGCCAACGAACTCGGCCGCCTCTTCACGCGCGGCATGCAGGACAACGCGCCGCGCGAAGAGTTCAGCAAGTCGATCGCTGGCACGCTGCGCATGGCGGACATCTTCTCGGCGAAGAAGAAACTGGCGGCTGGGGACAGCTTCTCGGTGGACTGGGTGCCGGGCGTGGGCACATCGGTGCTCGTCAACGGCGTGGTGCAGGGTGAAGCCGTGAAGGAGCCGGAATTTTTTACCGCGCTGATCCGCATCTGGCTCGGCAACGCACCCGCCGACACGGGCTTGAAGGATGCCTTGCTGGGGCAGGCTGCGCGGCCCTCGCGTGCGGCAGGGCAGCGTTAGGTGATGGGCGGCGCAGCGACCCAATGCTGAGGGACGACCCTACCCGCCCATTTGAGGGGGGCTAGGCCTGACGGTGACAGCTTAGATTCCAGCAGCGCATGAAGGGCTGACCTCAAAGGTCCACGCGCAGGCCAGGGAGGCCAACCATGATGCTGCGCAAATTCCTTTTCTCCGTGTGCCAGGTCAGATCGCTGGGCCTGATGTCCTGGATGGTCCTGATGGCCCTTGCGCTGACGGTGCTGCCGGTCCACGCGCAGCGCACCGTCACCACCACCGGCCTGGGCAACGGCGGTTTTGCGGTGACGCCGGTAGACGCGCTGCACACCTGCGCCAATGGCGACATGGGTGCCGACGCCTGCGCCGGCGCCTTCCAGTACGGTGAGCAGGCAGCCGCAGTGGACAGCATCGTGTCGCAGTACAGCCTGGCCCACCCCAACAACGCCTGGGGCACCGCGGCGGTGGAAACCAGCGTCGGCGGTGCGCTCAGCAGCACAGGCATGTTCACCTACGGTGGCAGCCTGTTCGGCGACATCCGCTTCCTGCAAGAGCTGCGCGGCCACTTCGTGGTGGCGTTGTCGGGCCGCTGGGCATCGACACCCATCGGTGGCGGCGCCTACCTGCGCGAGCCCTGGAGTGCCTACTACCTCTTCGACGACGTGGTGGCCAATGCCTTCTCGCTGGCCACGCTCGACTCGCTGCGCTGGGACCTGAGCGAAGGTCCGGCGCCCGATGTCGTGCCCGGCGTGCTCGACTTCTACGGCAGCCGCGGCCTGTCGGTCGACCGGGTTTCGATCTACATCTACACGCCTGCCGGCGTGGGCAATGGCATTCCCGAGCCCGGTTCGCTGGCCTTGGTGGGTGTGGCACTGGCGATTGGTTGCGCGTTGGTCCGCCGTCGCCGGCAGGCGTCTTCAGACTGACAGGCCAGCGGCCTGCGCCAACCGTCGCAGTTCGCGGTGGTGGGCATGCGCCTCCAGGTAGCGGCTGCGCGCGCTCGTTTCGGCAATGGCCTGCGCATCACGCTGCAGGGCCTGCCAGCTGTCGCTGAGCACCGCTGCTGCGCGTAAGTCCTGCCGCGCCTGCAACACCTGGCAGCAAACGAGCCGGATCAGGTGCGGCTTTTCAGTGCCGTTGAAGTGGCCGTGGCGCGCCTGGTGTGCCAGCACGGCGTCCACATCCTGCGCAGCGGCTTGCGCGTCACCGGCTTGCAGGCGGGCCCTTGCACGCCAGGCCACGGCCTCGATGCCCAGGTGCTGCAGGCCCAGACCGTGCAGCAAGTCTTCGGCGCCTGTGAACGCGGCACACGCGCCTGCGCTGTCACCTTGGGCCAGCAGCACCGAACCCAGCGTGATGTGCGCAAAGGCTTCGTACTCCGGGTTGCGGATGGCTTGCGCCAGGGCCACCGCAGCCTGTGCGTCGGCCTGCGCTTCGGCCAGGCGCAACAGCGGCAGCCGCGTCGTGGCGAGGTTGATGACGGTGGTGAGTTCAACCGTGCGGTTGCCGATCAGGCGTGACAGGCGCTGCGCTTCCTTCAGGTCGGCCTCGGCGCCTGCAAAGTCGCCCAACTGCAGCGCGGCTGCACCGAGGTTGACGCGGCTCACACATTCACCGGCGCGGTCGCCGCGCTCCTGCTGGATGAGCAGCGCCTGGCGCAGCAGCGTGGCGCTCGCCGTGCCGTCACCCTGCTCGGTGGCAATGGCCGCACCGGCCACCAGCAGTTCGCTTTCTGCAAAGCCGTCCTTGCATTCGCGGGCGCGGGCCAGGCCTTCGGCGGCCACGGTGCGCGCCTGCGCGTGCTCGCCGCTGGCACGCAGCGCGCCGGCCCAGACGGCATAACTGGCCAGTTCAAGTGCCGTGTCGGCCGCTGCGCGGGCCGCTGCCAGCGCGGGCGGTGCGAGTGCGGCGGCTTCTTGCGGATGGCCGGTTTCGTCGGCCGCCACGGCCTGGCGCAGTGCGACGATGGCCAGGTGCTGCGGGTTCTGGCTGCGCACGGCCAACGCGGCGAGCGCTTGCAGGTCCTGCGCCTGGGCTTGCGGCTGGCCGCCCAGGCGCAGGCCGCGCTGGCGCAGCAACAAGAGCCGCCAGCGGGTGTCGCGGCTGTCTCCTTCATCGCCTTGATCGCCTTCATCGGCGTTCAGCAGCGCCAGGCCACGGCTGGCCTGCTCAACGACGGCCGCGTGCGCAAAACGTTGCGCCAGGTCTTCGGCGGCCAGCAGCCTGTAGCGCACGGCCAGCAGCGGCTCGCCGGCCTGTTCGTAGTGGTCTGCGGCCACACCCAGGTAGTCGGCTGCACGGGCTGTGTCGAGTGCTGCGTACCAGCGCGCGGCTGCGCCGTGCAGGGGCTGCTTTTCTCGGCGCAGCAGCCGCGCGTACGCCACTTGCTGGAGGATGACGTGGGCGAAGGCGAACTCGGCCGCCGAGTCTGCAGACATTGCAGCACGCCCCTGCAGCAGCGCCCGCCGGCACAGAGCCGGCAGGTGCGGCGGTGCACTGGCGTCGATGGCACCCAGCGTGGGCTGCAAGAACACGGGGCCCAGCACCGAAGCCTGCTGCAGCGCCAGCCGCTCGCCCGCGGGCAACGCGCCCAGGCGCGCTTGCAACACGCCGCTGAGCGTGGCCGGCACCGCCTGCAGGTCCAGAACGCCTTCTTTCATCACCCAGCGCGCGCCTTCGCCGCCACCCGCCTGCAACACACCCTGGTCGAACAGCATCTGCAGCAGCTCTTCCATGAAAAACGGGTTCCCGCCCGCGCGCTGCACCAGCAGGTCTTGCAGCACCGGCGCCGGTGGCTGCAGCGGCAGCAACAAGGCCTGCGCCAACGACGTGCTGTCGGCCGGCGAAAGCGGCGAAAGCAGCGTGCGGCTGTGCAACGGGTCGAGCCCATCGGGGCGCCGTTCATCCAGCGTCGGGCGCGTGGCCAGCAGCACCAGCACCGGCACCGTCAGCCCGCGCAGGGGCAGGCTGCGCACGAAGTCGAGGCTGGCGTCATCGGCCCAGTGCATGTCGTCCAGGCACAGCAGCAAAGGCAGGCTGCGGCTGGACGCCAACTGCGCCAGCAACACGGCGGCGCTGTGCAGCCCACGCTGGCGGATCTGCGCGCCCTGCTGCAGGATGCCGCGCAGGTGCGGGCTGGCGCTGAAGTTCAGGCCCAGCAGATGACCGAGCACCTGCGCTTCGGCCACGGCTGCATCGGCGCCGAAGTCGGGTTGCAACCAGGGCGCGACGCTGGCCGTGAAACGCTCGCGCGCCAGTGCCGGCGTGTCGCTGTCGGGCAGCGTCAGCGCGTCGGACAGCAGGTTGCGCAGCATCGCGTAGGGCACCCGCTCCTGCTGCGGTCGGCCCTGGGCCTGCAGCCACAGCGCACGCTGCGGCTGCGCGCGGGCCCAGGCTTGCCAGTGGCCCAGCACCCTGCTCTTGCCCAGGCCTGCTTCACCCACCAGGACCTGCGTGGCCACGCGCACAGCGTCTGGGCTGCCGTTGCTGCCCACGTGCAACCGCTGCCAAGCCTGCTGCAAGGCCAGGACCGCATCCTGGCGCCCGATGAGCGGCGTCTGCAGCCCGGCGACGCCGCGCTGCGCCGTCGCGGCGCCGTGCAGCCGCCGTTCGACGAGCCAGGTGCGCAAGGGCTCGGCATGGCCCTTGACCTGCAGCGGCGGCTGCTCCAGCAGCTCAAACTGCCCGGCCACCAGGCGCTGCGTGGCGGCGCTGATGCGCAAGGTGCCCGGTGGCGCCGCCTGCTCCATGCGCGCGGCCATGTTGACGGTGGCACCGCGGATGGTGTTGGCCGCATCCACGCCACCGCCCAGCAGCACCGGCCCGGTGTGCAGGCCGACCCGCACATTGAAACCCGGGTGGCCGTGTTCACGCCGCACGCGGTCGGCCTGCAAGCGTGCTTCGGCCACGATGCCCAGGCCCGCCAGCACCGCGTTTTCGGCATCGTCTTCGCGCACTTCCTGCGTGCCAAACGCTGCCAGCAGGCTGTCGCCCGCGTACTGCAGCACCCGGCCGTTGAACCTGTCCACGATGTCCGTGAAGCGCGCGAGTGCGGTGTCCATGACGAGGTGGATCTCTTCGGGCTCCAGCTTGCCGCCGAGTGCGGTGGAGCCCACCACATCGACGAACAGCACCGTCGCCTGGCGCAGGCGCTGTTCAGGCGTGCTGCCGCGGCGCAGCGCATCCTGCCGGTCGCGCAACGCCGACTGGGCCAGGTCCAGCACGGCGTCGTCGATTTCACCGCGCAGGCGCTCCAGCGCCAGCAGGCCAGCCTCCAGCTTGTCGGGTGTCATCCGGCCTCAGGCAGCGACGCGCGCCGGTGCGCTGCCCTGCACGTCGAGCCAGGCCATGAATTCGCGGTACCAGAGCAGCGAATTCTGCGGCTTCAGCACCCAGTGGTTCTCATCGGGAAACCACAGCAGCCGCGCATCGACGCCGCGCGCCTTCAGGGTGTTGTAGTAAGCCAGGCCGTTGCAGTCGGGCACGCGGCAGTCCTGCGCGCCGTGCATCACGAGCGTGGGCGTGTTGATGGTGCCGGCGAATGTGGCGGGGCTCTGCGCCAGCACGCGCGGCAGGTCTTCCCAATAGGTGGCGGCCAGGTCCCTGGGGCGCACGGGATAGGAATCGGCGCCGAAGGTGGCCACGCGGTCGAAGACACCGGCGTGGCAGACGTAAGCGCGGTAGGGCCCGACAGGCCACGCCGGAACGTGTCCATTCATCCAGGCGACCAGGAAGCCGCCATAGCTGCCGCCGGTGGCGAAAACACGCTTCTTGTCGGCCCACGGTTGCCTCAACAACCAATTCGTGCCGGCTTCGATGTCCTGCAGTTCCAGTTCGCCCTGGCGGCCGATGAGGCTGTGCTTGAAGGCGTGGCCGAAGCCGCTCGATCCGTGGAAGTTGACCTGCGCGATGACGTGACCCGGCCCCACAAGGCGAGAGGCAAGCACATGCGGATTCCAGCGATAGCCAAAGGTGTCGCCAGCCGCCGCATACGGGCCGCCATGGATGACATGCGTGACGGGATGCTTGCGCTGCGGGTTGAAGGCGGGCGGAAAGGTCAGCCACATCTGCACCTCGTCCCCCAGCGCACCGCGCACAGTGACTTCTTTCACCTCGCCCAGGCTGACCTGCGACAGCAGATCGTCGTTGAAATATTCGAGGCGCTGCGGCGCTTGCCCGTCGCGGCAGGCGTGGACGCGCACCGGGTGGCGCGCGCTGTCGGCGGCCACCAGCAGCACACCGGCGGCCAGATCGAAGCCCTGGACCCAACCGCCCTCGTGCGTGATTTGCGTGCTGGCACTGGCGCTGTCTTTGGCGCTGTCTTTGGCGCTGTCTTTGGCGCTGTCTTTGGCGCTGTCGTTGGCGCTGTCGTTGGCGCTGTCGTTGGAAATCTCATGCCGCCACAGATAGCAACGGCCGCGCTCTTCAGCCGTGAAGTGGATCGCGGCACCGTCGGCAGCCCAGCGCAGCGGCGCGTCCACGGACCCCGGCCACTGCGCGGCCAACACACGCCACGGTTGGCGCGGTTTGCGCAGTTCAAACAGCACCAGCTGGCTGTGCGCCGTGTGAACCTTGCCGACGTGTGCGGCCACGGCCGCCAGCTGCTGCCCATCCGGTCTGTAGCGCGGGGCGCCGAAGTCCCAGACCGCGTCTTGCGCCAGCGTCTTGACCCGACGCGTTTTCAGATCCAGTTCCGAAAGGGCCAGCGGGTTGCCCAGCCGGGGCTCGGCGGCGGGGTCGTGCACGAAGGCGATGCGCTGGCCGTCGGGCCGCACGTCGTAGCCGGTAGGGCCTTCATCCGAGCGCGGCAGCTCATGGCGCGTGCCGGCGAAGAGGTCGGTGATGCGGCCACTGGCCACGTCCGGCAGCAGCAAATGCAGCACCCGCCCCATCGGCAGGTTGTGGTCCCAATAGCGGTAGAAGGCCTGGTCTGTGGCGTAGCCACTTTTCTTGCGCGCTTTCCAGAACTTGTGCTGACGGCCTTGCGCAGCGGCGGTCTTCAAGTGCGGCCAGACCCAGGCCGTGAAGACGATGCGCCGGCCGTCGGGCAGCCGTTTGAAGGACTCGACGCCTGGGCCGAAGTTACTGGCGCGCGTGGCCTCGCCGCCGTCGGGCGCGGTCAGGTAAAGCTGCGCTGTGTCGTCCTTCTTGCCACCGTGTTCGCGCCGCGCCACGAAGGCGATGCGGTCGCCACGGGGTGACCAGGCGGGCTGGCCGTCCTTGCTGCCGCAGCGCGTCAGCGGGCGCGGCGCGGCGCCCAGCGCGGACAAGAGCCAGAGCGCGGTGCTGCCGCTGTTCTTGTCCATGTCGAAGGTGCTCACCGAACACACGGCACGTGCACCGTCGGGTGACGGCGCCAGGCCGCCCACGCGGCCGAGTCGCCAAAGGGTTTGGGCGTCGAGTGGCGGTTTGAGCTTCGGTGTTGGCTTGGGCTTGGGCTTGGGCTTGGGCTTGGGCATGGCCCTAGTGTCGCTCGACCGCGCGGTCCCTACAGCGATTCGGCGGGGTCGAAGTCCAGTTCCACCTTGGCCCCGTTCGGGTCGAAGCTGAACAGCTGCCACGTCCCGGATCCGGCCTGCTGCCGCAGGTCGTACTTCAGCCCTGCGGCGTCGAAGCGCGCCTTCACCGCCTTCAGACCGCTGGCCGTGAACGCCATGTGATCGATGACCCCCGTGCGGCCCGTCGGCATCGGCCGGTCCCAGTAGATGTGCAGCACGGCCTGCGGGTTGCCGTCGGCATACAACCAGGCGCCGGGGAAGCCCAGGTCAGGTCGGTGGCCCTCCTTCAAACCCAACAGGCCGCAGTAAAAGCCCAGCGTCGCAGCGCGGTTCTCGGCCGTGATGGTGAAGTGGTTCATGCTGTGGATCATGGGTCTGCCTTTTGTTTGGCTTCTGCGTGTTCAAACCACCAGGATGAGCGGCCCCACGGACTGTCGCGATTCCAGCCGGGCGTGGGCCTGGCTCGCTGCATCCAAGGTGTAGCGCTCGACCGTGGGTTTGACGATGCTGCCATCGTCCAAAGCAGCCCACAGGCGTTGCGTGCGCTGCTCCAACTGGCCCGGTGCGGCCAGATACGCAAAGATCACCGGGCGCGAAAAGGTGGCGGACTTCTGTACCAACCAGTCGGGGCTGATGGGCTGCAGCGCGCCACTGGCCTGGCCCAGGCTGATCCAGTGGCCGCAGGGCGCCAGGGCTGCGAAGTTCTCTTCGCGTGCCGCGTCGCCCAGGCCGTCGATGATGAGATCGGCGCCGCCCACGGCGCGCTGCACCTCGTCGGCAAAGCGGTAGTCGCGCGTGACGATGACGTGCTGGCAGCCATGGGCCCGCGCAACGCGGGCTTTGTCCTCGCTGCTGACCGTGCCGACGACGGTGGCGCCCAGCCGATGCGCCCACGACGCCATCAGCAAACCCACGCCGCCGGCTGCTGCATGCAACAGCACCCGCGTGCCGCGTTGCACGCGGCCCAGGTCGCGCAGCAGCATGTCGGCCGTCAGGCCCTTGAGCAGCAGCGCTGCGGCGGTGTCGTCGTCCACGGCTGCTGGCAGGCGGACGACCCACGCTGCCGGCACGCTGCGCACGCTGCAATAGGCACCCGGCAGCGGGCCGAGATAGGCGACGCGGTCGCCCGCCATGAAGCCGGTGACACCGCGACCGACGTCGATGACCGTGCCGGCCGCTTCCATGCCCGGCGTGCCTGGTGTGGCCAGCATCGACGGGATCCATCCCTTGCGCATATAGATGTCGATGTAGTTGACGCCGATGGCGCGCTGGCGGATGCGCACCTCGCCCTCGCCCGGCGGCGCGGCCTGGCCGTCCTCGGCGAGCAGGACTTCCGGCCCGCCATAGCGGTGCAGCACGGCGCGGCGCGACGCCACCGGCAGCGCCGTGGGCATCGGCGCGGAGCCGGGCGCCCGCAGGTCGCCGCCCTGCGCCAGGTGGCGGCGCAGGTTGTTGAAGCCGGCTTCGTACACGCCCGTGGCCACCATGTCGCGCAACTCGCGTTCCTGCCCCGGGGGCGTGGCAAAGCTGCTCTCCCAGTGCCAGAAGGTGCGGTTGCCGTCGGTCACGGGTTTGAGCGTCACCGTCGCGACGTAACGCTGCAAGGGCACGGTGGCCTCGACGATGCAATAGGTGCTCTTGTGCTCGCGGTCGTCCAGCGACAGCAACTGCTCGCGGATGCGGTTGCCATCCTTCAGGCTGAAGCTGCGCACACAGCCCACCTGGTCGCTGCGATCGTTGCCCTCGATGCGGCTCTGTTCGACCACCGTGTGCCATTGCTCGTGGCTGTTGAAGTCGCGCAGCACGGCCCACACGCGCTCTATCGGCGCGTCGATGACCGTGCTGCGAACGACCCGCTGGAGCATGTGCTCGACTCTGGCGACTACTTCTTGAACTTGAGTTTGCTGCCGTCGAAAGTGGTGACCTGCGCCGCCATCAAGCCGTCGCGGGTGACGTAGGCGTCGGAGCCCTTGTACGGTTCGCTCAGAAAATCAGCCTCGGCGCGCCACATCACATTGATTGTGTTGCCGACCACAAAGGAACTTTCGGCAGTGAACTTCAGGCCTTTCAGACCGTCGGGACGGCCTTTGCAGAAACCGGCAAAAAGGTCACCGGTTTTTGCGCGGCCCTTGATCACCACGCCGTCGGGCAGGTGGATCTCGACGTCGTTCGGGTACTGCGCCATCAAACGGTTCCAGTCGCACTTGTTCAGCGCGTCCAGGTGTTCATCGATGACCTTTTGCACGCTGGCCTGCTTCTTCAAGGGCGGCAGCTTCATCGGCTCCGCAGCGAGGGCCGCCGAACTGGCGATGAGAGCCGCCAAGACAACAGAAGCGAGTTTCATCAGCATGGGAGTCTCCAGTGTGATTGCAATCAGGGTGCCATGCCGGCAACGGGCCGGCGCCGTGTTCAACGCCTGCCGAAGTGGCGCTTGAGTGCGTCAAAGCCGCCCTGGAACACACCATCGCCGATGGTGTCGGAGAGCTCCCGTTCACGGCCTTCGGCGCACTCGAACTCCGCGCTCCACTCGGCAAAGCAGCGGTTGCCATCGGTGATGGGCGTGAGCTTGATCGTGGCCACGTACTCGGCCACGCCCATCGGGCTTTCCAGGATCTCGTAGCTGCAGCTGAAGTCGTAGTCACTCAGACCCAGCAGCCGTTCGCGGATCAAACCCCCGTCTCGGGTGTGGAAGTGGCGGATGCAGCCGACTCGGTCACTGGGCTCGTTGTTCTCGATGCGGCTGTCGGCAATGGCCGGGTGCCACAGCGGCAGCGCATTGAAGTCGCGGATGCGCTGCCAGACGTTGTCGGCGCTGGCGTCGATGACGGAGGAGACGTAGACCTTGATCAACGCTCACTCCTTGGGTGCGGCAGGCGGCAAGGCCTGCGTGCTGGTCACGCCTGCCGTGATGCGGCCCAGGTCACCGCCGTCCAGGCCGATCTCCTTGAGAAGTTGGTCCACGAGCGGCGCCTGCGCGCGGAAGCGCAGGGCTGAATTCACCACACCGTCGGCAAAGCCGCCGCCATGGCCGTCGCCGATGCCGTTGTGGCCACCACCGCCGCCACCGAGCCCGTCGACGTGCAGGATCTTGATGCCCTCGATGCGCTCCATCGGCCGCACCGACTCGCGGATGATGGCTTCGGCCTTTTCCACCAGCCGCATGCGCAGCGCCGAGGCGCGCGCTTCCGGCGACAGCATGTTGTGGGCGGCGTTCATGCCGCGCAGGGACTCGGCCTCCATCTCCGCGCGCAGGCGGCTGGCCAGGGTGCGGATCTTGTCGGCGTCGGCATCGGCCATGGCCTGCGCCACGATGGCCGCGCCACGGTCCGCGCTGGCCGACTTCTCGGCTGCCGCTGCGCTGGTCAAGCGCAGCGCCTCGCGTTCAGCGGTCTGCGCGGCGCCGATCAGGTCAATGGCTTTCTTGCGTTCTGCCATCTCCACTTCGCGTGCGGTGAACACCTTTTCTTCTGCCGACACGGCCTGGGCACGCGCGATCTCGGCTTCGGTCTGGGCCTCGCTCTGCGCCTTGCTCTCACGCGCCACCGCGATGGCCCGCTGCTGTTCGGCCAGCTCCAGCGACAGGCGGCGTTCGATCTCAGCGCCCTGGATGGCGCGCTCCTTGCCGATGCGGTCCTGCTCCAGCGTCTGGTCGGAGCGGATGCGCGCGGTCTCGATCGTCTGCTTGGCGGCGATCTGTGCGCCCTCGGCCTCTTGCTCGCGCTGGGCGCGTTCTGTGGCCACCTCGGCACGCTGGCGAGCACGCGCGATTTCCACCTCGCGCTGCTGCGTCAGCCGCGCGTATTCACTTTCACGGTCGATACCCAGGCTGAGCTTTTCAGCCTCCAGGTTCTTGTTGCGGATGGCGATCAGCGTGTCCTGCTCGACATCGTTGCGCTGCTTTTTTCGGTGTTCGATCTGCTCGGTCAGCCGTGTCAGGCCTTCGGCGTCGAAGGCGTTGCTCGGGTTGAAGTACTCCATGCCGGTCTGGTCCAACTGCGTCAGCGACGCCGCTTCCAGCTCCAGCCCGTTCTTCGTCAGGTCGCCGGCCACTGCCTCACGCACGCGCTTGACGTAGCTGCCGCGTTTTTCGTGCAGCTCTTCCATCGTCATTTCGGCCGCTGCCGTGCGCAGCGCGTCGACGAACTTGCCTTCGACCAGTTCCTTCAACTGCGCTGGCTCCATGGTGCGCAGGCCCAACGTCTGGGCTGCGGCGGCCACTGAATCGGGATCAGCGGCCACGCGCACATAGAACTCGGCGATCACGTCCACCCGCATGCGGTCCTTGGTGATCAGCGCCTTGTCGCGGCCTCGGCTGACCTCCAGCCGCAGTGTGTTCATGTTCACCGGAATCACGTCGTGCACGATGGGCAGCACGAAGGCACCGCCGTCGAGCACGACCTTCTGGCCGCCCATGCCGGTGCGCACGAAGGCACGCTCCTTGGAACTGCGCAGGTAGAGCCAGTGCAGCAGCCAGACGCCGATGGCGATGATGATCGCGACGACGATCAGGCCGAGGATGAAACTGCCGAATTCAACGCCGGTCATGGGGTGTCTCCAAACGGTCTAGGTCTTGCCGCTGTGCGCCACTTGGCGCTTGGCATCGGCGGTATCGAAAACGGAACGCAGGTGCAGGGTGGCGTCTCGGGGCGAGCCCGTGAACGCAAGCCACAGGTCCAGCGTGGGGGCATAAAGCACAGTCGGCGACGCCGGGTACAGCGACGCCAACTCGCCGCTGCCCACGCGCACGAAGGCCCGGCCGGCTTGCGCGGTGAGGGTCAGCCGGCCCCAGCCCGGAGCACTGTAGGTGCCGGCCCAGCGCGACAGGTCCTTGGTGGCGATGCGCACGGGTTCGCTCAATGGCTCGGGCGCGATGGCCCGACCGTCCAGCGCAGCCACCAGATCGCGCGTCAGGGCCGCGCAACGCCAGGCCGGCAGGCTGCTGTTGCTGACATAGGCCACGACCTCGCGCCGTGCGCGGTCAAAGTAAACCTGGGCAAAGAAGCCGTTGTACTGGCCCGTGTAGTGGCAGCGCTGCTGGCCCGCAGCGCAGTACCAGCTGAGCCGGCTCAGCCGGTTGTCCATGCCGCTGTTGAGCATCGGCTCACTCAGGCCGGCTTGCAGCCGATCGGCCGCCATCACATGGCCGCGCGCAAAAGCGTCGCCCCAACGCGCCCAGTCGCGGGCGCTGGCGCTGGCGATCACATTGGACGCGCCGATGAAACCCTCGCCGTCGAAAACATCGCTCAGCTGCCAGCGCTTGTTCTTGAACTGATAGCCAGGCGTGCGCGGCACCGGCCAGTCGGCAAAACGCGCCGGCCGCGCGAAAGTGCCGTCCATGCCCAGCCGCTTGAAGTACCGCTCTTGCCAGAGCGCAGCGATCTTCTGGCCGGTGACCCGTTCGACGACCAGGGCAGCGAGGTCGAAGCCCAGGTTGGCGTACTCGACCTGCACGCCGGGCGCGAAGATGGCTGCCGGTTTGCGCCGCGACAGCAGCGCCAGCAGATCGGCGCTGTCACGCACGGCGCCCGGCTTGAAGTCGGCGTCGAAGTAGCCGTAGTCGGGCAGGCCGCTGCGGTGCGTGACCAGGTCGCGCAGGGTCTGGTTGGCATGCGGGTAGCCGGGCAGGTGGCGGGTGACGCGGTCGTCCAGGTTCAGCCGGCCCTCGGCCACCAGTTCGTGCACCAGCGCGGCGGTCAGGGTCTTGGCCAACGAGCCGCCGTCGCTGGGTGTGTCGACCGTGAAGGGCCGGTCCGGGTTGCGCTGCGCCAGGCCCACGGCTTGCTCGAAGACCACCTGTCCGTCGCGCATCAGCACCACAGCGCCGTTGAACTGGGCCTGGCTGGCGATTTGCAGCATCACCTGTGCCGCCCGTTCTGCCACCTGCACCGCGGGGGGCGTGCTGGCGTTCGCAGCCGCCACGGCCACCACGGCCGCCAGCAGGGCAGTCGACAGGCTCAGGGTGCGCAAGATCGGGTGCATGGTGCAGGGGTTCAGCGCGAAATCTGAGTGAAGCGGCGCGTGGTTTCGGTCAGCGCCACCTCGGTGGGCAGCCGTTCCATCGAGCTGGCGCCGTAAAAGCCGTTGCAGGTGGGGCAGTGCTTGAGGATGAAAGCCGCGTCGTCCGGCGTGGCGATGGGGCCGCCGTGGCACAGCACGATGATCTCGGGGTTGACGGCACGCGCCGCCGCCGCCCAGGCGTTGATGGGTGCCATGCAGTCGCTCAGCTTCAACGCCGTGTCGGCGCCGATGCTGCCGCCGGTGGTCAGGCCAAGGTGGCAGACCACGATATCGGCGCCGGCCGCGGCCATGTCGCGTGCGTTCTGTTCGCTGAACACGTACGGCGTGGTCAGCAGGTCCATGGCATGCGCGCTGCGGATGAGCTCGACCTCCAGCGCGTAGCTCATGCCGGTTTCTTCCAGGTTGGCGCGGAAGCTGCCGTCGATCAGGCCCACGGTGGGGAAGTTCTGGATGCCGCTGAACCCCAGGTCGATGAGGCGGCGCAAAAAGTGCTCGGTGATCATGAACGGATCGGTGCCGTTCACACCCGCCAGCACCGGCGTGTGCTTGACCACCGGCAGCACTTCGCAGGCCATCTCGCAGACGATCTGATTGGCGTTGCCGTAGGCCAGCAGACCCGCCAGTGAGCCGCGCCCGGCCATGCGGTAGCGGCCCGAGTTGTAGATGACGATGAGGTCGATGCCGCCTGCTTCTTCGCATTTGGCGGACAGGCCGGTGCCAGCGCCGCCACCGATGAGCGGGCGGCCGGCGGCGATCTTGGCGCGGAAGCGCTCGAGCAGGGTCTGGCGGGGAATGCGGGCCATGGCTTGTGATGTTGTCCGGATTCAGGCGCGCCGCGCGCCGGCAGCCACACGCTGCACGTCGTGCCACGCGGCCACCAATGCATCGGCAAAAGCCTCGTCGTTGATATGGTGCGGCAGCCTGATCAGCTTCCGCTGGGGGCCGGCGCGGAAGTGCTGCTCCAGCGTGCTGAAGAGCATCCTGTCCGCGTCGGGGTCGTGAAAGGGCTGGCCTGGTTTGTCGATCGCAGAAACGCCGCCTTCGGGGATGAGGAAGCGCACCGGCCCCTTCATCGCGTTGAGCTTGGCGGCGATGAACTCGCCGATGGCGCGGTTCTCGTCCACCGTCGTGCGCATCAGCGTCACGGTCGGGTTGTGGCGGTACAGCCGGCGTGAGCGCAGGCGTTCTGGCACGCTGTCCCAGCCGCCGAAGTTCACCATGTCCAGCGCGCCACAGCTGCCGACGTAGGGCAGCGCATGGCGGGCAAACACGTCCAGCCGCGTGGGTCCGGCGCTGAGCACGCCGCCGCCGATTTCGTCGGCGATCTCGGTCGTGCTCACGTCGATGACACCGACGAGCAGATCGGACTCGACCAGCTTTTCCATGCTCTGCCCGCCCACGCCGGTGGCGTGGAAGACGAGGCAGTCGAAATCGTGCTGCAGGCGTTTGGCCACAGCCTGCACGCAAGGTGTCGTGACACCGAACATCGTCAGACCCAACGCGGGTTTGCTGATGGCACTCTCGGCCGGCGGGTGCATGACCATGCCGGCCAGCGCATGCGCGGCGTTGGCCAACACCTTCTCGCTGATGCGGTTGATGCCTTGCACGTCGGTGACGCTGTACATCATGCAGATGTCGCTCGGGCCCACATAGGGCCGCGTGTCACCGCTGGCCATCGTGGACACCATCATCTTGGGCACGCCGATGGGCAGCGCGCGCATGCCGGGTGTGGCCAGCGAGGTGCCGCCCGAGCCGCCAGCGGAAATGATGCCGCCCAGATCGCGCCGCGTGCGCACGTAGTGTTCGAAGGCCAGCGCCATGCCGGTGACGGCGCTGCCGCGGTCACCGCTGAAGACAGCCGTTTCGCCAGCCGGGTGGTGGCGCGCCACTTCACGCGGGTGCACGCTGGCCGGCGACGGCTTGCCGCTGGTCGACAAGTCGACGGTGACGACGCGCAGGCCGAGCTTTTCCAGGCATTGGCGCAGGAAGAAGAGTTCACGCGCCTTGGTGTCGAAGGTGCCAGCCACGTAGGCAGCACGACCGCTGGTCGCGGCCACCGGGAACTCGAGCACCTTGCCCGGCAGGAGCGCAGGTTTGTGCGCGGGCGTCGCAGGGTCACGCGCGATGTCCGCAGCCGGCGCAGCCGTGCCGCCTGCGTTCCAGCGGTTGTAGCCGCGCACGGTGCGCGGCGCCAGGTCGTCCATCGAAGGCGCGCCATCGCCATGCGCGCGCTGCACGGTGTAGACCTGCATCGGCTGCGCTTCGTCCGCCAATGGCGCCGGCTCAGCGGTGGCGTCTTCCTCGGGCTCGTCGTGGTGGCCGCCGCTCTTCACACCCAGCAGCTGCTCCTGCATCTCGCGGTTGGCCGCCAGCTGCGCGGCCGGCATCAGGTGCGCGATGCGGCCGTTGACCATGACGCCGATGGTGTCGGCCACGTCCAGCGCCACGCCCAGGTTCTGCTCGATGAGCAGGATCGCGATGTCACCCTCGGCGGCCAGCGTGCGCAGTGACTGCGCAACATGCTCGACGATCACCGGCGCCAGGCCCTCGGTGGGCTCGTCCATCACCAAGAGGCGCGGCTCCAGCAGCAGCGCGCGGCCGATGGCCAGCATCTGCTGCTCGCCACCCGACAGCTGCCCGCCGCCGTTGCCTTTGCGTTCGGCCAGGCGCGGGAACATGGTGTAGACACGCTCGACATCGCGCTTCTTGCGCGCCACCAGCTTCAGCGTTTCGTCCACTGACAGCGAGGGCCACACGCGCCGCCCCTGCGGCACGTAGGCAATGCCGCGCTGCGTGATCTGGTTGGGGCTCAGGCCCAGGATCTCTTCACCGGCCAGCTTGATGCTGCCGCCCGCCGGCACCAGGCCGGTGATGGCGTTGCACAGCGTGGTCTTGCCCATGCCGTTGCGGCCGACGATGCCCAGCACGCCGTGCGCGAGCTGCAAGCTCACGCCTTGCAGCGCATGGGCGCGGCCGTAGTAGACGTCCAGGCCGTCGATGACCAACATCGGCGCCTTGGACGCCTTCGTTTTGGCGGCCGGTTCATCGGTGCGGTTCCACCAGGCCATCAGTGTTTGCCCCCCATGTAGATGGCCTGCACCTGGGCATCGTTTTCAATCTCGTCCGGCGTGCCGTGTTTGAGCACAAGCCCGTTGTGCATGACCGTCACGCGTTCCACCACGCGCAGTGCGATGTCCAGGTCGTGTTCGATCAACACAAAGCTCATGTGCGCCGGCAGGCCGCGCAGCAAAGCCACCAGCTCGCGGCGCTCGGCTGGTGACAGCCCGGCCGCCGGTTCGTCGAACAGGATCAGCCGCGGCGCACCGGCCAGCGCCATGCCGATCTCCAGCTGCCGCTGTTGGCCATGCGCCAGGTTGCCCACCAGTTCGGGCGCCAGATGGTCCAGGCGCACGCGGTGCAGGATGTCGTCGGTGGCCAGCTGCGACGCGTGTGCGGCCGGCGCGCGCCAGAAGCTGAAGCGCGCATTGCCCACGCCGCGCACAGCCAGGAACAGGTTGTCGCGCACGCTCAATTCCTTGAACAGCAGCGACGATTGATAGGTGCGCCGCAGCCCCTTGCGGATGCGTTCAAAAGGCTGCAGTGCGGTGATGTCTTCGCCGAAGAACAGGATCCTTCCCGCGGTGGGCGGGAAGTCCCCCGTGATGGCGTTGAACAGCGTCGTCTTGCCCGCGCCGTTGGAGCCGAGCACGGCGTACTTCTGGCCCGCGGCCACGGTCAGCGACACCTCGTCCACGGCACGCAGCGCACCGAAGGCGCGTGTCACGCCTTCGAGCACCAGCGCGTCGCCGCTCATCAGCGGCTTGTTGGCCGCCGGCGGGCCGGCGTGCAAAGTCTGCGCGCGCCGTGGAGTCAGGTTGCTGATCGAGGCCATGGTTTCAGTCAAGTTGTTGCGCGGATCCGGCTCTGCCGGTCCGCAGCAACGCGCCCCCTTGGGGGGCAGCGACCAAAGGGAGCGTGGGGGCTCAAGGACACGCGGGGACGTCCCGGGTGCCCATCTGGAAGTCCTCTTTCTTGATGCCCAGCGTCTGGTCGACGTTGTCGACCTTGCGCGACACCTTGGTCGACAGGTTGCCCTGCGCGTCCTTCACCACTTCGGTGACGAAGGTGGTGCCGATGGCCTGGCGGTTGCCGTCCAGCCGCACATCACCGGTGGGCGTTTTCAAGACCATCTTGGACAAGGCCTCGCGGTATTTGGCCTGGCCACCGCTCAGGTCGCCGTTGACGGCGGCCAGGCCGTCCAGCGCGGCTTTCATGTTCACGTAGTAGACGAAGGCAAACAGGCTCGGGCTCGGGAAGCCGCCGGCTGACACCGGGTAGGCCTTGCGGTAGTCGGCCACAAAGGCCTTCCAGTCGGCGCCGTCGAAGGTGTCCGCCACCGGACCCGCGGAGATGGTGCCCACCAGGGAGTCGCGCCGCTTGCCCTTGTAGTTCAGCACGTCCTGGCTGACGGTGATGCTGCCGCCCATCATCGGCAGGTCGCCACCGGCATTTTCGTATTGGGTCAGGAAGTTGACGGCATCAGCGCCACCCAGTACTACCAGCAGCGCGTCCACGTCCTTGGGGATGCGCGCGATCACGGAAGCGTAGTCCTTGCCACCCAGCGGCACCCAGGCCTTCACGGGCACTTTGCCGCCCAGCCGGCAGTATTCGGCCATGAAGCCTTGCACCTGGCTGTAGGGGAAGGCGTAGTCCTCGGCAATGATCATCGTGCGCTTGTAGCCCTTGTCCATGGCCGCCTTGCCCAGGCCCACCATCCACTGCGCGCCTTCGGTGTTGAAGCGGAAGAAGTTGGGGCTGGTGTTGACCAGCGTGGTGGCCTGCGCGCCCGAGCCGCCGTTGATGAAGGTGACCTGCGGCTGCGTCTTGGAGTAGTCCTTGACGGCGATGCCTTCACCGCCCGACAGCGGGCCGACCATGATCTCGACCTTGTCCTGCTCGACCAGCTTGCGCGTGGCGTTGACGGCGACGTCGGGGTTGGCGTTGGAGCTGGCCTTGACGAGCTCGATCTTGCGCCCGGCGACCACACCGCCGCGCTGGCTGAGCGCCAGTTCGGCGCCGCGCATGCCGTCGGCACCACCGGCCGCGAAGGGCCCTTCCAGGGTGGCCAGCAGGCCGATCTTCAGCGGTGCGCCCTGGGCAAAAGCAGCACCACTCACGGCAGCCATCGCAGCGGCTGCACACATCGTACGAATCCAGGTTCTCTTGTTCACTTTCACGCTTGTCTCCTCTGGGGGGTTGAAGTCAAAACCTGGTTCGGACCGAAGCGCGAGCGAAGCTTCGCCCACAGTCCGAGCAGGCCGTCGGGGGAAAACAGCACGATGGCGAGGAAGACGCCACCGATGACGAGGTTGAAACGTTCGCGGTCGATCAGGTCGATGGCGAAGGTCTGCAACAGGATGAAGACGATGGCACCCAGAAAGGCGCCGATGGGGTGCTTCATGCCGCCGAGCACGGCAATCACCAGCACGTTGATCAACCAGCCGGTGCCCACCGAGCCCGGGGTGATCAAACCGTTGTACCAGACCAGCAGCACGCCGCCGACGCCGGCTAGCAGGCCCGACACGGCATAGGCCGCGACGCGGTGCGCGGTGACGTTGAAGCCCAGTGAATTCATGCGCCGGGCGTTGTCGCGTGTGCCCTGCAGCGCGATGCCAAACGGTGTGCGCACCAGCCACTGGATGAAGAAGTAGCCCGCCATGGCCCAGAACAAGCAGAGGAAATAAAACGGCATCGGGTCGCGCCAGTTGATGCCCCACACCACCGGTGGGTAGACCTTCTGGAAACCCTGGAAGCCGTTGAAGACGGTGTAGTTCTGCAGCACCAGGTAGTAGAAGGCCACGCCGATGGCCAGCGTGATCATGATGGTGTAAATGCCGTCGGTGCGCACTGACAGCCAGCCGATCAGCGTGCTGCAGATGACGGCGATGACCAGCGCAAACGGCACCACCACCCACCAGGCCCAGCCCAGGCTGGTGGCCGTGCCGCTGGCGCCGAGCACCGCCACGGCGTAGCCGGCCATGCCAGCCACCGACATCTGCGCCAGCGACACCATTCCGCCGTAACCGGCCAGGAAACTGAGCGACAGCGCGATCAAGCCGAAGATCAGCGATTGCGCCGCCACCTGGTAGGTCAGGAAGGGTGATGCCACGAAGGGCAGCAGCAGCACGAAGACGAGCACGAAGACATGGCGCGCGCCGAGCGTGCGCCACAGGTACTTCAGCCAGCGCGGCGCGTCGCTGTCGGCATAGGAATCGACAGTGGGTGCGGCGGCAGGGGCCGACCGGCCACCAGCGCGGCCAACAGCTTGCGGCCGTGCGCGCACCGGTGCACCGGTCAAGCCGGTGTGCATGGCGCGGCGCCACTTGGCGGCGCTCATATGGTCAAGCTCATGCAGGCCTGCCCATGATCCCGCGTGGCCTGAACGCCAGCACCACGATGAGGATGACGAAGGTGAACACCACGCTGTAGGTCGGCGCATAGGCCAGGCCATAGGTCTCCGCCAGGCCCAGGATGGCCGCGCCGATGGCAGCGCCAGGCACGCTGCCCATGCCGCCGACGATGACGACGATCAGCGACGCCAGCAGCAGCCGCGTGTCTTCACCCGGCACCATGCTCAGTTCCACAGCGCCGATGACGCCGCCAAAACCCGCCAGGCCCGCGCCGAGCATGAAGGTCACCGCGAACACCAGGTTCACGTTGACACCGGCCGCCGCCAGCATGGCGCGGTCATCCACGCCGGCGCGGATCATCGTGCCCACACGGGTGCGGTTGAGCAGCCACCACAGGAAGAGGCCGATCGCGATGCCAAAGCCCAGCAGGCTCAGCCGGTAGGCTGAATAGGCCTTGATGATGGGGATGCCGCGGATGGGCCCCTGCAGCAATTCGGGTGCTTCCATCTGGTAGACCTGCCCGGTGAAGATCCACAGCAGGATGTCGGCGATGACGATGGACAAGCCGATCGTCACCATCGTCTGCCGCAGATCCTGGCCCTGCATGCGGCGCAGGATCAGCACCTGGATCAGCAAGCCGGCGATGGCTGCGGCCAGGAATCCTGCCGCCAGCGCGATGATCCACCAGCCAGTCTCGCGCGCAACGACGTAGCCGACATAGCCGCCCAGCAGGTACAGCGAACCATGCGCCAGGTTGACGTTGCGCATCAGGCCGAAGACCAGCGTGAAACCGCTGGCCACGATGAAGTACAGCGAAGCCAGCGTCAGGCTGTTCAGCAGGGTTACCAGGTACAGACGCATGTTGTCCGCCAGTGCCCAGATCGAGAACACCGCAATCGGGCCGCCCACGAGCAGCCAGGTCGCCAGGCGCTCGCCCTTGCTCATCACGCGGCCTGCCCCCAGGCGCGCTGCGAGGCCATCGCTGGCGAGGACTCTCCAAAGGCGCCGCGCAGCGGCGGCGCCTTGGCGAACACGCCGTCCTTCATCACCGCCAGGATGCGCTTCGGATCACGCAGGATGGACAGGTTGGCCAGCGGGTCGCCATCCACCAGCAGCAGGTCGGCCAGGTAGCCGTCCTTCAGCGCGCCCAGTTCATGGCCGCGCAGCATGATCTGCCCGCCATAGACCGTGGTCGCGCGGATCGCCTCCATGGGCGTGAAACCCAGGTACTTGACGAAAAACTCCAGGTCGCGTGCGTTCTGGCAATGCGGCGTGAAGGCGAAACCGTAGTCGCCACCGGGCAGCACCCGGATGCCGCGCTTGTGCATCTTGGACAGCGAATCCAGCGCCGCGTCCCACTCTTCCTGGTAGCCCCAGCTGGTGGCGAGTTCTCGCGTGATGCCCCAGGGCTCGCTCTCGTTGAGCAGCGCGTGCAGGATGCCGATGCCGGGGACGACGAAGATGCGGTCCTTGACCGCTTCCATCATGTCCAGCGTTTCGGTGTCAGTGAAACTGGCGTGGTAGATGAGCTCGATGCCGTGGCGCAGCGCCTGCTGCACGCTGGCCTTGGAGCGGGCGTGCACGATGATGCGCTTGCCGCGCATCTTCACTTCTTCAACCGCGGCGGCGACTTCGGCATCGGTCATCCAGGTTGTGTGCGAATCGGCGCCGGGCACGAAATTGTCGCCCGACAGATTGAGCTTGACGCTGTCGACGCCGTACTTCAGGAACATGCGCACGACCTTGCGCATGTCCTCGGCGCCGTTGACGTTGACGCCGAAGCTGAACTCTGCAAACGGCAGGTGCGGCAGCGTCTCGTCACCCAGGCCGCCAGGCACGGTGATCTCCTGGCCGGCTGCCAGATAGCGTGGCCCCGGAATCTGGCCGCTGTTGATGGCATTGCGGATCACCACGTCCAGCCGCGGCTTGGCACAGGCGGCTCCCAGGCAACTGGTGAAGCCCGCTTCGAGATATCGTTTAGCCACCTTGGCGCACCACAGCACATGTTCCTCAAGCGGCATGGTCTGGATGCCGGACAGCGTGGCGGCGTCGTTCCAGCTGAAATGCGTGTGCGCCTCCACCATGCCCGGCATCAACGTGGCGCCGGCGCCGTCGATGACGGTGGCGTCGCCCGGCGTCATCGGCGCCGTGCTGCGGCCGACCTGGCGGATGCGGTTGCCGCTGACCAGCAGGCTGCCCGCATAGGGCTGCGTGCCGGTGCCGTCCAGAATGCGCACGTTGGTGAACAGGGTGTCGGCCATGGCGTTGCTCCTTATGCAGCCCAGCGCGTGGCGCGGGCGTTGCGAACCGGCGGCGCGCGGTGCCACTGGCCGTCTTTCATCACCGACAGGATGCGTGCCTTGTCCTGCAGCACGGTGATGTCGGCCAGCGGGTCGCCATCCACCAACAGCAGGTCGGCCAGGCAGCCTTCGCGGATGTAACCGATGGTCTTGCCCATCTTCATCATCGGCCCGCCCCAGGCGGTGGCCGACAGCAGCGCTTCCATCGTGCTCATGCCGACGAACTTGACGAAGTACTCCAGGTCCTTGGCATTCGTGCCGTGCGGCGTCCATGCAAAGCCGTAGTCGCCGCCGGGCAGGATGCGGATGCCGCGCTTGCGCATCGCCTTCATGCTTTCGATGGCGGCATCCAGCTCGCGGTGGTAGCCCATCTTCTTCGTCACTTCGGGCGTCAGGCCCCACTTCGATGCGTGGTGGCTGGTGTTGATCAACCAGGCCAGGCCGGGCGCCACGAAATGCTCCAGCTTCTTCGCCTCCAGCATGTCCAGCGCTTCTTCGTCGGTGAAGCTGGCGTGGTAGATGACCTCGATGCCCTGTTTCACGCATTGTTTTACCGACCAGGTCGAGCGGGCATGCGCGGCAACACGTTTGCCCCAGGCCTTGGCCTCCTCGACGCAGACGCGGATCTCTTCTTCTGTGAACTGGCTCATCTCGCCGGGCATGCCGGTGATGGACTCGCCGCTGAGGTTGATCTTCAGAGAGTCCACGCCGTACTTGGCGAACATGCGCACGCAGCGGCGCATCTCCTCGGCGCCACTGACGATGGCGCCGAAGGCGAATTCGGGCTGCGGCAGATGCGGCTGCGTCGTGTCGCCCAGGCCGCCGGGCACGGTGATCTCCTGGCTGGCGGCGAGGTATCTCGGCCCTTGAATAGTGCCGTCGTTGATGGCGTTGCGGATCACCACGTCCAGCCGCGGCTTGGCTGCCGCCGCGCCGACGCAGCTGGTCCAGCCCATGTCGAGGTACTTCTTCGCCACCT
>Ga0335397_10000252_pt1 | contig 64794 bp, 55 predicted proteins | sample MAT04_FD_205740 | JGI IMG/M metagenome (GOLD analysis project Ga0335397, IMG submission 205740) | Freshwater microbial communities from Lake Fryxell liftoff mats and glacier meltwater in Antarctica - MAT-04 (spades assembly) (version 2) ...
CACCTTGAAGTCGCCGAGCGGCATGTCCCAGGGGATCTGGAACAGCACCCGATGCTCGATGATTTGTCCCGGCTGCCAGCGATTGGCGGGGTACATCCAGTCGCCGGGAACCGTGTCGAACGGCTGGCGATAGGCCTTCTGGTCGGGCTTGTCGGGGTTGGCGGCACGCTCGACGTGGAAGAAGATGGTTGTGTCGAGATCCATCGGACCGGGCACCCGCCACCAGGTCGTGAAGAACGCCTCGTAGCGCGCCTTTGACGTCGGCTGGATCTCGGAGCCAATCAACTCGAGACCATCCTCGAACGACGCGTTGATGCCTGCGACAGCCGGCGCCGCGTCGAGCACGACTTCGCGCGGGATCTGATCCCACAGGTCCTTGCGCCGATAGAGGGACAGGTAATAGCCGGCCGAGCGCGCCCAGGTCCGCACGTGCACGTAGCTCGCGTCGAACTTGGCGTCGGTGATCCCGAACTGGTAGCCGTTCTGCTTGAGGTACGGCATCAGCGAACGTGGGGTCGGATCGGCCGCGAACTTCGCTGACACGTCAGCCATGATCGAGTCGGGGATGTAGGTCGTGAGGATCGTCCACTCGGGATTGCGCTCGTAGAAATACTTGCGCATCTCGGCATCGAACTCGGGCTGGCGCTTGCTGGACTCGGTCGCCATGAACGCGTGCAGGCCGTAGTTGTAGCGCGCGTGCGCGACCGTCGAATCGACCAGCCCGATGAAGTCGAGGAAGTCGATGTCGGGCGCGTGATACGGGGTCGAGCCCATGTCCTGGAAGGCGACCAGCGCGCGCGCACGGTCGTGGCGCGTGATGAACTTGCCGACGTCGGGGTGGTAGTTGCCGGACAGATCACCGCGCCCGTTGAAGCCGCCCATCGACTTGTAGGTAAACGAGAAGTTGGTGCTGGCCGCGACGATGACCGCGACCCAGCCGATGCCGAACGCGATGATGCGACTGCCCGACAGAGGCAATGCCCCGGCGAGCGCGGACAACACATTCATGAGCCCGACCGCAGCGAGCAATACGAGGAACGGCAATGCCGGCAGATACAGGCGATGCCACTCCATCTCGTCGACGCCGACCTTCACCATGAAGGCCATGAAGCCGAGCGCCACCGCCGCCGCCACGAGCTTCTCGGTGAGGCGCTGCTTCGAGATGAACGCGAACGGCGCCAGCACCGCGAGCACGCCGGTCGCGTTGAAGCCGAACATCTCGTGCAGCTTCTGCAGGCCCGTGAGCCACACGAGGCTCGAGTCACCGGTCTTCACGTAGAACGTATTAGGCACAATCGAGCCGTAGTAGGCGTAGCGGATCCCATGAAACGGGATGGTGACGAGGAACAGGCCGGCAAACCAGAGCAGCGTCGCACGTGGGATCTTGCGCTCACGGATCATTCGAATAACCAACGGCAGGCCGAGGCAGATCCCGATGAAGTGGATCTCCGGCCGCGTCGCGCAGCCGAGGCCCATGAAGATGCCGCTCCAGAAAGCGGCTTTGTTATCAGCCTCTTTGCCTTCAGGCAGCGGCCGCCACAAGAGCCACGCGGCGAGCATCGGCAGGAACATCGCGAGCGCCTGCTCCATCCCGGAGTGCGACCACTTCGCCATCGACGACGACGTCGCGAGCCACACGCCGCCCCACAAGATCGCCGCTGAGCGGACCGTCTCGCGCGAGCCGTCGGAGGTCGTGAAGAGCTTCGACATGCGCACGAGGTACAGCAGAATGCCGGCCCACAACGCGAGGCCGAGGATCTCGCTCATGATGAAGAGGTCCCAGCCCATCGCCTCGAACGGGACCATCAACACGGTCCAGAGGAAGTTGGTGATGCCCTCGACCCGCTCGCCCGGGTTGAACACCAGGCCATGGCCCGCGACCAGGTTGTGCGTGTAGCGGAACGAGATGTAGGCGTCGTCCTTGATGTAGTCGAGGCCGGCCAACATCGACAGCACCAGCGGCACGCCGAGCACCAGCATATAGCCGACCGCGCGGATGCGCCGGTCGCGCACCTGGGTCGGGGTGTGCAGCGTGGTCTCATTCAGTGAAGGCGGCGCCGATCGCTTGCGGCGCGCGATGAACCACGTCAACAAAGTCGCCAGACCGATGCCCGCGAGCCAGCCATACCAGGGCTTGATGCGCGCCCAGAAGGCGCGACCCGACATCTGTGACGGGGTCAGGATGCGCACCGCCTCGGGCTGCTCGTCCTTCGGCAGCAGGTCGATGAAGCCGGCGTGGATGCGGTCGTCGAGGAAGGTCGGCTTGGTCGCCACCGTGCGCACGCTGGTCTTCCGGTCATAGAGACCGGTGAACAGCTCGAGCGTCGCGCCATTGCACGACGCCTTGTCGGCGGGCACACGCACGACCAACGCGTGGCGGATGATGCCACCCGCCGCGCCACCCGAGGGCATTGGCGGGCGGCGGTCATCGACGATGCGACAGTCGGAGCCGAGCGACTCGAAGTGCACGAACGAGTACACGTCGACCGGAAGCGGGCGTTCGACCTGATAGACCAGCTCGAGGTGGATCTCGCCACCGATGGGCGCGCCACTCTCGAGCGAAGCACCGAGGAAGTGGATGCCTCCCTCGAGCTCGATGCGGTCCGCGGCATCGTAGCCCGCGGGCACCTCCGGCGCGGGTGCTTGAGCATGCGCAGCCATCGTGCATGCGACCAATGCCAGCGGGAACCAGGACGCAGCCCGCGAGAACATCAAAGGTCGGCCCACGCCTTTTCCATCTCCAACGTCAGGTTGTAGAGGGTCTGGAGCAGGCTCTTCACGTTGTACTTCGCGCTCGGCCCGTCGAGCTGCTGGGCCTCGGGATCGAAGCGCACAAGGCCGTCTTCGTAGCGGAACTCAGCCCGATGCTTCGCGAGCAGCGAACTCAGATTGCCGCGCGCGCCGGTCGGCAGCGCCTTCCACAAATCCAGCATGACCTCGACGTCGCGCGCCGGACCCTGCGCATTGAGGCCCGAGGTCACGGGCTTGCGCGTCTCGCCATCGGGCGTCTCGCGCTCGGCGTTGCCCGCCACGATGACGAACAGCGGGCCGCCCTCGAGAGTCGACTGGATCTGGATCACCACGCGGCGGCCGGCGCCGTCGAACAGGATCTTGGTCTCGCGCCCCTGGAACTTGGCGTCCAGCACCCAGTCCTCGCCGGACGCGGACTTCTTGCCGCCGATGTCACCCTTGACCTCACCGGCGATTCGCTCGGCGATCTGCGTGTCAGTTTCGGGCGGTGCGGAGAACCCGAGGATGAGTCGGACTTCGCGATAGAGCGTGCGCATGATTCCCATCGTGGACTCCCCGGCGTGGTGGACCGCGACGTTTTACCGGGAGCCGGCGCTCGCGTCTAGCTGGCTTTTGGCAGCCTCATGGCCGCGCAGGGCGCCGGGTTGAGCCGCATCGCACGCTATCCTGGGGCTACTCGATGCGATAGCCGACCCCGTGCACGGTCGTGATGAGGGTCGGCTCGTTCGCGTCGATCTCGACCCGCTTGCGCAGCTTCGAGATGTGCTGGTCGATGGTGCGCGAGTTGGGCAGGTACTGCATGTCCCAGCATTCATTGAACAACATCTCGCGCGACACGACCCGCCCCTGCTCGCGTTGCAAGAGCAGCAGGATGCGCACGTCCCTCAGGGACAGATCAATGAGCTCATCGCCCTTCTTCGCCCGCAGCTCCTGCGGATAGACCGACAGATGGCCGACCTGCACCATCTCGGGCTCACGCCGGTCGGGCGCCTGCGACTTGAAGATGCGGCGCGTCACGGCCCGCATGCGCGCGACCACCTCACGCACGCCGAACGGCTTCGAGATGAAGTCGTCCGCGCCGAGCTCGAGCCCAACTACTCGGTCAATCTCCTCGCTCTTGGCCGACACGAAGATCACCGGCAGCGAGGGCTTCAGCGCGAGCAGCACCTTGCACACATCGTAGCCATTCATCTTCGGCATCATGATGTCGAGGAGCGCCAACTCCGGGTCGGCGCTCTTGAACTTCTCGACCGCCTCCTGCCCGTCGGCCGCTTCGATGACCGTGTAGCCCTCGCCCTCCAGCACTTCCTTCAGCCCGAGGCGGATGCCCTCGTCGTCTTCAGCGATCAACACTTTCATGACACGTCCTTCGGGCCGGGTTCGGCGGCCACGACCAACTCGAATGTTGCACCGGTTTGCTGCTGTGCGTCGACCGCACCCTGCACGACGACCAGGTCGCCGCCGTGCAATCGCGCCAACCGGCGCGCGATATCGAGCCCGATGCCGGTGCCTGTGACACCATCAGAGAGCTTATCCGAGGCGCGCCAGAACGGCTCGAACACCAGCTCGCGTAGCGCATGCGGGATCCCCGGGCCACAATCGGCGACCTGCATCACGAGCCGCCGCGGCCCCGTCAGCAGGCGCGTCGTCACCGCGACATGGCCACCGGCGCGCGCGTATTTTTCGACGTTGGACAGCAGGTTCGACAGGATCTGCTCGACCGCGTCCGGGTCGACCATTACTTTGTCGCTCGCCTGCAGGTCGGTCGCGACCTCGATCTTCGCCTGCTCGAGAGCTGGCCGATGGGTCGCCAGCGTCGCTAGCACCACCTCGTCCGGAACCACCAGGCGACGTGATATCGCCAGTCGATTCTCTTGGCCGCGCGCGAACGTCAGCACGTTCTTGATGAGGCGCGACAGCCGATCGCTCTCACGCGTTATCACCGCCAGGTGGCGCGCGGCCGGGTCTGCATCATCGACCTCGGCGTCCTCGTGCGCCGACTTCAAGAGGTCGGCATACATACGGATACTGGTCAGCGGCGTCTTGAGCTCGTGCGACACCTGGTTCACGAACGACACGCGCTGTGCAGCCAACCGCGACTCGCGCGTGCGCGCCCGCCAGATGAGCCACGCACCCGCGCCCAGCGCCAGCCCGAGGCCAGCCAGACCGCCTACCAATGCGGTCCGCAAGGTGCCGGCGATGGCACCCGGCAAGGCACTCTCGGCCGCGAAGTGGCGCAGCGTCCACGACTCGAGCGGCTCCGACATCGCGACCGCGGCCTTCGGCTTCTCGCTCGCCGTCGGCACGCGACTTCCCCACTGGTAGACGATACGGCCGGTCGCATCGGCCAGCACCGTGCGCTCGTCGCTGCTCTCCTTGCCTTCGACGACCGGCGTGTCGGGCAGCTGCGAGACGAGCTCGGTCATGAGATCGATGCTGCTCACCTCGAGCGCGATGACCCGCTGACCGTCCGCGAACCACCACAAGAAGTGCTGACCGCCACCATGGAAGTAGGCGATCCAGCCGCGGTCGGGCCCGCTCGACTTGCCATCGAGCGCCCCGACCAGCGCCGCTGACTCGAGTAGCCCGCCCTCCCACACGGGTCGCGTTCGGTCGAGGAACGCGAGTTCGCGCTGCGACACGATCCCGCCGAACAGCGGCGGGAACAGCAACCGCCCCTTGTAGTCCAAGATCAGCGCCAGCGAGGTGCGCGGCTGGCGCGCCAGGGCCTCGCGCAGGATCTGCGGGTCGGTCGTGCGGGGCAGCTCGGACGCATAGCGCGCGAGGTCACGCTCGTAGCCACGAACAATCGTCTGCACCGCTTGATCGAGGCTCTTCAGGCGCTCAGCGAAGCCACGCTCGACCTCGTGGCGCGCGAGCTCCTGCTGATCACCGACGAGGCGCCAGCCAACGAAGCCCACCGCGACGAGTGGCACGACCACCATCGCGGCGAGCAACGAGCCGAGGCGCAGACTGGAGCTCAACGCCGCACCCACGGACACGAGCAACGCGTCAGAAGTTGTTCTTGTCGAGCTGGTAAGGCGACTGCACGTTGCGCCGCTGGATCACCTTGCGCTGTCGGTTCCACTGCTCACCCTCGAGGTTGTCGGCGTCGAGGTTGTACTCTTTCGCGAGAAAGTCGAGCGTGTCCGAGCCATAGCGGCTGGCACCGTCCTGCAACGCCTTGGCGTTGTCCTCCATCATGCGCTTGGCTTCCTCGACATGCCCCTGGTCGCGCAGCTCGATCGCCTGGCGGCTCTTCTCGTTGGCGATGCGCTCGATCACCGCGACGCGCACGGCCGGCACCTCGGACTTGCTCCAGCGCTCACGATCATCGGTCACATCGGCGCGCAAGGCCATCGACACCTTGTCGCCCGCGTTGGTCGCGACGTTGTGGTAGCTCACGTCGACGGTCGCGACCTGCAGGTTCTGCGGCGACATCGGACGCACCTCGATCTCGAGCACCAGGTCGTCGAGCTGACGCGCATAGAGCGCCTGCATCTGCACGGTGACCTCCTGGCCGACGATGTCTATCGACTCGGCCGCGCGCCCGAGCACCTTCACCGGACGCAGCCCCTCGGCCAGGCGCATCTTCACGACCACCTCCTTGGCGACGATCGATGCGAGGTTGCCGAAGCCCTCCTTGAAGATCTGGGCGAGCTGTCGTTCGTGCTCGATGAACACGTGCTGCCCGCCACTGGCCTGCGCGAGCTGCACCATCAGGTCCTCGTTGTAGCCAAGCCCGAGACCGATGGTCGTGACCGCGATGCCCTCCTTGCGCAGGGTGCGCCCGAGCTGGCCGAGCTCGCCCGCGCTGGCCGGGCCGACGTTGGCCGCCCCATCCGAGAGCAGCACCACACGGTTGACGCGGTCGCGCGTCATGAACTTGCGCACCTCGGTCGCGCCCTTCACGACGCCACCGAAGAGCGCCGTCATGCCACCCGCCGAGAGGCGCGCGATGCCGCGCTCGATCGTCGCACGATCGCTGGCTTTCGTAGCCGGAACGAGGACTTCGACGGTGTCGTCGTACGCCACGATGGCCACGATGTCGTCGTCGCGCAGCTGCGACAGGGCGGCGCGCGCGGCGGCCTTCGCCTGCTCGATCTTGGCGCCCTGCATGCTGCCCGACTTGTCGATGACGATGGCGACATTGAGCGGTGCACGACCACGCTCACCCGGCAGATCGAAGCCAGTCAGCGCGATGCGCAGATAGGCGGTCTGCTTCTGGTTGGCCAGCAACACGCTGTGGTCGAGGGAGGTCTCGACCCGCACCTGCTGTGCATGCGCCGACAGTGATGGCACAGCGTACGCCGCGAGGGTCAGAAGTGACGCGATGACGGTCTTGAAGCGCGAGTGCATGGATACCTCCGGGGACGCGAGGGCAGCAACGCCACCACCATCGAAGAAGCCTACCAACCGTGGGTGATTGCGCGGTCATGAGGGTGTAAAAGGTTTGTCCAATCAGCCCGGCTTGCGCTAGCTCGCCAGCCGAATAGTTGCGGCATGTTTCGCAGACGGTCACGTCAAGGCCCCGGTCGAAGGCACCTGAAGCCGCAATCGACCCACCATGACGATCGCATGTAGCCGATTTGGCATGGCCGCCGTAGCGACGTAAACTGGCAAGGTCCGAGCCTTGCGTTCGTGCCGCACATCTCTTCGCGGAGAGTTCTATCGTGTCGAGTCGCTCCCGCTCCGGTCGCCTGATCGGCGACGGAAAGTACGAGCTGCTGTCCCAAATCGGCAGCGGCGCGATGGGAACCGTGTGGCTCGCTCGCCACGTCGCGTTGGATCGCATCGTCGCGGTGAAGGTCCTCGGCATCGTGACCCGCGCGAACTCCGAAGGTCGTCAGCGCTTCCTGACGGAGGCGCGCTCAGCGAGCCTGCTGCGTCACGCCAACTCTGTCCGAATCCTCGATTACGCGGCCGAAGGCGATGACTGCTGGCTCGTGATGGAGTTCCTTGAGGGTCGCAACCTCGCCGAGCTGCTGACCGAGCAGAGCCCGCTGACACCGCGACGCGCGATCGCCATCACCAGTCAGATCCTCGCGGCGGTCGCCGAAGCGCACGACTTCGGGCTGGTCCATCGCGACCTGAAGCCCGCCAATATCATGCTGATGCCGTGGGTCGACGACGACGGCCACGAGACCGAGCACGTCAAGGTCCTCGACTTCGGCATCGCGACCATCGCGGCCCACGGCAACCAGAGCGGTGAGGTCGCCGGCACGCCCGAGTACATGTCGCCCGAGCAGGCGCAGGGGCTCTCGGTCGACCCGCGCTCGGACGTCTACGCGGTCGGCATCGTGCTCCATCAGATCGTGACCGGCGAGCTGCCGTTCCATGGCGACACCGCGCTCGAGACGATGCTCGCGCACGTGAATGCGACCCCGCGCCCACCACGGGCCGTGAACCCAGCGCTCTCGGAGCGCCTGGCGGGCGTCATTCTGCGCGCCATCTCGAAGGCGCCCGGAAACCGCTTCCCGGATGCGCGCGCGATGCGCACGGCACTGCTCGACCTGCCCGAGGCTGCGGGTCTGCGCTCCGACTCGCGACCGAAGATTCGGCCAGTCACAGCGCCCGCGCTTTCTGTCGCAGCGGTGATGCCGGCATCGGTGAGCGCGCCTGAAGCGACCGCGCCCAAAGCAGCCGCAAAGCAGCTCGAGCCAGCACCCGATTGGCGTCGGCTCATCATGTTCGCGGTGGTGCTGGCCTTGCTCGCGGCCGGCAGCGCGCTGGTGCTGACGCTTACGCGCAACGACCCAACGCCCGCGGCGAACGAACTCGCCCGGGGGCTGCAGCCTATCGCGGTGCCGAGCTCGGCCCGACTCGCGCCCGATGTGATCGCCGCCAGCGACGCCGTGCCGTCCGACATCGCGACCGTTGCGGAAGTCGACCCCGACACCGCGGTCGATACAACGATCGACACGACGATCGACACCGGGCCGCCGATCGAGATCGCGCAGGTCGCGGTCGTGGATACGACCATCGCGCCCGAGACCATCGCGGTCGCAACCGCCGAAGCCAAAGTCGATGCGACGACCAAGCCCGATCCGAAGCGCGAGCCGCAGACCCCGAAGGTCGTCGTCGTCGAGCGTCCCGATCCGAGTCAGCGCGTCACGCCCCCGGCCGACCCCGTGACCAAGCCCGAGGTCGTCAAGGTGGCGGAGCGAGTTGCGCCGATCGAGACACCGCCTCCCGAGGTGGTCGCCCACATCGAGCCGCACGTCGTGCCGCCGACTCCAACCGGGCCGAAGCCCGATGCCGCCAAGCCCGCATTGGCCGCCAACGTCGCGGTGCGCGACCTGGTCGTCAAAGGTTCGCTGCCGCGCTCCGCCGTGCAGCGCGCGCTCGACACGACCCGACCAGCACTCGAGCAGTGCTATCGCGTCGCCGCCCAGGGCGCCCAACACGACAGCGCCGGCAAGGTCGACGCGAGCATCGTCATCGACGTCGACGGCCAGGCCACCCAGGTCTCGGTGTCTTCGTTCGCATTGTCGGGCTTCGCCAACTGCGCCCGTCAGGCCCTTGCGCGGGCGCGCAGCCGCGAGCGTCCCGACACCGGCACGGCCCAGGCCAGCTTCTCCCTCGCCATCACCCCGAACGCACCAGGGTCGCCGTGACACGCACACTTCATCTCCGCGACCCACTACGCGCCGCTTGCAGCCTGGCGTTGGGCTCACTCGTCGTGGCCTGCGTCGACCCGCTGGTCTCCGATGTGGTCGAACGCCCCTACCTCGTCCTGCCCGCCGGCAGCGAGCTGCCGCTCCTCAGCGACGACCCGATCGCGCGCAGCTCGCTCGATCGCAACGATGGCCTCGCTGACGACTACATCGAGCTCCGCTCCGCCTTCGCGCATGGCGAGCGCATCTGGTACTGGGACCTGGGCGCCGCATCGCCCGCGCCGATCCCGCTCTACCTGCTGGTCACAGCCGATCCGCAAGGTCCGTTTACGACCACGGAAGGCACCTTCGCGCCGCTGCCGGGTCACCCGCCGATCTTCGACGCGATCCCCGGCGACCCGGGCTACAGCCCCTGGTGGCGCTTCGTGATCTGGCCCGTGACCGCCGCCTATAACGGCCAGGTGCTCGGCTCGTTCGCCGCGATGGACGAGGCCTTCCGGCAGGGCCTGGTCAGCCATTCGATCTCTCTGGCAGCGTCTATCAACTGCCCCGTGGTCCTGCCCGAGGCCCGCCTCGAGACGGTGCCCGGTGAGCGTAGCTCGGTCACCTCCCCGTCCCCCGCTTACTACAAGGGTCTCGAGGTGAAGTACTTCTCGTTCGACATGATCGATGTCCCGGGCGAGACGGTGTCGATCGCACCGCTCTACACGCTGCGACGCGAGGGCGGCGAGCCCATGTCGGAGCCCGCGCGCGGCGTCGACTTCACGAGCGACGGCGACCAGGTCGACTCCAACGACCTCTTCGCCGCGGCCCCCGGCGACGCCGAATACAGCGGCATGGTCGCGATCGTCGACGTGGTCGTGCGCGATGGCGAGTTCATCGATCGCAGCGGCTCGGACGCGAAGTCCGAGCTCGACGACGCGGCGCAGTTGTTCCGCGACGGCGAGCCCGACCCGACGCGCACGATTGCCCTCCGCGCCGCGGGCCTCGTCGTCAACCGTCCCATCCGCCCGCCGGAGTCACCATGAGCCCGCGTGTGCGCCCGCTCCTCATCGCCATGGCACTACCCGCGGGCATGCTCGGCTGCGACTTCGAGCCTGACGTCGGCCCACCGATCGCCGAGCGCTGCTCCGACGGCGACACCGACCCCACGACCAGCGTCAGCTTCGCGCGCGACCTCGCGCCGATCCTCTTGCGCGAGACGGCCGGCTGTGCGCCCTGCCACGACCCGAGCGCCGACGGTGCTATCGGCTTCCAGCAGGGCGGTCTCGACGTCACGACGCATGCCTCGCTGCTGCGCGGCGGCTACAACTCGAAGACCTCGATCGTGAAGCCCGGCAAGCCGTGCGACTCGGCGTTCTATCTCAAGGTGTCGCCAGGACCTCCGTTCGGCAGCCGCATGCCGCTCGATGGCCCGCCCTTCCTCTCCGGGCTCGAGCTGCGCCTGGTTCACGACTGGATCGCCGAAGGCGCCAAGGACGATTGATGCGCCACTCACGCTTGCCCCGCCCCTCGTCGCGCCGCCGTCACGGCCTCGGCCTGTTTGCGATCGCCGCTCTCTCCGCGACCGGCCTCGCGCACGCCGCTGACGTCAACTTCGCCGGCAGCGTCCAGCTCGACTACCTGCTCGTCCCGACCGACGACCGGGCGCGCGAGTTCACCTTCGACGGCTTCACCACCGAGCTCTCGCTGAAGCTCTCCGCCGACGTCAGTGACCACATCGCGGCCCAGGTGAAGACCTGCTACGGCTGCCACGGCTTCGAGATCGGCGCGGCCTACGTCGACTTCCGACCGGCCGACGACCTGACCCTGCGTGCCGGCAGATTCGTCCCTGCATTCGGTGACTTCCAGTCACGCCACGACCCCGCCAACCACCTCACGTCCGACAAGCCCCTGCCCTACGACATGGGCCGCATGCTGCATCTGCGCGACTGGAACATGAGCGTCCTGCCCGCGCCCTATGTCGACTCCGGCCTGCAGGCGACCTACAGCCCTGCCCTCTCCGAGTGCGTCGACCTCGAGGTCTCCGCCTATGTCGTCGGCGGTCTCCGCGGCAACAACGACGCGACCGATGTCGACTTCGTGCAGTCGCGCTCGGGTGAAGCCTACTACGTCGACAACAACTCGAGCCCGTCGGTCGGTGGCCGCATCGCGATGCGCGCGACGCTCGGCGACATGCTGATGACCGCCGGCATCTCGGCATTCTATGGCACCTACGATCCCGACAACGAGCTCGACATGCTCATCCTCGGGGCCGACCTCGTGCTGCGCATCGATCGCTGGACGTTGCGCGCCGAATACCTCGCACGCCGCACGAAGATGGCACTCGGCGATGACCCGACGGCAACATTTCGATATGGACCCGGCAGTGATGGCAAATTCGATCCCTATTCGCTGAAAGAGGGATTCTACGGCGAGCTCGTCTTCCCGCTCGGCCCGATCGAAGGTGTCGCGCGCGTCGATGGCCTGCGCCGCCGCGGCAACGTAGTGCTCGCGAGCGACCTCCGCTCCGACTCGTTCGTCGTGCGCTACACCGTCGGAACCGCCATCAGCCTGGTGCGCGACTGGCGCATCAAGATATCGGGCGAGTTCTACGACTTCTCCGACTTCAGCGATGAAGCCGGCGTGCACCTCGGGGTGGTCGGCGCATTCTGACGGGTGCGCGGGGCATCGCGCCCGCCGGCGCAGACCCTTGCCCCGTTTTTGGGCAGCGGCAGCCGATGACCGTGCGCCGGGTCCAGGTCCGGCGCGGTCGCTTCGCTACGCTGTGCCACAACCCACGCTGGCATGGCTCCTGTAAGTAGGTCCGAGGTCGGCGTCAGCGAATGCCCGGCCACCCCTCCGCAGGAGTCCGTCGATGTCGAGCCGCCAACCTGGGCGTCTTGTTGGCAATGGCAAATACGAGCTGGTCGCACCGCTCGGTGATGGCGGTTGCGTCTGGCTCGCGCGTCACCTGGCGCTCGATCGCGTCGTCGCCTTGAAGCTGCTCGGCGCCACTTCGCCCGCGGTCTTCAATGCCCGTGCCCGCTTTTTGTCCGAGGCGCGCACCGCGGCGCTGTTGCGCCACAACAACGCCGTCCGGATCCTCGACTACGGCTCGGACGAAGGCGAGTTCTGGCTCGCGATGGAGTTCGTCGACGGCAAGACGCTCGCGGCCGTGGTCGCGGAAGCGGGCCGCCTGCTTGCGCCCCGCGCGATCGCCATCGCGACTCAGATGTTGGCCGCGCTCGGCGAGGCGCACGATTACGGGATCGTGCATCGCGATCTGACGCCAAGCGACGTAATATTGACCCATGCGATCGATGACGACGGCCGCGCGGTCGAACAGGTGAAGCTGCTCGACTCGGGTCTGGCGAGCCTCTTCGCGAACGACGACAGCGACATCGTCGCGCCCGAGTACACCTCACCCGAGCGCGCTCGCGGCATGAGCCTCGACCCGCGCTCGGACGTGTACGTCATCGGCGTGATGCTCTACGAGATGTTGGTCGGGCAGGTGCCGTTTCGCGGCGCGACCCCGTCCGACACGCTGCAGATGCACATCGAACGGCAGCCGCGGGCGCCGGCATCGCTGAACCCGGCGATCTCGGTGCGTCTCGAGCGCGTTCTGCTGCGCGCCCTCGCGAAGGAACCCGACGCGCGCCACGAGACGAGCCGCGTCTTTCGGGCGGCACTGCTCGCGTTGCCCGAGGCGCGTGGCATCTCCTCGAAGGAGACGCCGACCCACCACCGCAACACGCAGACCTCGCCTGGCGTGCCGCGCCTCGGTGCCGCCATGTTCGAGGCGCCGCTGGCCACGGCGCTGCCCGCGCGCGAGCCGAGCACGGCGGCGTCCGGGCCCGACCTGCCGAACCTCGTCTTTGTCGACCGCCCCGTGCGTGCGGCGACGTCGAGCCCGCTGCTGGTTGTCCCACCGCCAGACCATGACTCGCCGCTGCCCTCGGCGCTTCCGCCCAGCCAATCCAGAGCGAGGTCGTCGGCGCCATGGGGGTTCATCGCGGCCGCGGCGGTGCTCCTCGGGGTGGGCCTCGGGCCGCTCTTGCGCACGTCGACGCCGCTAGAGGCGGGTGGCACTGCCGCCAAGCTAGAAGCGCGCGCCATTGCCGCCAGGGGAGTCGCGATCGAGCACCCCAGCGTGGTCGTGGCCGAGCCTGCCTCACCGCCGGAAGTAGCGGCCGTGACTCCCGTCGTCGCGGCGGTCGATGTGCGTGAGCCGGTCGTAGCTGCGGCCGCTGAGACCAAGGTGCAGGTCGCGACCAGTGCGGCGGCGACACAGATCGCCCTGGTCGCCGCCCCGCCAATCCCGCCCGCAGCGATCCCGAAAGCGGCGCGCCCCACCACGCAACCGGCTCGCGTCGCGACCGCCTTGGCCTCTCCGGCAGTTACGGTCGCGGCGACCAAGCCCACCCCCAAGGCAGCGACGCCCGCGCCGAGCGAGGTCGTGGCAATGGCAGTGAGCACGCCCGTTACTGACAAGCGCGCCGCGCGGCCGATCAAGCCGCGGCTGAGCCTCGCCGCGTCCGTCGCGATCCAGGGCCTCGCGGTGTCGGGTCCGCTGCCGCGCTCGGTCTTCGTGGGCAGCCTCAACGATGCCCGCGGCGGCCTGGAGCAGTGCTACCGCGTCGCCGCCCAGGATGCGCAACGCGATGTCGGCGGCAGCGTGACGGCGAGCGTCGTCATCGACGGCGACGGTCATGCGAGCCACGTGACGGTCGATGCCTTCGTATTGCCCGGCTTCTCGAGCTGCGCCCAGCAGGTACTCGGCCGCACGCACCTCCGCGAGCGGCCGGACACCGGCAGCGCGCAGGCCAACTTCTCGCTCGTGGTCACCGTGCTCGCACTCCCCTGATGCGCGCGCCTTGACCAGGTAGGCGTGGCACCGTCAGGTCGAATGTCAGGCGGATGCGGACTAGTGACCTGATGCGCGCGCCTTGACCAGGTAGGCGTGGCACCGTACAGCCACGCATGCTCCAGGCCCTGCTCTCGGTGCCCGACCTGCGCACGGCACCCGAGGTGCTCCGCCGGCTCGTCGCGGCGACCGTGCGCATGCCTGCAACGACCCGCGCGCGCTTCGCCGATCACCTGGCCCACGTCTACGGCGACCTCGGCGGCCAACGTGCAGTCGACCTCGGTGCGGTCCGCGAGTGGGCAGGTGCGGACCCGGACCTCACGGCCCATGACCTCATCGCGGGGATCCAGACCGCCTTCGCGTTGGTCGCCGATCTGCTCGCGGCCGGCGCGGCACATGCCGACAGCGCCGCCGTCGTCGGGGCCTGGGCGCGCTTGCCGGGCGCTTCGTTCAAGGGCTTCCTGCGACGACTCGCCAGCGGCGAGGTGCTCGCGCAGCGCGGCATCGTCGCGAGCGAGGCCACCGAGAGCAACCAGAATTTCTACTGGTATGTCGACGCGCTCGATGCTGCTGGCCTCGCAGCCGTGCGCGCCCTCGTCGAGCGCATCGGTGCGCAGTGGGACAGCGTCGCCACCGCCAGCACGCAGCTCGATCCATTGCACGGCATCTACACCACGCTGATGCCGAAGAACCTCCTCCACGTGCTCGGCGAGGTCTACACCCCCGGCTGGCTCGCCGAGCTCGCGCTCGAAGACGCACAGTGGCGGCCCGGCCAGACGCTCATCGACCCGTTCGGAGGCAGCGGCATCTTTGCACTCGCCGCATTGCGCTCGGCGATCCGAAAGCAGGTCGACCCGCTGACAGTGTTGCCCGACTTGTGCCTCGTCGACATCAATCCGCTCGCTTGCATCGCTGCTCGCACCAACCTCGTGCTCAGTCTCGCGAGCGCTCTGCGAGGTGACCATCGCGCCGAGGTCGTGCTGCCCGTGCGACACGGCGACTCGCTCGCGAGTAACCAGCAATCGCAGCCCGCCGACGTGCTCGTGACCAACCCACCCTGGGTCGGCTGGGAGTACATCGCGCGGCCCTACCGCAGCTCACTCGAGCCGGCCTGGGCACACTATGGACTGTTCACCGCGAAGGGCTGTAACGCTTCGTTTTCGAAGGAAGATCTGTCAACGCTTGCGCTGGTCACGGCGTGGGATCGCTACCTCGTCGACGGCGGTCGATCGGTCGTCGTGCTGCGCGCGAACACGATGGTCTCGACGCTCGCGGGTCAGGGGCTACGACGTCTGTCGCTGTTCCCGCAGAGCTCGCCCATGCGACTCGAGCAGGTCCGACTCTTCACCGGCATGCGCGTCTTTCCGGGTGCGGTCGTCGAGACGGCGACCTGGCAGCTCACCAAAGGAACCGCGAGCGCGTTCCCGGTGCCGGTCGTGGCGCTGTCACCGAGCGAGAAGCGCTGGCAACCCGACGCCGCTGCGACACTCGAGGAAATCCGAGCGTATTTGACAACGACCACGCAGGTCGCGGAGCGCGTGACCCGCGACGACGAGACCAGCCGCTGGCTCATCGGCAGCGCCGCCTGCGCTCACGCGGCGCGGGCGCTGGCCGGCGACAATGCCTATGTCGGCCGCACCGGCGTCTTCACCGGCGGTGCCAACGCGGTCTACTACCTGCGTCCCGATGGCGCGGAAGACGAGCACCTCCGCTGGTATCGCAACGTCACCGAGGGCGCCAAGCGCGCGGCCCCGAGCGTGCGGGTCCAGCTTGAGCACGAGCTGGTCTACGAGGTCGTGCGCGGCCGCGACCTCACCCGCTGGCACGCCCGCAGCGGCGTCTCACTCTTGTTTCCACACTCGCGCGCAACACGCATGCACGCCCTGCCGATGAGCGAGCTCGCTGCCAGTCACCCGCGCGCGTTGGCATATCTTGACTCGATGCGGGCCATCCTCGATCAGCGCAAGGGCTTCACAGAGTGGGAGCGTGCATTCCAGGCCGAGGCCTTCTACGCGATCCAGCGCGTCGGCGACTACACCTTCGCCCCCTATAAGGTCGCCTGGCGCTACATCGCCAACGACTTCTTGTGCGCGGTCATCGGCCCCGACGACCGCGATCGTCCCCGCCTTCCCAACGACAAGGTGATGTTCGTCGGCGTCGCCGATCCGGCCGAGGCCTTCTACTTGTGTGGCCTGCTCTCGTCCGATCCGATCCGCTGGAAGGTGATGGCCTACGTCGCCGGCACTCAGATCTCCGCGAGCGCTATCGCACCGCTCGCGGTCGCCCGCTTCGACCCGCACGATGATCGCCATCGCACCATCTCGGAGGCGTGTCGCGCCGGCCACATCGCCGTCAGCACTGGCGCCCAGGCCGAGGCGAGCGGCGCGCTGACCCGCATCAACCGGGCCACCGCGGCCCTGTTCAGGTTCGATGACGCGACCATGCGATCCTTCCGCGACGAGCTCACGCGCGCTCTGAGCGACTGGCCGCGCCTCGAAAGGTCAGCGCTCGAAAGCGAGTAGGCGAACGTGAAGCCGTGGGCGTAAGGTCCGACTTCCGAGCGGGCCCTTGCCTGCTCCAATGCGCGCTCAAGGGACAGCTTCGATGCAGCTCTCGGTCTCGGTCGGAATCATTGGTACTACCGGCCTCGCGGACGATGCGCCGCTGCGCCTCGCACGCATGGCCGACATCGACCGGCTGGCTGGCGAAGGCTGGGCGGCGCGCTCGCCGGCGCTGGTCGCCACCGCGCTCGCCTTGATCGAGAGCGTGCCGCGCGTCGTGGTCGCGCCGAGCGTCGCCGCCTTGCCTTCGGAGATAACGCTGGTCGCGTGTGTCGGCCAGCTCGAACCTGCTTATCGAGACTCGTTGCGCGCCCCGCCCGGCGGTACCCTGCTGCTCGACCTGACCGAAGACGTCAGCGCCGGCGAGGCTATCGCTGCGCGCCGACGCGGCGTGCGTTTTGTGTGGGGCGGCGGCAACTTCCTGCTGCCGGGGGCGCGCTTTGCGTCACGCGTCGAGGGCGCGGCGCTGGCGCTGCCGTTGGTCTTCGGGCGACCGATGTTGGGCCCACTGGTCGACCTGATTCCAGCGCCGCTCGCGACCGAGCTGCGCGGCACCGGCGTGCTCGTGCTCGAGACGTACACGCCCAAGCGCTCGGCACCGCGCGTGGTGTTGCCTGTCACCGAGCGGGCGCGCGCCGAGGTGGCGTCCGAGACTATCCCGAGCGAGCCGAACGCCCGCCTCGAGGCCGCCCTGCGCGAGCTGTCCGAGCGCTTCACCCATCGCCTCGGCCGCGACCCGGGCGCCATCGCGACGCTGAAGCGCGAGGCCGATCGCCTGTTCCAGGCCGAGGTCGCGTCGGGCGCCATCAAGGGCTACGCGCTGGCGATCGAGCCAATTGGCGACGACCTCTCGATCGAGGTCGTCATCACCGTGCCCAAGCGCGTCGGACAGGTCATCATCCGCGTATCGCAAGCGTCACCCAGGTCTGATTGAAGACCGCTTCGCGGCGGCCGAAGGGCTCATCGTTCGGGTGACATACGCCAGCGTATGGTGACGCATTGAGGCCGCTTGCCGATGTCAATACGGTGGCGTATGGTGGCGCCATGAAAACCGTGGAAAAGTCAGCGTGGGTGGCGAAGGGACTCGAGAAGCTGGGCGACTCGGGGGTCGACACGGTGAAGGTCGAGGTGCTCGCGCGTGAGCTCGGCGTCACCAAGGGAAGCTTCTACTGGCACTTCACCGATCGTTCGGCGCTGCTCGACGCGCTCCTCGAACATTGGGAGCAGGCGAGCGCGCTCGACTACTTCAATAGGGTCGAAGGCGCGGAGGGTGAAACTGCGGCCACGCAGCTCGAGCGCATCTTCAGCATGGCGTTCGCGGCGGACGGCGCGCTCGAGCGGGCATTGCGCGCCTGGGCCGCCCACGAGGAACGGGCGGCCGCCGTGCTCAAGCGGGTCGATGCCCGCCGCCTGAAGTCCATCGCCAAGCTGATGAAGGCGCACGGCCTCGAGCCGACCGACTGCGACGCGCGCTCGCGCATGCTCTACGCGGCCTTCATCGGCGAGCAGCAGCTCACCGTTGCGCTCGCCGCCAAGCGTCGTGTGACCATGGCGTTGAGCGCCATCGACGCGTTGCTACGATAGTTCCGCGAGCGCGGCCGGCCGCCTCTCGGTATACACTGAAGTTTGCGTCGATGGCTTCAATGTAGGATGCTTTTCGCAGTCCCAAGGGGGACGGAGGTTCCATGACAAGCATCAGATCAGTATACGCCGCCTCGGTACTCTTGTTCGGGGCCCTGGCCTCCTGCGGGGATGATCCAGTCGCCTACAGCGAGACGGTCTCGGTGAAGCTGTCCGGGATCAAGAACGGCGACATCGACAACGGCCAGGCATCGGAGGACAAGAACATCAACACGGAGTCGGGCAACCCGTATGCTGCGTTCCTGAAGAACGCGCGGGCGAAGCTCGGCAGAGATCCCAGCGCCGTTGAGATCTCGAAGGCCACGGTTCAGGTGCACGCGGACTCGAAGAACGTGTCGACGATCGACGCGGTCTTTGACTCGTTCGAGTTCTTCATCGCCAATTCGGCGACCATCATCCCGGCCGGCAGCGTGGCGGATCCGAGAGGCACCTCGGTCGCTGTGCCGATCTTCGATGACCTCGACTACGAGCCCGTGTTCGCCTCGATGCTGTCGGGAGACTTCAAGGTCGGCGTTCGCGGTCCGACCGTTCCGCTGCCGCCTGCCGACTTCGAGCTCAAGCTGACGATCGACCTGAAGTTCGTCGCCTACGAATAGCGCTGCGGAGCTGATGCTGCCGAGAGTCCGGGACACTCGCGGTCGCTGTCCCGGACGATCGCGTTCTTGGCCGCCGCACCGATCGCGGCTCGCACGCGCGAACCATTGTCCGATGCGGGTCGGACGAAGGCGAAGGGGGATGGCACATGCGTTGCTCTGCATGTGCTGACGAGGTGTCCACCTCGTTCACCTCCACCTTCGATCCCCAAGGGCATCATGCACAAAGCCGCGCTCCACTCGTGTCTGCCGCTCTCGACGCTCGCGGCCGTCGCTATCGCCTTCGGCGGCCTGGCCGGCTGCGACGCCGAGCTGACCACCCCTACCGCGGCGGCCGGCACCGACGACGTCACCGTCGTCGCGGAGCCGCTCATCACGCCGGCCATCGTGCCGTCGAAGGAGTTCCTCGTCACCGCGCTGAGCGTGGTCGACGACCGTCGCTTCAGCGACTATCACCCCGGCCGCTGGAACGGCGACGAGGAAGGTGCCTTCTCGTTCGGTCGCCTCGTCGACAACATGATCGCCAGCGACAAGCCGTCGGACGCGGCGCGCTCCGCGTTCGTGATGAACTGGATGCGCACCTGGGAGACGCCGCAGACCGTCAACGGGCAGACGCTGGCGGCGCGGCCGGCGGTGCGCGACGTGCTCATCACGCCGTGGAAGTTGCGCAGCATCGGACGCCTCGGCAACACGCCGCAGACCTGCAGCGCGAGCCCGACGACCGACTTCCAGTGCAAGCTGTCGTTCGGCCCCAACGAGATCCCGTTCGAGCTGACCGCCATCGTCAATCGCCCCGACCTGCGTGTGGTACCGACGACCAACGACGGCAAGTCCGGCTCGGCCGGCCAGGGTCGCTTCGTGTTCGTGTTGGTCGACGCGGAGCGGCAGCCGCTGCCGTTCACCGTGATCTTCGAATACATGGTGCCGACCGCCAACAAGCAGGACATCAAGACCTACGCCGAACAATGGCACCGCATGGGCAAACGCCCCTTCGGTAGCGCCTTCAACCACGAGCTGCACGTCCTCACCCAGCGCTTCGCGCGCCGCGGCGCGGCCCCCTGGCGCAATAGCGGCTCGGCGCTGCTGCAGCTCCGTACCAACGAGGTGATGTTCGCAGCCCCCGACTCCGACCCGCGCAACCCGTTTGGTGGCTCGCTCTGGGAGCTGCGCGAGTTCGTCCTCGGCAGCAACGGCCAGCTCACCCCCGACACCGTCAAGATGGAGCCGGCGCTTTCGCTATCGGGCTCGGCCACGCTCGGCCAGTGGGCCAGCGAAAACGCCGCGGCGATCGTCGCCGGCACGTTCGAGCTGCCCCCCACCTATCGCGGAAAGCCCTTCCTCGCCGCCTCTTCGCAAGCCGCCTTCGAGTTCGTGTGGGACGTGCCCGGCGTGAGCGAAGAGGTGCGCGACTCGCTGGCCCTCAACACCTGCAACGGCTGCCACGTCAACGAGACCGGCACCGGCTTCCTCCACGTCTTCCCGGCCGAAGCTGGCGCTGAAGCGGAGCTCTCGCCCTTCTTGACCGAGCAGCTCACTGGCCCGCGCAGCGCGGACTTCATGAGCGTACTCGCCAGCGACTGGGGCACCATGCAGGACGGGCGCGGCCGCGACCGCGGACATCCCCCTGCGCGTCCCTGAACGAATTTCTGGTTGCTCTCGCCTCGCCTCGCCTTCGCCTGCTCGGCGAATTTCAGCGCGACCCGGCCGGCCTCCGCAACGCGCGGGAGCCGGCCTCCCTGGATTGACCCGGCGGGCGGAAGCAGGCACAACCTCGCCATGCAGATCCGCGACTTCGCCTTCGCCACCTCCCTCGCTTTCGGCATCGCTTGCACCGGTCTCGCCGCCTGCGGCGACGACGCCAAGAAAGCCGACGCAACGTCCGATGCGGCCGATGCGGCCGACCTAACCGACGCGACCGAGACGAGCCCAGACGCGACCGAGACCACGCCTGAAGAGGTCGACGAGGACGTCGCTGATACGAACGACGTCGAGACGGTCACGCCCGTCGCGGCCGACGCGGTCTTCAACTTCCGCGCGGCCCCGGGCCAGGCGATCTCGGAAGGTCCATTCCCCAGCGACGGCCTGCTCGCGGCCGACGGTAAAATCGACCTCGCACCGCTCGGCGGCGACGCGCGCTTTGGCTCGCTCGCGAAGTCGCCGATCCTGACGCGCACCGATGGCGAGATCAGCGCCCGCAAGGGCTTTGGCTACATCTCGTCGGTCTTCTTCCCGATGAACGTCGAGCCGGACCTGACGACCTTCGCCGGCGCCGTTCACTACGTCGCGCTGAGTGGCCCGGAGGAGGGCAAGGTCTTCGACGGCACCGCCTCGTGGTTCTCGTACGCCAACTACCTCGCGGTCTTCCCGGCGTGGGGCGAGTACCTCGTGCCAGGCACCAAGTACGCGGTCATCATCGACGTGAACGTGAAGGACAAAGACGGCCGCACCATCCTCGCGCCGCCGACCTTCACCCAGATGATCCAGGCCGAGGTCGGTGACCCCACGCCCGAGGTCGCGGCCTCGCGCGCGGCGTTCGCCGACCTGCGTGCGTACCTCGCACTGCGCGACGCGGCGGCCGTCATCGGCACGGTCTTCACGACCGAGGCGACCCTGCCCTTTGTCAATGACCTGTTCGCCGCGGTCGACAAGTTCGACCTCGTCACGCCGACCGCCAACGTGCGCCACGACGCCAACGGTTGGCAGGCGGCCAATCCGGTGGCGGGCGCCGACCTCGACGCCTACTTCGGCGTGCCGACGGCCCCCTTCGAGTTCATGCCGACGCCCTGGTACGGCGGCTCGCGCACCGACGCCGCCAAGCTCCCGGGCGGCACGACCTACACCGGCGGCAGCTTCCGCGGCGACATCGGCTATGTCGTCAACGGCACGCTGGTCGCGCCCGCGTTCAACCTGACCGGCAGCGCCGACGGCAAGGTCACGGCTGCGGCCATCAGCTACGAGAACGGCAAGCCCGTCGCGACCACGCGCGCGGCCGTGCCGTTCACCGTCTACCTGTGCCAGAGCCACCTGACCGACGGCGCACCCGACCCCGACAAGACCGTGCCCTTCGCGATCTTCACGCACGGCGGCACCGCACTCCGCTCCGACGCGCTGCCGTTTGCGGTCGCCAACTGCGCCGCCGGCTACGCGACCATCTCGATGGACCTCGCGTTCCACGGTGGCCGCCAGGACGTTGCTTACATTCCGAACGAAGACCTCGTGGTGCCGACGCGCGTCGACGCCGAGAGTGCCTACACCGGCAAGAAGGTCGGCGACGCAGGCTTCATGGCCGACTACATCGGCGACAACGGCGGCGCGACGACGACGGTCGGCGGGCTCTTCGGGCTCGCGTCGGACTTCGACCCCCACATCATCGAGGCCAACCAGATCAGCATCGCGACCGACGGCTACACGCTCGTGCGCTACCTGAGAGATGCGGGCCCCAAAGGGCTTGGCGCGTTCCTGCGCACGAAGATCGACGCCGACCACCTCGTGATGGAGAGCTTGTCGTTCGGCACCAGCTTCACCAGCGCGTTGATGGCCGCCAGCGACGACTTCGTCGGCGCCGTGCAGAGCGTCGGATCGGGCGGCATAATCTCGCTCAACCTCCCGATGGCCCCAAACAACGCGACCCTCGCGGGCGGCATCATCCGAACGATCTACGGTCTCAAGTCGACCTTGGCCGAGATCAACTCGGGCGCACAGAACGACCCGATGATCATGATGCTGCAGTGGCTCTCGCAGCGCGGCGACCCGGCCGGCTACGCGCCCTTCGTGCTGCGTTATCGCCAGGACAACCACCCGCTGCACGTCTTCGGCTCGGGCGACTCGTGGGACGAGACGCTGTTTTCGCCGGCACAGATCTCGTTCAACAATGCCTGGGGCGTGCCGGTCTTCACGGCGGGGGCCGACTGGACCCTGAACAGCGACATCCCCGGCGCGAGCAGCGTGCTGGCGACGCCGTTCCTCGACAGCGAGCAAGGCAACCTCACGTTCGCCGGTCGCACCCAGACCGCTGGCTTTTTCTACAATGCCAACGCCTGCCATGCCCAGGTCGTCACGCCGATCTGCGACTCGGGCTTCCAGCCGCCCTACCCGCCGGCTACCCCGCGCACGACGCCGCTCATCAGCCTCTCGCCGATCTGCGCCCTGCAGGCGCCGGCCATCACGTTTCTGCTCGACATCGCCGCCGACCAGACGCCGCGTCTTCGCGCCCCCGGCGGCAGCTGCGCGGACCTGTACGCGCCGTGACGCGAGCCTGACCTGTGACGCTCGACCGCGACGTGGTCCACAGCGGTCGAGGTGAATCGCCGCGCCGCTCGAACGACCGGACACCATCGTCGGTGCTGGCCCGCGCGGTGGCGTTGGCGGACCTGCGCACCATTCGTGGGGCCGCGAGCCCGCTCGGCTTCATCGGCCGATTGCGTGCCACCCGCGCGCTGAAGAACGCCGCGTTCGAGTTCGCGCTGGACCTGCCCAAGGACCGTGAACAGCCGCTGGTCGTCGACCGCGATGCGGTCGGTGCGACCGTCGCGCTCTTGCAGACCGCCTGGCTGCGCTTGCATCGGATCAAATTGCCGGCCTCGCTGGGCCTGCGTGAGCTGACCAACGAGCGTTATTGGTCAGAGATCCAACGGCGCGCGCAACGGCCTCCAGCGCGGCGCACACTGTTCATGGTGGTATTGATCGTCGTCCTTGGGGGCGGCACCGCGCTCGCATTGAGCATGTCGTCGTCCGAGCCGCCGCCCCCCGCGTTCATGGCGCCCGTCGGTGACCGCACGTTTTTGCCGCTCGAGCGTGAAGAGACGTGGGTCGAGGCGCTGACCGACTGGGTCGTGTCGCTCGATCGACTGACACGCGGTCGCTTCGAGGGCGAGCTGCCATCGCGCTCGGACGAGCGCACACATGACCTCGAGCTCAACCGCAAGGCGGTGCTCGGCGAAGACCTGCGCGTGCCGCTCGGCGACGCCGTCGTCGATGCGCTGGGCCGCATGTTGGACGGCGCGGCCGCTGCGGCACGCGGTGGCGAAGGCTGGGCCGCGCGCGAAGAGGTCTTCGCCGAAGCCGTGCGCACCACCAACCGCGAGCTCGCCAAGCGAGGCTACGGCTACTTCTTCGACAGCTATGCGGTGCGCTTCGACGACGGCCGCGCCGAGGCAGCGTTCTACACGTTCAGGGTAGTCGCCTCGCAGCGCTTCATGGCCGCGACGACGCCCGTCGAAGCACTGCACCTGCGCCGCGTCGACCGCCTCAACATCGTGCAGTCGCTGCTCGGCTATACCTCCAAGCGCATGGACGTCGCGGTGCTACTCGTCGACAAGCTGGAGGGCGAGATTGCCACTCGCCTTGGACCCGCGTTGATGCCCGGGCGTGAGATGTCGCTGCACATGGACGCCGAGGACGAAGGCAAGACCACCTGGCTCGCGGTCCGCAAGAAGGCCGGCCAGGTCGTGCGCGAGAGCTTCTATGGCGCGCTACCCGGCGAGCAACAAGCGCTGTCCGAGCTGGGCGAGCTCTTGGCCCGCCGCAGCGACCTGGTCGACGACTGGAACATGCGCCTCGGCGACCGTGTCACGCTGCGCGAGTTCGAGACCCTCGGTGTCGACAGTTCGTACCGCGACAGCTTCCAGGCCACGACCTCACGCGAAGCGCGCGCCGTGCTCGACGAGATCCAGCAGAAGCTCGAGACCGACGAGCAACGTCGCCTGTTTCTCCGCCTCGTGACGCGCCACGCCCGTCCGGTCGAACTGCACGAGGTCCAACATCGCATCGACTATGCATCGGGCGAAGACTTCGTGGTCCCACTCGAGCTCCTGACGATCCTGCAGCTCACCCCCGGCAGCGAGCCCGCCGAGAGCGACGAGGTGCGCCGCGTCGCCTTCGAGCTGTCCGCCTATACCGCCGAGATTGCCCGCGACCCCGAGTGGGCCCGTGTCAATCTCACGCTGTTGTGTGAGCACCTCTACGAGGGCTCGGGCGGCGCCGAAGCCTGGAGCGCCGTGCTCATCCTCGAGGGCATCGCCAAAAACCTAAGCCTGCCTTTCGACCCCATCCTCGACCCCGAGGGCCGCCGCGCCAGCGCCGACCTCGAGACCGTCGCCGCCCTGCACCTGAAGCTATTGGGCCAGCCAGGCCCCGCCCTGTCCAAAGCCGCCACCGCCATCTGGGAGGCCTGGTTCGGCCACCCCCTGGTCCGCCTCGACCGCTTGCCCGAAGCCCCCCAGACATCTGAGTGACAGCCCGCGCCCACGCCCACGCCCGCACCCACGCCCACGCCCCCACCCACACCCCCACCCTCGGGCGTGGGCCTGTCCCGCCTAAATCAAGCCCTCCGTTACGTGCGTGCGGTCTCGGTCAGGACGTCTCGGGTAGGTATTTCGAGCGCATCGGGCGGCGCCAGATAATGGCCAGTGAGAATCCGACGAGGCCGCCGATCAGCGCGATCTGCTCGAAGGCATATTCGGGATACGAGGGGCCGATGACCGTGAACGGCGCGATGAGCACGCACGTAAGAATAGCGCGCCCATCGACGAAGGCGGTCAGCGCCAGGCGAAAGGCGAGGTATATCTTATAGGTCGCGGTGACCGCGGCAGTCGCGTCGCTGCCGGCCAGCCAGGCGCCGACGAAGCTCAACAGCACCATCACGAACCAGGTCCCGAACAGGCCGAGGATGCGGCGGTTGACGGCGGTCGTGAGCAGCGTCCCGCGGAACACCTAGAGTGCCCCGGCGTACATCACCAGCGTCGCGCCAACGCTGCCGATTAGCAGGTCGTAGCGCAGCGGCGCGACGGGACCCTTGAAGGCCCAGGCGGCGACGCCGTTCCAGAGGATCCACAGCGCGCCCGTGATGGCGGCGAGCAGGCTGCGTGATGCGCAGTTGAAGTTGACGTCGGTCTCGTGGCCGTAGCGCTCCAACGCGCGACGGGATGCTTCGCGAACGGTGATGTCTTGGCGCAGCTTGGCGACGGCGGCGACGCGCTCGGAGTTCGACGAGTTCGCCGTATCGCCTTCGGCGGCCGCTGCCTGGAGCTCGGCGAGGTAGGCGGTCGCCTGGCGGACCTGTTGGCAGGCGATGGCGTCGTCGATCATCACCTCGAGCGGGCGCCGCTTGCCCGCCTTGGCTTCGGCGCTGTCGGGCCAGATTGCCAGTGATTGTTGGAATGCGAAGCGACACTCGATGAAGAGGCGCTCGAGCGTTGCATCGCCGTCAGGCGTGCGCGAGCGCATCGTGCCTTTGGCGACCTGGGTGACCAATGTGGCGATGCGGTCCAGTCGCGTCAGCGCGTCGTCGGACAGGCGTGTGGAGCTGCGGTGAGAGGCAAAGCTCTCGAGGTCCAGGCGCATTGCCTCGGCGTCCGGAAAACGATATTTATTGAGGCGTGAGGTGGCACGATTGGCGATGGCGGCAAGCTCGCATGGCACATTCGCGGGGTAGTTGACCGGAAATGAGATGAACGCGTTGTTCAACATCTCGTGGATGTTGATGCCGGTGTGGCGCGGCTCGCCGGTCAATATCTCGTGCAGGATGGCGCCGAGCTCGTAGACGTCGGTCGTCGCGTCGACGCGTGAGCCGTCGCCGGCCGCGAGCTCGGGTGCGAGGTAGCGCGGCGTGCCCATGACGCAGTCGATTGCAGATACTTTCGGCAGCCACTCGGGGCCGGTCGCGTCGAGGCCGGCGGCGATGCCCCCAGTCGACCAGGGAGACCTCGCCAAAGCGCCCGAGCATCACGTTGGCGGGCTTGAGGTCGAGGTGCACGACACCGCGCGAGTGGGCGAAGTGCACGGCGCGACAGACCTGGCCGAGCACGCCGAGGTGGCGGCCGAGGTCGTCTTCGGGGCGCTTCCTGCGGTCGAGGACGTCCGACCAGGCGGTGCCCTCGACGCGCTTCATCAAGATGCGCGGCGAGTGGATGCCCGGCGTGAGCGCGTGCACCGGGACGATATTGGGATGCTCGAGATTGGCAGCGACCCACGCCTCGCCTCGCGCAGCAGCGCGGCGATTGCCGACGGCGAGGCGGAGTCCGCCCGCACCTCTTTCACCGCGACCGAGCGGCGCAGCGCCAGTTGCGTGGCTGCGCGCACGATGCCCATGCCGCCTTCACCAAGCACCATCCCGAGCTCGATGCCGCTCGTGAGGCTCTCGCCGTCCGCCTGCTCGCTCCAGGGGGTGATGGTCACCTGCTCCGCGGCCTTGTCGACCGGGCGCAGCGAGCCGCGGGCGTCGGGCACGAGCGACTTCGAGTCGATGTCGCGCTCGCGCCAGACCTCCATCCGCGCGGCGCCGACGGTGTAGTCGATCGTCACGTCCACTTCGGCTGGGCCACTCGTGCTGCGGTCGTCGCTCGCTGGCATTATTCGAATCCAGCAGCGCGGGCGGGGAGGCGAATAGCTTAGCCGAAGCCACGCCGACTCGGGATCAGCGCGCGCAGCAGGCTCACCTGCACGCCAAAGCGCGCGCCGGCATGTTGCGTCCCCGCGCCGCCACCGTCAATGTGCGCCGCCGACGCTCACCTGAACGGACGACCGACCCATGACCTCGCACCTGTTCCAGCCGCTCACGCTTGGCCCCTTCGAGCTCACCAATCGCATCGCCGTCTCGCCGATGTGCCAGTACAGCGCCGACGATGGCTCGGCCACCGACTGGCACTTGCAACACCTGATGCAGCTCGCGATCTCGGGCGCCGGCCTGGTCATGGTCGAGGCGACCGCGGTCGAGCGCAGCGGGCGCATCACGCATGGCTGCCTCGGGCTCTACAGCGACTCGAACGAACGGCACCTCGCGCGCGTGATGAGTGCCGCGCGGGCGGTCGCGCCGCCGGGTGCACGCTTTGGGCTCCAGCTCGCGCACGCGGGTCGCAAGGCCTCGGTACGACTGCCGTGGCAGGGCGGCAAGCCGCTTGCGCCGGGTGAGGCTTTGTCGGGGGCCTTGTCGGACGACCCGTGGCCGACGGTCGCGCCCTCCGCGCTGCCCTTCGCGGAGGGCTGGCACACCCCGACCGCGCTTACCGAAGCGGGCCTCGGCCGCATCGTCGCGGCCTTTGTGCAGGCGGCCGAGCGCGCCGTGCGGATAGGCTTCGATGTGCTCGAGCTGCATTTCGCGCACGGCTACCTCGGCCACCAGTTCTTCTCGCCGCTCGCAAACCAGCGTGACGATGACTATGGCGGCTCGCTCGCCAATCGTATGCGCATGCCCTTTCGCCTCGCCGACGCGGTGCACGCGGCGGTCTCGAAGGCGTCCGCGGCCGTCGCGATCGGCGCGCGCATCACCGCGACAGACTGGGTGGACGGCGGCGTGACGCTCGACGAGACGATCGCGTTGGCGCGCGGCCTGCGTGAGCGCGGCGTGAGCTATGTGTGCGTGTCGTCCGGTGGGGTCGCCCCTGCGCAGGTGCCGACGACGCCCGCCTTCCTCGCGCCGTACGCCGAGCGTGTGCGCCACGAGGCGGCCATCACGACGCGCTTCTCGGGGCTCATCGCGGATGCGCTCCGGGCGGAGGCGATCATCGCGGCCGGCCAGGCGGACCAGGTCGCGCTCGGGCGGGCCTTTCTCGATGATCCGCGCTGGGTGTGGCAGGCGGCCGATCGGCTCGGCGCGACGGTCAGCGTGCCGCCGCAATATCAGCGCTCGCGGCCCGCGGTGTGGGCGGGGGCTGGCTTGGCGCGGCCCAAGGACGGCTGAACCAACGGATGCCCTCGGGCGGTGACATCTCAGGGACGGCTTTGCTCAACAAGCCAAGGCGACCTTTGCCAAGCCCACGGGCTGTGGCAAGATGCGCCGCGTGGCGTTCGAGCTGAGCGCGGCGGCGGGGTCGAACGTGAAACGGGGTATGGGGCACAACCCATTATGAACGTCCTAGTAGTGTCTTCCGAGGTGGGGCCCTTCGCCAAGACTGGCGGCCTCGGTGACGTGGTCGGCGCGCTGCCCAAGTACCTGCGCAAGCTCGGTCACGACGTGCGGGTGTTCCTGCCTTTCTATAGTTCGATCGACACCTCGAAGGCATCCTATGCGCCGCTCGGCGAGGCGTTCAACGTGCGCCTCGGGCACCACGTCTACACGGTGCGCATCGTCACGTCGGATGCGGCGCCGGGCACGTTCTTCGTGCACTGCCCCGAGCTGTACGCGCGCGGCTCGCTCTACACCAATGACCCGGACGAGCATCGCCGCTTCCTGGCGCTCGGCTGGGCGGCGTTGATGGCGGTGCAGGGGATGGGCTGGGCGCCCGACGTGCTGCACTGCAACGACTGGCAGACGGGCCTCCTGCCGCTGACGCTGAAGACCGCGTTCGCGTGGGACAAGCTGTTCGCGAATACCAAGACTCTGTTGTCGATCCACAACTTGAACTACCAGGGCACGTTCCCCGCGAGCACCCTGCACGACACCAACCTCGAGCCGTTCAAGCAGCTCTTCCACCAAGACCAGCTCCAGCGCGCCGACGGTGGCCGCATCAACTACCTGCTTCACGGCATCCTGTATGCCGGCGGCGTCACCACGGTGAGCCCGACCTACGCCAAAGAGATCCAGCGCGAGGAGCATGGGGCAGGTCTCGATCCCTTCTTGCGCGCCCGCAAGACCACCGTCGTCGGTGTGCTGAACGGCGTCGACTACGACGAGTGGTCACCGAACAGGGACCCGCTGATTGCGGAGCGCTACTCGGCCTCCGACATCTCCGGCAAGGCCACCAACAAGAAGGCGCTGCTCGAGTCATTGGGCCTTACCTACATGCCGCGCGTGCCGGTCATCGGCATCGTGTCGCGCCTGGTGTCGCAGAAGGGCTTCGACCTGCTCGCGAACGTGATGCCCGAGCTGCTCAGGCGCTTTGGCTTCCAGCTCGTCGTGCTCGGCAGTGGCGAGTCACGGCTCGAGCAGATGTTCCATTCGTTCCAGCACGCGTTCCCGCGTCAGGTCGTCTTCTACAAGGGCTTCTCGAACCCGCTCGCGCACATGATCGAGGCGGGCGCGGACATGTTCCTGATGCCGTCGCGCTACGAGCCTTGCGGCTTGAACCAGATGTACTCGCTGCGCTACGGCACGGTGCCCATCGTGCACCGCACCGGCGGCCTGGCGGACACGGTGCGTCCCTGGAGTCCGCAGACGGGCAAGGGCGACGGCTTCGTGTTCGAGCATCACGATTCGATCGGCTTGCGCTGGGCCATCGAGTCCGCGCTGGCGACCTATCGCGACGACAACGCGTGGCGGCGCGTGATGGCCAACGGCATGGCCAAGGACTTCTCCTGGGACTCGCAGGCCAAGACCTACGAGACCGTCTACTCGCGACTCGAGGCATAGAAGTGCACGTCGTCCTCATCGAGCCCCGCTTTCCCACCAACCAGAAGCACTTCGTGCGCGCGCTGGCCGAGGTCGGCGCGACCGTCACGGCGATCGGCGAAGGCTCCAAGGCCTCGCTCGACGACGAGCTCAAGGGCTGGCTGACCCACTACGAAGAGGTGACCAACGTCACCGACCTGCAGCAGGTCTTGCGCGCGACTCGCAACATCCAAGCGCACGCGCGGGTCGACCGGCTCGAGGCGACCATCGAGGCGCACATCATGTGCGCGGCGCATGTGCGTGAAGCGGCTGGGATCCCCGGCACCTCGTCGCGCACGGCGTTCCTCTGCCGCGACAAGCCGGCGATGAAGGAAGTGCTGCGCGCGGGTGGTGTGCCGTGCGCGGCGTCGACGTCGGCCACGACCCTCGAAGAGGTCGTCGCCTTCGCGGAGCAGGTCGGCTTTCCGCTGATCCTGAAGCCGCGCGACGGGGCAGGGGCCTCGGGCGCGACGCGGGTCGACCAGATTTCGGACATCGAGCCGGCGCTGCGCGAGCTCGGCGTGCAGTATGGAAAGTCCATTGCGGTCGAGGAGTTCCTCGAAGGGCACGAGGGCTTCTACGACACGCTGACGATGCGCGGCGAGGTCGTGCACGAGTTCGTCTCGCACTACTACCCGAACGTGCTCGAGGCGATGCGCACGCGCTGGATTTCGCCGCAGATCTGCGCGACCAACCGCCTCGACGCGAGCTCGAGCTACGACGAGATCAAGGCGCTCGGTCGCAAGGTCATCGACCTCCTCGGCATCGAGAGCTCGGCGACGCACATGGAGTGGTTTTTCGGACCCAAGGGCCTGAAGTTCTCGGAGATCGGCTGCCGCCCGCCCGGCGTGCGCGCCTGGGACCTCTACAATGTCGGCAACGACGTGGACCTCTATCGCGAGTGGGCGCTGACGATCTGCGGCGTGCGCTCGGGACAGGCGCCGTCGCGCCGCTTCGCGACCGGCATGGTGGCGCTGCGGCCGAGCCAGGACGGACGCATCTTCGGCTACGAGGGGGCGGACCAGATCGGCCGCGCGTTCGGGCCGCACCTCATCGACTGGCACATGCCCGCCGAGGGCACCCCGACCCAGCCCGTCGCGGCCGGCTACATGGCGAACGCGTGGGTGCGCATGAAGCACGAGAGCTACGACGAGCTGCGGCGCATGCTCGATGTCGTAGGGCAGACGGTGAAGGTGTGGGCACGGTGACCAGAGCTGCGGGGGAGGCGAAGAAGGTCAAGCGGGTCGTGTTGCTCGGGCCGCAGGCTCCGGGCTCGAACCATGCTGGCCGGGTCCTGAAGGAGCTGGGCATCAAGCAGCCGGTGGTGCTGGTCACGGCGGGCTGGCAGGAGCGTGAGTCGGAGGACGAGGCGCTCATCAAGTCGCTCGGTGTGCCGGTCGTGAACCTGCGGCTGCACACGCGCAGCGAGGAGCTGTTTTCCGAGGGCAGGCGTTCGACGGCGGTCGGCGACGTGGAGCTGACGGTGGCCTACAAGGCACGTCAGGAGCGGCTGCGGCATGTACAGGTGTTCTATCGCATGCGCCTCGAGTCGGCCGACGACGTGTCGCGCGCGATCGCGGTCAGGCACGTGGACACCAGCCTCATCGACGAGGAGTGGCGGATCTCGGTCGACCAGTTCCGGCAGTTGGACAGCGACCACCTCGCGCGCTGCCGCGAGGTGCACGCCGCCTTCGATACCCAGTGGGAGCTCGGTCAGCGCGCCTCGGTTGCGCGTCATCGCGAAGAGCTGCGCGCGCTCATCCAGCCGGCCGCGGCGTTGGTGATAGCGGGCGGGCACGTCGGGTCGCTGCTCAATCGGCTGCGCATCTTCGACGTGATCGGCATGGCCCATCACCTGCCGATCATCGCGTGGTCGGCGGGCGCCATGGTGCTGACCGATCGGGTCGTCTGCTTTCACGACTACCCGCCCTACGGCAAGGACATCGCGCAGGTGCTCGACTCGGGTCTCGGCCTCGCGCCGGGGCTGGTGTTGTTGCCCGACCCGGCACGCCGCGTGCGCCTCGACGACCACGACGGCATCGGTCGCTTCGCGCGCCGCATGGCGCCGGCGACGTGCCTCGCGATGGACCACGGGGCGCAGGTGGTCATCCAGCGCGGCCGCGTTACCAGCGGCAGGGCCTATCATTTGTCGGAGACGGGCGCCGTCAATCGTGAGTGGAAGGCGCCCATAAAGGGTGAAGAGGTCGCGTCATGAAGCGCGGCATCGCAGAGCTGACCGAGGGCAAGCGCACGCGCGAGGCGGTCGACTCGTTCTTCCACACGAACTCGTTCCCGCTGGTCGACGGGCCGAGCACGACGTTCGTGTGGCGTGGTCGCGCCGACCACGTGAACCTGCGCCATTGGGTCTATGGACTGCCGTCGTCGCAGGCCCTGGTACGGGTCGAAGGCACCGACGTCTGGCACTTCACGCTCAAGCTGCCGCCGACCTCGCGCGTCGAGTACAAGTTCGAGGTCATCCGCAACGGGCACGGCGAGTGGGTCGGTGACCCGCTCAACCCGAACCGCGCGCACGACCCGTTCGGCTCGAACTCGGTCGCGCACGGCGAGGGCTACCTGTTCCCGTCGTGGGCGCATCACGACCCGTCGGCGGCTCAGGGTCGCCTCGACAGAGATCTGCCGATCGACAGCAAGGTCTTCGGCAAGCGCACCTACGGCATCTACCTGCCGGCGCGCTTTCGCAGGACCCGTCGTTATCCGCTGTTGGTCGTGCACGACGGCCACGACTACATGCGCTACGCGGCGCTCGGGCCGATCCTCGACAACCTCATGGCGCGGCTCGAGATCCCGGACATGATCGTCGCGCTGACGAGCTCGCCCAACCGCCTTGGCGAGTACGCCAACGACGAGCGGCACGCGCAGTTCCTGACCGACGAGCTGGTGCCCCACCTCGATCGCTTGTTTCCGCTGCGCAACGAGCCGCAGAGCCGCTGCCTGATGGGCGCGAGCTTCGGCGCGGTGGCGGCGCTGTCGACGGCGATGCGGCGGCCGGGCTTCTACGGCAAGCTGCTCTTGCAGTCGGGCTCGTTCGCGTTCACCGACATCGGCGACGGCAACCGGCGCGGCCCGCTGTTCGACCCGGTCGTCACGTTCATGAACCAACTGCGGGCACAGCCGATGGCGATGTCGGAGCGCGTGTTCGTGAGCTGCGGCATGTACGAGTCGCTCATCTACGAGAACAGGTCGCTGGTGCCGGTGCTGCAGTCGACCGGCATGGACCTGCGCTACGTCGAGGCCCGCGATGGCCACAACTGGGAGAACTGGCGCGACCGCTTGCGCGAAGGGCTCTCGTGGCTGTTTCCTGGCCCGCTTCTTCTGGTGTACGAATAGAACCCTGGCAGGCTTAGGTGCTTCATGGCGACCGTCACGCGTAGGATCGGACTCTCCCTCGGAGCCGACATCTGTTGGCCCCTTTGCTACGAAGCCATCGTCGACAAGCTCGCGCTGTCGATCCCGTGGAACGGCGACGACGTCGGCATCGAGGTCGAGCGCGTGACCATCGAGCCCTTCGATCTACGCCAGCCATGCCGCTACGACATGGTCCTCGACCGGCTCACGCACTGGTACCACACGAGCCGCGAGTGGATTAAGAAGGCCATCATCATGGACGGCCTGTACGTGCTCAATAACCCGTGGGCCGTGCAGTCGATGGAGAAGCAGACGACTTACTGCGCCATGATGCACCTCGGCATGCCCATCCCCGAGACGTGGCTCGTGCCGCCCAAGTCGTACGAGCCGCTGCCGGATCTGCAGCCGACACTCAAGCGCTACGCGAAGCTGTTCGACCTCGGTGACGTCGCCAACAAGCTCGGCTATCCGATGTTCATGAAGCCGTACGATGGCGGCGGCTGGAAGGGCGTGAGCCGCATCGACGACGAGGCAAAGCTCCGTCGCAGCTACGAAGACAGCGGCAAGTATGTGATGCACCTGCAGAAAGCGGTGCACCCGTTCGACAACTTCGTGCGTTGCATCGGCCTCGGTCCGCAGACGAAGCTCGTCAAGTACGACCCCGATGTGCCGTTGCACGACCGCTACACGATGGTCGCGCAGAAGGACTTCTGCACCCCGGAAGAGGCATCGATCCTCGAGGACACGTGCCTCACGATCAACAGCTTCTTCGGCTGGGACTTCAACTCGTGCGAGTCCTTGCGCAAGGCGTCGGGCCCGGACGCCGGCACCTGGTTCCCGATCGACTTCGCCAACCCGTGCCCCGACTCGCAGGTCACGTCGCTGCATAAGCACTTCCCATGGCTCGTGAAGGCGAACATCCGCTGGTCGGTGTTCTGCGCGGTAACGCAGCGCAAGTTCAGGAAGAACCTCGACTGGGAGCCCTTCTACGCGATCGCCGCAGAGCGCGACATGCCCTACCGCGAGCGGCTCGCGGGCTACGCGAAGATCGCGCGCGACCGCTTCGACAACGACCGCTTCCTCGAGTTCTGCGACAAGCACCTGGGACACCTCGACGAGGTCGCGTGGGAGTTCTTCGGGACGGCCCCGGCGCGGGCCGCCGTGCGTGCGAAGGTCGCGGCGCTGTTCCCGCAGCACGAGGTCGAGCAGTTCACCGAGCTCTTCTGGCAGCGCATCCAGGCCTGGCGGCGTGAGAACGACGGCGTCAAATTGACGAGCGGCACGGCGGCGTAGCAATGGCCAACCACGACGACATCAAGATGGTCGGGCGCTGGCGTTCGGAGCGCCTCCAGCGCGACGTGACGTTGACCCGCTGGGGTAGCTTCGGGCAGCCGGTGCTGATCTTCCCGACGGCCGGCGGCGACGCCGAAGAGATTGAGCGCATGCATGTGGTCGCGGTGCTGCGACCGCTCATCGACGCGGGCCGCATCAAGGTCTACTCGTGCGACAGCGTCGCGGGCATGGGCCTCGTCAAGAGCGAGGGCACGCCGCGCCATCGCATGTGGATGCAGAACCAGTTCCACCACTACGTGCGGCACGAGGCGGTGCCAGCTATCCGCGCCGACTGCCAGACCGCGGACGTGCCGGTCTGGGCGGCGGGTGCATCGTTTGGCGCCTTCCATGCGGTGGCGGTGACGTGCCGCTTCCCGGACGTGTTCCCGCGCGCGCTGGCGCTGTCGGGCACCTACGACCTGCGCCGCTTCTTCCAGGCCGGGCCGAGCGAGTTCACGAGTGACTTCTGGGTGTCGTCGCCCCTTCACTTTGTGCCGACTTTGTCGGGCTATCATCTGGACGTCCTGCAGAAGCGGTTCATCCTGCTGGCGTCGGGCGAAGGCCGGGCCGAGGCGATCGACGAGTCGTGGGCGATGGCCCGCGTGCTCGGCGCCAAGGGCATCCCCAATCGCGTCGATAATTGGGGCCCGCAGTGGCCGCACGATTGGGACACCTGGCGTAAGATGCTGCCGCAATACCTCGACGAGTGGACCAAGGCCTGAGCCTCTTCCACCCTCACCTCGAACACAAACACGCACGGGAGGCGCTAGGCCAACTATGACCACCACGAGAGCCCACAAGGAAGTCGAAGGCGACCAGGACGCCAAGACGCATCGCGAGTTCATCGTCGCGTTGTTGAACGACCTGCGGGCATTCGAGCGCATGCTCGCAGAGGGGCTCTTCGAGACGGGCGTGCGCCGGATCGGTGCCGAGCAGGAGATGTTCCTCATCGACCAGCGAACGTGGGCGCCGGCCAAAGGCGCGCTCAAGATGTTGGAGCAGCTGCAGGACCCGCACTTCACGACCGAACTCGGGATGTTCCAGCTCGAGGCGAACTGCGCGCCGCAGCTGTTCTCGGGCGATGGCCTGTCGCTCATGCATGCCGAACTCGACATGCTGATGGAGAAGGCGCGCGTCGCGGCCGACGGGCTCGGCATGAACGCGGTGCTGATGGGCATCCTGCCGACCCTGCGCAAGTCCGACCTGGGCTTGGACAGCATGGTGCCGAGCCCGCGCTACCTGGCCTTGAACAAGGTCGTGACCGAGCTGCGCGGCGGAAAGTTCGAGCTGTCGATCAAGGGCCTCGACGAGCTCATCATAGAGCACGACTCGGTCATGCTCGAGGCCTGCAACTCGAGCTTTCAGGTGCACCTCCAGGTTGAGGCCGGCGAGTTCGCGCGCCTCTACAACCTCGCGCAGGCGCTGGCCGGTCCGATCATGTCGATCTCGTGCAACTCGCCGATCGTCTTCGGCCGCCGCCTCTGGGCGGAGACGCGCATCGCGCTGTTCCGGCAGGCCGTCGACACGCGCAGCCACACCCATCAGATGCGCGAGACCGAGGCGCGCGTGAGCTTCGGCACGCGCTGGGTGAAGAGCTCGGTCGCCGAGATCTATCGCGAGGACATCGCGCGCTTCCGGACGCTGGTCGGCACCGACCTCGACGAAGACCCGATGGCGAAGCTGGACCGCGGCGAGGTGCCGCAGCTGAAAGCGCTGCGCCTCCATAACGGCACGATTTATCGCTGGAATCGGGCGTGTTTCGGCATGACCGACGGCAAGCCGCACCTGCGTATCGAGAACCGCGTGATGCCGTCTGGGCCGAGCACGATCGACGAGATCGCCAGCTCGGCGCTCTGGTTCGGGCTCATGTCGGAGATGGGCGCGCGTGGGGAAGACGTCACGCGCCGCATGGACTTCGACCAGGCCGCCCACAACTTCTACACCGCCGCGCGCGAAGGCCTCGGCAGTCACTTCCTGTGGTTCGATGGCGAAGAGGTGTCGGCCCGCAACCTGGTGCTCGATCGGCTGTTGCCGTTGGCCGAAGCGGGTCTGCGGCGCCAAAAGATCAGCGAGCCCGACATCAGCAAGTACCTCGGCGTCGTCGACGCGCGCGTGCGCACCGGCCGCACCGGCGCGCGCTGGCAGTTCTCGTCATGGATGTCGCTGCGTGATCGCGCGACCCCGGGTGAGCGCGCCAATGCCCTCGTGGCGGCGACGGTGCAACGGCAACTGACGGGACGACCCGTGTCGGAGTGGGAGCGTGCGCGATTGGACGAAGCGAGCGGTGCCCAACACAACTTCGAGCGCGTCGACCAGTACATGCGCACGGATCTGTTCACGATTCAGGCGGAGGACCCGGTCCAGGTCGTCATCCACCTGATGATCTGGGAGCGCATCCGCTACGTGCCGGTCGAGGACAAAGACCACCGACTGTTGGGTCTGGTGACGCATCGCGCGGTGCTGCGCCTGTTGGCGAGTGGTGGCTCGGGCACGCACACGCCGGTGTCGGCGATCATGCGCAAGGACCTGACCACCGTCACGCCCGACACGCCCACGGTCGACGCGATTCGCCTGATGCGCCGCTACAAGATCGGCTGCCTGCCCGTCATCAATGACGAGCGCCTGGTTGGCCTGGTGACCGAGGACGACTTCCTCGAGGTCGCGTCGAAGCTGCTGGAAGAGCAGCTCGGGACCGCGCCGGGCGAGCCCGAGTCGACTTGACGCGCGAGGCTCAGAGGCCGGGCGGGAACCAGTAGTACCCGGTCACCGACGCGCCGATGCATGAGGTCTCGGCCGTCTCGGCGTTGGCGCCGGGCGAGTAGAACACCAGCTCACGCTGGCCATCTTGCGTGACGCAACGACCGGGCAGCTGGTTGGTGTCCTTGCAAGCGCTGGCCTGCTTCCCGTCGCCGGTGTCGCACACGAGCGTGTCGCAGATGGCGCCGTAGGCCTGAACGCAGGCGGCTTCGGTGCGCTGGCACGAGCAGACAGCGCCCACACCCTCCGGAATCGCGCTGATGGTGAGCTCGCCCGGGGTCGGGTTGCGGGCGCAGCTGTCGATGGCGCCCTGGAGCCAGCCCGCGATGCGCGCGAAGTAGTAGACGAGGGTCGACGAGTCGCGATCGCACGAGGCCATCACGTTGTCGGCCGAGCACGCATCGACGCGTGTACCGCCGCCGCAGTTTGCCGCGGCGGTGATGCAGCCCTGCGCGGTCTTGGCCTGCAGGCACGAGGAACCACCGGCGCAGCCGCAGGTCTGTTCGCTCACCTCGGGCTCGGTCGTGTCTGGCGTCGCCGTGTCTGGCGTTGCCGTGTCTGGCGTCGCCGTGTCTGGCGTTGCCGTGTCGGGCGTTGCCGTGTCGGGCGTCGCGGTGTCAGGCTCGCTCGTGTCGGGTGTGGTGCCGTCCGGCATCGCCGCGTCCGGAGCCGTCGCGTCGGGGCTGTTGGTGGCGTCGTCGCCGCAGGCGGTGAGGGCGAGGGCGAGGGCGATGGAGACGGTGAGTACGCGCATATTCGTCATGCTTTTGGGTGAGCGGCGCATCAAAATGTGGGGAGTTCCGACAGCCCACAAGAATGCATCTCGGGCGGTCACGGTCGCACAGTGGCATGCACCTTGCGAACGCTTCTGTCAGACCTCGGCGTTTTGTCGGGGGCTCACCTCAGGAGAGCGACATGGCGATGAAAATGGACGACATCAAGCATACGTTGGGCGACATCAAGGACTCGGTTGCGGGCACCTTCAACAAGGGCGTGACTGGCGCTCTGGACGCGGCCCACCTGCAGAAGAAGACGCCGTTTGGCGGCAAGTTCCTGTTCCTTGCCGCGGGCATCGGGATCGGCGCGACCATCGGCGCGGGTCTGGCCCTCCTGCTCACGCCGACGACCGGCAAGGAGCTCCGTCTGGCGGTCAAGCACTACGCGACCAAGCTGATGACGAGTAAGCCGAAAGCCGCAGCCAAGCTGGCCAAGGCGCCCAAGGAGACCGAGGTCGGGCACTCCAACAGCCACAGTCGCCGCCTGCACGCGCCGGCCGGCGAGGTCGCGCCCCAGCCGACCTGACCTTCACCACGCGCGGGCTCTTGCCCCGGTTGCTCCCAAAATGGGACAGCCGGGGCAATTGTACCTGCCCGCTCCCTACCCAGGCTCGTAGCTCAATCTGACCGCCACTCGCGCAGGAGCACCCCATGCATCTATATCGAACAGTGCGCGACCAGTCCGGAAAGATTCGCCCGATGGTGCTGCTATGGGCCATCGGGATCCCACTACCGATCGTGTTGATCATCATGCTGGTCCGCGGCTGCTAGCCGCGCGCAAGTCTCTCGTTGTTCAGCTCAACAGTTCGGCATCCACTTGTCGGATGCGGGCCTCGACGCCGGCGATCGCCTCGCGATCGATCTTTACCCCGAGCCGCTCGGTGGCACCGCGCGTGTGGAGGACCAGCTCGCGCCTATTGAAGAGGCCACGGCTCGCAAGCCGCATCGGCTCGCCCCGCTTGATGTGACGACGGCGCACGGTGAGCTTGCCGATGCGTCGTTCGAGCGTTGTGCCATCCGCGTCGACGCGCAGGTGGGTCGTGGTGATACCGCGGCTCGCGTGCGCGCCGACGCGCCAGGTGACGATGCCGACGACGAGCGCTGCAAACAGCTGGAAGAATGAGACTTCGCCACCGCTGAACGAGCCGACCAGCAAGGTCAAGGTCGCAGCCAGCAGTGCGAGGGTTGCGATAAAGCTGAAGACGCGAGGCTTGGGCTCGATGTCGACGACCAGCGCGTCGGGCTCGACCGTGGCCGCGATGCGCTCCGCCGCGAAGCTCCCGAGGCGACCGCGATCGCTTGCGGTGGCGCCGCTCGCCAATGCCGAGCGGGCCGCCTGCGCGGACGGATAACGCTGCTCCGGTGCTGGCGCGAGGAGCCGACCGAGGAAGCGCTCGAAGCCCTTCGAAACCGACACCGCCTCGCTGAAGTCGATGCGCAGCTCGCGCTGTGGCAACTGGTCGGGTGCCCGATGGGAGAGCACGTTCACGAGCGTCGCGCCAAGGCCGTAGAGATCGGACGCGGGCGTCGCGCGACCGGTGAGCTGCTCGGGCGCCATATAGCCGAAAGTGCCGGCCGTCGACGCGTGCTCCGAAGCGCCGGCCAGGCGATCACGCACCGAGCCGAAGTCGATGAGCGACACGCGCCCCGATGCATCGCGCACGACATTGGCTGGCTTGATGTCGCGATGAACGACCGGCGGTGAGCGCCCGTGCAGGTACTCGAGGATCCCGAGGAGCTGATCGGCCAGGTCGCGCGCTTCGGCCTCGGTCGGGTGCCAGCCGCTCTTCACCAGGTCGGCGAGCGAGCGTCCCGGCGCCAGCGCCTGCACCAGCACGAACTGATCACCGCCTTCGCCTGGCGCGATGAAGTCGAGGTACTTCGGGATCTGCGGATGGTCGAGGTTGCGCAGCACGCGCGCCTCGCGTTCGAACAGCTCGACCGCCTTCCAGTGATCCACCGTTCGCAGCGACAAGATCTTCACCGCTACCGCGCCGCGTGTCGTGAGGTCGAAGGCCTCCCAGGTGACCGCGAAGCCGCCGCGCCCGAGCTCGCGCACGAGCCGATAGCGGCCACCGATGATCGTACCGACCGTCGCGGTGGCTGTGGCAGTGGTCGTCGCGCTGATCGTCTCGGTGTCCTGCATCGGGCCACCTTGCGCACGCGACCAAGGTCCACAAGAGGGCCAGCTCACCCGGTGGGAACGCTGCCGACGGCCTGTCGGGCGGCTGTCGATCGCCTCCTCACACGCGTCGCGCGGCGACAACAACCTCCTCCACCAGGGCGTGAGCCAGGCGTCAGCGCCCTCGGTTGCCTCCCTCGGCGTGCTTGTCGAGCGCGACCCAGGCCTGCTCGAGCTCGGAAATCAGCGCGGCCGCGACCTGCCAGCTCACCGGCTTGCGCACCAACACGGAGCGGCGCGCATGCTCGAGTTCGGGCGAGTGTCGGGGACTATCGGCAGCCGAAGGAGCTATGGGGTCGTGGGTCGTCATGCTGAACGCATGTTCAGCCAGAATACCCCGCCGACGCAAGCGCCGCGTCGCAGTCAGCCCGAGCTCAGTGCTGAGACTGGCATTGCAGGCTGCCGTCCGGCAGCGCCGCGCAGAGACCGAGCTTCGGTCCACCCATGCGACAGCGCTGCTGCTCGGCGGTGCAGGTCGTCACGACCGCGCCTTCACCCTTGTGGTTCGGGCTCGCAATTCCCCACCACATGATCGCGAGCGCGATCAGCGTGACCACGCCCCCGAGCACGACGCCACGCCAGGCAGGTCGGCCCCTGGAGCCGGCGGTGCGTTCGTCGTGACCCACATTCGTCCGAGCCGACTTCATCGCGGACATGCCTACGCCCTCCCCGGACTGTGGTCCATACGGTAAGCAACACGAAGTCTATATTGTCGTTACTGCTCGTGCGCCTGTACGGACAGATGTCAGGAGGCGCACCGTTCGTGCCGTTCCTCGTGCGGGCGGTGCTCGACACCTGGCGGGACACGACCGCTGGCGACGTCGCCTATGCCTACGTGTCTCCGGCCACGCCCCGAACGGGCTGACGTGGCAGACATCTCTAACGAGGCGGCGACCAGGTCGTGCCCGTCTCGCAGTCGATGTGCCGGAATGACAAGCGTGTCCCAATGTCGAGCACGCCGAACATGATCGGCAACCCGAAGCGGCGCGGCCCGATCGAGCCCGGATTGAACACCGCGAGGCCACAATCGCTCGTAACGAATGGCACATGCGAATGGCCGCATACGACGACGTCCGCGCGCGCCGCCTTCGCCGCTTCGCGCGCGGCCTTCAACAAGCGCGGCCCATAAACCGCGATATGCGTCATATAGATCCGAAGCACTTCGCGCGGACCACGCCAAAGCGACAGTATCAGTGCATCCGGCACTTCGGGCGCATGACCATCGATATTGCCACGCACCGCGTACAACGGCGCGAGCGCGCCGATTCGATCGAGCACCGCGAGATCGCCGATGTCGCCTGCGTGCAGGATCGCATCGGGTGCCAATGCACTTGCCAGCGCGTCGTAACGCGCGTCCGGTCGCGAGTGCGTGTCGGCGACCACCACCAGGGTTGCGTCACGGTCGGTCGGCAGCTCGATGATGCGCTCGTCCATCGCGTCGACCCTGCCACGCGCAGCCCGATTTCGCGACAACGCGCTCGCCAGGGGTGTGATCGAGGTTGAGGGGACGGCAGCCCCTAAGGCGAGGAAGGGTTGCGACGGCAGCGGATCACGGGCGCCTCTACTTTAACAAGCGCTTCGGCTCGCTGGCGCTCTGGATCCATCCACCGAAGACCCAACCTGCAGCGGCTCCGCGCGTGCTGCCGCTCCGCACCGACCGTAGTCCCAACACCCACGGACATCTGTCCCAAAACAAGTCGCACTCGCCCCCAAGGAATGTCTCGACAGCTTTTTCGCCCTAACTCGCCGGCTGCTCCGTGACGCCACCGTGGTGCTTCGCGAGCAAGAATTGTCTCGACAGCTTTTCGCCCTAAGGGAGCGCCGCAAAACAAGGTGTTGACGTTTCTCGAGCAGGCGATCCCAGAACGCGGGCCAGACGAGACGGCGCGATCCGGTAGTTTTGCGGCGGGCCCTAACTCGCCCCGCGACCGTCGGTCGACGCCTCGCGACGCCGGATGATGAGGCCGACTGTGTCGACCGTGTGACTGGGCGCGTGACGTCTGCGCATGGCATGAACGTCCGGCAGCTGCGCGCCGACTCAAGGACAAAAAACTTGAGGTCCGCGACGACACGCTCGCGCCCCGGGTGTCGATCGCCATGACCGTCGACCGCGTCGACGCTTGGGCCTTCGTGCAGGCCCGCATCATGGTCGAGGCGGTCGGCGCGCGGCGCGGCGACGAGACGATACAGGCGATGCCCGCCGATGGGCTCGGCGCGCTCCTGGCGGGTCACCCGGACATCGACTTACCGGCGACGCTCGGCGGCGCGCTCGATGTTGACGGGGCTCAGGCGCGGGCTTTCCGTTTGGAGCTCGCGGCCCTGCGCGAGCGCACCGAAGCGGCGGTCGAGGCGATGCGGCCGAGCGACGACGTGGTCCCGCCAGCCATGCTCGTCGTGACCTGGCCGGACGCTGACGACCCGACGGCGCCTGCAGAGATCGACCGCCAGATTCGTAGCCGGCGCATCGGCCTTGCGCCAAGCAGCGTCGCCACCCGTGTCGCTCTCACCCGCCGCTTCGGGAGCGTGTCCGAGGTCCGCACGGCGCTGGGCGCGGGCAGCATCTGCTACCTGCGAGTCAGACGTCCGAGCCGATTTCGGAACAGATTTCGGAACAGATGTCCGGCGAGGCCTCGGAGGCGGGACTGACTACCCTCCACCTGTCATTGTCCGAGTCCACCGGGCAGTTCTGGCGCGGCCTCGAGCGCCTGCACGGACAGATATCCGGGGGCGCGCCGTTCGTGCCGTTCCTCGTGCGGGCGGGACTCGACACATGGCGGGACACGACCGATGGCAATAGGGCCTATGCCGATGTCTACCTCCGCGATCGCTGGCGCTGCACTTCCCCGGTTTGTCGCAGCCGGAATGTGACCCCGCACCACATTCGCTTTCGTAGTCGCGGCGGCGGCGAAGAGCGGACCAACCTGAATTCGCTGTGCGAGCGCTGCCACCTCGAGCTCGTGCACGGCGACAATCTATGTGTCTCCGGGCACGCCCCGCACGCGTTGACGTGGCAGGCCAGCGGCTGGGATGGCCGGCGCGCGAGAGCCTGACTACGGCGCTGGAAGGTCAACCGCTGGGAATGGGGTTGACCGTCGCGTTCGCCGTACGTGCCTGCCGCTGATTCTCGGTCAGGGCCTTGCGAGCTGTCGCGCGTCTCATCCGACCCGCGACGGCGCTTTCGGCAAGTGCCCCCCTCATCTTGAATCACACCCACTCGCCAGGTCGCGTGATGTGCTCGCACACCTTGACAAGGTCGGTCGCTGTCCCGACCTTGGCCCCTCGTTTTCCTACCAACGAAAGGCGCGACATGTCCGACACCAAGCCCACCAAGCCGACCATCACCATCCCCAAGGACACGGCGCCACCGACGGCGCTCGTGAGCGAGGACCTCGTCGCCGGCACTGGTGCCGAAGCCGTCGCCGGCAAGACCGTCGTCGTCAATTACGTCGGCGTCAGCTGGGGGACGGGCAGCGAGTTCGACTCGTCGTGGGACCGCCGCAAGACCTTCTCGTTCAAGCTCGGAGGTGGCCAGGTCATCAAGGGCTGGGATCAGGGCGTCGCTGGCATGAAGATCGGGGGCCGTCGTAAGCTCACGATCCCGCCCGACCTCGCGTACGGCAATCGCGCGGTTGGCGGCGTCATCAAGCCCAACGAGACCCTCGTCTTTGTAGTCGACCTGGTCGACGTCCAGTAAGCGCGGCTACTTCGACTGGTAGGCCGGCCCTACGTACTGCGCGTCGCCGAACGCGAGCAGCGGCCAGAAGACGATGCCGAGCAGCAGCATGCCGACGCCAAAGCCGGCGTCCTTGCCGAACGACTTCGCGAAGTCGATATAGATGAAGAACGCGAAGACGATATTGGCAAATGGCACGAACATCATCGCGATATTCCACATCGGTCGGCCTGAGATCTCGATCATCACAACGATATTGTAGATCGGCACGATGGCCGCCCAACCCGGCTTGCCGGCCTTCGTGAAAGCCTTCCACATCGCGATGACCGAGACGATCGCGATGACGAGAGCGAGGAACATCAGGGGACGTGGGATCGAAGTCATCAGGTGGAGCTCCTGCTTGTGACGCGTGAGTGCCGCCGGTGGCAGCACCCGTCCAACCTACTCCAACTCCTCATCGCGTTGTACTGCACTCAGGCTTCAGCGTGCGTCCGACAAAGCCAGCGCCACCGCGCCGAGCGTCAGGCAGCACGCACCGATCCCGAGCGCGGTCAGCGGCTCGTCGAGCAGCGCCGCCGCCAACAGCGCCGCGCCGATAGGCTCGCCGAGTGTCGCCAGGGCGACGGTCGTCGGCGTCACGCGCGTGAGCGCCCAGGTCATCATCGTGTGCCCGACGAGCTGGGGCAGGGCGGCCGCGCCGACGATGACCCAAACCTCGGTCGTGGTCGTCGGCAAGAGCGGCGCGCCGACGCTGACCGCCGAGAGCAGCAGCACGACCCCGCCAACCAGCGCCGCGATCCCCGAGAATGCCAATGTTGCGGGAAACGAAGGCGGTTTCCGATTGCTATCGCCTCGCCACGGCTGCGCCTGCTCGGCGAAATTCACGCGGCGCGCCATCAGCAGATAGACCGCGGCCGCGGCCGCTCCAAGGAGGGCCAACAAGATCCCGTGGAGTGAGTTGTCGTTGCTCGCCGCCGGCAGCGATGTCGCCAACAACACCACCCCGAACATGCCGAGCGCCATGCCCACAAGCGCTCGCGCTCGCGGCCGATCCCTACCGCTCATCAGCGCGACGGCTGCGAGCATGAGCGGCGTGGTCGTGACGACGGTCGTCGAGACCAGGACCGACAAGAGCCCGAGCGACGCGACCCAGGCCCCGAAGTGTACCGCGTAGGCAACGCCCGCGAGCGGCGCGACACGCCACGCCGAGCGGGGCAGGCGGCGCACGAACGGCAGCAGCACCAGGCCCGCGATGACGAGGCGCCAACCCGCGGCCGCTAGCGGATGGAGGCCGGGTGCCAGGCGAAATAAGATCGCCGCGAACGAGATCGCTACCACCGCGGCGCCCAACGCCGGCAAGACCATCGCCCGCGACTTCGGCGCACTCGTTGTCGCGTCGCTCATTCGCGATGGGGCAGCGCCTTGGGGCGCTCGTTCGCGCCAGCAAGGCCGTGCACGACTTCCATCGAGCCGCCGAGCGCGCGCCCCGCCGCGTTCTCGCGATAGGTGCGGCGGCCGCCTGAGGCCCACGACTGGCCGCGCTTTTCGTGCTCGTCGGCGGCGAACGACTCGGCGTTGTCGATCATCGCCTCGGCACGCGGGTCGTCGTCGGCCTTGAGCTGGTCGAGCTTCTTCTTGAACGCGATGGCCGCGCTGTCGCAAAAGCTCGTCTTCTCGCTGCGCGTCTCGCCCGCGGTGGTCGCGCCGCGGCCGCGCTTCCAGCGCGCGATGTGATCGGCGCATTCGCGCGCAATTCGCCCCGCGCTGACCGAGAACAGATATTCGGCGGTGACGACGTCGGCGTGGCGCCCAAAGAAGTGCATGCGCTGCGCGCGCCCCATCGCCAACGAGAACACGTCACAGTAAGCCGCGACTGCATGGGCGAGTGTGCGGCGCCAGAGCGCGCCTTCTTCGAGCGGCACCCACATGTCGACGAGCTGGTCATGCACGTCGCTGTCGATGCGCACGCCGTAGCCCTCGAGACCATAGATCGTTATCAGATCATTGGCCGCGGCCGTCGCGGCGATCCCCTCGGGGAGGCCGATCTGGTCCGCGCCGAGGTCGCGCAGCTTCTTGATGCGCATCAGGATTTTAGCGAGCTGGCCGTCATCGATCACCCGCGCGATAGGCGCGTCGCTGTCGCGCAGCGCCGCCCGGATTCCGCTCGCAACCCAGTTGTCGACGACCCGATACGAGTGCCCGACGACCGCGCGTGCGCCTTCGAACCAACGCTCGCCGTAGTGCTTGGCGGCGAGTTCGATGAGCGTAGCCTTGAACGTCGGGTCATGCGCCTTCCCGCGCGACAGCGGATGCGCCAGCTCGTGTGCGAGGGTCGCCAGGATCTCGGCCGGGTCGGCGTTCGGGCACAAGGTCAGGTGCAGGCGCAGCGGCGTGCCTTCGCGATCGAACCACACGCGCCCGGACGTGAAGCCGAGGCGATTGGTCGCGGCGCGCGCTAGCGTCAGCTCCGGCACGCCGACCTGAGCGGTGGCGGCCAGCGCCTCGAGCCAACGCGTCAGCGTCGTGCGGTCGATGCGCGCGTCTTCCGCGCCTGCACTGCTCGCCCGCGGCAAGTCGGCCGGACCACCGATGATGGTCGCGTCGTCATCGTCCGCGTTGCGACCCAATGCTTCGACCGTCTGGCGCACCGGCGCCCACGCATACGGGCGCCCCGTCGCATCGAACTCGTCGGGCTTCACTTCTTCGAGCGCGCGCAGGAGACGCGCCGCGTCAGCGGCGCCGAGCAGCACGACGAACTTCGGGAAGACGAACACCCGATCCTTGCCGACAGCGAACGAGGTCGTCGCCAGCCGCAGCGGTGCGCCGACCTCGGGCGTCACTCGAATCGCCCACTCGTCGGCGGCGAGCACCTGTCCGAACACGCTCGCGTCGCAGGGGCCTTCGATGACCATGCCCGGGATGCGATGGAGCTCCAGCAGCTTCAAGACTGCGGCACGCGCGAAGCGCGGAGGCAGTCGCACGCGCTGCGCGCCGCGCACCTTGTCGATGCTCGCGAGAGTCTGTGCGGCCGGCAATATGACCGCGTCGGGCGCGGGAGTTGGCAGGCTCAATTCGGCAACGGCAGCGGAAGGCGATACGACGAATTGCCGTCGCTCCGCGCGATGAGGGTCATGCGCACGACGAGCTGGCCTTGGGACTCGACCGACATCGACAAGTGTGGGCCCGGCAGGTTCTTCGCGAACTCGAAGCGCGAGGCCATCGGCTTGCCTTCCGGACCTTGGCCAGTGACGACATAGAGCCACGTGTCGAAGCTGCCCGCGGGCGTCTCGACATGCGAGTCGCTGCGCTGGGTCATGGTCGCCGGGAAGCTCGCGTGGTCGCGCAGCTCGTCCCAGCTCGCGGTGTCGGCGCCGAGGTCTTCGACCAGCGCGCCGGCCTCGTCGTAGACCTTGTTCGTTATGCAGCCGGTCGCATCGGCGGCGCTGACGAACCAGTGCTCTTCGTTGACCTCACTGGGCGATTCCACCTTGAAGCGCATCGTCGTGCCGACCTGGAGCGCGTCGCGAAGCTCGCCCGCTGTGTGCGGCCGCGGCGCGAGCGGCCCGGTTGGCTCGCTCGGCTCCAAGGGCGCGCTGTACGCCGACGCGCACGCGCTCCACGTCAACAGCAGCACGACCAGCAAGGGCCGCGTCGATGAGGTCTGCATCTCGTCTCCTGAGGGTCGCTTTCTGGGGGGGTCGCCGACCGCGGGAGACGATATCAGAACGTGCTCGCTTTCAAGCACTCACATCGGGTTACTACCCAATACAAAAGAACTTTCGTCGCAATTTTCGCGCGCGACCTCGCGCTAGCGCAGGTCGAGACCAGCCGCCAGGAAGAAGCGGTCGAACGCCTCGACGGTCGGCTTGTCGCCCTTGCAGCGCATGCCGGCGTCGATGCGCACGTCGATGGCGGGCATCAGCTTGCGATAGAACCCCGCGACGACATGCTCGGCGGTGCCCCGCTCCCACACGGCGAGTTCCTGATAGAGGGTCTTGAGTTCCGCGCCATGGGTGGTCACGAAGGTCGTCATCGTGCGCGCGACGCCGCTGCACGCGCCGGAGGTTCGCAGCAGCCCCGCGAGCTCTTGCGTGAGCTCGGCAAAGCGACTCACCGCGGGCGGCTCGATCGCCTTCGAATTGGCAACGGGCGCCACGACCGGTGCCGGAGTGGGCGCAATCTTCGCGCTCGCGCAGGCTCCAAAAAGCAGCGGCGCGAGCAACCCGAGATGCGCCCACCGCCTCATCAGGTGGCCGGAACCGCGCGCTTGGTGAGCTTGCGCGCGAGCTTCGCGAGCGGGCCCGTGCCGTGTTCGAGCGTCTGCTTCACGTCCCAGAGGGGACCCGTAATGAACGACAGCGGGTCGGCCGAGAACGCCGGGCGGTTCTTCTCGAAGCCCGCGTGCCCGACGATGTTGAGGCCCCAGCCGACCGCGAACGCACCCGCCGACGCGAGCCATACCGGGCGGAACGCGGGTGCGATGAGCAGACCCGCCGCGCCACCGACGATCATCGGGATGCCGATCTGGTGCAGCTTGCGATTGGTCGAATGGCGATGGTTTTCCTCGTAGAAGCGCACCGACTCCGCGACGCGCTCCTTGAAGCCGCCCTTGAAGTCCGGGTTGCGCTCACGCCAAGACCGCTCGAGGAGGGCCACGCCGCGCGCGAACATCGTCAGCGAGCTGGTCTTCTGACCGGTGAGCAGCGTCGCCATGCCGGCCACCGCCCACTTCATGCCTTCCTTGCGGCCGGCTTCACCACCCGGACCCGCGTCGAAGATTCGTTTGATCTGCGCCAACATAGCTAGCTCCTTGGGTGGGCATTTCGCTGCCCAGGGTAACGATTGAGCGCGGGTCATACCCCGACGCACTTGGGTCTCAAATGATCGAGTCGACCGCCCAGACCCGGATCTTCTTGTCGGCCGAGGCCGCGACCAGCCACTCGGTGTCGGGCGAGAACGCCACCGCATAGACACCCTTGGGCTTGATCGTCAGCTCGGTCAGCGCCTCGAAGGTCTCGAGCGAGTAGACCCCGACCGACTTCTCACTGCCGATGGCGAGCATCGTGCCGTGATGCGCCACGGCCAGGCACAGATGCCCCGCGACGCCCGGCTCGAAGGCGCCCTTGGCGTCCCATGTCTGGGTCGACCAGAGCTTGATCTGCCCCTCGTAGCCGGCCGAGATGAGTCGCAGCCCATCGGGCGTGAGGCCGCCCAAAGTGACCGCGGACTTGTGGCCGGTGACGAGGTCCATCTTTTCGCCGCTCGGCAACTTCCACAGCACGATGTCGTCGCCGAGACCGGCCGACGCGAGCATGCTGTTGCCCTTCACCCACGTGAGCGACGTGACGTTGCGCTTGTGCCCCTTCAGGGTGTGCAGGCACTCGTTCGTTGCGCGGTCCCAGATGCGGACCGTCGTGTCGAAGCTCGCCGTCGCGAAGAGCTTGCCGTCGGGAGAGAAGCGCACCGCCGCGACGGTGTTCTTGTGGCCCTGCAGCGTCTCGATCGGCTCGAGCCCTGGGAAGGTCCACAAGCGCACGTACTTGTCGGTTCCGACCGTCACGATCGTCGCCAAATCGGGCGAGATCGCGAAGTCGTTGACGGACTTGTCGTGCGCTTCGATGCTCGCCGCGAGTTCGAACTCGTCCTCGACGGACCAGAGCTTCACGGCGTTGTCCATGCCCGCGGAGACGAGGTACTTGCCGTCCTGCGAGAAGCGCACGGTCGTGACATGGCTCGTGTGAGCGGAGAGAGAGTATTGTTCGTCGGTCATGCCCACCTCATTGGGAGAGCTTCTCGTCCTCGAGGGTCGTGAGCGGTACCGCCTGAGTCGAGCCAATCGTCAGGAGAACCGTGACGTGGTCGGAATCGAGCGGGAAGCCGAGATCGAAGCGGAAGGCGAAGCGATTGAACTGGGGCAAAAGCATACGCAGGCCGAGGCCGAGCGCGTGGTGGATGTCGAGCTGCGCCGGTCCTTCGCCGACGCCGCCGACATCATAGAACAAAACTCCCCCGATGTGGACCGATCCGAGGACCAGGGGTGGAGTGCGTAGCTCGAGGTTGGCCCGCAGGCGGTCGGCGCCGAAGCCGTAAAAGGCCTGCGAAGCGTAGCCACGAAGGCCATTATCGCCGCCCAGAGCCACCAACGTCCGCGCGGTGTCATCCACTTTGGACTCGAGATCGGTGGCAATGACGACCCGTCCGAGGCTGAAGCGAGGCGAGGCCATTCGCAGGCGTACCCGATAGCCCTGGTCTATCACCTGACCCTGCTGAAGCCGTCCCTTGAGCGCCAAGGAGAGGTCGAAGAGACCACGATCGTTGCCGATGACTGGCGCCAGCACCAGCCCGGTAGCGGCTTCCCAGTTGAGCGCGTTGTCATCGCTGCCGAATGCCTCGAGTGGCGCTGCGAAGAAGAGGTCGAGCGAGGGCCCGACGCGGACGTCCTCGGATAGGCCGAAGGCCGCAAGATCGTTGAACGTAACGTAGGTCGGTGTGAACATCTGCCAGCGCAGATAGGGGTAGAGCTGCTCACGTGAGGGCGGCAGCACCTCGTCCTGGAACGCCTGGTAGAGCGGGCTCGAGCGGCCGATGCGGGTGTCTTCGTGCGGGGTGTAGCGCGCCGAATAGATCGTGTAGCCGAAGCCGAGGCGGTGGATCAGGTCGTCATTGCCGAGTTGGCGCGAGCCGGCAAACGAGAGCTTGAGCAGCGTCTGATCCCAGATGCGCGGGATAAGATCGTCCTCGGGTGTGAGCGCGGAGTCCCAGGTGAGGAGGTTGGTGCCCGAGAGCTGGCGACCCACCGTGTTGTCCCAGGCGGCGCCGACTTCGAAGCCCCAGCGCGGCTGCAGATCCCATAGCGGGATCCCCACCGAGAGGCCGCCGCGCGTGCCCTCGAGCACGCCCGAGTCGCGGCCTACGACCAGGTCGAAGCTCTGCGAGAGCTGCCAGCGGCTGCCGAAGAGGCGCCGATCGACGAAGCGGTCGCCGAAGCTCCATGCCTTGGGTTGCAGGTCGAACGAGAGCGATGTCTGGATGTTGCGGCCGAGCAGGTTGCGCTCGATGAGGGTCAGCACCAGGCGATCGATGAGGCCGCCGGTGAAGCTGAAGCTCGATTCGAGGCGCAGCGACCAGAGGTCGCGCGTGAAGACCAGCACGTCGACGGTGCCGGGCTCGGCGGCGGGATCGACGGGCACCACGGGCACGATGCGCACCAGCGAGAAGATGATCTGGTCGCGCAGCTTGCGGGTCGACTCGTCGATGCGCGCCTGGCGCCAGGGCTCGCCGGGCGCGAAGAGAAGTTCGCGCGCAACGACGTCCTCCTTGGTCTTCCAGTGAAACACGTTGAGGAAGGTCGGCCAGAACTCGTCGTCGGCAAAGACGTCGTGGCTCTCGATGCGGATGCGGCCGATGCGCTTGCCTTCGGGCGCTGGGTCGACGGTCAGGCCGAGCGCCTGGATGACGAGGTTGGTGCGCTCGGTCTCGTAGCTGTCGGGCTGGACATCGGGTTGGACTGGCGCCTCGGCCTTCGCGGCAGGGGCGAGCAGCGCGACGCACAGCAACATGAGAGCAACGCGACCCAATGCGGCAGACCCTCGCAAGACGGCGCGCAGACTATGCTTCAAGGCGCCGCCATGCAAGCCGCCATAGCTCTGCCAGTCACTACAGCTGTTCGAAGCGCAGCCGCAGCCCCTTGACCTTGTGCTTCGCGAGACCGTCGGCGACCACCCGCGCGGCGGTCTTCGCGATCGCGACGAAGGTCCAGCGGTCGTGGATCTCGATGCGTCCGACCGCGGCACCAGCGATCCCGATGTCGCCCGTCAACGCGCCGAGGAGGTCGCCCGGACGCAGCTTGTCGGCGCGCCCGGCACCCAACCAGAAGGTCGTCATCGTGTTCTGGAGCACCTCACCGTCGCTGTCCGGCAGGCGTGCGCGCGCCAGCTCACCAGCGATTTCAGCCACGCGTGGCGACTGCTTCGCGGTGACGAAGCTCCATGCGACGCCCGGTCGACCTGCGCGGCCGGTGCGACCGACGCGGTGCACGTAGTCTTCGGCATGCGCTGGCATATCGACATTCACGACCAGGTCGAGGCCGGTCACATCGAGGCCACGCGCGGCGACGTCGGTCGCGACAAGCACCCGGATACTGCCGTTGCGAAAGCGCGCCATCACCGCGTCGCGGTCGCGTTGCTCGAGGTCGCCGTGCAGCGCGTCGGCCGCATAACCCGCCGTTTTCAAGAGGTTCGCGGTCTCGGCGACGGTGCGCTTCAGGTTCCGGAAGACCAGCGCCGCGGCGGGCTGCAGCGCCCGCAAGAGGGTGTCCAGCGCCGCGTCCTTGTCCTCGTCTTCGACCACCACCATCGACGCATCGATATCCTTGTGCTCGCCCGTGATGGCGACCTTCACTGGGTCGCGCAGCCAGCTCGCGGCCAGCGTGTTCAGGCCCTCCGGGAACGTCGCCGAGAACAGCGCCGACTGGCGCGTGGTCGGCAGCGCATCGAGGATCGCCTGCACCTCGTCCGCGAAGCCCATCTCGAGCATGCGGTCGGCCTCGTCGAGGACCAGCATGCTGACCGCGCGCACATCCAGCCGACCTCGTTGCAGGTGGTCCAGCGTTCGGCCCGGCGTGCCGATCACGACATGCGCGCCTTCGGCCAGCTGTGCTGCCTGCAGCCCGCCCGGCTGGCCTCCAATCAACATCACGACCCGCAGCCCTGGCGATCGCTTGCCGGCCGCGCGCACCTCGGCCATCACCTGGGTCGCCAGCTCGCGCGTCGGACACAGCACCAGCGCCTGCACCCGGCGTTCACTGAGTGTGATGCGCTGCAAGAGCGGCAGCGCGAACGCGATCGTCTTGCCGCTGCCGGTCGGTGCCTGGCCGATCAGATCACGGCCCGCCAGCAGCGGAGGCAGCGCTACCGATTGGATCGGCGTCATGCGCGTGAAGCCGAGGTCGACGACCGCCTCCTGCAGCGCGTGGTTGAGCTCGAGCTCGGCGAAGGTCATCTCGGGTGTAGCGGCCATCGCGCCCGGTAGCGCAGTTCGGCGCGCGTGGCGAGCCGCGCGAGCAGATCGGGACTGATCGCCATCTGCTGAAGCCCGTCATCCGCCGCGGTGACCCACCGGTCCGACGCTGCCACCGTCGTCGTCGTGAGGACCCCGAATCGATGAGCTCCCGGCCCGACATCACGCGCCTGCCCGCCCTCTGGAAGCTCGCCGCGCTCGCAAGCGCGGTGGTCGGCGCCGTCCTCGCGATGGCCGCGGTCGGTGTGCTCGGCGATGGTGCGTGGATCTCGCCCGCGTACGGTATCGCGCTCGGCGTGACGCTCTTGGCGCAGCCACGTCATCGCCTCGCGTACGCGTTGGTCGCGAGCCTCGCCGAGTCGGCCGCTTCTGCCTAGCTAGGCGGCTGGTGGCCTCACCGTCGCGTGCATCCTGCTCGGGCTCGTGTTCTTCGCCCAACTGACCTTGTCGCACACTGTGCTTGGGCGTGAGCGCGCCTGGATCCGCGGCGACGATGATGGTCTGCGACCCTGGGGCCGCTTTGCCGTCTGGGCGCTGGTCGTCAGCCCGTTGCTCGCGGCCCTGGCTTCGAGCTCGATCAGCGCGCTCACCATGGGCGGCGACTTCGTGCACAGGTGGCGCTCTTGCGATCTCTCGCTCGCCGTCGGGACTGCCATCGTCCTGCCTCTGGTCCTCACTTACGGGCTCCTCGTCTGGGCCTTCGCGCTCTTCCCGCTGCTCGCGGTCATCGCGTTTCGTGCCGGTGTTCCCGCGCTCGCGCTCGCGCTCGCCGGGCTTGCCGCGGTGGGCACCGCGCTCGTCAGCGCCGGCGCATTCGCGACGCTCGCCCCCGACCGCGCCGTGCTCGTCGTCAGCATGCAGGGCTACATGCTGCTCGCGTGGGCAGCGGCGTATCTGACCGGTGGCCTGTTGTTCGATCGACAGCGTGCGTTCGGGCAGCCGCTCGCGAACGAGTCTCTCTTCCGGCAGCTCGCCGACGATGCGGCCGACATCGTGTTCCTGTGCGACGATCAGCTCTTCATCCAATACGCTTCGCCGGCGGTGCGGGTGGTGCTGGGGCGCGAGCCGAGTGAGCTATCGGCGGCGAAATCCGGATCCTGCTGAAGAACGGACAGTGTCGCTACCTGCGCACTTCGGCGCGCTTCGTGCGTGATACCGCCGGCATTTGGAAGGTCGTCGCCGGCCTCGACTGGGACATCACCGGGGAGCGCCTGCTCGCCGACAACCTGCTGCGCGCAAAGGACGCCGCCGACAGTGCCAATCGCGCAAAGAGCGAGTTCCTCGCGAACGTGAGCCACGAGATCCGCACCCCGATGAACGGCGTCATCGGCATGGCCGAGCTGGCACTCGACACTGAGCTGACGGCCGAGCAGCGCGGGTACGTCGAGACGATCTACCGGTCGGCCGAGAGCCTGCTCAAGGTCCTCAACGACATCCTCGACTTCTCGAAGATCGAGGCTGGCAAGCTCGACATCGACCCCTACGACTTCAACGTGCGCGAGACGCTCGCCGAGATGGCGAAGCCGCTTATCGTGCGCGCCCAGGACAAGGGCCTCGTGTTGCGGGCGGAGGTCGATGCCGACGTCGTCGAGGTGCTGCACGCGGATTGGCATCGCATCTGCCAGATCCTCGTCAATCTCAGCGACAACGCGATCAAGTTCACGTCCAGCGGGGAGATTATCGTGCGCCTGAGCCGCGAGGTCGCGAGCGACGTGCTCCTGCGCTGCACCGTCAGTGACACCGGCATCGGCATTCCACCCGAGCTGCGCACGCGCATCTTCGCGCCCTTCGAACAAGCCGACAGCCAGAGCAACCGACGCTTCGGCGGCACCGGGCTGGGGCTCGCCATCGCGGGGCAGCTCGTGCGCATTGATGGGCGGCGAGCTGGCGGTCGAGAGCGAGCCGGGCAAGGGCAGCACGTTCCGCTTCTCGGTCGCGTGCGGCGAGCCGATCAGCAGACAACCCACGGGCCGCATCTCCGATGTCGAACTGGCAGCACCGCTCCTCGCACAAGGGTCGGTGATGCTGGTCGGCGACGACGACACGAGCCGCTGGATGTTGGAGGTCTTGATGCGCCGCTGGGGCCTGCGCTCGACCTCGCACACGTGCGCCGACAGCGCGTTCGCGGCGCTGCAGGAAGGGCTTGGGCGCGGCGAGCGCAGGCCCTTCGTGATCGTCGACGCGACGCTGGCCGACAGCCACGGCCTCGCCCTGGCGGAGCAGATCAAGGCGGACCCGGGGCTCGCCAGCGTGCACCTGGTGTTGTTGTCGGCCTCCGATCGACGGGACGACCTGCGGCGCGCGACCGAGCTCGGGGTGCTCGCATATCTCGTCAAGCCGCTGGTGCCGGCGGACCTGCTGCAGATCCTGCAAAGCGTCACCGCGAGCGGCGATGGCGAGGTCCCACGCATTCGCAAGTTCTCGTCGCGCCCGCCTGTCGGCGCACACGCTCCCGCCGCTGCGTTCGCACGCGCGCGAGCCGGCCCCTGCACAACGCAGCCTCAAGGCGCTGGTCGCCGACGACAACAGCATCAACCAGCGCATCGTCCAGTTGATGCTCGAGCGTCGCGGCCGTCGCGTGCGCGTCGTCGGCGATGGTCGCGAGGTCGTCAGCCGCGAGGTCGCTGCGTGAGGTCGGTCTCTTTAGGGTGCCGTTGACAGCAACGGGTGCGGGCGGTCTCGTCGAGTCGGCGGCGGTGGCTGCGCCGGCGGCAGCACGGGCGGGCTTGCGCTCGTCGCGGGCGATCTCGGGCTGTGGCTCTCGCGCCGCAAGCTCATTGGCTGAGCAACTCTTGGGCTGAACACTCGGTCGCCACGTAGACCCGTGGCGACTGAGCTTGCTCGGAGCCGCCACGGCGGTTTCTCCGAGGACAGGCGTTAGAGACTCACGCTCTGGCGGCGAGCGCGGAGTGGAACTGGGCGACGCGCTCTTCGACGGCGCGTCGATCCCCCTCCTCCGGTAGTCCGTCGCGGGCGCCGCGAGCCACCATCTCGCTGTGGCGTTGCAGTGTCGCCCGGTCCTCCGGGCGAATGACCGAGGCCGCGACGACGGCGAGCGTCTCGAGCAGCCGCAGCGTCACCGCGGCGTTGGTGCGGGCATTCTGCCGGATCTGGTTGAAAGAGGTGTCGGTAATATCAGCGAAAGTAACAACACGCGAGATTACCCGCAGCCGAGTCTGGGAATCGTAGCGACAGTCGCTCGGCTGCGTACGCTCGGCGTACCGGCACAAGGCCGAGCCGAGGCGGTCGAGGCAACGAATGGCCGTATACGGGTCATTCAATCCGGGCGACAGCGCGCGCACCGCGATCTCGACCAGTTGATCGACGACGAACTTGATGTCTTGCCTTGGCGAGCGCTGATTGCCAATCGCGATAGTGCCATTTATGCGGGCGCCGAGCTCATCGTCGAGGCGACTCCCGGGCGAAATCGAGACGATGGGATGGCCAGCAACCACGTATTGTCCCGCGACGCGCTCGAGGCGCAGCACGACATCTTCTCGCACCGCGATTTCGAGCAACGCAGCGTGATCGACGTATTCTACGTAGCCATCAGTCTCGGCGGCCACATTGCTCGCGTCGCGATCGAACGCGAGGATCAGCTCGCGTCCGAGTGGCTCGCCTCTCTGGTCCGGGTCGAGCGGAGTAAGCGGCGCCACGAGCTCCAACTCGATCCGATCGGTCAGCTGCTTGCCGATACGCGCGACGATCTCGTCCGCCTGAATCGAGAGTGCCACGTGATGAATGAAATAGATCAGCACGCCAATGCTCAGGACTGCGAGCGCGACGCCAAGCGCTACTGCGGCGTGGGGCACGAACGCGTACTCCTCAGTGCGACGAATGGTGCGCAAGACGAGCAGGCAATAGAGGAACGTCGCGACGAACGTGCCGAGCACGACCTGCGTCGTGGTATCGCGCATGAAGGTCCGGAGCATGCGCGGCCCGAGCTGGGAGGAAGCGAGCGAAAGCACGACCAGTGTCATCGAGAAGACCACGCCGGCGACCGTGATCATCGAACCGGCGATGGTGCTCATCACCTCGCTCGCGCCGGCCGCGCCGCCCGAGAAGGTCAGACCCAGAAAGCGCTCGAGCCCCCCGGTGATCTCGCTGTTGAAGTGCACGACCAGCGTGGAGAGCAGGACCGCGGCGAGCGCCATTGCTGTCGGCAGGAACCAGAAGCTCGAACGAAGCCGTTCCCAGACCTTGATGATGCGCGTCCTCACGTCGGCTCCGATGCGCGCTGAACGTCCTCGCGCCCGCTGAAGTCACATCGTCTGCGGTCGCAGTCAATATTACGTGGGACCTGGCGAGTGCGAACACGTGCTCACTGCCCAGGCCAGACAAAGTGGCAAATGGAGGTTCGGGTTGATTTCGGGTCGAATTTTGGTTGCTCTCGCTTCGCCTGCTCGTTGATTCGCCTGCGTGCGAGTGAGCGCGGCCCGTTCGTTTTTGTGGTCGCGTCTCGGGCTCCGCTGTGATTTATGGCGCGCCACGCGCTGTCGATCTCGGAGGTCGCCTTGCCCAATCCCGTGCGTCGCTCGTTGCTCGCTTGCTTGCTGCTCCTGACAGCGGAGCCAGCTCGCGCCCAATCCTTGGATCCGGTCCCGTTCGGGATCGTCATCCGCGGCGGCGGCTCGCTTGGCGCGTTCGAGGCCGGCGCCCTCTACTACCTCGCGGCACTGGCCGAGCAGAACCCGGGCCTGGTCGACCTGCGCCTCATCACCGGTACCTCGGCCGGCTCGATCAACGCCGTGCTCGGCGTCGTCGAGGGCTGTGGCAAGCTCGCGCCCAAGCCCGAGGACAGCCTGTATTTCAAGACCTGGGCCGGCATCGGGCTGCAGGGCCTGTTCGATCCAGCGCGCGCCGGTGCCACCGGCATCTTCACGCGCGGGCCGATGCAAGCGCTCGCCGACCAGGTCGAAGCGCGCTGGAACGCCGGCTTGAACAGCGGCTGCGATATGGTCATCGGGATCCCGGTCACGCGCGTCATCGCGCGCCGCTTGCCGATCGTCGACCGCAACCAGATGGATGTCGCGCGCGTCGACGAGCGCTTCGTCGTGCGCATCCAGGGCCGCGGTCCAGGCAAGCCCCCGCGCATGACCAACTACGTCGCGCATCACCCGGGGGTGCCGGCCCCAGCATTGGTCACCGACGACGCGGGCGAGATCACCTTCGCCGCGCTGATGCAGGTGGTGTTCGCTTCGTCCGGTGTGCCGGTCGTCTTCCGGCCGGTGGCGCTGCCGTTCTGCCTCGTCACCGAGACGAAGCCGGGTCCCATCATCTGCCGCCTGGCCGACGCGGAGACGGTCGAGCTGGTCGATGGTGGGCTACTCGACAACCAGCCGCTGCGGCTCGCGGTGAACATCGCGAACACCGGTCTCGATGGTGCCGTCGGCGACCCGAAGTGGCGGGCAGCGCCGGACCTGAGTGACGCGATCCTGCCCGCTGACATGGCGTTCTTGGCGATCGATCCGACCGCAATGACGTGGCTGCCATCGGACGCGCCGAAGAAGACGCAAGCGACCTCGTTGACGGAGCTGCTCGAGTCGCTGCTGCCCGGCGTGCTCGAGTCGGCCCTCACCGCCGAGCTGCAGCAGGTGCTGGTGGAGCAGCCCGATGTCGGCAAGCGCCTCGGCGTCGTGCAAGGCGACTGGCCGCTCATGAGCGGTGGCCTCGGCTCGCTGTTGGGCTTCATGGAGCGCGACTTCCGCACGTTCGACTTCTACCTCGGCATGGTCGAAGCGCGCCGCGTCAGCGAGCAGCTCATCCTGCCTTGGGCCAACCGCGGCAGCCTGCCCGACCCGGCCCCCACAGCGGCGGCCTATGCAGCATGGCAACCCTATCGCTGCGCTCTCACCGTGCTGCGGGGTGAGGTGGCTGACTGCGACGGCGTCGATCGGCAATTCCTGGCACAGCTGCAGACCAGCATCGATCGCGCCGCGTCGGCGTGTCGCGCGCTCTCACCCGACGCGGCAAACAAGCTCCCGGACGGCCCGGACTCCGACGCCCGCGCCTACTGCAAGATGGTGCACGCGCGTGGCGACAAGGCGTCCATCCGCGTCGTGCCCGGCGTACCGAACGCAGGCAAGGGGCGTGTCGCCGACCCCGAGCCAAGCCACGACGAGACGCTGCGCCTGCTCGTCCTGCACCACTTCGCGTTCCGCGATCTGGGCCTCGGGCACGCCTCGCTGCACGCCGTGCGCATGCACATCTCGTCGCTCGTGCACGACATGCTCGGCGTCCTGGCCGACCATCAGGCCGAGAACGCCGGGGTCTGGCGCATCGTTGGTCGCACCGTCAGTCAGGCGCTCGCGTATCGCGCCCCCGACCACGCGCTGCACCTCATCGCCGGCGGCACCTGGGAGCTCGGCTGGTCGGCGACCGACGGCGACGCCGCTTGGAGCTGGTGGCGCCTGGGCCTGGCCCTCCAGTTCGACGGCGTGCCCTCGGCGCTCGACGGCGAGGTCAGCGCCTACTTCGCGATGACGGTCGGCGCCGGCATCGAGTTGGAGGCCTACGCCGACATGCTAGCGCAGGTCCGCATTGGCCTACGCGGAGGGTTTCGCTGGTCGACCGGCGACCGCTTCCGCGCCAACCTCGACAACCCCACGCCCGGCGCCCCGCGCTCACGCCCGGTGGCCGAGCTCTATACGTCGCTGACGCTCATCCAATGGCTGCGCGTGCAGCTCGGCGTGTCGTGGTTTCCGCCTTTCGAAGGTGACGCGGGCTCGTGGGCGATCCGACCGATGCTCGGCATCGAGCTGGACCTGCCGCTATAGGCAGGCGCGCGCAGCCGCGCTAGATATGCCTCATGCCGCATTCGCAGACGCGCCCTCTCGTTGTCCTGAGCCTCTTCCTCGTCGGCTGTGCCAGCCACGGCCCGGTCGCCCCCGAGAACGTCGCCGCGCCTGGCGCGCGCGTCAGCGCCTGTGAAGCGTTGGCCCAGCTCGATGCCAAGACGATGGTCGCGCTCGCCGCAGACACCGCAGCCCACGGCCTCGACGTCGAAGACCCACATGTGGGCCTCGGGATCTGCGGCGGCGCCAGCGGCGGCGTTCCCGCGCGCTCGAAGGGCGGGGCCTGGATCCTTGTGACTCGGGAAAGCAAGGTCGACCCAGACCCCGACTTCGAAAACGGCGGCCCGAGCGTGAGCCTCACGGTCGACCTCTACTTCGTCGCCGACGACGGCCACAGCGTACGCTACCCGCAGCCATTCAGCGCCTCGGGCGAGGAGCTCGGCAGCGCCACCATCGCCATCGAGAGCACGTTCGACTGGGACGACGACGGCTTCACCGAGGTGGCGATCGTCGAGATCCAGGATCGCCCCGACTTCCACACGCGCCGCATCAGCCTCTATCGAAAGAAGGACGGTGCGGTCGCTCCCTGGGTGCCGGTGCCCGGGCTCGTCGAGGCACGCATCGAGGACGTCGACGGCGACGGGCGACCCGACATCCTCGACGACGGTGCGTTCGTCCAGGACATCGCGGCCCCGATGTTCGAGTTCTCGCCGGGCTACGCGAAGCTCTATCACGCCCTGCCCCAAGGCCGCTTCGCGAGCGACGACGCGACCTGCAGAGCCTACTACCAGAAGGAGTGCCCGGCTCCCGTCACGCTCGCCGACCTCGCGAACATCGACGCAGAGGACACCAGTGAAGCCCTCCGGCGCGCGATGTGCGCCGGCATGTATGGCGTCGATCCCGCGGCGCTGGTAGCGCGCCTCGACGAGATCTACGCAATCAGCTTCGCGTTCCTGACCGACAGGGACGATGCCTCGCCGATCCCCTCGGCGACGCTCGAGATCCCGCTGCGCCTGACAGTATCGCCATGACCGCGCTGTGCATCCACCCCAATTGTATGCGTGGGCCATCAGCCTCCTGCCCGCGCTGCCGCCGATCTGCGCGCCTTCGATGGGCATCGGCGCGAGCAGGACTTTCGCAACTGGCGCCTGTGTCTCGTGTTCTCCGCGCTGTGCACGGTGCTCTTGGTGGCCCAGCGACTTCGTGCTCTTGTCGGGGCTCACGGCGACCGCACAGGGGCCGGCGGCACCCCGGGCGGTCGAGCACTTCGCCTGGGCGCGAGGCTTCGCCGCCGTCACGGTCGGCCTCGCGCTGGCGGCACAGCTTTGCCCATCGTGCGGCGCAACGCGCTGGTCGTGTTCGGGATCGGCGCGGCCTTCGTGGGTGCTGGGTCGCGAAGTCCGCGGCGGGATCATACGGAAGCCACTGATCCTGACCGCGTGCGTAGGTGAACTTGGTCTGCAGGAAGATGTCCGCGCGCGCGACTCTGGCCGTTCGCAACGCCTCGCCGACGCCCGCCTCGAGGTAGTGTTTTCGCGGTGCGCAGCGCGGGCACGGCCAAAGCCGCCGTGCGCTCCTCTTTCCACGCGGTGGCTTACATCATGACCGGCACCGCAACATCCTGATCCCGATAGGTATCCATCGCCTCTCCTGTTCGCTCGTTGCCGACGACTACTGCGCCGTTCCGCCCCACTTGACGACATACCCGACAACGGCGGAGAGGCGGACATGCTCGAAGGCACATTGACACTCGTCAGCATACTCGTGGTCATAGGCGTCATCGTCTTCTTCAAGATCCGCGAGTACCGGCGCGAGGCACGTGATGTCGCCAACGGGCCCTTGGCGACGGGCACCGCCGAACCGGTGTCGTACATGCTCGAGCGACTCGGCATGAAAGATCTCGTGCGCGATGCCAAAGGACAGGTCGTGCGTGGTGGGCGCGGCGAGGTCGACGGAGTGATGGTCGAGTCGCGCCGCGCGCTCGGCGGCAACGATGGCGAGCTGGTGACGTTCGCGACGACCATCTCACTCGCGCCGCTCGCTCCCGCGGTGAAGCTCGAACGCACGGGCTTGATGCGAAACAAGGACGACCTCGTGCTCGGCGACGACGAGTTCGACAAGCGCTTCGTCGTGACCGGCTCGCTCGCCGCCGCCGTGCTCCATCTCGACTTGGCTGCCCGTAACGCGCTGCTCCTCGCGGCCCGCGACGGCGAGTGGATCGCGCGCGGCGACCGCCTCACCCATCAAGAGTCCGGCCTCTCGAGCCAGCTCACCAATGTGCTGCCGCTCGCGACGCGCGCCATCAACGCGCTGCGCATCGACCCCGACGGCGCAGCGAAGCGACTCGCGCAAACGGCCACCCATGACACGTCGCTGCGCATGCGACGGCGCGCAATGTTACGACTCGCGCGCGACCACGCGGCCTCGAGCTCGGCACGCGCCGCGTTCGACCAGAGCACAACCAGCGACGCCGTCATCGGCCTGTTCGCGCACCTCGCGAGCGACCCACCGGATGCCTGGTCCGTACGCGCGCGTGAGGTCGGGCTCGCTGGCGTCGGCGTGCTCGAGCTCGCCGAAGCTCTGGCCGAGCTCGAACGTCCGGAACACCTGCCGATCATCGGCGAGCTGCTCAGGAGCAAGTACGACGACGAGACGATGCGCGCGCTCGAGGTCGCCCGCACGCGTCTGCGCGCGCTTGTCAGCGGAGGTGCTGGCGGCCTCGCGCTCGCGCATGACAACAGCGGCGGCCTGGCCATCGCCGAGGTCGACAGCGCTTGAAGACACACATCTTGCGGCTAGTTTGTTTTCCGTATCGCCTGCGGCTGCCGTCGCCGAATTCGCCATATCGCCTGCGGCTGCCGTTGCCGAATTCGCCATATCGCCTGCGGCTGCCGTTGCCGAATTCGCCGTATCGCCTGCGGCTGCCGTTGCCGAATTTGCCATATCGCCTGCGGCCGCCGTTGCCGTATCGCCTGCGGCCGCCGTTGCCGTATCGCCTGCGGCCGCCGTTGCTGAAGTTGACATGAGCGCACGGGCGAGGATGGTAGCGACCATGAACGCCCGAACCTTTATCGCACTAGTCCTCGCCTTCACCTTTTCCTCCGCCTGCTCCAGCGCGCCAATCGCGACACCCGTCGCGGTCCTCTGCGGCGACGAAGCCGCCTGCCGCGATGCGTGCACTGCGGGTGATGCGGCCGCCTGTGCCCGCGCCGATGTTCTCGCGCCGCGCGCCGACGAGTCACCCGAGAGTCGCGCGCTCCGCTTGTGCGACGCAGGCACCGCGGCCTCGTGCTACGAGGCGGGCATCGCCAGCGGCGACGCGCGGCGCGCGCTGGAGCTCTTCGACAAGGCCTGCACCGCCGGCAGTGGCGACGGCTGTGCCGCCGCGGGCGAGCTGCAGCGCGACGGCAAGGGTCGCGCGGCGGATCCCACGGCCGCCGCCAAGCTGTTCGACAAGGGCTGCGACGCCGGCAGCGGCAAGGCCTGCGCGGCGCTCGCGACCCAGATCGAACTCGGCCAGGGCGTCGCGCGAGACCCGGCGCGCGCGCTCACGCTGCGACGCGACGCTTGCGCCAAGCGCGACCCGGACGCCTGCTTCACGCTCGGCCAGCAGCTCGAGAGTGGCACGCCTGTCGACCTCGTGGGCGCGGGCACCGCCTACAGCAGCGGCTGCGGACTCGGGCACATCACGGCCTGCTATCGCGCGGGCCAGCTCGCCGAGAACGCAACGCCAGCGAACACCGCCCAAGCTTTCGAGCGCTACGTCGCCGGCTGGAACGGCGGCGACCGCGACTCGACCCTGGCCGCATCGCGCCTGCGCCTGAACGCGAACGTAGCGTTCGCGAAGGACGCCGCCAGCTGGGACGCCAAGTTGTTCGACGCGGCCTGCGCCCTCGACGACCAGATGGCCTGTGTCGCGCGCGGCTGGCAGCTACGCATGGGCAACGCGACCGAGCAGGCGCGCGCCGCAAGCCTGGGCGAGACCGCGTGCCTGCGCGGGATCGCGACCGGCTGCAACCTCGCGGGCCTCCTCGCGTTCGGCGTAGCCGGCGACCTGACCAAGGCCGAAGGCCTCTATCAGAAGGGCTGCGCCGCCGGCGGCAAGGAGTCCTGCGCCAACCAGGGCCTCGTCCTGGCGCAGTGCGTAAAGAAGGGTCCGTGCGACGTCGCGCGCGGCAAGGGCCTCTTGCTGACCGCCTGCACCGACCGCATCGACTTCGCCTGCCGCGGGCTCGCGGCCATCCTGCGCAAGGGCAAGTCCGCCGACCGAGCCGCGGCCGCCGCCATGCTCGATCGTTCGTGCGAACTCGGCAGCGCCGAGTCCTGCTACGAGGCGGGCGTTGACACCAAGGCGCGCCCCGCCGCGCGCACCTACTTCGAGCGCGCGTGCACGCTCGGCGACCAGCCCGGCTGCTTCAAGCTCGTCACGATGCTGAACGCGGGCGAAGGCGGCGCCGCCGACCCGGCGCGGGCCGAGACGCTGATGACCCAGCAGTGCCAGCCCACGCCCAAGGCCCAGTGGGGCGACGCCTGCAATGCTTGGTGCACCAAGCATTCCGACCTGGCTTTCTGTCGCTAGTCTAGT